>Ga0209581_1002393_pt1 | contig 18157 bp, 14 predicted proteins | sample Coa_R2_FD_187160 | JGI IMG/M metagenome (GOLD analysis project Ga0209581, IMG submission 187160) | Surface soil microbial communities from Centralia Pennsylvania, which are recovering from an underground coalmine fire - Coalmine... | ecosystem: Environmental > Terrestrial > Soil > Unclassified ...
TGAGCTACGAGGAAGTGGCGGAAGTCCTCGAATGCAGCGTCGGCACCGTCAAGTCGCGCATCCTGCGTGGCCGCCGCGCCTTGAAGGAGCTTCTCGATCCGCTGCTTGGCGAGCAGGAGATCGCTCCGCGCAGCGAGCCAGAACCCGTTTCAACCTTCTCAAGGATTCTCGCTCCCCATACCCTTGCTCCGGCTTATGCAGTTCCCAAAATTCGGGTCGAGTTTCCGGATCCTTCCCCGGCAGGGGATTCTTCGCTCGACCTTGAGGATGCCTTATGAAGTGCACCACGGTAAAAACCAGGCTCGCCGGCTATCTCGATGACGCCGTTTCCAACGTGGCCGATACCCGCGAGCGCGTCGAAATGCGCGAGCATCTGGAAACTTGTTCTTCCTGCCGCCAGGAGCTCCAGCGGTATCGCAAGCTGGCGGTTCTGCTGTCTTCGGCGCCCAAGGTTCTTCCTCCGCCCGATCTGGCGGTTCGCATCCGGGTCGCCGCCGCGCAGGCCAGGGAAACTCAGGATTGGCGCAGCCGTTGGCGGCATATCCGCGACCACGCCGAAATCTTGATGGACAATACGTTCCGCCCGCTTTCCGTTCCCGCGACCGGCGGTTTCTTCTCCGCGATTCTGGTTTTCGCGCTGGTTCTGCAGATGATCGTTCCCGGCATCTCCGTCCAGGCTGTCCAGAACGACGTTCCGCTCAGCATCATGCAGCCCGCCGAGCTGATTTCGCTTTCGGATTACCCCGAATCCTGGGCTCCCGAACAGCATGAGCCGGAGCTTTCCATCCCCCACGGCATTCTGATTGACGTCACCGTGGATGCCCGCGGCCAGATGCTCGACTATCAGATCCTCTCCGGCCCGACGAGTCCGGACATGCGTCATCAGTTGGACCAGATGCTGCTCTTCTCCCGCTTCCGCCCCGCGATGAACTTCGGGCGTCCCACCGCCGGCGGCCACGTGGTCCTCAGCTTCAGCGCCGTGCGGGTTCGCGGCTGAAAATGCGCCAAGGCATTCGGTCAGTCCTCCGCGCCGGAGCGGTACTTCTCTGCCTCTCTTCTTTTTCCACTTTTCCTGCTTCCGCGGCTCCCCAGGAGGCTTACCATCCCTCCCCGGAAAACCTCAAGGCCCGCCGCGCCTTCCAGGACGCCAAGTTCGGCATGTTCATCCATTGGGGTGTGTACAGCGTGCTGGGCGACGGCGAATGGGTCATGCAGCTCCGCCCCATCCGGGTGGAGGATTACGAAAAGCTCCCCGCTTTCTTCAATCCCATCAAATTTGATCCGGCGGCGTGGGTGGCGCTCGCCAAAGCCGCCGGCATGAAATACATCACCATCACTTCGAAGCACCACGACGGATTCGCGATGTTTGCGACCAAACAATCGGACTGGAACGTGGTGGATCGCACGCCCTACGGAAAAGACATCATTGGAATGCTTGCCGCGGAGTGCCACAGGCAGGGCATCAAGCTTTTTGTGTACTACTCGCAACTGGACTGGCATTCGCCGGACTATTTCCCACGCGGACGAACGGGACGGGACAACGGCCGCCCCGAATCCGGCGACTGGAACAAGTACCTCGACTACATGGACGCGCAACTCACCGAGTTGCTCAGCAATTACGGCGAGATTGGCGGGGTGTGGTTTGACGGCATGTGGGACAAGCCCGGCGCCGACTGGAAACTGGCCCGCACCTACGCGCTCATCCATCGTCTTCAGCCGGCCGCGCTGATCGGCTCGAATCATCACCGCGCGCCTTTTCCGGGCGAGGATTTTCAGATGTTCGAAAAGGACTTGCCGGGCGGCCACACCTCCGGATTCAATCCGGAGCAGAACGTCAGCGACCTGCCGCTCGAAACCGCGGAAACGATGAACAATTCCTGGGGCTTCAACCTCACCGACAATCATTACAAGAGCACTGGTGAATTGATTCGCTATCTCGCGCGCGCGGCTGGAAACAACGCCAACTTCCTTCTGAATGTGGGACCGATGCCCAACGGCGAAATTCAGCCGGAGTTCGTGAAGCGCCTCAAGGAAATGGGGCAATGGCTCCAAGAATACGGCGAATCCATCTACGGCACCCGCGGCGGGCCGGTGGCCCCCGGGCCGTGGGGCGTGACCACGCAGAAGGAAAACAAAATCTACGTCCATGTTCTGGACTGGGATTTTCCGGAGCTCGCTTTGCCGGTCCCCGCGGCGCGCGTGAAGTCCGCAAGCCTGCTTCGCGATTCGAGAAAAATCTCCTTCTCCGCGACTCCTTCCGGGATGCTTCTCGAATTGCCCGCGCCGCAAGCCGGTGAAATCGATCGCGTTGTGGAGCTGGAGCTTGTTCCGAAAAAATAATTGCCGCCGGGAAACGCTTCGCAACGCCAATTCCGTTTTTGGGTTTTAATATTGAGTGCAATGAATTACGGGTTCTTCCAACGCTCTTCGTCTCTGCTTGCGCTCTCGCTTTTTCTGTCTTTGCTCTTTTTGCCGGGTGTATCTGCGGCCGCGCAGCAGCCGTCCGGCGACGAGAAGTTCCTGCTGGACGCCGCGAACCGCGAGCGCGCGGAACGCGGAACCGCCCCACTCAAGTGGGATCCCGCGCTTGCCGAAGCGGCTCAGCGTCATCTCCGCGAGATGATCCGCCACAACACGATCTCCCACCGCTTTGCCGGCGAGGACGACCTCAAATCCCGCGCCAGCGCCGCGGGGGCGCGCTTCAGCGCCATCGCGGAAAACGTCGCCGAAGCTCCGGACGTGGCGTCGATTCACATCAACTGGATGCTTTCTCCGGGTCACAGCGCGAACATCCTGAACCCGCATCTCGATTCCATCGGCATCGCCGTGGCAAAGAGCGGCGAAGAGTATTTTGCCGTGCAGGATTTTGCGGCGGCCGTCGCCGCCCTGAGCAGGGAAGAGCAGGAACGAAAGGTCGGCGAGCTCCTTGGGGAGCTTGGTTTGCGCGTCAGCAAGGATTCGGAGGACGCGCGGCGCGCGTGCCGGCGCGGCGGCGGATTGGCCGGTCCGCAGGCGAGAGGCGTGGCGCATTTCGAGTCCCCGGATCTGGACCAATTGCCGGACGGGGTGCTGAAAATGATTCGCGGCGGGCACTTCGCCGCGGCCGCCGTGGGCGCGTGCGATCCCGGAGACAAAGGCGGCTTCGCGACGTACCGCGTCGCCTTAGTCTTCTATTAGCTGCGGCGCTCGCGGGGAAAATATTGTTTCCGGAACGGAGTTTCGGTAGAGTAACTGCATGACTTGGCGCTCCTATTGGTATCGATTTACGGTCCACTCAAGGCGGTGGCGAGGGGCGCATTTCTAGCTAGATTTCAAACCCGAGAGATTCGGCCCACTCGCAACCGAGTGGGCCTTTTTTATTTTTGGAGACGAGAACCATGATCATTTCGATGAAGCTTCACGCGACGCGGGAGGAGATTGAGGAAGTGACCGATCAGGTGAAACGGTTCGGATATAAAGTGCACTCGATCGAGGGCGAAGAGCGCGTGGTGATCGGCGTGGTCGGCGTGGGCGACGTCACCGCGTGCATGGAGTCCATCGAGGCCATGCCTCAGGTGGAGAAAGTGGTGCGCATCACCGCCCCCTACAAGTTCGTGAGCCGGGAGTTTCGCAAGGAGAAGACGCGGATTCGCGTGAACGGCACGGTGATCGGCGGGGAGGAATTTGTGGTGATGGCGGGACCGTGCTCGGTGGAATCGGAAGAGCAGATTCTGAAGGCGGCGGAGGGCGTGGCGAAAGCGGGCGCAAAACTGCTGCGCGGCGGCGCGTTCAAGCCGCGGACGTCTCCGTATGATTTTCAGGGGATGGAAGTGGAGGGATTGAAACTGCTGCAGAAGGCCAAGAAAGCGACGGGCCTGGCGATTGTGACGGAAGTGATGAGCGACCGCGACGTGGAGCTGGTGGCGGAGTACGCGGACGTGTTGCAGATCGGCGCGCGCAACATGCAGAACTTCGTGCTCCTGAAGGCGCTGGGGAAATGCGGGCGGCCGATTCTGCTGAAGCGCGGGCTGAGCAGCACGATCAAGGAATTGCTCATGAGCGCGGAGTACATTGTGGCGCACGGGAATCCGGACGTGATGCTGTGCGAGCGGGGCATCCGCACATTCGAGACGGAGACGCGGAATACCTGCGACATCGCGGCGATTCCGGTGCTGAATCAACTGACGCATCTGCCGGTGATTCTCGATCCGAGCCACGCGACGGGGAAGCGCAGCCTGGTGCCGGCGGTTTCGCGCGCGGGAGTCGCGATCGGCGCGGACGGATTGATCGTGGAAGTGCATCCCGCGCCGGAGAAAGCATTCAGCGACGGCGCGCAATCTCTGGACATTCCGCAATTCAGCAAAATGATGGAAGAGTTAAAGCCGTACGTGGAATTGTGGAAGGAATCCAGGCCGAAGGCGGCCGTGGCAACGAGCTGAAACGCGACCGTCTCCGCGCGCTCGCAGGGGCACAGGGGCAAGGCTGGGTCCCGGGCCGTTTGTAACCGGCCGCGGCGAGGGAATGACTTAGCAACTCGTATGCAGGGAATTCCCTCGCTTTCCTGAGGGACAAAAACAGGCACTTGACACCAAGGCGAATATAAAGCGAATATACCGTCCTGAGGGTTAGACCATGAGTGCTCCGGACTTCTTTGTCGAAACGCTTCGCCGCTACTGGGGGTATTCCTCTTTTCGGCCCGGGCAGGAGGCTATTGTCCGGTGCATCGCCGCCGGACGCGATACATGCGTAGTGATGCCGACAGGCGGCGGCAAGTCTTTGTGCTATCAATTGCCGGCGGCGATGGACCCGCGGCGGAGCGCGGTGGTGATTTCGCCGCTGATCGCGCTGATGCAGGACCAGGTTGCGCAACTCCAGCAAATAGGAATCGCGGCCGCCTTCGTGAACAGCTCTCAGCCGTTTGCCGAGCGGGAAGAAATCATCCGAAGAGCGGCCCGAGTGGAGTACCGTCTTCTCTATCTTTCTCCGGAGTCAGTTGCCCAGAACGCAACGCTGGACTGGCTGAGTAAAGTTCCGGTTTCGTATTTCGTCATCGACGAAGCGCATTGCATTTCGGAGTGGGGCCACGAATTCCGCCCGGAATACCGGGACCTGAACCGGTTGCGGATACGTTTTCCGAATTGCCACCTCTCGGCATTCACCGCCAGCGCGACCCGGAGGGTTCGCCACGACATCATCCAGCAACTTTGGCTGCGCGATCCCTTCCGGCACATTGCCAGCTTCCATCGCAAGAATCTTCGCTATACCGTGAAGCAGACGAATTCCAGGAATCAGGGGGAACTGCTTCTTCAAGCACTGCGCCATGCGGAGACGGGAAGCGTGATTGTGTATGTCCCGACGATCGCGCGGGTTCGGGAGACAGTCAGCTTTCTGGAAAGCAACGGCATTCCGGCCATTGGCTACCACGGGCAGATGGAAAGCGCGGAGCGCAAAGCCGCCCAGGAGAAATGGATGCTCGATGAGGTTCGAGTCATCGTCTGCACGATCGCGTTTGGCCTGGGGATCAACAAGCCGTCGGTACGGTGCGTCATCCACCTGGCGCTGCCGAAGGGGCTGGAGCAGTATTACCAGGAAGCGGGGAGGGCCGGCCGCGATGGTTTACCGGCCGACTGCGTTTTGCTCTGGCGAAAGGGTGACGCGGGCACGCAGGCATTTTTCATCAAGCAGATTTCCGACGAGCAGGAGCGAGAACGGGCGTGGCGGCGCTATTACGACATCCGCGATTACGCCGAATCGAACGAGTGCCGCCAGGTGCGCATCTGCAAGCACTTTGGGGAGACGCCAAAGTGGGAACGCTGCGAAACGTGCGACATCTGTTCGGGATCCCCGGGTTGGCTGGGCGACGAAGCGGGAAGTTCGGCCAAGGAAGTTCTTCCGCGAAAAAGCGCCGCCGTTGGTTCAGCCGGGACAGCGCCGGTGGGCTTATCGTCGTCTCTGGGCGAGTCGCTGCGGCAGTGGCGGCGCAAAGTCGCCAAAGAAAAATCCACGGCGGCGTTCGTGGTGATGCACGATACGACGCTGGATGATTTGTGCTCGAAAATGCCGCGAAACCTCCAGGAACTTCGCAAGGTTTCCGGCTTCGGAGAAAAGAGAACGCAGTTGTATGGCGAACATATTCTGTCGCTGATTCGAGAGGACGCCGGTTTGGGCACGGGCGCAGGATGACACGCGCGAGGGGGTCATGACGCGAGGAGTTCGGAGTCGAACTTCCGGAAGAGCTGCCGTAGGGCTTCGGGAGTGCGCTCTTGGTGCTCTCGATGGCGCGTGACAGAAAGGCAGATTTTTCGCCAAAAAGAATGGCTCGGAATGACACGCGAAGGACCGGATTGTGATCGCGCGAGAACCGTGGCGCCAAGCGGCGAATCGCAAAGAAAAGCAGCGCCCAGCCCGCCTGCGTCAGTAAGACTTCCGCGGACTCAGAGAAAAAGGTTTGCAAGGCAGGGAGACTTTTGAATAGGCTAGGCGTCGCCGAGGGACATTCCCTGCGGCAGCGATGTTGTGGGGGCTCAGATGGGGGCAGATGCGGGTGCGCAGACCGGCATTTCGCCGGCTCATGGGCACGGATGGGGAAGCACGGCGCGGCGGGACGCCTGGTGGGTCGAAATTATTCCCGTCTTTCTCTTGCTCAGCGTATTCGGAGCGTACGCGACGTGGCGGGCGTTCGAGGGGAAGTATTACTGGTCGGATCCGTATCTTTCGCCGTTCTACTCGCCGCTGATTGATCCGCAACACCACTGGTGGCCGTTTTCGCCTGCGCTGCTGATTCTCGCGGGGCCGCTCGGTTTCCGCGCGACCTGCTACTACTATCGCAAGGCTTACTACCGCGCGTTTTTCCTCGATCCGCCGGCGTGCGCGGTAAGCGAAGGGCGGCATAACTATCGCGGCGAGACGAAGTTTCCGTTCATCTTGCAAAACGTACACCGCTACTTCCTGTATCTCGCATTCCTCTTTCTGGCGTTTCTGTGGCATGACGCGATTGTGGCTTTCGATTTTCACGGCACGTTTGGAGTGGGCGTGGGAACGCTGGTGCTGCTGGCGAACGTATGCCTGCTGACGCTGTACACGTGCTCGTGCCACTCGCTGCGGCACCTGGCGGGCGGCAAGCTGGACTGCTTTTCCTGCGCGACGTTCGGCAAGCCGCGGCACGGGGCATGGAAGGGAATCACGTTGCTGAACGAGCGGCATATGCAACTGGCGTGGACGAGCCTGATCACGGTGGGGCTGGCGGATTTGTACGTGCGGCTGGTGGCGTGCGGAATTCTTCGCGACGTGAGGCTGTTTTGAGCGAGCGATTCGAGACGCACGAACACGACGTTCTGGTCATCGGCGCAGGCGGCGCGGGCTTGCGCGCGGCGATCGAGGCGCTGGCGCAGGGCGTCAACGTCGGAGTGGTGTGCAAATCGCTGCTGGGCAAAGCGCACACGGTGATGGCCGAAGGCGGGATCGCCGCGGCGATGGCCAACGTGGACAGCGCGGACAACTGGAAGACGCATTTCCGCGACACGATGCGCGGCGGGAAAATGCTCAACAACTGGCGGATGGCGCAGTTGCACGCGCAGGAAGCGCCGGAGCGTGTGCGGGAACTGGAGCAGTGGGGCGCGATTTTCGATCGCACGGAGGACGGAAGAATCCTGCAGCGGGCGTTCGGCGGGCACACGTTTCGGCGCTTGTGCCACGTGGGAGACCGCACGGGGCTGGAGTTGATCCGAACGCTGCAGGACCGCGGAGTGCAGCAGGGCATCGACGTGTACATGGAATGCACGGTGACGAGGCTGCTGAAGGATGGAGAGCGCTGCGCGGGCGCATTGGCGTACTGGCGGGAACAGGGGCGGTTCGTCCTGTTCAAGGCGAAGTCCGTGGTGATTGCGACGGGCGGAATCGGGAAGGCGTGGCGGGTGACGTCCAATTCGTGGGAATACACAGGCGACGGGATGGCGCTGGCGTATCAGGCGGGCGCGGAGTTGATGGACATGGAGTTCGTGCAGTTTCATCCCACGGGGATGGTGTGGCCGCCCGGGGTGCAGGGGATCCTGGTGACGGAGGCGGTTCGCGGGGAAGGCGGGCTGCTTTTCAACAGCAAACACGAACGCTTCATGGAGAGATACGACCCAAAACGGAAGGAGCTTTCGACGCGGGACGTAGTGGCGCGTTCGATTTACACGGAAGTGAAAGAGGGGCGCGGATCGCCGCACGGCGGCGCGTTTCTGGATATCTCGCACAAGCCGGCGGATTACATCATCAAAAAGCTGCCGAGCATGTACCACCAGTTCAAGGAACTGGCGGACGTGGACATCACGAAAGGGCCGATGGAGGTCGGGCCGACTTGTCATTACATGATGGGGGGAATCCGCGTGGACGCGGAGACGGCGCAGAGCACGGTGCCGGGGTTGTACGCGGCGGGAGAAGCGGCGGCGGGCTTGCACGGCGCAAATCGGCTGGGAGGAAATTCACTTTCGGATTTGCTGGTGTTCGGAAGGCGCGCGGGACTGGCGGCGGCGCAGCACGCGAAGCAAGTGGCGCCGCCCGCGATCGACAACCAGCAGATCGAGCAGGCGGAGCGCGAGGCGCTCGAGCCGTTTGCGCGGAGCGAAGGAGAGAATCCCTACGCGATTCATCGCGATTTGCAGGAGACGATGCAGAACCTGGTGGGGATCTTCCGGACGCGGGAGGACATGCAAAGCGCGCTCGCCCAGTTGGAGAAGCTGAAGGAGCGAAGGGCGCGCGTGAGCGTGGAAGGCTCGCGGATGTTCAATCCCGGATGGCACCTGGCGCTGGAGTTGAAATCGATGCTGAGCGTGGCCGAAGCCGTGACGCGGAGCGCGCTGGCGCGAGAAGAGAGCCGCGGCGCACACAGCCGTATCGATTTTCCGGAGTTGAACGTGGATTGGGGGAAGAAGCACAACGTGATTCGACGGGATGGGGAAGGAATGTCGCTGGTGCAGGAGCCGATTCCGGAGATGCCGGCGGAGTTGAAGGCGGTGTTGGAGGAAGACGGCGGGAAGTGAGATGCGGACGAATCGAAGAGAGGTTCTCCACGCGAGGAGCGCGCGGAGAGCAAGCGGTCTTCACTCCGCTTCGCCTGACTTCGGCATGCAAGGTCCGTTCAGAATGACAGGCATCAGGTGACTTTGAGTGGAGGCGTGATGGCGGAAGCGAGGATGCAGGTTTTTCGGGGCGGGCCGGAAGGCGGCAAGGCGGTGGAGTATCGCGTGCCGGTCGCGCCGGGAATGGTGGTGCTCGACGCGCTGCACTACATTCAGGGACACCAGGCTTCGGATTTGGCGGTGCGGTGGAACTGCAAGGCGGGGAAATGCGGATCGTGCTCCGCGGAGGTGAACGGGCGGCCGCGGCTAACCTGCAAGACGCGAATGGACGCGCTGCCGCTGGACCAGCCCATCACCATTTCTCCGTTAAAGACGTTTCCGGTAATCAAAGACCTGGTGACGGACGTTTCGTGGAATTACAAAGTGAACAAGAAAATTCCTCCGTTCCAGCCGCGAGCGGGGACGGACTGGAAGTATTCCCAGAAGGATGCGGACCGCGCGCAGGAGTTCCGCAAGTGCATCGAGTGTTTCCTGTGCCAGAATGTGTGCCACGTGCTGCGGGAGCATGAAAAGAAGGAGGAGTTCGGAGGGCCAAGGTTTTTCGTGCGCGTGGCGGGACTGGAGATGCATCCGCTGGACGGAGCGACGCGCACCAAGCTGCTGCGGGAAGAGCTGGGGCTCGGTCTCTGCAACATCACGAAGTGCTGCACGGAGGTTTGTCCGGAGGAGATTCACATCACGGACAACGCGATTATTCCGTTGAAGGAGCGGGTGGTGGACGAATACTACGATCCGGTGGTATGGCTGGTGAGGAAGATCAAAGGCAGCTGACAGCCAAGCGCCGACAGTTGAGAGCCGAAGGTTGAAAGCGGGAGGGAGAAGCAATCCTTATCCGAATAGCGCGTGGGGAAGAGCGCGGCGGGCACAAAGAGAAAGGCGGATTCCTGACCCGCTCAGGAGGATTCGGACAGGGCAACGCTATAAGGATTTGCAGCCAAAGGTTGCGGAAAAGGAGGGTGCCATGGATTTGAAGATCAAGACCATATCCAAATCTGGGATTCCCGAGGCCCTCGCAAAGGCGGAGCTGTACCGCTATCTGAACGAGCCGGAGGAGGCGGAGTCCATCTGCAGGGACATTCTGGCCGCCGATCCGAAAAACATGCTGGGATTGCGCACGCTGGGGCTTGCGATCACGGATCAATTCACGGGCGAAGCGAGCGACCGCTGCAGCGAAGTCGAGGGCATTTTCCAAGAATTGGCCGACGAATACGAGCGCACGTATTATCTGGGGCTCTTGTACGAAAGGCGCGTGAAGGCGCAACTTCGCGCGGGGCGTTCGCCGCACACGCTGCTGCCGCTGCTGGAGCGGGCGCTGCATTGTTTTGGAGAAGCCGAGAAAATCCGGCCAAAAGGGAACGACGACGCGATTCTGCGCTGGAACCGCTGCGTGCGGATGGTAGAGGCCGTGCCAGGGTTTCAGAGCGAGCAGGAGATCGCGCTCTTTGACGCGATGGACGCGCCGCCGTCCTGACCGGACTTTGGGCTCTTTTGCCCGAGAGAACACGGAATGCGACGGGCGCGATTCTGCGCAGGTACCAGGCCGTGCATGAAAGTTACTGACCGGAAGAATCCTTCGCGGGGTTCACGAGCTTCAAAATGAGGACTTCGCCATTTGAATGAAAGCTGCCGCCGGTGGCGGTTTTTGCTTCCTTGAGAGGATTGGGCGGAAGAAAGTGGGAGACTTCGGCGACGAGGCCGGTGCCGCAGAGAGTCTTCTCGACATAGTTGCGTTCGAGATCGATGTCGGGATCGATCTTGTGGGTGATGCCGTTGTTGCGCTGGTCGCGTTCGAGGCCGATATCGTGGGTGGCGGCGCCGACCCAGAGCGTTTGGCCATCGACGGTGAAGGGGGCTTTCCAGACGCGGAGGTGGTTGCGCGACGTGACCACGCTAATCGGTTCGGCGTGAGCCCAGCCGTAATCCTGAGGTCTGCCGAAGAGATAGAGCTGGCTCATGGGCATGGTGAGATAGGCCTCCTTGGAGAGGCTGCCGAGGATGCCGTGCAGGAGGGTATCTTTGACGTCGGGATCGACCTTGACCCATCCCGCGGTGGTGAACACCTGCTGCATCGCATCTTCGGATCCCAGGATCAGGAAGTTCACCATGTCACCGGCATTGCCGTCCTTGTCCGAAACGCGGCGGGGAATTTTTTCAAAGAGCGTGTTGTTGAATCCCTTGATGCTTGAGACTTGTCTGGCGATTTCACGCGGCTTTGCGCTGGCAGTGGAATCGGGGGAGTAGATTTCGACATGAACGGAAAAGACGCCGTCGGCGGAGTCGTTCTCCGGCTGATTGATCCCGAAGGAGAGTCTGCCATCGGCCGGGGCGACGAGATCGCGCTTTGCGCCGATGAGAAAAGACTGGGCGGTGTCCGCATCGCCGATGCGGCCCAGGAGCGCGCCGCGACCGGATTCGTTGTTCGGAAGAATTCGCAACAGATCTCGATAGCTGCGGGGCAATCCCTGGGGGCCGTTTTCCGCGCGAGCGTCGGCGTACTTCAAGGCGCCGGAAGCAGAGATCAAAATGCGCTCTCCCGCGTGAACATCGAGACCCGTGTCCGTCCAGTGGGAATCGCCGCTCAGGGCGAAATCCTGGGAGAGGCGCAGTTTGCCGGCTGGAGCCGCGGTGGTAGCGGTCGAAACGGTCTTGGAGGAGCCGGCAAGTTGCTGGGGAGCAGAGCCGTCCTCGCGGACGAGTTGCGCTTGCGAAGCAGCCGGCAAGATTAGGAAAAGCGCGGCGAGGCGAATGAATGATCGAAGTTTGAAATGCTTCCAGGGCATCTAAGGGATTATCCTGCGCCCGAAGGCGAACTCATAAACGGCCGCGTGCCGCCTTTCGTTCCACTGTAAACAGATGCAGCGGATAGAGGCAAGAGTTGGCAGCGGGGTATTGCCGTTTGGGTTCCTTGACTCGCGGCGAGCGCGCCTGTAGATTGAGCTTATGCCGCATGTGGGCGGCGGACAGAGCGCTCCTGCATACCGAACTTCTGCAATCGCAACTGCCGAATGGTTGGTGCATTCCGAATCGCGACGCGGTCTGGAACAGAGCCTCCCAGCAGGCCGGGCCGGGGACGCCGGGTGAATTCCAAGATCGCAGCCATGGTGAAAAAGCTCAGCAAAGGACTGGCGAGCCTGTGGTTCGCGCTGTTGGCTTGCGCCGGCGCGCAAGGTCAGGTGCCGCTGCCGCAACCGAGGCCGCAGACGGCGCCGGTTACGACCGTGACGGTGGATGACAGCGAAGCGATGTTTGCGACGATGTGCGCGCTGACGGCTGCGGGTTTCGAATCGGACGTGAGCTCCGCGAAGTGGACGCCATACCGGGCCGAGCTTCGCGAGCGGCTCCTGCACCAGCAGGGGCCGGCGGTTGAGGCGCTGCGGAAGTTTTACAAACAGCACGAACTCTCCGATTCGGGCGCAACGCTTTCGCGTTACCTGTGGTTCGGGCGGGTCAGCGGCCCCGCGCCGGACTTCCTCCCGGTGCTGCGAAGGGACGAACTTCCGCCGGACGTGATTGCGCTGGAAGGTTTTCAGGAAGTCCTGAGCAATTACTACAAAGAACAGCAAATCGGCCAGCTGTGGCGGCAGGTGCAGCCGATCTACAACGAAGAGATCCGGAAGATGCACGACGCGGTGTCGCAGATCGTGTTCATCTCGAGCGGTTACTTGCGGGAGATGCTCGAGCCAACGAGCCCGCGAACATTTACGATTATCGTTGAGCCGCTGGTGGGCCGGATTACGAACGTCAGGAACTTCGGGGACCACTACGCGCTCATCCTGAGCGGCGCGAACGACATTCCGACCGAGGTGGTGCGGCATGCGTTCCTGCATTTTCTGCTGGATCCGCTGCCGCTCCAGTATCCCCACGTGATCGCGGTAAAGCGGCCTTTGTTTGTGGCCGCTGCGCAGGCGCCGCGGCTTGCGCCGGATTTGAAGGACGACTTTCCTTCCTACTTCGCGGAATGCCTGGTGCGCGCCGTGGAACTGAAGCTGAAGCGCATGTCGCCCAGCGAGCGGGAAGCGGCGATCGACATGGACGACGCGGACGGTTATGTCCTGGTCCGGCCGTTGTTCGGCGCGCTGGCGAAGTTCGAGGGGGCCGAGCCTTCGATGAAGTACTATTTTCCGGAGATGGTGCGGTCCATCGACGTTCAAGCGGAAGAGAAGCGCGTCGAGGCGATCCGTTTCGCGGCGGCGCAGAAGAGCGAGAGTGACGCGACGGCGCAGGAGAAAGTGGCGGAGCACAAGCCGCTATTCCCCAGCACGCTTCCAAACGATCCCGACGCCGTCGCGGCGCTGACGGAAGGCGAGCGGCGCATCGCGGAGAAAAATCCGAAGGCCGCGGAAACCTCCTTCAAGAAGGTGCTTGCCAAATATCCAAATCAACTCCGGGCCTGGTACGGATTGGGCATTGCGGCGATGCTGGAGAGCGACTGGCCTCGCGCCAAGGAGGTTTTTGGACGGCTGACTTCCGGGGAAGAGGCGGCAACGCAGGATCCGATGGTTCTGGCGTGGTCGCATGTGTATCTGGGGCATATTTTCGACCAAGAAGGACAAGCGGAACGCGCGAAGTCCGAATTTCAGGCCGCTTTGGATGTTGCCGGCGGACCGGAGCAAGCGCGCGCGGCGGCACAAAAGGGTTTAACCTCGGTTTTGGAATCCAAGCCGAGGGAGAGGCCTTAGAGCAGGAAGGAAAGGGGAGTCGGTTGCCTGTTCACGGGAGTCGAGCCAACGCAGAAGGGGAGAAATAACATGAAGTCTTGTTCAAAGAAAGTGATTTGGACGGGAGCACTGGTCGGTCTTCTCTTGTTCGGCGCTGAAGTTACACGGGCACAGAGCAGTCAAGGCCAGGGGGCGCAATCGCAGCAACAAGGGCAACAGCAGCAGGAAAAGCCGGGCACGACCAGCGCTCCGGCGAGCAACACCACGGGGCTGACGCTTGATGCCGCGGCGCCGCCCGTAAACGCGGAGGAAGATGCCGCATTCAAGGCTTTTGAAGCTTTGCCAAATGCCGATCTTCCCAAGAAGATCGCGGCCGGCGAGGAGTTTCTGCAGAAGTATCCGCAGAGCAGATACCGCCCGCCGGTGTATTCGGTGCTGACGGTTGCCTACCTGCAGACGGGTCAAACGCAGAAGGCGTTCGACGTCGGAGACAAGGAAGTCGCCCTCAGCCCCAACGACGTGCAGACGCTAGCCATCCTTTGCCAGACGATTCCGCGCGCCATGAACGCGAGCACGCCCGATGCCGTAAAGCAGCTAGAAAAAGCGGAAACATACGGGAAGCGCGCGATTGAAATCGTTCCGACGCTGCCCAAACCGGCAAACCTGACGGATGAGAAGTTTGCCGTGGCGAAGAATCAGGCGCTGGCCATGGCGCACGGAGGGATGGGGCTGGTTTACGTGCGGCGGGGCAAGTTCGAGCAGGCGATTCCGGAGCTCGAGCAGTCGGTCAAACTGGACCCGAATCCGAGTCCGGACCCCGTGAACTACTATTTGCTCGGGCTCGCGAACGAGAAGACCTCTCATTTTGACGCGGCGATCGCGGCTTTTACGAAGTGCGCGGGAATTCCGGGAAGCCTGCAGGATACCTGCAAGGCCGACGCGGCGGAAGCCAAGAAACAGGCTTCAACGCAACTCAGCGCGCCGAACTGAACCCGGAAGTCTAGTAAGACTCCGCAAGGGCAACTCACAATCACCCGCGGAGGGAAATTTGCACGGTGGGCTGGCGCCGTCCGCGTGGCGCCTGAAATCAGCCTATGGAACCGACAAAAGAGGAGCGCTTACAGGAGTTGCTGGGGTACCGGTTTGTGCGCCCCGCACTGCTGGAGCGCGCCCTGACGCATAGTTCCGCCGTGCCGGAGCTCCGCGCAAACGCCGTGGCAGCCGGCCACCGGGATGCGCAGATCGAGGACAACGAGCGCTTCGAGTTTCTCGGGGACGCGGTGCTCGACCTGCTTGCCAGCGAGTATCTGCTGTGGCGTTTTCCCGACTGGAGCGAAGGACAGCTCTCGAGGAGCCGCGCGCGCTTCGTCAACGCACAGGCTTTGGAAAAGGCGGCGCGGCGCCTGGGTATTGGCGAGTGCTTGCGGCTCGGCAAGGGCGAAGAAAAGACCGGCGGAAGAGAAAAACACGCCATTCTGGCGGACGCGCTGGAGGCGGTAGTCGCCGCCATCTACCTGGATGGCGGGCTGTTTGCTGCGCGCGAGGTTTTGCGGCACGTTCTCTTCGAGCACCTCCTGGAAGACAGCGGCGAACGGCTGTGGGAATCGGACCGGAAGTCGGCGCTGCAGGAATTCCTGCAGAGGCGCGGCCAGCCGCCGGCGGAGTACCGGCTGGCGGGCGAAAGCGGCCCGGATCATCAGAAGTTGTTCGTGGTGGAGGTCTGGTCGCGCGGAGAGTATCTTGCGAGCGGGGAAGGAAGCACCAAGAAAGAGGCGGAGCAAAAAGCCGCGCGGGACGCACTGGAAAGACTCGAACAACTGGAAACGGGAAGCTGAGGCGGAATGATCGAAGAGCGAGGAGAAGGCACCCCAGAGCAAGAAGCAAGCGCGGCGTCCGCGCAAACCGCCGCAGAATCGGCGGACCTCACTGCGGGAGAAACACAGAAGACTGCCCAGGCTGCGCCGTCGAGTGCAGCCGGGGATTCCTCCGCTCAGCTCCACCGGCAAACAACGCTGGCGGAATACCTCGAATCGCTCCTTGTTACCGTAATCCTCGCGCTGTTTGGCACGAGCTTCGTCGTGCAGGCCTTCAAGATTCCGTCGCCTTCGATGGAGAACACGCTCATGGTGGGGGACCACCTGCTAGTGAACAAATTCATCTTCGGCGGGCGCGGTACCTGGTACGACAGGTTCTTGCCCTACCGGCCGTTGCAGCGCGGGGACATAATCGTCTTTAAGTTTCCCTATGCCGACCACCAGCACTTCGTAAAACGTGTGATTGGACTGCCGGGCGACCATTTGAAAATCGTGGATCAGCAGGTGTACATCAACGGCAAACTCCTGCAGGAGCCGTACGTGGTGCACAATCCCACGGCGCGCTACGATCCGCTGAACTACGCGTTTCCTCCGGTCGGCAACCAGTTTCTATATACCTCGCAGGTCCAGCCGGAATGGGCCGAGGAGATGCACAATTACGTGCAGGGCGATGAGATCGTCGTGCCTCCGAACAAGTATTTTGCTATGGGAGACAACCGCGACCTGAGCCTGGACAGCCGGTACTGGGGATTCGTGGACCGCGACGCGATCATGGGTCGTCCTTTTCTCATTTACTGGTCGGTAGACGCAACGAGCAGCGATTACAGCCAGAGCACGTTTCTGCAGCGCCTCCAAGGAATTTTCCAGACCCTGGCGCACCTGCCTGCCAGAACCCGCTGGAACCGCATGCTTCACCTGGTTCACTAGGGAGCGGCGGAAGCACACGCTCCCTTCAGGTACAATTTGACGGCGTCGGCGCCGGACTTTGGCGCGGGCGAACGAATCTCTCGTGAGCATCAAAGGAAAACGCTGGAAGGTGGGGCTTGCGCTTGTGGGCGCGCTAATTGCTTTACAGCTTGGCGCGTCCGCGCTGGTTCGCTCGACTCGCGTGAAAAACTATCTTTTGGCGCACCTGGAAAGGACATTTGGCCGGCAAGTTGAAGTGCGGGAATTCACGGTGAGTCTTTTGCCGAGCCCGCAGCTGGATGCGGCGGACATTTCGGTGAGCGAGGATCCCGCGTTCGGCAACGAATATTTTCTCCGCGCCGATCATCTCTCCGCGGGGCTGCGCTGGCTGGGGCTGCTGAGGGGGCGCTTCGAGTTTGGAACCCTGACGCTGAGCCGCCCGAGTCTGATTTTGGTTCGCAATGAGGAAGGGCGCTGGAATCTGGAGCAGTGGCTGCCACCGGGAAGACGGGCAGCAGCCCCGACGCAGAAGCCGGTGAGCGCTCCCGCGGAAACAGCGGCAAATCGTTTGGAGAAGATTGAAATTGACGAAGGGCGGATCAGCTTCAAACTCGGCGAAGACAAGCAGGCCTTCGCTTTCGTGGAAGTTTCCGGAAACGTGCAGCAGGCGGCTCCCGGGCGCTGGGAGCTGCAGCTCGAAGCACAACCCTGGCGCAGCGGCGTGCAACTGCAATCGACCGGCACTATTCGCGTGCGCGGAGAAGTCGCCGGAACGTCGGCGCGGCTTCAGCCCGCGAGACTGGAAATACACTGGAGCGGGGCGTCGCTCGCGGATATGTTCCGGCTGTTGCGAGGACAGGACACCGGAATACGCGGCACGTTTGCCGTGGACGCAAGCGCGGAGAGCGGAACGAAGTCTCCGGCGCAGACGAACGGGGAGTGGACTTTCGTGGTGCAAGCGCGCGCAACGCAGATTCACCGCTGGGACCTGACGGAGAGGGGAGACAATCCGCGGCTGAATCTCCGGCTGCAGGGGCGCTGGAATCCGGCGGAAGGCAGCGTGAAGGCCGATGAGATGGCGCTCGAAGCGCCGAAATCCAATCTGCGGGGAACCGCTCTTCTCTCGACCAAGCCCAGGACCTCTTTCGAGATTCATGTGGACTCCGCCGGGATACAGGCGGCGGATCTGCTCGGGTGGTACCGCGGATTCCAGCCGGGAGTCGCCGAAGGCGTGCGCGCCGACCAGTATTTTACGGGCGCAATGACGCTGACCGGCTGGCCGCTTTCGCTCGATGCGGCGGCGTTCTCCAGCCGCGGCGGCAGAGTGGTGATTCCGGAATTGCAGCAGCCAATTCGCGTGGGCGCGTTCCGCGGCGGAATGGAAAAGCGCCAGTTTGTTTGCGAGCCGGTTGCCATCTCGATGGAGGAGCAATCTTCGCGGGAAAGAACTGCAGCGCAGAAAACAGCGGCCGCGGCAAAACCGAAAGGGAGTTCTGCGCCACAAGGGATTGCCGTTTCCATACGGCACGACTTTGACGCGCACGTAGGATCGGTTTCGATTAACGGGAGAGTCGCGCGTGTCGAAGATTTCCTCAAGGCGACGGCCGCGCTTGGGCGCCCGCTGAACCGCGGCTGGGAGATGACCGGCGAAGCTTCGAGCGCGCTCGAATGGAAATGG
>Ga0209581_1002394_pt1 | contig 18151 bp, 16 predicted proteins | sample Coa_R2_FD_187160 | JGI IMG/M metagenome (GOLD analysis project Ga0209581, IMG submission 187160) | Surface soil microbial communities from Centralia Pennsylvania, which are recovering from an underground coalmine fire - Coalmine... | ecosystem: Environmental > Terrestrial > Soil > Unclassified ...
CCTGTGGAGCAAGCAGATTTAGAGCAGCAAAGCCCAGTATCGGTAAGCTCAGAGACGGAGAAGCTGCACGCCGGCACGTTGCCGAGCGCGTCTGCAGCCCTCAACAAAACGCGCTCCCCCCAGGAGAAGCGGCTGTTGGGGAGCCGCGCCTCGCGACGTGCGTTTCTGGTAGGCTTGCCTGTCCTGGCGGTTGCAGGGGCGGGTCTGGCAGCCTGGTACTTCAACCTGAAAACGTCTTCACCAGGCGTAGCGAGCAATGCTCCGCTGATCTATCGGGGCCATGTGGGTCCGGTCACTGCCCTGGGGTGGTCGCCCGATGGCGCTGCGCTCGCCTCCGGAGGAGACGACCACACCATTCGTATCTGGCACGCACAAACGGGTGCCGACATTTTCGTTTTCCATGCTCAATCTGGCAGCGTGCCTGCTATAAGCTGGGCCCCCGATAGCCAGCGGATCGCGACGGCCAGCGCAGGCCCCCTGACAAGCGGCGGCGCTCCCGCGTCAGGCAACGCTGTGCAGATCTGGCACGCCTCCACCGGCGTGCCCATCTATAGTTATCGCGGCCACACCAGCGGGATCACCGATATCGCCTGGCAGCTTGGAGGCGAGCGCGTCGCCTCGTCGAGCACCGACTATACGGTGCAGATCTGGGACGCCACAACAGGACAACATCCGCTGGTCCATCGCACCTCTCCCTGGTACGCGTGGACCATTGCCTGGTCCCCTGATGGCAAACGCATGGCCTCGGGCGGACCCGACGCCACCGTTCAGGTATGGGACGCGAGCACCGGCGCTGCTATCTCGGTCTGTCGCGGCCACACAAATTCGATAGAAGCCGTTACTTGGTCCCCCGATGGCGTCTTGCTGGCCTCGGCCAGCGACGATCGCACCGTTCGCATCTGGGATGCCTCCAGCGGCACCGCTAATTCTACCTATCGCGGCCATACAAATTATGTGCGCGCGGTAGCGTGGTCGCCCAACGGAAATTTCATCGCCTCGGGAGGCAGCGACAGAACGGTGCAGGTATGGGAGGCGACCAGCGGGGCGACGATCTACACCTACTACGGCCACGCCAGAGGGGTAACAAAGATCGTCTGGTCCCCCGATGGGAAATATATTGCTTCGGCAAGCGAGGATGGAACTGTGCAGATCTGGAGTCCATTCTAACCCGCAAATCCCGGCGCACTTTAGAGAGACAGAGTGCTACCGGTATCCTTACAAAGAGGAGTTATCGTTATGTACAACATAACCAGGAAAAAGCAGGCGCTGAGCAGACCCGGTTACTCAGCCAAATTATTCGCTCTTTCCCTACTCACGCTGGTTTCGCTGCTGGTTTCCTGCGGCGATACACCTCAAGCGACCCAACCGATTATCATCGCTCAACCGGCCCCGTCTCCCGCAACGGGTACGGCCAGTTCAGGCGCAACGGCGACGACCCCCGGCCAGAGTATACACCATTATGAATATGTCTTTCCTGATGGAAAAATGTATGTCTATGATATGGATAACACCCCCAGGCTGGTAAAGCAGCGAGACTTACCTACTTCATCAGGTGTACGCGGCGTCGTGGGAGACGCGGCCTCACATCGCCTCTACATCAGTTTTGGCAGCGATGGCGACGGAGGCGGACAGCTCCTGGCCTATGATGTTCTCACAGACCAGGTTCTATGGACTCAATCCTACTCCTTTGGCATCGATAGTATGTCTATCACGCCTGACGGAAAATACATCTACATGCCCGACGGTGAAAAGGCGAGTGATCCGTACTGGTATGTCATTAATGCTTCAGATGGAAAGCCGACGGGGGCAAGGATAAACGGCGGCTCAGGCCCGCATAACACTGTGATTAGCCTCAACGGCCAGCACGTCTATATGGGAGCACGCAACTTCTCTAACACGCCCACCTACCTGACGGTTGCAGATACCGCAACCAATGGGAACGTCAGGAAAATCGGGCCATTTCTCTCAGGCATTCGGCCCTTTGTCATCAACGGCAAAGAGACGCTCGCATATGTAACGACAACAGGATTTTTAGGCTTCCAGGTGGCGGATATCCAAAGCGGCCATATCCTGTATACTGTCGATTTAACGAAACTTGGTTTCCCAGATTCATCCAGTGGCCCCTCGGCCCCAAGTCATGGGATTGCGCTCTCCCCCGACGAGACGCGCCTCGCCGTGGTTGACTGGCCAAACGATTCCGTACATATCTTCGATGTGACAGGTCTGCCTGGCTCGCCTCCACGCAAGATCGCGGATATCAAATTTTCTCGCTCGATGCATCATGACGAGAGTAACTGCGCATACGATTGTGCCGCCGATGGCTGGCTAGAATATAGCAGAGACGGAAGGTTCCTCTACGTCGGGGATGTAGGCGATGTCATCGATACCGTTGCCAACAGGGTGGTTTACAATCTGCCGCCTCTCTACAACACTCGCAAGATGATCGAGGTGGACTTCCAGAACAATATATGCAGTTTCATTCCGATTAACAGGGCAAGCATCGGGTACGTCACAGGGTAATGGTCCTCTTGTTACTCTTCCAAATACCGGCCCGTCTTCTCTGATGAAAGACGGATAGTGCATGCTGAGAAATACGGAGAGATTAGTTTTTGACGAAGGATGATGCTGTTCCAGATGAGAATACATACATTTCAGAGGCGGTACGCAAAAATACGCTCCCGGCCTTTTCTCTATGTGCTGCTCGTTCTCATGAGCGTGGGGGTTGGATTCGTCGCATGCGGCGCTTCTAATCCTCACGTGAACCTTTCCACAGGAAAGACCTATTACGTTTCTAAAAATGGAAACGGCAGCGATGGAAAATCCTGGGCAACTGCGTGGAATGAACTGGCAAAGATCAACTGGTCTGTCGTACAGCCGGGAGACACGATCCTGCTGGATGGCGGCGCTCAAAGCATGACCTATACCACAACGCTCACGATCGGGAAGAGCGGAACGCAGGCAGCGCCGATCACGATTAAACGCTCGACCGACAGCGGCCACAATGGGACCGTCATATTGTTTGGGGGCAGGTCAACACCTCTTCCCTATTGCGGGGAGCCGAGCTATAGCTACCGAGCAGCCTCTGTGGCAAACGGGGTTGTTTTTGGTTCGCATTCATGGGTTGTGATCGACGGAATGAACTGGGACGGCATACAGATCCACGGCTTTAGCACGTATGGAGTCGATATGACGGGCGGTCCGAGCAATGACACTCTGCGCAACATGGAGATTTACGATATCGGAGAGGCCAGCCAGGGCGGAAATGGCGGGAATTGGAACCCTGAAACAAATGGTCACGGCATTTACCTGACAGGAACGAACCTGACCTTCTCACAAATGAATATCCACGATAACAGCGACGACGAGTTTAACACCGGCGAGGCGCCAGGCATCCATAATGTCACCATCAATTATTCCTGGCTGCATGTCACCCGCGAAGATCCGCGCGAAACCGGACTTCCTTTTAACGAATGCGTCCACCAGGACGGCTATCAGATCTATGATGGCGGCGTGCAAAGCGACCTGTTGATCGAAAACTCGATTCTTGGGCCGGGAATGAGTACGGGCGTCATTCTAGGACAATCGCCTGGCCGCGCGACCGTGAATAACGTTACCATCAGAAACTCGCTGCTCCTGAACAAACATATCAACATCATGGGGTACCCGCAGGTTCAAGAGACGGGCTGGGTCATCGATCACGATACCGTCTTTACGCCCGGCCAGGGGATAGCTGGGGGAACGTTTCAGAGCCTGTTCCTCCAGGGATCGGGGAATACCGTCAAAGATTCTATCTTCTATGATGGTGGGATCTACCTGCCTGATGGATTGGCGGGCGCAAGCGGCAACTGTGAGTGGAAGACCACCGGAGATAATTCTGCTCTCGGTGGACAGATGGTTGATCCACAGTTCACTACCGACGTCTCTTCATATAATGAAAGCACACCGCTCGCGACCATCGCAAACGCGGACTTCACTTTAAAACCCGGCTCTCCCTGCGCGGGCAAGGGCTCAACCATCACATCGCTCAAGCGATTTTTGCAAATTGTGGGCCAGGCGAACACAGCCGCATCCACGCCGGCACCAACTCAGAACCCGGCTACTATCATCATGACGGAGCCAACGAACAACGCGACAGAGCAACATACCACGCCTCCTGCCGATACCCACCTGTTCTTGTGGCTTGGTCTTGCAGGCGGCGTATTCATAGGTGCAATAGCGGTGTTCTTGCTATTCTATCGCAAATGGCGGCAAAGCAGGCTCATCAAGTAACTATTCTTGTCATTTTTGCATACGAGCATATCCTGGATTGCTCGTCTAGAAAGTCCTGGGAAAAGTGACTCAACAGTTTCAAGCATCCCCATTGCCCACATCATTTTTACGAGTAAAGCACCTTGCCAAAAGCATAAAGCGCGACATATGGAACAGGCTCATGACCCCTGAGGCTACTTTCCGCCTCTATCTCAACCTCCGCGGGAAGGGGCCTCATGGCTATCCCGATGCGCCCTGGCATAACGCTGTGCTTCTCACGCACCAGGAGGTGCAGGACGCCGCCGAACAGGCTCGCAAACTGGGCTTGCCTGCTCTTTATTACGATGTCTCCAAAACCTGGGATAGTCTGGCGGCGCTGGACTGCATCGTGAAAACAACCAGGCACAATGCTCGTATCCTGGATGCCGGGGCCGAGTTGTACTCCCTCGTCCTACCCTGGCTCTATCTCTACGGCTACCGCAATCTGATCGGAATCAACCTGGTCTTTAAGCGCCCGCTCAAGCGAGGGCCGATTCGCTACGAGTACGGGGATATTACCCAAACAAGCTTTGAGGATAACTCGTTTGACGCTATTACCTGCTTGAGCGTGATAGAACACGGAGTCGATACCGGTGCCTTTTTCAAAGAGGCGGCCCGGCTGCTTAAACCAGAAGGCATCCTGATTACCTCAACAGATTACTACAGCGAGCCGATCGACACGCACGGGCAGAAAGCTTACGGCGTTCCTATCCGTATCTTTAACAGAGGGGATATCCTCTCCATGCTGGAGGAAGCGCATGGATATGGATTGGAGCTAACGGGAGAGATCAACCTGGATTGCCAGGAGAAGCCGGTGAACTGGAAAAAATTTCAACTGGACTATACGTATGCGATATTCACGCTCAGGAAAGCAGAACAGTAATGTGCGCTTTCTCTTGAGCGAGAAACAAGCCAGAACAGAGAGCGACCGAGTATCATGAATCGGTCGCTCTCTGTTCTGGCAAGGCATTCACAGCACTGAAATAGACACACAACATGTCTCTATCTCTCTATATGGAAGCCACGCGCAGCGTGTGTATCAATTCCTTGCCACTGTACTGCTCTTCTTTTTCGTGATGGCGTGTTAAGGTATACCCGACGCCTGGAACTGTGAGAATATAGCGAGGATGGCTGGGGTCACGCTCGATTTTCTGGCGCAGGTGACGAATATGCGCTTTAATTAAATAGGCATCTCCATCGTTCCCAAAGCCCCAGATGTGAGCGACAATCTGATTCGCCGTGCAGACATTATTGGCATTGACTGCCAGCAGATGGAGTAACTTACTCTCAGTAGGGGTCAAACGCACCGTCTTATTGTCGACAGTGACTTCATTATGCAGAGAATCGACACGCAGTGATCCAACGGTGACAATCGATGAGGGACGCTGAACAAGCGTTGAACGCCCGCGCCGGCTTACCGCACGCATGCGCGCAAGAAACTGCGAGGGGAAAAAGGGCTTGAGCAGGTAATCGTCGGCGCCAGACTCCAGACAACGAATCTCGTTCTGCACATCTTTTCCATCAGTAATCACCATCACCAGCGCATCATGCCTGGCGCGCATCTCCCGACACAACACCAATCCATCCATATCTTTGAGCACGGGGTCGATAATTACCAGATCTGGCTGCTGCTGTTCCCACTCCATACGAGCGCGTTCAGCCGTGTAGGCACGATAAACTTCGTATCCGAGCGTCTTGAGCCAGCTTGTCAGCATTTCAACTAAATCGCGATCTGCATCCACAATAAGTAGTTTCATCGCATCCCCCAATCAACGACGGGTGATCTATAAAACCCATCATAGCGATCAATGCTCACCTTATTTGAGACAATTGATCTACCTTCAACATAACGAATATAGTGACTATACATAAACAATGACGCGAAAGCAAGACTGCTTGCCTGCTACCACGACATTTGTGCTACAATCTTGGATTGTAGCGTTTAACCATTTTTTGGAAAAGTAGAGAACCGCCGGTTATTGCCCAATCGCACGCGCATTCGTAATCCCAACCACTTAAATAGATGAAAACTTGTTGTCCGGCGATCAAATGACCCTGCACCCTCCTTATGTGCAGCTTACCCGATCTACTCTGCCATCTTCTCTTGCCAGATAACCAAAACGCTGTGATTTCCCCTCGCCCCCTCGATCAGGAATGGGTTCCTGGTTACTCCGGCCTCTAGCTTTTTGCCAGCGAGAAGATTGTCTCTATCCCAACACTTACTATAGTACATAGAATTGTTTTTTTCAATAAAGTAGCGGTTAACTTTTTCACATTTCACTGTTCCTTTGCTTTTTTCCCTAGGGAGGCTTCTCATGAGGAGAGAAAGAGGTTTGTCTCCTTCTTTCCATTGTACGAACAGGTGTTGAAAACTACACAAGTGGGGGAGAGTTCTTTACCACCCAGGATTCCAGGGAGCAGGCCGGTAATTCTTCACCATATCCAGACGGATGTGAGTGGCCTGCCTGAGGTGTGCAGGCGAAAAACGACTTGCCTCCCGTTGCTTGCGGTCCGCGCGAAAGCTGGCTATACTGAACAGTGAAGTAACGTCTAAACCCGGTGCAAAATAGAAAGGAAATCCTCTATGTATCGCCTGCTCGCTATCGATCTCGATGGCACGCTTCTGACGCCCCGACCGGAGAGAATCATCACGCTGCGCGCACGCCGGGCGATTCGGCAGGCGGTAGAGGCGGGCATGAGGGTGGTCATCGCAACGGGACAAAGCCTGGCGGTACTCCAGCATCTCTGCGGGGACCTGCCCATCGCGGGACCGCAGATTATTGAGAATGGCGCGATGATTGCAGATATCAAAACTAGCGAGATCCTCCATGAGAAGCTGCTGCCGGAGGAATATGTTCTGCCGGTCCTGCAAACTCTGAAGCAAGCAGGATTTCATCGGGCCTATCATACGCTGAGCCGGGTCTACGCGGACAAGAACGCGCCCAGAGTGCGCCAATGGTATGAGCCACCTGTTCCCCCTGCGATCGAGATTGAGGACGTTGCCAGCCTGTATCCAGAGCCTTGCATCAAGCTGGTGGGTATCGGTGCGGAACAAATGGTGCGTGCAAAACGGCAAGAACTGACGGACAGATTCGCTGGCCAACTCTACGTCACGCAGTCTTCCTTTGACCTGCTCGAATTCCTGCACCCTGAAGTTTCAAAAGAGTACGGCTTGAGAACGATTGCCCACGACCTGGGCATCAAGCCGGAGGAGATTGTGGCCATCGGCGACCACCACAACGATATCGGCATGCTCCGCTTCGCCGGCCTCGGTGTGGCGATGGGCAATGCGCACGCGGAGGTAAAGCGCGAGGCAGACTATGTTACGCGCAGCAACGCTGAGGATGGCGTTGCGCTGGTAATTGAAGAGATGATTTTGCCGGCACTCAGAACATAACTATCTATTCATAATCACCATGTACGTTTTGCGTTTAAAAACGTGTGAAACGTGTCCTAAACACAAAACGTACATGCTGGTTAGATAATCGCCAGTTCCTTGCCAACCTTTGCGAAGATATCCAGCGCCTTAGAGAGTTCCTCGTTGGTATGCAGGGCCGTGACGATGGTGCGCACACGGCACTTATCAGCCGCAACGGTGGGATAGACGATGGCCTGGGCAAAGACGCCCTCTTCAAAGAGCCTGGTACTCAGTTGAACAGCCCGCGCGCCCTCGCCGACGATGACGGGGGTGATCGGTGTTTCGCTCTGGCCAGTGTTAAAGCCAAGCTGCTCCAGACCCTTCTTGAAGAACGAGGTGTTCTCCCAGAGGCGCTCGACCAGGCTGGTATCGCTCTCCAGAATATCCAGAGCTGCGATGCAGGTGGCAACGACGGAGGGAGGATGGGAGGTGCTGAACAGCACCGGGCGCGCGCGGTTGAGCAAATAATCCCGCATATCCTGGCTGCACGCCACATATCCACCCAGCGCGCCTATGCCCTTTGAGAGCGTGCCGATCTGGAGAGCAACGCGCCCATCCAGGTCGAAGTGGCTGACGGAGCCGCGCCCGTTCTTCCCAAGCACGCCGCTCGCGTGCGCATCGTCAACCATGACAAAGGCGCCGTACTCCTCGGCCAGCGCCACAATTTCGGGCAGGGGAGCGATATCGCCGTCCATGCTGAAAACGCCATCGGTGACAATCATGATCTTGCCGGTGGTGTCGCGCGCCTCTTCCAGCACGCGGCGCAGATCGGCCATATCTTTGTGGCGAAAGATCTTGCGCGGCGCTTTACAGAGGCGGATACCGTCGATGATGCTGGCGTGGTTCAACTCATCGCTCACGATCAGGTCGCCCTCCTGCATCAGCGCGGAGATCACGCCCAGGTTGGTCGCGTAGCCCGACTGCATGGTCAGCGAAGCCTCGGTGTGTTTGAAACGGGCCAGCTTCTGCTCCAGCTCATTGTGCAGCGTCATCGTGCCCGCGATAGTGCGCACCGCGCCGGAACCCACGCCGTAACGCTCAATCGCCTCGATCGCGGCCTGGCGCAGCTTTGGATGGACCGTCAGACCGAGATAGTTATTGGAGGAGAGCGTGATGACCTCGCGCCCATCCATCACCACCGTCGCCTTCTGCTCGGTCTCCAGCACGCGCGGACGAATAAAGACGCCGCGCTCCCTCAGACCGTTTAACTCTCCTGTTAGAAAAGCCTGTAGTTTGTCCATGCTATCCTCTCGTTGGAAATCAAAATGTCAAAACGATCTTTCCGCAATCACCGGATTTCATAATCTCCATCGCATCCTTGAGCCGCTCGAAGGGCAGCGTGTGGGTAATCACCTGCTTGAGGTCGAGCTGGCCGTTTTCGAGGATGCTGCGCGTGCGATACCAGGTATCGAAGATGCGCCGCCCGGAGATGCCCAGGACGGTCGCGCCTTTGAAGATGATGTCGTTCGCCAGATCGAGCTCGACCAGGCGCGAGGGAATGCCGAGCATTGAGACACGGCCCCCATTGCGCAGGGCCTGAAAGCCCTGGCGAATCGCTGCCGGATGGCCGGACATTTCGAGCACGACATCGACGCCCAGACCCCCGGTCGCCGCGAGAATCGCCTGCACCGGATCGATCTCGCGCGGATTGAGGGTGTAGTCAGCGCCCATATTGCGCGCGATATCCAGGCGCTTGTTATTTGGCTCGATGGCGAAGATGGTGCCCGAACCGGAGATACGGCAGAGGCCAACCGCCCACAAACCGATAGGGCCGCAGCCGATCACGGCTACGGTTTTGTTCGTGATCTCACCCGAATAGACGGTATGCACAGCGTTGCCGAACGGCTCCTGGATTGAGGCCACGCTATGCTCAATCTCTTTACCTGTCTTCCAGGCAACGCTGGCGGGAATGGCGATATACTGCGCGAAAGCGCCATCGCGGTCCACGCCGATAATTTTGACGTTGCGGCAGATATGTCCCTGGCCGGTGCGGCATTGGTAGCACTCGCCACAGGTAATGTGCGTCTCCGCGGCGACAAAATCACCCGGAGCAAGCGAGGTGACTTCACTCCCAACCTCCACAACCTCACCCGCAAATTCATGTCCAAAGATGCGCGGGACCTGCATACGACTCTGTGCCCAGGCATCCCATTCGTAGATATGTACATCTGTGCCACAGATAGAGGCGGCTTTCACCTCCACCAGGACATCGCGCGGGCCAATCTGAGGAATATCGACAAGGGCAATCGTCGCTCCAGGCGCCGCCTCGGCTTTGAGGGCCGCCTTCATTTTACCGATCATTTTTCAAAGATCCTCCACGACGGGGTTCTGTTGTATGCCTCCATTATGCGCCTTCGCGTGGGGGATTGCAAGCGCGGGCAGAAAATCCGGGGAGGGAAAGCCCTCGCTTTGGGGCTTAATCGTCGCAGTGGCAGGACTCGCCGCTGCGCGCCTCATGCAGCGCCTCGCGGCCCTCGCGCACAAGGAAATAGATCAGGGCCAGGCCGGCCAGGGGATCGGCCCACCACCAGCCAAAAAGCCGGTTGAGCAGCAGGCCAAGAAGCAGCGCCAGAGCCATATACGCACAGGTGACGCTGCATGCGGCATCGGCTTTGAGCGCCGCGCTGCCAATGCGCCGGGCGACGCGTAGCTTGCCCTGCCAGAGGAGTGGCATAATCAGGGCCGCAGCCACGGCCAGCGCCAGCCCCCATCCCGAAGACTCTGGCCGGGTCCCCGTCAGCAGCGTCAGGGCACTATCGCCGAGCAGGTAGAGCGAGAGAGCAAACAGGCTGATTGCCGTTACCCAGGATGCGCGCCGCTCTGCCTGCTCAACCCGGTCGAAGTTGCGCCCGAGATGCTCTATGCGCAGTCGCCAGAGCAGAATGCTCCCGGCAATCAGTTCGATGATGCTATCCAGGCCGAAGCCCTGGAGGGAGACGCTGCGCGTGGAGAAGCCAATGGAGAGCGCGACTGCACTTTCAATGACCATCCAGGTCACTGTCGCCAGTTCAATCCAGATGCCCAGACGTACATCACGCGCGCGTCCCGATGTGAGAGTTGTCTCTGCCACGATACCACCTTTTTACGAAGGACGTGAGGCCGCTGAAACATGATTTTGCATCTGCTCTCTACGATTTTTCATCTGACAATATAAGCCGTCCTCGACACAGCAAGAACCCTGGTGGGCGTGGCTCTCAAACTGGATCGCGGTATGGCCAATGCGATATTTTTGCAGCAACACGTTCTCTAAATCCGTGAGAATCGAGGAACTCTGGCTGGGTGGCAGGTCGTCGATCTGCGCATGGCAGGAGAGCGCGTACATGCCGCTGGTAATGCACCAGACGTGCAGATCGTGGACATCGCGCACGCCCTGCACGCGCATCATATCGCGGACCAGCGCGGAGAGGTTGATATCCTTTGGCACGGATTCGAGCAGAATATCGGTTGTTTCGCGCAGAATTCTCCAGGCGCCGAAGGCGATGAGTGCGGCAATGCCGACGGAGAGAATGGGGTCAATGGGATTCCAGGCCGTCAGGAGAATCACCACGCCGGCCACAATCACCGCCGCGCTCGCGCCGACATCCCCGAAGACGTGCAGGGCAGCGGCGCGCACATTGAGATTTCCTTTCTCTTTTTGCAGGCCAAAACCAATAAAGAGGTTGACAGCGATACCCACTCCGGCGGCCAGGAACATTGCGAGAGGCTGCACCGGCTCCGGGCGCTGGAAGCGCTGCACCGCCTCCCAGAGAATCCAGATGGTAATCAGGATCAGCGTCAGCGCGTTCATCAGCGCGGCCAGGATGCCCACACGATGGTAGCCAAAGGTCCTACGCGCGTTGGCGGGCCGCTCGGCCTGAGCGGTCGCAAACCAGGCCAGGCCCAGCGCGAAGATGTCGGTCAGCACATGCCCGGCGTCAGAGAGCAGGGCCAGGGAGTTCGCCAGCACGCCGCCGATGACCTCCGCTGCCAGGATCACCATTGTCAGGAAAAAAGCCAGGCGCAGCGTTTGTTTCGCCATCCCACGCGTGTGATCATGAGCGTGATTGTGTCCGCCCTGTGCTGAACTCATATTGATACCTCCTGTGAAGCCTGGGACGAGGCCGGCAGCGGCTCACTGGCGTGAGTCAGCCCCAGGGACAGCACCTGACGTATATGCTCATCGATCAGGCGATAGTAGACTACGCGCCCAACCTTGCGCACAGCAACGATATGATTGCTGCGCAGAACGCGCAGTTGATGCGAAATCGTCGTGTCATCGCGCCCCAATCCCGCCGCCAGGTCGCCAACGCAGAGTTCACCGGCAGGCGCGTTGAGCAGCGCATACACTACCTGCAGCCTGGTAGGATCGGCCAGCATGGCGAACAATGAAGCAACCTGCCGGGCGGTTTCAATATTCAGCAAATCCCGGCGCACCGCGAGCGCGTACTCTGGATGAACCGAGCGCCGCTGGTGAACATCCTCAAGCTCGCGTTCATCCGACACGGAAGAGGCTGGCATGTTATTGATACCTCATCTCTATAGCAGAATGGTTGTACAAGTATACAGCTATTATAACGCAAAGAGAATACAAAAAACAAGAGGCCATGATAGATCACATCGTTCTCTGCAATGTGACCAGCGTCACATCGTCCTCCTGCTCCCATTCCTCGCCGGTAAAATTTTCCAGCTCGCTCAGCAAAAATGTTATCAATTGCGCCTGATCTGAGGTCGCAGTGAGTAGCGTTTTGAGGCGGGGAAAACCAAACATCTCGCGGGCGGGATTGTGCGCCTCCACTAGCCCGTCGCTGTAAAAGAGAATAGTCTCGCCGGGACCCACGATCGCCTCGCACTCTTCGTAGGACATCGCAGGCATTAATCCGAGCGGCATACCTGTCGCCAACAATTCCGCTACGCCTGCACGAACGCGCCGATATGGCAGATCGTGTCCCGCGTTAGCGTAGCGCAGCTTTCCACTGGCAGGATCGAGAATGGCATAGAAACAGGTGACGAACATCCTCTCTGGCGTGTCGCTGTACAGCAGGTTATTGACGCGCGCCAGCACTTCGCCCGGTGAGTCGGAGGATTGCGCGGCTGCCCGCAACATGCTCCTGGTGCTGGCCATGAGCATGGCGGCGGGTATCCCTTTGTCGGTCACGTCGCCGATCACCAGGCCCAGACGGCCATCGGAGAGGGCAAAACAATCGTAGAGATCGCCCCCGACCTCCCTGGCCGGCTGGTAGTACGCCGCGAGCCGCCACCCAGCGAGTTCTGGCAGTCGTTTCGGCAGCAGGGAGTGCTGGATTAGCCGGGCCGTCTGCAATTCTTGTTCGATACGCGTGCGTTCCTCGATACGCGCGTTATACTCTGCTAACTCCTGTTGCTTCTTGATGCTCTCCACCAGTTGCTCCGCCATCGTATTAAATTGCGATTCCAACTGCCCAACTTCATCCCGTTTTGTCACCTGCACCCGCTGCGTATAGTCCCCCTCAGCGAAGCGTGCAGTTGCCTGAATCAGGCGGCGAATGCGCTTGACCAGGCCGCGCGTAAATAAGACGCCAAAGAATGCGCCAGCCGGAGTCATGACAACCAGCCAGAAGAGACTGGTGAAAAGTACACCTCCGAGAATAGCGAAGTAGTTGGGAGGGATGTTACCCTGCGAAGAACGCGATGTATTCGGGGGAAGACCTGTACGAGATATGATAATAAAGAAAGTTGTGAAAACCAGAAGTTCCAGCAGCAATACGTTGAGTACGGCTACAGCTATAAAAGAAACGGTCATGCGCGCCTGTAATCCAATACCCCTGCGCTTTCGCTCTATTTTACGCCGGTGTGCCATAAATTTCTGGCCTCCTTGTTCTCGTCCTATCAATCCTGGATTAACGATGGTTTTTAGTGTCAACACAAGAATAGCAGGTTCGGCGCAAAAGAGAAACCTCACACAGAAGTGTTCGCACTACGACCGGAGACGCATTTTCAGGACAACCCCGGTCTTGACCATCCACCTATCCCTCTCTCCGAGAGAACACTCAGGCTGGCAAGCAAGAATGAGAAAGCTCTTTTATTGAGACAACATATCATTGACATGATGAGACCCATGTGTTATCCTTTTGCTAAAGATACAAAGTCTCATTAAGAAACCCTGAAAGGATTGAGTCAGAGATTTCTGTCCGGCAAGATATTGGGAGGGATTGGCACATGTTGTTTCTCAAGCGACTGCTTTTTATTTCTGCTCTGCTCTGTTTGTTAAGCGCCTGCGGCAGCACTTCTCTAGCTACAACCAATGGCTCTGCTTCGCTCAAGGTAGTGGCAGCCGAGAATTTCTATGGCGATATCGCCAGGCAACTTGGAGGCAGCCATGTCTCCGTGACCAGCATTCTCTCCGACCCGAACGTTGATCCGCACGAATATCAATCGAACGTGCAGACGGGAATCACGGTGAGCAAAGCCAACCTGGTCATTGAGAATGGGGGAGGATACGACGATTGGATGGATAAAATTCTCTCTGCGGCGCCTGACGACCATCGTCTGGTGCTCAAAGGATTTGACCTGGCCCCCACCCGTTTGCCAGAGAACGAGCATGTCTGGTATAGTTTTACTGATATTACCGCCATTGCTCAGGCTATTACCGCCGATCTGAAAAAGCTGGACCAGGCGGATGCGGCGGTTTTTGACGGCAATTTGCGGACGTTCATAGCGTCCCTGCAGCCGTTACAGCAAAAGATGGCCGCGATCAAGGCAAAATATGGCGGGTCCCCGGTGGGTTTGACTGAGACTATCTATCTCTATCAGGCGCAGCCGGAGGGTCTGAGTGTTTTAACGCCCTTTGCTTTTGAGAAGGCGATTGCGGAGGGCAACGACCCGCCGGCAGACGCGGTGATCGCGGCCACCGATCAGATTAACAATCGCCAGATCAAGGTGCTGATTTATAATGAGCAGACGGTGACACCTGTGACGACGAACCTGCAAAATCTCGCAAAGGCAAAGGGTATCCCGCTTGTCTCGGTGAGCGAAACGATGCCGCCCGGCAAGACGTATCAGACCTGGATGATGGACCAGCTTACACGCCTGCAAACGGCGCTGGGCGGCTGAGCACACGAAGAAGGTGAGAAGTGTGGCAAAGGAAACAGTTGTTGAATTAGAGCAGGTGCGCGTGCAGTTTGGCAAGCGCGTGGTATTGGAAAATATGAGCCTGGCGTTTGAGCAGGGCGAGTTCATCACTATTCTGGGACCGAACGGCGCGGGCAAGAGTACGTTTCTCAAGCTGCTCCTGGGTCTGCTTCGACCTGCCGCCGGGACGATACGGGTGCTGGGCAGGCCGCCGCGCCGGGGCAATCGCGAGATTGGCTACGCGCCACAGCGCCGCACGCTGGAGACCGATCTGGCCCTGCGCGCACGCGACGTGGTAGGCTTTGGCCTGGATGGCAATCGCTGGGGGATCGCCTTGCCCACTCGCCGCAGACGCGCGCGCATCGATCAGACCCTGGCCGAGGTCAATGCCCTGGCCTTCGCCGATGCCCCCGTCGGCCAGCTCTCCGGCGGCGAGCAACAGCGTTTGCTGATCGCACAGGCTCTACTGACCGATCCACGCCTGCTGCTGCTGGATGAGCCGCTGGCTAACCTGGATATCACGCATGGACAGGAGATTGTCGCGCTGGTCTCTGAGGTCTGTCGCGCGCGGGGCGTGACTGTGCTGCTGGTTTCGCACGATATAAATCCCCTGCTGCCGGTGACTGATCGCGTTCTCTACATCGCGCATGGACAGAGCGCCATCGGCACACCGGCTGAGGTCATCACCAGCGCAACGCTGAGCAAGCTCTATAACTCGCCGGTTGAGGTGGTGCAGGCGCTGGGGCGCCTCTTCGTGGTTGGCGCGGAAACGTAGCAGCGGAACGGCAGGAAGGGGCCGAGCATCTCCTGCTAGATTGGAAGAAGACGATGTTTGACATTTTCCAGTATCCCATTATCCAGAACGCGCTCCTGGCGGGTGTGATGGTAGCGGTGATAGCCGCGATTATGGGCTATTTCTTGATCGTGCGCGGCCTGACCTTCGCCGGCCACGCGCTGCCTAATATCGGCTTTGCCGGCGCGGCAGGCGCGGTTCTGCTAGGACTCGACCCGGTAATCGGACTCTTCGCCTTCACGATTGGGGCCGGCATTGGGATCGGCCTGCTGGGCAGGGAGGTGAACGAACGCGATACCTCCATCGGGGTGATTATGACGTTCGCATTGGGCCTGGGCCTGCTCTTCCTCTCGCTCTACGCGGGTTACGCCGAGCGCGTCTATAGCATTCTCTTCGGTCAGATCATCGGCATCAGCCAGCAGGATGTGCTGATCACGGCCATTGCAAGCCTGGGAACATTGCTGGCCATCCTTCTGCTCTTTCGCCCGCTGCTGTTCAGTTCGTTTGATCCAGAGATGGCACAGGCGCGGGGTCTGCCAGTACGCCTGCTCTCGCTCGCTTTTCTCATTCTGCTGGCGATTACTATCTCGCTGGCGGTACAGGTAGTCGGAGCGCTGTTGATCTTTACTCTGCTGATAGGTCCGGCGGCGACGGCCTCGCGGATCACCAGCAGCCCGTTCCGAGCGCTCTCGCTGGCGATCTTGCTGGGAATCAGTTACACCTTCCTGGGTATCTATCTGGCGGCGGAAAATGGGGTCTGGCCGGTCAGCTTCTATATTGCCACGCTTTCGTTTGGCATCTACCTGCCCGTGCGCCTGCTCTCTCCGCTGTGGCTGGGACGGCGCCGGCAGAGGGCGCGCACCAATGCCGATGCACGGGCTGATGAGAGAGCGGGTCGGAACAAATTGGCCGCGTTGGAGCCTGAGCGTTTTGCCGGCTCGTCGCGTTAAGGGAGGATCGTCTTGCAGGATTTTCTTCATCTCTTTCACTATAGCTTTGTGCAGAACGCTTACCTGGCGGGCACAATTGTGGCAATCGTGGCGGCTGTGGTTGGATACTTTGTGGTTTTGCGCGCGCAGGCGTTTGCCGGTGAGGCGCTTGCCGATATTGGCCTGGCCGGCGCAGCGGGCGCGACGGTCCTGGGAATCGGCTCGCTGCCAGGCATGCTCTGCCTGACGATCCTCGCTGCACTGGGCATGGGGGCGCTGGGCGAGCGACTGCGCGGGCGCGATATCGAAATCGGCATGATCCTCTCGTTTGCCCTGGGACTCGGTGTCCTCTTCCTGACCATCTACAGCCAGTCCGGCTCTCACGCAACGACAGGGGTGAATATCCTCTTCGGGTCCATCCTAAGCGTAACATCCACCGAGATCCTGATTACGCTTTGCAGCGGGAGCATATCGCTGCTGCTCATCGCGCTTCTCTTCCGTCCGTTGCTCTTCGCCTCCGTCGATCCAGAGCTGGCGCGGGCGCGGGGCGTGCCGGTTCTCCTGCTCTCCATGCTCTTTCTGATCCTGCTGGCCATCGTCACCGCCGAAACCGTGCTGGTCGTGGGCGCACTGCTGGCACTGGCCCTGCTGGTCGCGCCCGCCGCAACCGCTCAGCGCCTGGCTCGCCGTCCACTGACGGCCTTGATACTCTCGGTGGCGTTGGGGTTGCTCATCACCTGGGGCGGGCTAACGCTGGCCTTCGTGGGACCCGGTCGCCATCTCCCGGTCGGCTTTTTTATCGCGGCGCTGGCAGCTCTCTTCTACTTCGCCTCACTGCCGCTCAAACGTCTGCGCACTCCGCGTCGCCATACCGCGCCGACGCATCCCTGCAACGAATATCGCTCGATGGCGGGACGAGGACATTAACCAGAGCGTCAGAGACCTGATCACTGACCGGGCGAAAATACTACCTGACGGCCCTTCCATGCGTAATGCCTTTTACCAGAGCAGGACATTTGACCTATAAACTTGCTCTATCTGCATTTTTCTATTAAATAATAAAGATATATCATACCGCACAGATGTGCTTTCTGGATTAATAGTCGTTTTCAAGAGGTGAAAAATGTCACAGATGCCTCCCGAACAAACGCCCCAGCCAACGGTTCCCGCTCCTCCCAGAGGACCCACCTGGACGGACAGGCGGCAAACCTTCATGCAGTGGATGGAGAAGAGCCAGCAGATTACAGCAAGATGGCTATATGAATTAGGTGGCTGGATTTTCGGTGGACTGATTATCATCGCCCTGATGATCCTGCAGGATCTCATTTCGCTTGGCTCGCTCGACCGGGCCACAGTGGTCGCCGGTCTTGCCATCGCCATAGCCCTGCCCTTTAACGTGACAGGACTGGTGATTGTACGCTACTTCAGGGATCTGAACCAAGCAGTCGAAGAGGCACGCCTGGCCCTGGCACAGAACGTCAATGCTGGCGACGAGACTCAGCCAGGGCCGGCTCTCGCTTCACAGCCGTTCAGCCCGGCTAAAAGAAGAACGATGGATATGGCCGTCTCGGCGGCACTTTTCCTGAGCGTACTCTTTACGCTGATCGGCACTGCTTCCGCGCTCTGGCGAATCTCCTG
>Ga0209581_1002398_pt1 | contig 18128 bp, 14 predicted proteins | sample Coa_R2_FD_187160 | JGI IMG/M metagenome (GOLD analysis project Ga0209581, IMG submission 187160) | Surface soil microbial communities from Centralia Pennsylvania, which are recovering from an underground coalmine fire - Coalmine... | ecosystem: Environmental > Terrestrial > Soil > Unclassified ...
ATCCGAGGGGCTTCGCTTCAAACACTTGTGTCACGATATACCTCCCCTGGTTGTGTTTTGGCCAATGAACGCGCGCAACCTTGCCTTAAAACTAGCCCAACTTGGTTTCGAGGACTATCTCGCGCCACGCACGTGAAATCTCGAGCCTAATTATGCTAAATGCCGTTGCGAGATCCCAGAACATCGCCCGCACTCCAGTTCTGATGGCAGACGGAGGCGAAAAACCAATCGAAAGCATTCAGGTCCGCGAAATGGTACTTGCATGGAACGAGCAAACCGAGCAGACTGGGGAGTGACACACGCCAAGTGATCCCTGCTAAATTTCGTGAGATTTGGCGCAGCAGCCCACACAGGGCCAGTGACGAGCTGCGCAATCCCCTGCGTTACGTGGCAGCAGTAAGCGTCGGAACAATCGTCTGGGCAACATATGCTTTAATCTCTCGACATGAAACACGCTGGAACCAACTGATAGCCGTTGTGCTTTCCATTGCCTTTTTGATATCATACGTTCGGCATGCACGATGCGCCTGGTTGATAGCGCTGGTGATCAGTGCCGTGCTCATGCCTATAAACATCGCGATATTTCGATTCGAGTCAGTGATTTTACATTCCTACGGCGGCACATGTTTTATGATCGGGTTTTGGCTTGTTTGGATGGTCTATATTATATGGACGCGATCAAGATATTTCGCATTTATTCGAGAAGAGAGCTCACTTTGTCGGCTGCAACAATAACGCACTACAATTTGGAGCCGCCAATCTCCCCAGCGAAATTAAAGCTATGACCTTCGGTAATGTGCAGATATACAACAGCGGCTACAGGACTGGCGACTATTTGCCTTCCGGCGATACGGCTGGTGCATGGACATATCTTGGATACCACGAGCAGGAACACACATATCAATATCAGGTCCTAGGGCCGTTATATCCTTTGTTTTATCTTTTGGGCCCTTCGGATATACTACTTGGTCGGGCTTTTGGCGCGCGGTGACAGGACAAATCATTTTCAGAGATTAGTGAAAGACAAAGACGACAAAAAGCCGCTAGTCTCCGCGATCCTTCTCCTAGTGGCGGCAAGCGTCGGTTTCTTGCGTGGCCACGCTAGTTGGTATGGAGCGGGTTGGATCACGGGAGCGCAGCTCATTGCGTTCTGTTGTACGTGTCTCGTGTTCTCAGTGATCTTTCTTGTTTTGTATTTCCGTAAATGAAAGAGCTAAAGGAATCCGATTATTTTAGGGCTTGGCTGCTCTTTTTCTTGATTGGAACGAGAGGCGGTCGAGCTACGACCATCAATGGCATAGCGGCACGTATGTGCCTACCCCTACTCCGCCTGGGCCGTGACAAAGATCCTGCATAAGCGAGTCTGGATATCGATCAGTTTTCTGGCATTAGCGTCTTGCGTCGCTGCTGCGCCGGTCCGGGTAAATGAAGTCGATCCAATAGACAGACTTCGCCTCTCAGCAAAGAATTCCGCGGAGCTACATATCTTTCACTTTCCGAATTATGCAGAGACCTTTACAGCTTTGACGCCAAGCACGCTCAGGTCGATGGCTACATATCGCTCAGTTGTACGCAAAAGCGAAAGGCCGACAGTGTTCTCGAGTCTGTCCGAAGCCATTAACCAAACGCGGGCGTTTAAAACAATCAAATACGTCGATGTCCGATGGGGATGCGAGCTTTATTCAGCTAATAGGCGGTGGCTTGGGTCGTTTTATATTGCTGGTCGGCCCATTCTGGGCCCAGAATCTCACTGGTGCGCTGTTGTCAACAATCGTAAGATCGAAGTGAATGACGCGCTCTTCCGTTGGTTCGAAGAATCTTTTAGAAGACCGCAAGGGAGGTGAAATGTGCGTTGGAGACACGGCGTAGAGCGCTTTATTTTACTCTATACTTCGGCATTCAACCCTTTGGTCCGTAATTTATTCTTGCGCTTGAGCCAGTCACCGAACGTTCAGTCCAAAAAACCAGTGCAAGCGATCGCGGGAGTCCGGACCTAGCGACTGGGAACCACAGCGCCCCTCTAATAAAGCTCGCAACCGGTCTCGGTGCTGTGATCCTTGGTCTCGCACTTTCGCATAGCCCTTGGCAGGGCTCATTAAGGATTCAGCTACTTACTTCAAGTCGGCATGGGTATCGTCCCGAGAAACCGCTGCAACGGGAATCGTGTTTTGGATTCATGGGGATTCCAAATGGTTTGGCCTGGAATCGTCGAGACTGGAGTGCGGCGTGGTACAATTATAAAAGGTCTCGATGTCATTAATGATGGGCCGCTTGGAGCCCCAACCTTTGACTGGACCGGCGAAGAGCTGGGCAATCGGTGGACTTACCGGCCCTGTGACGGGCCGTGATTGGCATGCCCCAGGAAACTTTATGGAGGTCGGTCCCTCGCTACAACCGCCCGTGCCATTCCCAGGATGGTGACATTAGCTTATGAAGACGTTACGATTTATTTTCTTAGTCTTTATTTGCCTATTGTTTCAGGGATGTCCGCCCCTGGGATCAGTTGAATTCTACAACCATAGCGGGACCGATATTACCGTGCGATGGGCTGACAAAGAGGTCACGGTGCCGGCTGGGGCGTCAGCAATCGTAAAATCTTACGCATTTCCCGAGACGATGGATATTCGGACTGGACGCAACACTTGGCATTATCTCCCGCGCTTTCCTGGCCGGAGTTACATGTATCCTGGCTACAGTTTCGGTCTCAGGGTAGAACCCGATGGAAAGGTTTACGCAGTACAATCAGCAGAAGCGTCGACGAGGTTCACAGGGCAACCTCCAGGTTATCCGCTTATACCCAAATAAAGAAAAAGGGGCTTAATGAAAAAGCGAACATCGATGCAATTAGGCTCCTGGAGAGGCGATGGGACGGCAACGGTGTCGTTTGACACAATGGGTTATGACTGGAGTGGTAACGAACTCGACATGCTACGGACCGAGCAACATTATGCGAGTCCGCCGTACGGCACGACATACACGCATGCGATGGGCGTAAGCGGATGGGGATCCATCGGCGGCATCATCGTCCCGCGGCCGATACTCAAAGCCACTGACGCGCATACCGGACTTTATAGTAACGAGGCGAGGCCCGGTGCGTCTAATCTTCGCGCGCTTGGTGGCCCGCTTGGGCAGCTAATCGGCGGCGTCGCGGATCTTCTCGGAAAAATCTGGGCGCTTCCAATGACGAGTATCGGTCTTGCCTTTCAAATTGTGCAAGCTCCTTTCGCGATCGCAAACGGCGGTGGGTTTCAGCTTGGGAACAATGCAATACAGCTCGTCGGTAGCCCCTTTGGAAAATATGGCGATGCGATCACGCTTGGGAATACAGAGACCTTCTTCAACGCAACGCAGCCCTCCATGGGAGGAGCATACGGAAATCCCGCTGCAGGCAACGGACTGCACGAGCAGGGTCACACGTATCAGTATCAAACGCTCGGAATATTTTTTCTTCCGGCTTACTTCCTAGGAGGTAGCCCCTTCACGCTGGCGAACCCGTACGAAGCTGCGGCACAGCAGTACGCGCTTCAACATGGACCGCCTCCTGGCGGCTATGGCATGGTTCCCCGTGGATATTAAAGGGAGGGTGTTTTATGAAGAAGAGCATTCGAATCCTCGGAGCGACATCGGCGGTTCTATTGCTGTACGGCTTCATTCCTGGAGGTGCACGGAACACCTTCATCAACGGCACCCGCACGCCGATTAAAATTACGTACCGGTCGACTGCGGTGAGACTGGATACACCTGTGTTAATTAAGCCCGGCGCTGGCCTTAGAATGACGGGAGACTGTGGCGACCTGCTGCGCCTGCTCATTATCTATCCAGACGGACGCACATTGAGTCTTTCTACAAGGGAGATCCGTCGCATTGAAAACTCCTCCAAATTGGACCCCGGAGTATGGTGGATTACCACGGCTGGCGTCGAGTACATTTCGACCAAGGAATCGTTGGCGCGCACGAAAGCAATCTTTGGTCGCTGGTAAAAGCCAACTGCGGCGCGCACCCAGTTGGTGAGAGCAAAGGCACAGCTGACATCAAAACACCTGCCGCCCGCACCGGTGCAAAGGCAAACACGCACCGAAAGACTTGACACAGCAGATTTTGTGACGGGCCTATTCAACATTCCCGGGGGAAACCTATGCTCTGACATCTGTGCCGAGCCTTTACGGTTTTCTGGGGAACTACCTAAATCCATGGGCATACCCAGACGACCACTAGATTCATAGAGGGGATTCATACTACGCGCTGGCGTAATCTGCTATTAGCTCTCCTCCTTTGGTATTGTGGGCTAATTACGCTGATTAAAGGCCATATATCACGTTGGGGAGCGTCGCAGGTGGCAGGAACGGGCGCGCGTTTAATTGGAGGCGCTTTTCTCGTTATGGGGATCGCCGTTTTCATCGACTGGTTGCGAAAGCGCAAAGACGATAAAGAATGAGGAACTGGACTTGGAATTAAGGCGGGCGTGATGGTGACTCCCGTGGTGAGCCCGACAGGTGAATGGTTGAATATCCGACGGACGCCAAGGTCTCAAGCGGCATTAGCAGCGAGTCTTTGGCCTTGGGGGGCCTCTTGACTTATCGCCAGCCGACCGCCCCGCATCTCTGAGAACTCAAGAGAGCAACCGATCGAAGAAGGATGCTCAAAGTTTGACGGTGAGAGGGAGAAGAAGGGGCTTAAAGGTGAGGCTCGACTTTGATTTGCGCCTTTGGAGTGAGAGGAATGGGCCCGGCAGCATGCAGGCAGTTTGAGCTAAGGCGCCAAAGATGAGCCGGCGACGGTTATGGTCGGATGGTATAACCGACGTAGCGCACGGTGTGGATGAGAGGAGGATCGCCGATTTTTTTTCGAAGCCGTCCAATGAATACCTCGACCAGTTTCGTATCGTATTCGTGGGGATGTTCCCACACTCGCTCGCAAAGTTCCGTGCGAGTGAAAACGCGGCCGGGCTCGCGCATGAGCACCTTGAGCAACATCAGTTCGCGCGGCGAAAGCTCGATGCGTCGGGCGCCGCGATAAACGTGGCCGGTGGCCAGGTCCAGAGAGAGATCGGCGACGCGCAGGGAGAGAGCAGGTTCTTCCGGGTAGCGCCGGCCGAGGGCGCCCACGCGGGCGAGCAGCTCCTGCATGGCAAAGGGTTTGGGCAGGTAATCATCCGCGCCGAGTTGCAGGCCGGCGACCCGGTCGTCGATTGCGCTGCGCGCGGTGAGAAGCAGGACGCGACTGGCCAGATGTTCCGCGCGCAGCCGCTTTAAGACCTGGAACCCGTCGATGCCCGGCAAGCGAACGTCGAGGATGATGAGGTCGAAGCCGCCGCGGCGCGCCTGCTCCAAGGCCGCTTCGCCGTTGCCAATTATTTGGGCATGATGGCCGGCCTCGGTAAGCGCGGCGGCGATTTGCCGAGCGACCGATCTTTCGTCTTCAACAATCAGGATACGCATGGATGTGGCAGGAAATGCGCCTGCTCTCAGAAGCGGAGGGTAAATTGTGCGGCCAGCAAATGATTGTCGTCATAAGGTTGGGTCGTTTGATGCTGGTAACTGTATTGCAATTTTAGCTGGGTGCGCGTGGTGAAGCGATAAGCGGCGGCCACATCGATTCTGCCCAGGCTCGGGCTCCATCGAGCGCCGTGTTCGTAGCCGTGATCGATGGTTGCGAAGAGTTGCTGGTTCCACCGGATGGCGCCGAAGAACTGCGGCGCGAATTTGTATTTGGCTTCGATGTAGCAGGCAAAGCTGTCGGCGTCGCCGACTTTTGGGACTTCAAAACGCGCCTCGTAAAATTCGGCCCACAATTGCAGGTGACGCCAGGCAAAAGCGACATCCTGCCCAAGGACAAGCTGGCGATAATCGCCGATGTCGCGTCCGGGTGGCAGCGTTGATGCGGCTTCACGACGCAAATATGCGCCGTTGCTGGCAGAGAGGCCAAAATTCCAGGCTTCATTGGGCCGGAAGCCAATTCGCCCGCTAAAGGTGGGATTGTCGAAACCGCTTTCGGTAAGGTTCCACGATTCCGGTCGCGAGGAGAGCGACGCATTCTTGGCTTCAAAGGCGTAATCGAATCGCCCGAGGCGGCCGGAGACCGAAACGCCGCTTGCGTAGCTGGGTCCCCAAATGACTGGAACGAACGCGTACTTTCCATAGTAGCGTGGGCCGTAGAGAAAGTCGAACACCGACAACGGCGCGGACTTGTCCCGAACGGCGGTGAGATTTTCATACACCAGCGGGGCGTTGATGAACGGGTTTTCCCAGGAGAGATGGCGCGGCACCCAGTTGCCGACCACGGTGGCGAACTTGCCAACTTGCACGGTAAGACGGCCGTCTTCCCAGGGCGTAAAGCGCAGCGCGTATTCGTCGAGGCGGATTTGAGCGCCGTGGTCGCTGGGGTCGAAACCGCGATCCAGGCGCGACTGCGCAAAAAAATAGAACTGCGACCCTGCCTGCGCGTCCAGAAAGAGTGTGAGGCGCGGATTAAACAGGGTGTCGATGTTGCTGTCGATGAGCCCGGGGGCGGGTTGCTCGAAGTGGTAGATTTCCAGATCGACCAGGCCGCTCAATCGGGCGCGCAGGTTGTTTTCAAACGCAGAAAAGGTCAGCGCTTGATCGAGGCGATCCAGCGCGTCGTCCACGTCGAAAGCGCAGGCTGCAGAGGCAAAAAAGCACAGACTCAAGAGGCGGAGTTTCATGCTGCCGGTGCGGCGCCGTTGGCCGCGGGCAAACGCACTTCGAATTCAGTCCAATCGTTTTCCGAACATACGAGCCGTATGTCGCCGCCATGCAGGCGCGCGAGCTCGCGCGCCAGGTTCAGGCCAATCCCATGCCCGGAAACCGCCGAGGGCGTGGCGCTGTGGTGAAAACGCTCGAAAACGTTTTCGCCGCAGGGGATGGCGCGCCCGGTGTTTCCAATGCAAAGCACAACTTCGCTGCCAGCGGCGCGCGCGCGCAGCCGGATGCGACCGCCGGGGCGGTTGTATTTGCGGGCGTTCTCCAAGAGATTTTGGATAATGAGCGAGGTGTATCGCTTTTCGCCGGCCACGAACAAGGCGGGCGGCAATTGTTTCTCAATCGCGACCTCGGGCGAATCGGGCAGCGCGCTCAGGTCATCCAGCCATTCATCGACAATCTCGCTCAGATTCACGGAAGCCGATTCTATTTTGAGGTGACCCGCATCCATGCGCGACAAGAGAAGCAGGTCGTCGATCACGCCTGTTAATCGACGGGTTTGCTGCAGCAGAGCCGAGAGTTGTTCGTACACTTCCGGTTGGAAATCGTCGCGCGCCAGCAATGATTCCAGCCCCACCCGCAGCACCGTAACCGGGCTCTTCAGCTGATGCGACGCGTCCGCCGAATAGCGCGCCGAGCGCTCCAGCTCCCGGGCGGTGGAGGCCAGAGCCGCTTCGGCGCGTTCGCGTTTCTCCCGATTTTCTTCCGAATCCAGGGCCAGTTTTTTCACAGGCGCCGAGAGCCTGACGGCGGCCAGGTGGCTGGCGAAAAAACCGCCTAAAAGCAGCAGCGCGCCCGCGCTGGCGATCTGCCACTGCAAGCGGCGCAACTGGGCGGTCCACGGCGCCAGAGGATAAACGCAAATTTCGTAGGCGGGCGGGAAGAGCGACTGGGGATTGAGCCGCTTGTAAAAGACCAGATGCGGGGCGCCCTCGAGTTGGAGCCGAAAATTATTTTCCTCGCGTTCGCCGCCGGCGACTGCGTTGGATATTCTCTTGTTGAGCGACGCCTGAGCGGATTGCGAGAGCGAGGGCAGATGCAAACGCCCGTTGACCCAAATGCCGCTTTTCATGCCGGTGCGTTTATCGGCCAGTTCCAGAGGTTTGAAGCCGACCACCAGCGCCGAGATGATGTCGCCGGTCTCGGTGGAAAAGATGGGGACTGCGATTAACTCGTCGATGGCGCCGCCATTTTCCAGAAGGTAACCGATTTGACGCGTTTCGGGCAGGCTGCGCAAGGCCAGTTGCTCTTCCGATTTGGGATCCAGTTCTCCCACATCGCGCGGATTTGGCGGTTGGATGACGCGGCCGCGGCTGTCGAGAAAGCGGTAGAACCTGGCGTGCAACCACTGCGCCGGCCGTTCCGGGGGCGGTTCTTCACTTTCCATGAGGTCGCGCAACTCATCCTTGGCGCTGGGATAGAGCAGATCGAGGGCGTCATCTTCAATGGCGGCGTGGATGCGCGGCTTGGCCGCCAGCACATCGCAGCGGTCGGCCAGCGCGGCGTGGCGAAGTTCCTCGAGCTTGTGCAGGGAAGCCAGCTCGCTCTGGAAGATCTGTTGCAAATTGCGCTCTGCGTCAGCTGCGACTCGGCGCTGAGCCAGATAAAGGCCGAGGGTCGTCAGTGTGGCGACGATAACCATCATCACCGCAAAGAGCCGCACGCGAAAACCTGCCACACCTTTGTTCCGCATCGGGCCGGGGAGACTCATGGAAAGTCAACGTGCAGCGTCTGATTGCTCCTGAGCTGGACCGGCTTTTCCCGCGTGGTCTTGCTGTCGATCCACGCTTTGAGGGTGTAACGGCCGGCGGGAAGCCCTTCCAGCCGAAAGCGGCCAGCGGTGTCAGTCATTGCAAAATAGGGCGTGTTTAGAACGAGGATTAATCCCCGCATATGCTCATGGATATCGCAGCGCAGCGTGACCAGGCCCGGCTTGTCGAAGACCACCGCCGGGACCGGCCGTTCGTCCGGACGATAGCGTCCCAGATCAAACCTTTTAGCCGGTGAATAGGAAAAAATGTTGTGATAGGTATCGTCGAGATTCGGGAATTCCACTTTCGTGCCCACCTGCACCGGCAGCAGTGCCGGAATAAAGGCCAGATTTTTTTGCACCACCTGTTTTACCGGCAGCGAAGCAGGCCGGGGAAAGTTGCCATCGAGGTAAACCACGGCCAGCGGCGGTTGAGTGGAAAGCACTCCTCCCCTGGTCACAATTTCGTAGCGTTTTGCCTGTACCGGTGGGGAATGTGATGGCGGCAGCTCCACGCGCCCTTCGACGACAGTGCCTGCGAGAAGCACGCCGGGAAGAAGAGAAATACTCGTCCAAAGCGACCCGGCCCGACGCATTTTACATCGAGTTTAGCAGCATTCGGCAAAGCGGAAAGTGTGGCGGAATGCGGAAGCCTCGCAACTAACCGTGCCCGTGTTCAACCGCTTTGCGCGCGGCTGCCGCAAGCGCCGGCAGAGTAAAGAAAACCGTAGCGACAAGACTCCAGAAAATCCCAAGGGCGCAGGCGACGCCGAGGCCGGTAAGCGCCGGGTTGCGCGCCAGGGCCAGCGAACCAAAACCGCTCACGGCGGTGAGGCCGGCGAGCAACACCGGTTTTAACACGCCGGTAACGTCGTGCGAAATGTGGCGCGTTTTTTGCCAGACGAGCACGACGTAGATGCCGTAATCAACGCCGATGGCCAGCACGAGCCGAAAGGAGAGCACGTTCAGCAGGTTCAGATTTACATGGAGCAGTTTCATCGAGGCGATCATCGCGCCGAGGCCGAAGATGAGCGTGACAACCTGAATAACCCACAAACGAAAGTCGCGGTACAAAAGCGCGAGCAACGAAAGATCGAAAATGGCCATCAGCGCGCTGATCATGAGCAGTTGGTGATGGGCCCAGGGCTGCAAATCGGCCAGCACATAGGTCCAGCCGGACAAAATCATGGGCACGCCGCTCACCGGCAGCTCGCGCTTGAGGATTACGCTTTGCGCATGTGTGGAGACGGGTTCGGCCGTCGTCACGTAACCGAGTGTGAGCAAGGGGTCTTGCCCAAAATAGCGATCGACCAAAAACCACCAACTCGATGAACTGGGAAGTTGTTCGCGCCAATTCGGCAACGGAGCGGCCGGGTTATTTTTAAGCCGCTCCAGATTCTCCAGCAACGCGAAGGCAGAAGCGAACGCTTCTTCGCTGAACCCCTGCTGCTCGACAGTCTGGGCAAGCGTCCGGCGCGCGCCTTGCAGGTCAATCGCGCCCAGATGCTGACGGTTGCGCTCCATCCACGCCGGCGAAAGGCAAAGCGCCGCCGGAGTTGTAAAGCCCTTGATTTTGCCGGCCGCCCGGAGTTCCCGCCAGTGAGCGACAATTTTCTGCCAGTAATCGTGGAGCTGTTGCGCGCTGTTCGCCCGCACGATTGCCAGAACCGGTTCCCAGCGCACCGGCATTTTGCGCATGATTTGTTCCAGCGCGTCGTTTGCGCGGATGTTTCGCGGTTGCAAGGAGCGCGTGCTGGCTTCGAAACGCAGTGGAGGCGCCGGCGAAAAACCAATCACCGTGAGCAAAGCCAGAATTGTTCCGGAGGAAATCAGCACTGGCGCGGGCCGGCGCACGGTGAGGCGCACATATCTCCCGACCAACTCGAAGAGCCAGTCATGCCGTTGTGCCGAGTCACGGCCTGCGATCGGTTGAATAAAGAGGAAGAGGATTGAACACATGAACAACCCGGCGACAAAAATCCCGATGCCAATCAACACGCCGAGCTGGGAAAAACTCATCGCGCCGCTCAGCACCAGAGCAAGAAATCCCGCCGCAGTTGTCAGCGCGCCAAAGAACACCGCCCGGCCGAGTTTGGCGATCGACGTGGCGATGGCTCGCCGGTGCGGCTCGCCATCGGCGCGCGCCTGTTGATAACCCCCGATGACAAGAATGGCAAAATCGACGCCCAATCCCACGAGAATGGCGCAGAACGCGACGCTGATCATGCTGAGCCGTCCAAAAAGAAGTTGCCCCAGAGTGAGCGCGACCAGACACGAAAGCAGGAGGCAAAACGCCATTCCAATCAGCCCGGAAAACATGCGAGGAAACCCGACGGCGAAAATGGCGCCCACCAGAAGCACCGAACCCAGCAGAGTGGCCAGCACATCATAGCGCATACTGAGGGAAATCTCCGACACGAAGGCAGAGCGACCGGTGACCAGAATCTGCAACGGTCCGCCGTTCCATCCTTCAGCCGCGCGAGACCGAAACTCGTTCGCGCGCCGCATCAACTGCTGGCATTCAAACGCGCCGAGAGACTGCTGATTGGTGACCACCAAAAAGATTCGCATCGTTCGATCCGGCGAAGTCAGCGGCTGTTCCTGCTCGAGCACGCTGTTCTCGGCAAACGGTTTGAGAGCCGGCGCGATCAGTCCCAGAGGATCGAACGACAGTTCGAATTCCGTCCGCGGGGAACCGGCTTCGATTTGCTGGCGCAACCGCTGAAGGCGATCGCGAATTTTTTGCGGCTGTAAACGCGACATTGTGTCGTCAAAAACAGCCGGCTCCAGATTGAGCAGCAACGGCACGGCGATCGTTTGCAGGTCGCGAAGGCCCTCGGGAGTCGCCAGCGGCGAGCCGGCCAGCACGCGCCTTGCCCAGGGCTGGCGCCGCAGTTTTTCGGCGAAAACGGGAGCGAACTCCTCAAGTTTATCGACATCGTCCGGATTACATACGAGGGCGAAAGTAAGCTCGCGCGTTTGCTCGAAATCGCGATCGTAAATCCTCAGGCCCTGCACCGAGGAAAACCTCGCCGGCAACACATTAAAGATCTCGGAGTCGAGCCGCAGCGAGGTGGCCAGAATTGCCAGGCAGATGGCGGTCAACGCGGCAACGCCGCACCACGTCAGGGCGCGTTGTTCGGTAACAATGCGTGCGATGAAATTGCTGAAGCGCATTCGGCGGCATGATTGAACACGAAACAGCGGCAGTACGCCAATGCCTGTTGCCTCGCTGCCCACCGGAATCGGATCTCCGCCAAATGCGCCGCCGCGTCTTGCCGCACCGTCAGCCCTCCGGATGAGCTCGTGTGCCGAAGGAATTTTCTCAAAAGCGAAACAGAAAAGTCTCGTCGCCGGTCTTGTAGCGCACGACTTTCCGCTCCGGCGCGCTGAGGAATTGGTCGCGCAACTCGAGCCAGCCGCGCAACGGCGGAGGAGCTTGCTGCACCGGCCCGGTCCAGCCGCGTCCAGCGAAAAAACCTTTCACTTCTGCAAAACCCGCATCCTGCCGCAGCGAGAGGAGCGTTATGCCCGGCCCCTTCGAGACGATCAGTTGGAAATCGCCGGTTTTGGCGAAGCGAACAATGACGTCGCCGATAAGAGTCCTTCCCGGCGTCGCGTACAGCAGCTGACCCGTTTTGGTTCGCCAACCAGCCGCCGGCTCGGAGAATTGATGATGGGCGAGCGTTGTGCAGCTGGTGAAATCAAATAAAGAAACGGCGCCGAGACAAACAGAGGCAGCGGCGCGAATCCAGTGGGCGAAACCGGGGATCATGATGAACAACGATTCATTGGTTTGAGGCCGTGCGACCGTCGCTTCGCCGCCGCCTCACCAGCCTCTGCAGAGGCCGCCGGGCGCGCCCCTCATGTTAACCCTTTGGCGCATGGCGGGTTTACGGTGCGCTGCGGCGGGCGAATTGCAAAAAGTTTGGCAGGCTATCACGCGCCGCCGTGTTCGATTTGTGCTAAGATTCGGCACTGGCAATGAAGTTGATCGACCGCTTTATCAGCCGCGAACTGATCGTCAACGTGTTGTTTGCCATCGCCGTGTTGAGCCTGGTGCTGGTGGTGGGGAACATTTTTCGGAAACTACTGCCGTTGCTCGTCAACCACGACGTTCCGGTGGAATACCTGGTGACATTTATCGCGTACGTGCTGCCGTTTTCCCTGATCTTCACGATTCCCTGGGGATTGCTAACCGCCATTTTGCTGGTATTCGGGCGGCTTTCTGCGGACAACGAATTGATCGCCCTGCGTTCCAATGGGGTGAGCATCACCCGCATCTGCATACCGCTGGCCGGGATAGCCGTCATTTGCACCGGGATTTGCCTGTGGCTCAATGTTCAAGTGGCCCCGGCGGCTCAGGAAAAACTGCGCAGCACGATTTTCGACCTGGCCACGCGCAACCCGATGGCGCTCTTTGGGAGCGATCAGGTGATCGATCAATTTCCCGGGCGCAAGATTTATGTGGGCAAAAAGGAAGGCAACAAGCTGGAAAACATCACCGTGTTCGAGCTGAACCAGAATTCGCTGCCCATGAAAGTGACCTTCGCGCGCACGGGAATGCTGGAGGCCGACCTGGCAAACAAACAAATCCTGATGCACCTTTACCAGGCGCGCTATCAGGAGCGCGACGAGAAAGATCCCCTGAACCTGCGCAAGATTCGCGACGGCATTAACATGGTGGAGGGCACGTTGCCCATCAGTCTCGAAGAGCTGTACGAGAAGGAGAAAAAACGGCCCAGCCGCTCGGCGCTGTCGATTGAACAATTGCTCGAGCAACTGAAAAGCGAAGATAAACGCGAGCGCAGCGCCAGCCGCACCGAAATCAACAAACGCTTTTCATTTCCCTTTGCGTGCGTTGCCTTCGCCATCATCGGCGTGCCTTTGGGCGTTACGGCGCATCGGCGCGAGACCTCCATCGGGTTTGCCATGGGTTTGATCGTTGCCACGACGTATTTTCTTTTCGTGATCCTGGGCGACACCCTGCGGGGCAACCCCAGAGCGCACCCGGAACTGCTGGTCTGGCTGCCAAACATTCTCTTCATCGCGCTTGGCGCTTATCTGTTCCGCCGGCTGGCCCGGCAATAGAAATCGCTGCGACAGAATCCCAACCGGCAAATGCTGTTCCGGACGACCAAATGCAGCGCGCACACTGCGGACCATGGCAGCGATTGATTCTTCGGCATCAACCGCGCCGGCGCGGCTGCGGGCAAACGCCGTGGCCGGTCTCATCGTCCTTTGTTTCGCTCTGTGGTTGGGATTTGAGATTCCCAAAGGGATTCTCACAAACACGGACGAGCTGCTCACGGCAGAACGCAGCCGCGAAATGCTTTTGACCACTCCCTGGGTGGTCCACTTCAATTTTGCAAAGTCGTTTCAAAAGCCGCCTCTGCAATATTGGTTGACAGCGTTCACGCTGCAGCGTTTTGAGAATCGCTCGCTGGCGGTGCGAATCTGGCCGGCGATCTATGGCGTTTTGGCCCTGATCACAACCCTGGGGCTGGCCTTTGTGGTCGATCCTTCGCGTCCCTGGCTCGTGCCGTTAACTGCCGCAATCCTGGTGTCTTGTCCTCTTTTTTCCGCCGAGGCAGGCCGCGGCCTGCTGGATGTTGGCCTGGCGTTCTATACGACCAGCGCCATTCTCTGTGCTCAGCTGGCGCGCAAACATCCCGCCTGGTGGCTTGGGGTAGCAACCGCCTGCTGGCTCGGCAGCTTGCAAAAAATTCCGCTCATCTTTGTGATCTGGGCATTGATCGTGGTCATTCGACTGTGGCCGTTGCCGGCGCGTTCCGAAAGATCTGGAGCAACGCGCTGGCTGGCGGTGAGTCTCGTGTTGGCTGCCGTTGCGTCGGCTGCCTGGCCACTCATCCAGGTTTTGAAGTACGGCATGCCGGTAAGCAGCGTATTTCACGAAGAGGTGACGGTGTGGCTGGGGCCCGAGTACCTGGGAAGCCGCCCCTATCTGGAAATACCATTTCGTTTGTGTCTAACGGCATGGGTTGCTGGCGGTGTTTTTGCCTTCGTCGCGCCGTTTGCAGTGTTAGTCTGGAAACGGCAAAGGTTCACCGCGGCGGCACAAGAAATCGCCCTTCTGTGCATCGCAGTGATCGCGCTGGCGGTGCTTTTCAATTTTCGCCTCGTTCGCTACATCGTGCCGATCGTCCCGTGTTTGGCCTTGCTTCTTGCAATTGTGTTGCATTCTCTCTTGGAACGGCGCTCAGCAGTTCGCGTGGCGGCGGTTTGCCTGCTGATATTGATCCTCGTAGCCGGACAAATACAGGCGCAAACGCAAGTTTACCTGCGGCAAAAGAACGCCACAGGCCAACTCGTAAACGGGAAAATTCAAATCCGCGCCGATGGGAGAAACGTCGCGGATGAAAAGCGCGTTGCCGAGGCGCTGGGCGCTTTGCAACAAGCCGGCACGAGCATTGTGCTGATCAAGGCAGCCAGGGGCGGTGGTGATCTGCTGTACGAGCCATTCTATATGTTTTACGGCAACCTGCGTTTTCCTGTTCAGCGGCTCACCATCGAGCAAATTCGCAAGGCGCCGCCGGCGCCGCCCGTGATCGGGGTGTGTATTCGTCGGGATTTTCCTGTGGTTCAGGAGGTGTATCCAGGCGCGCAAGTCGAGCTTGCGCTTGCGCAGTTTGTGATCTGGCGGGCTGAGGCCAGGTAGGAAGGCGCTTGCCAGAAGCCGACGCCGTCCGCGCGCCAATCGGTCTGACCTCTTGACTGACTCGTTAGGATGAACAGGCAAAGCCCAGTTCATGTTCGAGCGCCTGTTCAAGCTTTCGGAGAATAACACCACCGTCCGCACAGAAATACTGGCCGGCGTGACGACCTTTTTGACAATGGCCTACATCATCTTTGTCCAGCCAGCGGTGCTTTCCGGGAAAATGTTCGGTTCGGATACCGGAATGGATTTCGGAGCGGTTACCACCGCCACCTGCCTTTCCGCCGCGCTGGCTACCGCTATCATGGCGGTTTATGCCCGTTATCCCATCGCGCAGGCGCCGGGGATGGGAGAAAATTTCTTTTTTGTTTTCTCGGCGCTTCCAGCGGCGGCAGCCGCAGGTTTTGCCAATGCCTGGCAGGTTGCGCTCGGCGCCGTATTTGTTTCCGGCGCGCTTTTTTTAGTTCTGTCGTTGATCGGATTGCGGGAACTGATTTTTAACTCCGTTAGCGTCAGCCTTAAAAACGCCATCGCCGCCGGCATTGGTCTTTTCATTGCTTTCATTGGGCTGCAGCAGGCCGGTATCATTTTGAAAGACCCGAATACCGCGGTGAAACTGAACGCTCATCTGGCGTCGCCCGACAGCGCGGTTTTTTTCGTTGGCCTGCTGGCCACGGCAGCGCTTCACGCCCGCCGGGTGCGGGGTTCGATTTTGTGGGGAATCTTCATCGCCGCGGCGCTGGCGTGCCTGCTGAAAATTGGCCTGCCGCGCATGCCGGCTTGGTTTCTCGCGTCGCCCGAGGCGAGCCAATCGATGCTCAATCAGCGCTTCGAATTTGCCAGGGCGCTGGTGGCATGGCCGCCCTCGTTGCGTCCAACATATCTGCAAATGGACGTCCTGCATGCTCTGACGCCGACGATGCTGCCATTTGTTTTTGTTTTTCTATTCATGTTCGTTTTCGATGCCATCGGCACTTTGATTGGCGTATGCGAACAAGCGGGTCTCATGCGCGATAACAGGTTGCCGCGGGCAAGACAGGCGATGGTCTCCGACGCCATTGGGACGGTAGCGGGCGCGGCTTTGGGGACGAGCACGGTCACCAGTTTTGTGGAAAGCGCCGCCGGTGTGGAAGCCGGGGGACGCACCGGCCTGACTGGTCTGGTCGTGGCTGCGTTGTTCCTGCTGGCGCTGTTTTTCAGTCCCGTCGTTGCAATGATCGGCGCCTATCCGCCGATTACCGCTCCGGCCTTGACGATTGTTGGGGCAATGATGATGCAAAACGTCGCCAGGATTGATTGGAAAGACTACACCGAATCGATTCCCGGGTTTTTAATCATCGTGGGTATTCCGTTGTCCTTCTCCATCGCCGACGGCCTCGCGCTCGGCTTTATCAGTTATGCAATTCTCAAAGCTCTGAGCGGTCGTGGCCGCGAAATTAACTGGGTGAACTACGTGCTGGCGCTGGTGTTACTGCTCTATTTTGCGCTGGTGCGCAGCCAAATGGGTTAGGAAAGCTTCCGGCAAACAGATTTGACTCAAGAGGCTCCCCCGGTTAGGCTGTGCGCCCGCCGTGTTGAGAAGTATATTTCACTGTTAAGGAGTGATGATCGAATGCCAGAAGTGATTGTTCGCAAAGGCGAGCCTGTCGACCGCGCGTTGAAGCGGCTCAAAAATAAGCTGGATGCCGAAGGCATTCTCGAGGAGGTCCGCCGGTTGCGCGCCTTCGAGACGCCGTCGCAAAAGCATCGCCGCAAGGCGAGAGCCAATGCCAAGCGCGGCCGAATGAAATTCCGCTTTAACCCGTAAGAGGACCAATCGAGCCAAAAGACGAAGAAGTTAAAACCGGCGCTGGAAGCGCGGGCCGGTTTGATCTTGATTTCGACTTCAGCGTTTCGCTTCGTTCGCGAAGAATTCGGTAATGGCCTGCACCAGGCCGTCAACATCGTGCTGACGCGCTTCGACATCGACCTTCAGGCCATGATTGCGCGCCGTGCTGGACGTGATGGGGCCGATGCTTGCAATCCGCATTCCCGTCGGCCACGGCAGGCCAAGGGCTAAAAAGTTTTCCACCGTTGAAGAGCTGGTGAACGTGATTAAGTCCGCGCCGGTGGCAGTCAGTTGTCGGCGTGCGCCGGCAGCGTCGCGTGTTTCGGGCACGGTTCGATAAGCCAGGGCCTCGTCCACAATTGCGCCCATGGCCGACAATTCCCTGGGCAACAGATCCCGCCCCTTCTCGGCGCGCACGACAAGGATGCGCAGATTTTCGATGCTGCCCTGTTTCTTAAACCCTCGCACCACATCTTCAGCGACGGATTCCTCCGGCTGAAGATCAACGTGCAGATGGAAGTCTCTCACGCGCTGAGCCGTGGCCGGGCCGATCGCGGCGATTCGCACCCCGCCGATTTCGCGTGTGTCATCGTAGAGTTTAAAGAAGGTCTCGAAAAAGGCTTCGACGCCGTTGGCGCTCGTGAACACCAGCCAATCGTAGATGTGGGCGTCCTGCACCAGCTCGGCGAATTCGCGGAGATTGGTGGGCGGCTCGATGCGGATGGTCGGCAATTCAATGACGTGAGCGCCCAGGGCCCGCAGTTTGTTGCTCAGGCCGCCGGCTTGTTTCCGTGTTCGGGTGACGACGATCCGTTTTCCGAGCAGCGGCCGTTTTTCGTACCAATTGAGGCTGTCACGCAGGGCGACGACGTCGCCGAATACCGCGACAGCCGGGGCCTGGAAGCCATTGGCTTCGGCTTTCTGGGCAATGTCTGACAGCGTTCCGGTCAGGGTTTGCTGCTGGCCTGTAGTCGCCCAGCGAACCAGCGCCACCGGCAGATCACTGCGAACACCGTGTTTCATCATTTCGCGCGTCACCGCTCCCAAGCGCTCCACGCCCATCAACATCACCTGGGTGCCGCCCAACCTGGCCAGCGCCGCGTAGTCGATGGCGCTCTCGCCCTTGGCCGGATCCTCATGTCCCGTGAAGAAAGT
>Ga0209581_1002400_pt1 | contig 18122 bp, 12 predicted proteins | sample Coa_R2_FD_187160 | JGI IMG/M metagenome (GOLD analysis project Ga0209581, IMG submission 187160) | Surface soil microbial communities from Centralia Pennsylvania, which are recovering from an underground coalmine fire - Coalmine... | ecosystem: Environmental > Terrestrial > Soil > Unclassified ...
AGTCCATACTGAAGTTCATAGAATGGCGGTTTGACCTTCCCTCGCTAACGCCAAGGGATACAAATGCCACCAATATGCTAAATGCATTTGACTTTAACCAGCAGCCAAGGGCACCGGAGCCAATACCGCTGTCTGATGCAGAGCTGAAAAAGATCGCTGGCGATATAGCTCAGCATAACAGGTTTGCTAACCTAGCTACTTGTCAGCCATGCCAACAAGTTGGACAGAATATGACAAACTGGCAGGCAGTGGACTAGATTAGATTATACATGCAGCCGCGAAATAAAAAGATATGGGCCTATCTCAGAGGATTGTATTTCTGACCGAAACCTCTGACACCAGTTCTGCTGAGTTGATGAGATGCTTGTACCATTCCACTGTTTTAGTTTTTGTTGATTCTACCAATTTCCCTGTTTTCAAAGCCTCGTAAATTTCTCTTGCGCCTTCTCTTGGCGTGTATGCAGGCTTGAAATCTACAGTATCCTTGAATTTCTTGAACGATACTTTGTATGATCTTGAATCTGCACTTCCATACCAGTCGATCTCGTAATTAATGTCAAGAGATTTGCCAACCATTTCTGCAAGTGGCAGAATCTGGTAGTTCTGCTCGTCTGAACCTACATTGAAAATCTGGCCGTTTATCTTGTCCTGCTGATGGTTCATAACCCGTTTGTACGCTGTTGCAACATCCTTAACATGGATAAATGGCCTCCATTGCTTTCCGTCTCTCATGACTGGAATCTTTGGGTTCTTGTACAGTCCCAAGACCATGCCATTTATTGCAAGGTCAAACCTCATTCTTCCAGAATAACCGTAAACAGTGGCAAACCTCAAAGCGGTAACGGTAAATTTAGAGTCTGCCAGTGGAAGAACATCTTCTTCTGCTTTTCTATTTGCTTTAGCGTATGTAGTAAGTGGATTAATGCTAGAAGTCTCGTCGATAATTCCGTCCTGAAATCCGTAAATGCTGCAGCTGGAGGCAAGAATGTATCTTTTGACACCATATTCTTTGCTTAACCTAGCGACTCTTATCCTTCCTAGATAGTTGATATCGAGGGTTTTAGCTGGATCCAGCTCACCTGCAGGATCATTAGAGAGCGCAGCAAGGTCCATCACTACGTCAACATTCTTCAGGACTTTGGGGTCAAACCATCTTATGTCATCCTTGTATAGTTCCAAGTTCGGATTTGAAAGTACTTCAGCAAGAGATTCCTTGCCAAAAAAGAACCTATCCAAACATTTTACCTTGTGTCCATCTGCAAGAAGCTCCTTGACGAGGACAGAGCCAATATAACCTGCGCCGCCAGTAACAAGTATTTGCATATTTATCAAACCTGATTCTTCTAGAGAAGTATTAAGGTATTATGTTACTATATTCTGCCTATACAATTTCTGATGCCCCTGTTGTGGGAACGATTAGGCACCCAGGAGCTCAGGAGATTCAACTTCTATCTGGGAGCGCATGACTGCAAGTGATTCATCAACATTGAGCAATTTATAATTCAGAGCTTTCTGCACTTTATCGCAATTAAGAGACGAGTTCATCGGCCTTTTGGCAATTTGGGTGAAGCTTTTGCTTTCAATCGGCTTGATGGCATTTGGATCATAACCCATAATTGCAGCAAGTTTTCTTGTAAACTCGTACCTGCTTATTGGAGTGGTGCCAGCGACATGATAGAGGTCATTTTTCTCAAAAGTCAAGAGCCTGATCGAGACCGCGGCCAATACATCACCGAGAGTCGGTGATGTGAACTGATCTGTTACTATTTTCAGCTCTTCTTTTTTGTTCATTTTCGATAGAGCCCACAATGCAAAGTTCATGGGTTTGCCAGAGCTAGATGTAGACCCTTGGGTTTCTAGATGGGTCCATCCATATACAACACTTGGCCTCAGGATGGAAAATGATGAGCATTTCCTTGCTTCAAGTTCGCCTTCTAGTTTGTGTTTTGCATACAGGGAAAGTGGATTCGGACTATCGGTTTCCGTATAGTTTCCTTTTTCTCCCCCAAAGACAAAATCAGTTGAAATGTGGACAAGCCTAGAGCCCTTGTTGTTGCATAGCCTTGCAAACAATCCAACAGCCTTTGTGTTTATGTTAAATGATTCTTCTGGGTGGGTCTCGCAGTAATCGACGTTGTGCAGTGCAGTTGTATTTAGAACGCAATCGGGCTTGATCTCGTCAAATGCTCGCTTTACCTCTTCTTCCTTGCTGATATCAAGTTTAATTAGAGAGCCAGCATCGCTCTGGACAGCCCTCTGGTTGTATGTGCCAATAACTTCAAACCTTTTTTTGGCGATCTGGAGGGCCTTGTATCCTGTGAGGCCGCTTGCACCCAAAATCAAAAGTGTTTTTTTGCTCATAACCTCCACTCTCCTTTCATTAGAGCATGACCTGGGAGCGCTCTCCCAAAAGGAATCTGTGACCCTTAGGCGATGAATTTGGAGTATCGATTATTTTTGAACCGTCTGCAATGATGCTATCCACAATTCTGGTGCTAGTGTCAATTTCACAATTGCTCATGATTATCGATCCTTCGATTTCGCCCTTTCTTATTATAACATTGTCTCCAACACTAGTATACGGTCCGATGTAGACTCCCGAGTTTATCTGACAATTTTCTCCTATATTGACAGGGCCTCTAACAAGGGAGCCTTTCAAAATTTTGGTGCCCTTGCCTACTGAAACTCTCCCTTGCAGAGATTCGTCAGATTCAACCGACCCTTTGATATCTGTGCGCACATCGTCAAGCATGAACCTGTTTGCATCCAGTATATCCTCAGGAGTTCCTGTGTCCTTCCACCAACCAGTGACGTAGCCAAACTCAATCTTTCTACCACTTATCATAAGGTTCTGCAGGGCTTCAGTTATCTCTAACTCCCCACGCCATGACGGCCTGAGGTTCTTGATTATCTGAAATATGCTAGGAGTAAGGAAGTATATCCCAATTACCGCCAAGTTGGATTCAGGGTTCTTTGGCTTTTCAACTATCTTTTCAATGTGTTCGCCCCTGACTGTCGCTATTCCAAACCGCGACGGGTCTTTGACTTCACAGAGAAGAATGAGAGCATCAGACTCTGACTGCCTGAACTTTGCGGCATAACTTTTGATGCCACCCTTTAGGATGTTATCGCCCAGATAAACAGCAAATTTATCGTCGCCTACAAAATCTTTGCAAAGACCGATTGCATGGGCAATTCCTGCAGGCTTATCTTGGTAGACATATGTGATCTTGGCTCCAAACTTGCTTCCGTCTCCATAAAACTCTTTGACTTTATCTGGAAAAACGTCGCCAAGAATTATCGCAATTTCCTTTACACCTGCGTCTACCATATCCTCAACAGCGTACTGTGACATTGGTTTGTTGGCAATTTCTAGCAGTTGCTTGGGGCCAGTATGAGTAAGCGGCCGAAGACGTGTGCCATGTCCTCCATGAAGAATGATTCCTTTCAACTTTTTAAATTGGGATTAATTTACTATTAAAACGTTCTATGTCTAGTTTATGAAAACACATTCCATTTGCTGACCGGAATCAAAGACTAGGTGGCTGGAGAACTTGTTTAAATACTTCCACACCATGGTCACGAAATACTTTCTTATTGTACTGCATATACCTTTTCCATCATCCTATGTGCTCAAGTTAATCGTAATTGAAGCTGTACTAGAACTTCCGACAGCATCAGTAGCCTTGGCAGTGACTACCTTTGTTCCAGTGCCCGTCAACGTAACAACGCAAGACCAGTTTGACCAATCATCGGATGGATGGTTCACCGTTACATAACTACTACTGCTATTGTCGCTTGTCTTTACTGCGATATTCTTGATTCCACTTCCACCTGCATCGGAAGAAATTCCTATGATATTGAGATTAGTTTTGCTCGAAGTAACTTTTACTGTCGACCCATCAATAGGCGAGGTAATGCTTACTGTGGGCGGAACATTAAACGCACTTGGTCCCGGAATTAATATGATGGCTGCTTTTGATGGAATTCCATTCTCATTCAGAATATGAATAAAGTAATATCCTGGCGGTGCATACGACGAATTAATCGGAGACAGTACTGTGACACTTGTTCCAGTTCTCCCTACTATCGGAAGCCAGAGCAATCGCTGCTCGGTGTTTAACGAGTGGGTCACACATGTTAATCTGACAAGCGAGACCGATGTTACCGAGCCAGGATCTTGCGTGGGTATAGTAATCAGATCATTATATGAGCCCACAATTGGATTGCCGGATATTGTTGGCCTTGTATCAAACAGGTACGATGGGCTAAAGATTTCTGTTCTTAGCTCGTCCTTCTGTCCTACAACGGAGGTTGAGGCAGTCCATACTCTACCATCTTGCATGAGCAGTGAGGCAGAATGGTACATTCTCGGCACCGTTGCTGACGGTAATACAGTCCAAGTTTCAGTTACAGGATCAAATAATTCTGCTGCATAAACAGCATTTGCTGTGTTGTTTGCAATAGACGTACCCCCATTGATGAATATCTTTCCATTTGGCAGTATGACGCTATTGAGATAATTGCGAGCATAATTCATCGGAGTTGATGATCTTGAACTTAGAATGTTCCGTACTGGCGTAATAATCTCGCATGAATTTGTGGCGACCTGCAGGCTATTGGACCATCCGCCGGCTGCTAGAATTTCCACTTGTGGATTTGGCACATTACTAAACGGGAGCAGGGTAGTAGCGCCGTAAAATCGGCTAGTACTCATCTTGGCGCTTGCAACAAACCAGTGACCTGTCCAGTGCTGGTATGTCATCAGGTTTGGCAGAGGTCCGACCATGGCAACGAGGCCGTTTGGCATCAGGTGCATCCGTGGATAGAGACTGAGAACGGGATTGGCTCCGCTGTTTGTCCCTCCATAACAGGGCGAAGTGGGTATGTTGCTGTTGCATTGGCCTACACAGTATTTGATATCTGTCTGTAGATCAAACTGGGGTTGCCAAGTCTTTAGCTTGGGGTCAAAGATTTCGCTTAGCTTGTTTTCACAGCCCAGCTCGTCATATCCAGAAGCGATGAATATACGGCCATCTGGCAATGTAACCAATGTAGGGTACCATCTTCCATGAAGCATGGAAGATACTTTCACAAATGATTCCGATGCGGGATCAAATTCATACGCTGAATTCAATCCAAAAAATTGGCCAGCATAAATGTCTTGGCCATATTTCAAAGTCCCGCCTGCAATAAGGATATTTCCAAATGGAAGCTGGCTCATCCCTGAACAGAACAGGTCTTCTGGGATTATCATCGCGGCCTGCGAGCCTGTTACCGGGTCAAGCAATCCCGCCTTAAATGGTCCTAAAGCATTTGAAGCATGGGCTGCAGAACCTGATACATATAGTATTTTGCCTGTTCTTAGCATTGCACAATGCACTGCAAGACTCAAGGTGTTCGGGCCCGGTGCCCAAGAACCCAGAGATGCAGCCGCAGCAATCTGTTGCCGCCCCTTATTTGTAGTATTTAGCAGGTTAGCAAAATTTACAAACCCACTCAATCCCAGAACGATGCCAGAGGAGAACATGAGCTTCAGAAAATCTCGTCTAGAGATCTTTCTCCTCAACACATCTTCTAGTAGTTTTCTCCATGCAAATATACCTGCTGTTTACCCTGTGTCAGGCTTTGTGAACCTCAGCGGAAACGATAGAATAATGTTTAATAACATTAGAGGATGCAGAAAAATTTATTCTTGACTACCACACGAAACTTTATGCTCTCTGCACTAACTGGAGTGGCAATTCTAGCCTCCATTGCTGCAGCATTTAGTGTTTTTTCAGGATTCCAGAATGACCATCAAAACCACTATTACCTCCCTACCGCTACTGGTGAAAAATTCCCGATATTAGTGGATTCACAGTTCTCGTCATTTCCTGACGTCAGGCAAAATACGCCCCTGACAAGTGCCGGGATTGTAGTGCAGAATGGTTACGTATTTCCCGAGAAATCTTGCGAATTATGCACGCACGTCATGCAAAACTTCAGTACCTTGCCTGAGGAAGCCATAATCTACCTTGCTCCCGATGCAAGCTATAATCTAGAAGGTGCAAAGAGAGTGACTTTTTCTGCCATGGGCTTTAACGGAGGAGAGAGAGTTAGAATCTTGATAGGCTCGAATTATACTGTACAGGGGTTGGATCAATGGAATGCAAGTCTCGGCAACTCACAAATCAATTCCTTAGCAAATAGCTTTCCCATAAGAACAGATTACATCACCATGACAACAGGTTGGAAAAAATATGAAGTAGACGTTAGCAACATTAGCTTGACTGGCAATTCAATGCCATTTGCCCTGCAGGCTTCAAGAAGCTCAGGACATGACATTGCCGACTTTCTTGTCAAGGATATTATCTTTGATTCAAAAGCTGCTTCGAAAGGTTTGACTATATTGCATTCATAGCCAGAACTTGTATTTCACAGATTTCGAGTATGGGATTTGAATTGTCGTGTTTCATCATTATGATATAACTCCAATTTCTACAAGCTCGCTTGTTGATTTTTTTCTGAGTTTATTGATATGTTTGGCCTTTGCCCGTATAGTACCAAAATTCCTAAAGTACCACATAATTGCTCTAAAAACTGCGCTTTTATCCACAACAAACATCTCCTCGTTTTTTCCAAGTTTAAATGTGAGTTTAAAGAACCTCAGTAGCAACCTCGCAAAATAGAGAATGAGGTTTGTTACTGCACGTCCTGTTTCGAAGTGTGTAGTAAGCAATGAAAGTTGGTTCTTTAGTCCGTGGAAAGTAATGATTTCACTCATATTACGAGTTGTAGTACCGCCAAGATGGTAAACTACGGAAGTCGGCACCATAACAACCTTATAGCCCCAGATGTTTGCCTTCCAGCCCAATTCCACATCTTCGAATGAGATATAATAGTCATCGTCAAACCCGCCAACAGATAGAAAGAATTCTCTTCTTACTATCATACTTGCTCCTCGTGCACTCAGGATTAGACGCGGATTTTTTGAATCCATGATTTTAGAATTGTACGTGATTCCTCGCTTTGTAGCGAAATCGCCGCTGGAATCGACTTCTCCAGTGGGCCGCATCAAGAGGCTCTGGGCTATAACAATAGAATCATCCCTATCAATAACCCTGACCAGCTCTCCAAGCCAATGACCATCCGTTACAAAAGTGTCATTGTTTAAAAAAAGCACATATTTTGATGAGACATCTTTGGCAGCTATATTGTTAGCTCTGGAAAAGCCTTCATTATGGTCAAGTGCAATAATTCGGCAGGACGGAAAGTTTTTCCTTATAAAATCTGGACTGCCGTCTGTAGAATTGTTGTCAACAATTACAATTTCGAAATTTGGATATGAGGTTTTGATTATCGAACTCAAGCACCTTCCGAGCAAATTGATACCATTATGGTTTAAAATTATAATACTGACAGAGGGTAAACTGGAATCTTCATCCATTTGAGCTACCTTGACAGATAATTAATCGACTGTATAAAGGAATTCTGTTGGTTTTTCAGTTACATACGGAAAATGATATCGTAGAGAAGTTAAACCACAAGACATCTGTTGAGCATATCATACCTGATATCCCATCTCTTTTAGTGTCTTGCCCATTATCGAATTCATTATTTCCTTTTCCTTATCGTCAAAATTTGCCTTCCAACCTCCAACAGATGCTGCCCTGTAAAATTTACCGGGGCCCTTATTTGAAGGTGGAATATTCTTAAAATCAAGTTTTTCCACAATTTCGTTCAATTCGCGCTCAGAGATCTTGATGTTAAGAAATGAGTAAATCCTCCTCATTTCTGAATGGGTATTTTTCTTTAGATCTTCATACTTTACCATTAAACGCAATATTGGTTCATGGTTATAATACGCCCTCAGGATAATCCTGTTAAGCACAACCCATTGGTTAGAGTACTCCCTTATCCAATGGATGCGTTCAGCAGGGGTGTTAATTGCAGGAGGCTTTCCAAATTCTTCTCTCCAAGAGCCAGGACTATGTGTATCGAGGTTTGAATCTACCGAGTCTCTGCCATCTCTGATAATAAAGAGAAGTTTTGTTCTCTTAAGAACCTTCATTATAATGTCTGCGCCGGAGCTTCCAAGTGCCTCCTTTATGATTATCTTCTTATTCAGAGTTTGAGCATGAGAATATGCCCTCATGAGAACTAAGCTTCTTAGTTGAGGTATCCAATTTGCCATATGTTGATTGGACAAGAAAAAATCAGGCTTATCCTCGTAAAATGCATCGTAGAGCCTATTGCTCCACGAGGCTCCTAACAATGCGCCAACAAAAGGCTCCAACCAGAGAACATTCTCGTCATGGTGGCCTAACAATTGAGCAAGCCATGTGGTGCCGCTACGTGGCGCCCCAAATAACCAGACAATATTCCTCTCTAGTTCTTCTTCCTGTTCCTCAGTCAGCTTTGGTAGCGCAGGAACTTCGTAGTCTCTGAAGGAATCATAACTTTCATCTTCATCTGTATTTATTTCGGTGATCATTGCAGCAGAAGGCTTTGGGATTTCTACCTCTGTTTCAGAATGCACAGGTGTCTCTGAATTTACCCTGTATCCAATAACAAGATATTCTGCATCTGTCGGTGCCACAAATACAATCGAATAGTCTCTTCTGTTTCCTTCGAAATCAGAGACCCAGCGGATATAACGTTTAACTTCTCTTCCAGAATTGCTTATGGCCATGGCCGCCACCATCGCTGAATATTTTTGGCCGCCCCTAAACATGCCGGGGGCAACTATCCTATATTTACGGCCAGGAACAATAGGTATACGCTGTGAATTTTCCAGCAGAGAATCGTTCCTAGAAACCTTGAATGTAATTAAATCTGAAGTCAAATCGTATTATTGTTAAGAAATTATTAGGATTATTTATTCTTGCTTATGTTATTTGATAAGAGATGTATTCAATGGGATATCCAAATCCTACTTTATGCATAAAAATAAAGAACACAGAAACCATTATTTACCAACGGATACTGTATGAATATTCTAGTTTATCCTTCAGGATAAATATGTGGTGCATTACTTGAAACAGCCTGCTAAGAAGAATGCTGATGGTGTCGAACGATTAGAGCAATCTATTTCCATTTATGAAACACTTGAAAAGCTCAAGCATAACCCAATCGGGGCTCTACTTGTTCTATATATAGAAAGAAAGGATTTACAAAATGATTTCCCCGAAATCAAGGAAGGCGACTATTCGCGGCTAATTGAGTGGGCCTTGCGGCAATTAGAAACTTCCAGCGATACGAAGGAAATCTTGATTCCCTTTAAGGATTGGTATGCATCATACTTGGCAAAATCAAGTGAGTTTGAATCAGTTCTTTCTCAGAATATGGAGCTTGATGCAAAAATCGGTGCTCTCCAGAACGAGCTGATAGACAAGATCAAGGAAGCGTCTGAACTGTCTAACCGCGTGAGTTTGCTGCAAGACGACCTAATCCAAAATGATGTCAGGAACTCTGAAAATTTGAAAATGCTAGATTCGCTGCGGAGCGACCTAACGACGGCGAACAAGAAGGTCTCAGAGCTTCAGCAGAAGCTCAATAGTGCCAATGAAGAGTTACAGCGCAAGGAGTCTCAACTTGCCGAAGCACGACTAGCAGTAGAAAAAATCAATTCATCGGTTGCCTTTACTTCAGTCGCCAAAACACTCAGGTGGCTGGATCGGAACTTTCCCACAAATACAAGGAGAGGAGAATTACTCAGACTACTTAGAGCATCTGCTGGAATACTTCAGAAAGGCGGAGTCTCTGGACTCTCTCGAGCAGCTAGGGAGAAGATAAGAGCTCATGGCTTATCTTCTGTAGCCAAGCTTACACCCCTGTCGGAACTCCAATATGGTGATGCCAAGGCAATTGATAGGAATGATAAACCGATCAATCTTGTTGATGCTGCTAAAATAGAAGTTGAAAGTGCAAAATCAATGCAAACAATTATTTTCCCACCATCAAAATCCCCGAAGGTCTCCATAATAGTTCTTAATTACAATAAGGGCGAGTACACATTCAACTGTTTATCCTCTGTTCAGCGCAACACTAAGCCAGGCAGCTATGAAATAATTCTGGTTGATAATGGTTCCACAGAAGAGAAGAGTAAACAGATCCTCAAGAGATTAAAGAATGCAAAAGTTCTCACGCCTAGCGAGAACCTCGGCTTTATCAAAGGAAATAACTATGCCAGCAAGTTTGCCCGAGGTGAATATATATTATTTCTCAATAACGACACAATAGTTCTACAGGGATGGCTAGATGCACTTCTGAGAACCTTTGAAATCCATGATAAAGTGGGTGCTGTTGGCTCAAAGCTCATTTATCCTGATGGCACTCTTCAAGAGGCAGGGTCAATAATTTGGAATGATGGATCCGGTAAGGGGTATGGCAGAAACGAAAGTGACCCGACAAAGCCAGAATATAACTTTGTTCGAGAAGTCGATTATTGCTCTGGTGCATCTCTCATGGTAAGGAGGGAACTGTTTGCAGAGGTAGGTGGTTTCAATGAGTTTTACGCCCCAGCTTACTTTGAGGACGCAGACCTGTGCTTCTCACTCAGAAAAAGAGGCTACAAGGTTCTGTATAATCCGTTTTCAATTGTTGTTCATTACGAAGGCGTAACATCAACTAGAGATCCACTAAATCCAACAGGAACCAAGCGCTTTGAAATTGAAAATAGGCCGAAATTTGCTTCGATATGGAAGGAGGAGCTGGAAAGGAGGCTCCCTCCGCTACAGGCCAATCAGCTCTATGCAAGAGATCTGAGGAAAGGTCCTTCTGTGCTGATTTTTGATGGATGGATCCCACAGTCAGACAAGAGCAGCGGAGATTTCAGAAGCTACACAATAACCGAGATTCTCTCACAATTGGGATGTAAAGTAACGATGTATATCTCTCATTTTCAGGAATCAGAATATGCAAACGCGCTTAGAGAGCTTGGAGTGGAGATTATACCAGAAAGCTACATACCTGTTGATCAGTTTCTAAAAGATAGAGCCGGCTACTATACGTTGGCTGTAATAAATGCAAATAGGATGGCTCTGGCAAATACAAAGCACTCTTTCTACCAAGTAAGGATCAATGACCAGAAGATGAAAATTGTCTTACATGTCGACGATATTTACGGCTTCTGCAAAATAATCAAAAAAGCGGTGATGGAAGACACATCCGACGTAAGTGATGAAAGCGAAGCCAGAAGACTGTTGGAAAAGAATTCATTAGACATGCTGGAATCATCTGAGTTTCTATGGACAATATCAGAAAGGGAGGCACCTACAGTAAAAGCTCTGGGCGCAAAAAATGTTGTTGTTATTCCTGAAATGAGAAAACCTGTCCCACTTGAACATATTAGTGGTTTCGATGAGAGACATTCTATAATCTACGTCGGTGGATTTTCTCATACACCCAATATTACTTCAGCGCGTACTCTTATAAACGACATATTTCCAAAGGTCAAGGCCAAAATTCCAGATGTCAAATTGTACATTATTGGTAATGCTCCACCTCCCGAATTTCTCAGCATAGAGGATCCAAGCATAAAAGTAACTGGACTTGTAAAAGACCTATCTCCATATTATAATGCCGCCAAAGTATCAGCTGCACCAATGTTTACCCGAGGCGGAGTAAAGGGCAAGGTAATAGAGGCATTGAATTTCTGCACACCAGTAGTAACTTCTCCAATTGGGATCGAAGGGACTGAACTCCGCGATGGAGAGACAATATTGGTTGCAAAAGACAATGATGAGTTTGCAGAAAAAATCGTGCTGCTGTTTGAAGATCAGAGATTTTGGGAGAGTATTTCTCAGAATGGAAGGAAATATTTCGAAGAACACAATTCTACTCTAAAAGTAGAAGAAATTTTGGATGAATTTGTACAAGAGCTAAAGGTTGCGCCAAGCTATACTGGGGCAGCTGCTAGCTATGCACAGAGGTACCGTGTAGAGGCCCCTCTAGCAATACTCTTGATGGTATACAACGAAAGGAAAGACTTGCAGAATGCATTTCCAGAAGTAAGAAGCGGTCAGTACAGAAGGCTGATTGAATGGGCAGGGAAATATGGAGTGACAATAGATTCCCAAAAGGCAATCTTGTCTCCATATAAAGAGTGGTTTGCAACAGCGACAAATATTCAATAAGCCTTATACAGGATTTTCGATTGTATAAGGACACATCGTAGTGCTACAACTCAGTTTACACTGCGTTAGATTTCCGCTGTTGAGACCAGAAATCAGATTTTTCTTATGTCTTCTTTTTCAGGACCATGAAAACAAAATCAGATTCGATGACTTTCTCTCTTATCAAGAGCTGCTCGATTTTGTATATCATCCTCAACATTGTTACATCCTTTAGCTCGTCAGGGCTGAAATTTCCAACAATGTCTGCCAACGCAAATTGAAGTAATGTTCCGCCGTAATCTTTTCTCATGACAGGCTCAAAATATTTTTCTAATAGCTGAATAATTTCGCCAGAACGGATAGAGTCAGTAGAATTAGGACTTAGATTCTTTTCTTCCAATTTTGCAATTGATCCTTTTATCGCTCCATCAGTGACTTTGATCTTGTACTGTGGTGGTAACAAATCCAGTAGCCAGTTCATCAATTCTATCTGTTTGTCTTGGAATAGATATCTTGATGGGCCGACATAATCATTAACAATGAATAGTCCAGAGGGCTTTAGTGTGCCTCTGACTTGCTCGAAAAGCTGCTCAAGGTTCTTTATGTTATGCATGGACATATTTGCAAGTACCATATCGTACTTTTCTGGAGGAAGCGATGGATTATTCAAATCCATGACTTTGAAATTTATTCTGCTGCTAAGACCCGCACTTGCGGCATCTTTTCTTGCTTCTTCAATAAGCGTAGATGAAGGTTCAACGACATCTACAAACCTGGCGCTCTGCATTCTGAGAAGATTTCTGCCACTGCCTGCAGCTGATCCTAAAACAAGGACTCGGTCAAACGGTATTTCAAACTTTGTTCTTATGACATCAAATAAATTAAGAGTTCTATCGCCAGACAAGACCTCGTTTATGCATTGTCTTACAGTGGGGTGAATAATCCAGTATCTTTCCTCTCCAGCACCCAGAGAATGTTTTACCTGTTTAGTAGGTGCTTCCCATAGTTCCTTTACCTTGTCTTGTTCTGACATAGACCCCTCATAAGAAGAATCTTCTATTTTATAGTTTCTGAAGTATCCACCGTAATCATGCTACAAGTTATTTGACACATGATTTTTCTTTGTGGCAAGAATCGATGCCCTGTTGCCCTTATGGTAATCTTCGAGACCAGTCCAATTGACTACTCCCATATCCTGCCAATCCAAAAATTTAAAGTCAAAATTATACTTGTTGAGCAGATTTCCTATGGTCTTTTTATTTAACGATATCATTTCGTCTTTCGAGACAGGACTTATGGCACCCTTGTTGTCAGCATTCAACTTAGACCTAAAAGGTCTATTAACATCAGAATCTATGACCAAAAATGACGGATCCAGCCTCGTGATCTCTTTTAACAAATTGTTGATATCAAGAGACTTGAACAAGTCAAAACATAGAATGGTCTCGAATGAATGCGGTTTGAGGCTTCGTAGAATTGATACAGTATTGCCATTTAGTATGGCGTATTGGGATGCATCTATGCCGTAGCTCTCAAGGTTGGAGCGGCACAACTCAAGCAGGCCCTTATCATTTCCAATCCCTTGGACGAACTTAGCCCCTGTCATAATAGCAGCGTACATAAATCTGCCATCTCTGCAGTCCAAGTCTAGAACCGATTTGTTCTTGAATGCAAAACTGTTGTCATCAAATAATGCCTTAGTTCTCCAGCGCAACCTATTTGGAATCGTCGCCGGATTTTTCAAAAATACAGAACCTTCGACAAAAATATTATGATTAGGATTAGAAGTTACATTCTGAGTCGCTTTCATAATAGGCTCCTTTTCACCAACAATTTCCATATACTGCTTTATGACTTCGGCAGGGTCGCCCATTGCTCCTATTTTGCCCTCATGCAAAAAAATGGCAGAATCACAGATTTGTTTAACTTGTGACAAGTTATGGGAGACGAAAATTATAGTCTTGTTTTTATCCTTCATAGTAGAGAAGGTCTTGAAGCTCTTTTGACCGAATTTGACATCACCTACGGCCAAAGTCTCATCAACAATTAGAATATCTGGATCTACTGTCATTGCAGTGGCAAATGCGAGTCTAGCCGACATTCCAGAGGAGAAGTGACGAATAGGAGTACTGGCAAACTTCTCTAATTCTGAGTATTCAAGTACTTCGGGAACTTTTTTGGTGATTTCGCTTTTGGAGAGCCCAAGTATCATTCCGTAAATTACAATGTTGTCCTTAGCATTCAAATTTGGATTAAAGCCGATACCCAGTCGTAAGAGCGCCGATATTCTTCCGTTGGTATAGACCTTGCCAGATGTGGGCCTGATTATCTTTGCTAAAATTCTAAGAAGTGTAGTCTTTCCAGCGCCATTTCTTCCTATAATGCCGACGACTTGGCCCTTTTGGACTTCAAAAGAGATATCATCCAAAACTCTGAGTAACTGGTAGTCGCGCCTTTGTAGAACTGAATGGAAAAAGTCTGGCAGGCTATCTGTCTTCTCCTGGTATATCCTGAAGTCTTTTGTAATATTTTCCACTTTGATAGCAATATTTTCCATCATAATTCTTCAGCAATCCGAGAGCTTAGATGCCTAAAGATAGCGTACCCTATTCCAAGAACAGCAAATGGAACGACTAGTGGAAAGATAAGTTGATCAAATGGCGGTATGGTGGTACCAAGTGTCAATGCGCGTCCTAAAGTCATTAATCCTGCAACTGGATTGTAAAGGAAAATTGGTTGAACTGACGCTGGAAGTGAGCTTGCATCATAAAAAACGGGTGTAAAGTAAAAACCACTAAAAGTTATCACTGACCAGACATACTCTAAATCTCTGTAGAACACAAAGAAAACTGAAAGAGGAAAAGAGATGCCAACAGCCAAGACAAGTTCTAGAAGTACTACTAACGGGAAGAGCAAGGCAGTGATTGGTGGTATAAATTGTAATGCAACCATGAAAATGAAAAATACTCCTATCTCCAGCGTTACGTTAATGAAGGAAGCTAGTGAAGAGCTCAGGACAAAAACCTCTGTTGGAAGGTATATCTTTCCAACGATGCTTCCTTTGTTTACAATGCTATGCAATCCTGCGCCAGATATTTTTGCAAACATGTGCCACATGATAACACCCAGGAAAAGATAGAGCGGATAGTTTTCAGTTCTATTGCCGAATAAATGAGTAAACACGACATAGAGGACAGAAAAAATCAACAGTGGCTCGAGAAGAGACCACAAGAATCCGAGACTGGTTGACCTGTATCTGGATTTTAGATCAGTCCAAGCAATAGTAAAGATTAGATTTCTATAACTCCAAATACTCCTACCTTCACTGAGCGAAGCCATAACGTTGATTGTAATGGAAGTATCTACCAGTCCTTATATCTTCTTTCACGGTATCTGCCGAAGCGTGCAGATAGATAGAATTTAATGCTCGATTCAAAAACCCATAACTAACTAACCTTGAAGTAAACAGTTATTTCATCTCGTTCTTATCAATAATTAGTAGTTGTATGCTTTAGCAAAATGTGTTTTGGTGAGAATTGTCCCATTTCTGGGCGAATTCAGGTGTATTTTGTATGTCCTGTGACTAACGTACGTAGTCTTATACAAAATGTTGACCAACAATTTTTGGGTCAGGCAATGCAGTACAAAGAGCAGAGTCTTGCAATTCCTACTACATGGGAAATGGCTTCCATTCACAGTAATTGCTGGTTTGGGAAAGCAAGCTTCAGTTCCCAGTGAGTCCAGATTGGATGTTAATGATTTAAAATGCAATTCAAATCAATTCTTGCTAAACAGATTGTAGTTACAAGGCATTCGAATAGAATTCTATCAATTTTTACAGTTCTTGGTTTTTGTAGTCTAGCTTTGCATTCGGCAACAGCATATGGAACAAATGCAAATATCGGTTCGAAGATTCCAGACTATATAATTCAGTACAGCGGAGCAAATATCGTCTCTATTAATAGTGCTGGCTCTATTGTATTGAAGATCGATTCCAATAGTTCAAAAGATATCATTCAGCTGACATATGATAGATTACATGCAGAGAGAGGCCTAGTTGGAGGCACAATTGAAATCGGTAGTGGAGTCTATATCATAAATAGACCGATGAAATTTACAACTCCCGTTAGCCTTGTGATGCAAAAAGATACAATTCTGAAGTTTGCACCTCAGCAACATGGGGATGTGGCAATATTGAGTACTTTTGCTAAGGCAACAATTCATGGTGGAGTATTTGATTGCAACAAAGCGCAACAGATCAAGAAATACATACATGGTTTAGATATTGATGTCGGAAGTGAAGGTTCTCTAATCACAGAGGTCAAGGCTATGAATTGCACAACATTTGGTGATGGATTTGTTGTAAAGGCAGCTAATACCACTGTAACAAATTCTGAAGGCCAATACAATGATGGAGATGGCATTTATCTAAAGAATTGTGATAGTTGTAGAGTTGAGAATTCAGTGTTTTCTCACAATGCGATCAATGGAATAGACATATCAAATGAAGACGGTCATAAGCATGGCCGCGATTTAGTCTATAATAACAGTATTCTATACAACCATGACGGCATTAATTTGGATTCAACTTTCAGCAATAATGTAACACGGAATAATGCTTCGGGTAACTGGATCGGAATTTCGCTGTATCATAGCACCGATAACAATTATTACAATACACTGACTGACAATATAATAAAAAATAATCAGCAATGGGGTGTCTATGAGCAGGGCCTTATTCCTTCACTTAATCCTTACATATCAGGTCATACAACGATATCAAAGAACACTATAGTAGCTAATGGTCACAGTAATGTGATTAAGACTGTAGGATCTAGAGTCTAGTCATTGTCAATAACTAATGATGGGAATGTTTCAACTCTAACCTAATTGTATTACTCGGTAGGCTAGACCTAACAATCATATACATAGATAAAGCCTCTTCTGTCGGATGGCGAATAAGGTTCTCCTTGTGGCTGTTCCTGCAGTAGGAGTTGTAATTGCTTTGATTGTAATTTTCGCGTTCTTACAATCAAATAATCATTCTCTGCTTATCACTCGCTCCCAGAATGGCACTATCCACACAGGCACCAGTGGGAGAACTAATAGCAATGGTACTAATACAATACATGGCATCAGTAGGAACAATCCCATAAAGCACATTGTAGTGATTATGCAAGAAAACCATAGCTTTGACAACTACTTTGGTACATATCCAGGAGCTAATGGAATTCCTGCTGATATTTGTATGCCATTGAACCCGTCAAATTCTGCAAAGGGATGCATTCATCCCTTTTCGACCGCAAATGCAACGATAAATGATATGCCGCATGGATATTTTGATGCGTTGAAGGATTATGATAATGGCAAGATGGATGGCTTTATTGTAGGTGAGAAGAATGACAACCATACCATGTCCTATTACGATAACAAAACCATTCCCTATTACTGGTACTTTGCCAAGCATTACGTTTTAGCAGATGAATTTTTTACATCTGTATTGGGATGGAGTCTGCCAAATCATTGGTATGCAATTGCTGGCAAGTCTCCAGAAGTGGCAGTTAGTGGAAACGTCTACAGCTTGAAGTATCTTCAAGAAGCCAACGATACAGAAACAATTGGAGATCTGCTCGTAAATACCTCAGCTTCATGGAAGTATTATGACAGTGCACTTCATGAAACCTATGGTACTGCTGTCAAAAGAGGTGATGTATTCAATTATTGGAATCCATTCGATGCAAAAGGAAATAGATATTCTCAACTATACGACTCTCATTTTGTTGATAGAAAAGAAATATTCAGAGATCTTGCGAATGGTTCTTTGCCCCAAGTTGCTTGGATTGTACCATCTATCGCATTAAGTGAACATCCACCAAAAAACGTTACCGAGGGCATGATATGGACTACAGACATTGTAGATTCTATAATGAACAGCAAATACTGGAACAATACCGCCATCATCATATTCTGGGATGACTATGGTGGCTTTTATGACCATGTTGCTCCAACAAAGATAGACCAGTA
>Ga0209581_1002402_pt1 | contig 18084 bp, 12 predicted proteins | sample Coa_R2_FD_187160 | JGI IMG/M metagenome (GOLD analysis project Ga0209581, IMG submission 187160) | Surface soil microbial communities from Centralia Pennsylvania, which are recovering from an underground coalmine fire - Coalmine... | ecosystem: Environmental > Terrestrial > Soil > Unclassified ...
ACGGCCGGCCGGGCGCGGAGCGAAGCAATCGCTTCCTGCACCGTACCGCGAATGAACTCCTCATGCATCTTGGTCAGTTCCCGTGCAATCACGATCCGGCGATTGCCGAGCGTCTTCAATACATCTCCGAGCGTCTCGAAAATCCGGTGCGGCGCCTCGTAAACGATCAGCGTCGCCGGATCAGATGCAAGCGAAGAGAGCAGCCGCACGCGCTGCGACGCCTTGACTGGCAGGAAGCCGCAGAAACGAAAGGAATCCGTAGGGAGCCCGGAAGCGCTGAGCGCGGCGACGGCCGCCGAAGGTCCCGGAATCGGCGTTACGGCGATGCCTGCCGCGGCCGCTGCTTGCACCAGACGATAGCCCGGATCGGATATCAGCGGCGTGCCGGCATCGCTGATCAGCGCGACCGAAGCGCCCCCGCGCAGCTTTGCAATCAGCTCTTGCGCGCGTTCTGCTTCGTTGTGTTCGTGATAGCTGACCAGCGGCGTGTGGATGCCATAATGGTCCAGCAGCTTCCGGCTGTGGCGCGTATCTTCACAAGCAATCAGATCGACCTGTTTAAGAACCGCGAGCGCGCGCAGCGTGATATCGTCCAGATTCCCGATCGGAGTCGCGACGACATACAGGGTTCCGGGCGTCAACCTGTTAGCATAGCGTCAGCGGAACGGGATCGTAACTGAAGTTCCGGCGCCATTCAGCCGAAGGAACCAGTAGAGATTCCCGGTCACCGCATATGGATCCACTGCCTGTACCACAGCCCGCGCCGGCGCCGGCCGCGACGGGCTATCGCCGGTGGGAAGCGCCAAGCGGAACGACCATTGTCTATCTTTCTCTGGACGCCATGGACCGCCTTCGTGCAGAGGCAATGACCGGTCTTGGCGCGATTCCACGCCGCGGCGCCGAAATCGGCGGTCTGCTGATCGGGCGTATCGAAGACACGGCCGTTTATATCGATGACTTCGAAGCTGTCCCCTGCGAGTACCGCCAAGGACCATCCTACGTGCTGTCGGACAACGACCAGGCCTCCTTTGAGGCTGCGTACGAGCGCTGGAAGCCCGGCAAGGAGCAGCGAAGCTATGCCGTCGGATATTTTCGCAGCAACACCCGGGACCGTCTCGCTCTGAGCGAAACCGATCGCCGTCTGATGCGCCGCTACTTTCCCTCGGCGCCCCATGTGATGCTGCTGATTCGTCCGTATGTAAGTCGGGTCACGGTTGCAGGCTTCGTTGCATATCGAGACGGCGACCTCGGCGAGGCGCCTGACGACGAGTTCCCGTTTGTACGAAACGAACCGGTTGAGGCTGGGCGGCGGCGCCTCCGCGGGACCGCTGCAGGGCCGCTCCAGCGACCTCGCGCCGCCGAGCCGGTTGAAGTTGGCGCCGAAAAAGAAGCCCTGGCGCTTCAACCCGATACCAAGCTGCAAGCCGTTTCGGCGCCGGCCAGCCGCCGCGACGAAACGAACTCCCCCACGCCGCTCGGCCGGCATCTGCGGATATGGACTGTGCTATTCGCCGTGCTCCTGCTCGGCGCCCTCGGGGGTTTCGCTGCGGCGGTTCTTATGGCGCCCCGCCCAAGCGCCCCCCATAACGGCGATCCCTATTCCCTGTCGCTGTCGGTCTCCAACACTGGCGACAGCCTGCACCTGCGCTGGGACCGCCAGTCCCGCGCGGTCCGGTCCGCACGGCGCGGAGCGCTCGAAATCGCCGACGGCGCGAGTTCGAAAACAGTCGAGCTGGACGATAGCCAATTGCACAACGGCAGCGTCATCTATCACAGCCTCACGAACCGGGTTGTTTTCCGGCTGGTGGTGTATCCGCGAGAGGGCGTCGAGGTCAGCGAACGCATCGAGTGGCGCCAATAACATCTCGGACCGAACCATTTCCTATCTGAAACGTATAAGCGTACATGATCCGGACCACGGCAGTACTGCTTCTGCCCCTGTTTGCCTTAGCCGCCGACGTCACTGGCGACTGGAATCTCCACCTTCTCCGGTTCGGCGAAGAGTTTGCCGCTGCGCGGTTGAGCTTAAAGACCGCGGGCAATAAAGTTTCGGGGACGCTGAACGAGCTGAAACTCGACGGAACCATCGAGAACGGTCACATCACCATCAGGGCCATACGGCCCGACGGAAAAGATTGGGGAACGTTCGAGGGTCAGGCGCAGGGAGATCAGATGAGCGGCGCGGTCAAGCGTGGCGACGAAGAGTTCGCCTGGAATGCGCGCCGCGCGCCCGAAATCGCCTCCGCCCCGCAGACTCACGTATTCCAGCCGAAAACCTTTCACCGGCAGTTTTCGGGCGCGATTGCTCCCGTCTTACATATCAACCCGGGGGATACGGTTCGGACAACCACGGTCGACGCCGGCGGGCGCGACGCCGCCGGCGTAGCCCGCTCGCTGGGCGGCAATCCCCAGACCGGCCCGTTTTACGTAGAAGGGGCCATGCCCGGCGACACGCTGGCGATCAAATTTCACCGCATCCGGCTGAACCGCGATTCCGCCGCAAGCGGCGACCGCATCGCGCCCAGCGCGGTGCAGCCCGACTATTACCGCGACGCCAAGTTTCAGGATGACTTCAACAGCGAATGGAAACTGGACCGCCGCGAGAACGTGGGAACGCTGTTGAAGCCGACTGACCGAATGAAGAACTTCAAGGTGCAACTCCATCCGATGCTGGGCTGCGTCGGCGTGGCGCCGCCCGGAAATCAGGCTTTTCGTTCCGGCTGGCTGGGATCGTGGGGCGGCAACTTGGATTACAACGGCCTGCATGAAGGCGTCACCGTATATCTACCCGTGTATCGCGAAGGCGCCCTGCTGTTTGTAGGCGACGGCCATGCCCTGGAAGGGGATGCCGAGCTGAACGGCGATGCGCTTGAGACTTCCATGGACGTCGAGTTTACGGTCAACCTGATCCGAGGGCGCAGCACTCGCGGCCCGCGGTTTGAAAGCGATGAATACCTGATGGCCTCCGGAATCGCCGGCTCGCTGCAGGAGGCGATGCAACAGGCAACCACGGAACTGGCGCGGTGGCTGGAGCGAGATTACAAGCTCTCGCCCAACGAGTCGAACATCGTCCTGGGGACCTCGATACGTTACGATATCGCGGAAGTGGTCGATCCACAGGTGCACATTGTCGCCAAAGTGAGCAAGGCGGTCCTGGCGACGCTGCGCTGACCGGCATCCGGCTAGCTCTTCACCAGGTCGCGATGCGATTCCTTGACGTGGTAGCCGGCCCTTTTCAGACGGTTGTAGATTTCATGCGCGATCATCACCGAGCGGTGATGCCCGCCCGTGCAGCCGAAAGCGATAGTGAGATAGCTCTTCCCTTCGCGGATGTAGTGCGGCAGCAGGTAAACCAATAACTGCGAGATGCGGTCAATAAACTCGGCCGTCTGCGGAAACGAACGGATGTACCGCGCAACGCGAGGATGCCGGCCGGAGAGATGTTTGAATTCCGGAATGTAGTTCGGGTTCGGCAGAAAGCGTACATCGAACACCAGATCGCTGTCGGGCGGCACGCCGTGCCGGTAGCCGAAGCTCGTGATGTAAATCAGGATGTTCGATTCATTGCGTCCGCCGCTGAATTTCTCGCCGATAATTTCACGCAGCTCGTGAACGTTGAATTTGGACGTGTTGATGATATGGTCCGCCAGCTTGCGGATCGGCTCCAGCGCATGCCGCTCCTGCTCAACGCTCTTGGTCACGCTCTTGTCGGCGCCGAGCGGGTGGGGCCGCCGCGTTTCACTGAAGCGGCGAACGATGGTCGTATCGTCGGCTTCGAGAAACAGGAGCGTGGTGGGGACGCGCCGCCGGAGCTTGCGGAACATCGAGGGGAACTGGCTCAACGACTCGCCCTCGCGGATGTCCACGACAATCGCCGCGTAGCGTATCGTGGACCCGCCGATCAGGTCGGCGAAAGTGGGAATCAGCGTGATGGGGAGATTGTCCACCGCATAGTAGCCCAGGTCTTCCAGCGCCTTCAGCACGGTCCCCTTGCCGGACCCGCTCAGCCCGGTGATGATCACCAGCTCGGATTGCTTCAGGTCTGAATTGGATCCGGCGCGCTCCGAACCGGGCTGCGCGGTTTGCGCATCCGTGCGTGCTGCGCCCCTGGGCCGCGACCCGTCTTTATCAGACATTTGATTCGAGGATGGTCATCCTTCGATCAAGTCAAAATTGCCGTCCGGACGGCGAATCAGTACGGAGATGCATTCCTTGTCGGCATCGCGGTACACGATGTAAGGACGGTCCTCAATTTCGAGAATCGCCTCATCCAGCGTCATCGGCTTGCGCTGTTCGTGGTGGTTCACGCGGTAAATGCGAACCACCGGTTCAGCCTCAACGGGCTCGTTTTCCTCGGCGGCGACAACGGCGCCGGGCTCAGACGCTCCTTCCAGGCTCTTGTCCTTCGGACCGCGCTTGGTATCGCGAAACTTGGTGCGCACCTTCAGCGCCTGCTTCTCGAGCTTTTCCAGCGCAGCGCATGCAGCGGTGAAATAATCCGGACCGCTTCCAATGCCGACCAGCGGATGATCGTAATAATTGCACGTCACCTCAACATTGGTGAGGTGACGCTCCGTTGTAATGACGACGTGCGCTTCGCGCTGGCCTTTCCACTCGATCAACTTCGCAAGCTTGTCCCATTTCTGGTCGAGTTTGCGCGTCTGATCGGGCGACAACTCCGGGCGTTTTCCTGCGTAGCTGATGTTCATGGAGTACCTCCGGTGCGGAGATTCAGTTGCGAATACGTCTTTGATGCGTGGACGGTATCTTCATGTCCTCGCGATACTTCGCTACCGTGCGCCGGGTTACCTGGATGCCCTCCGCCTGAAGCCTCTCCGTGATCTGCTCGTCGGTAAGGGGATGGCGGGGATCTTCTTCCTCGATCATTTTTTTCACCCTTCGCTTGAGGATCAGCAGCGGAGTAGCGCCGCCGGAGGGTCCTTGCACGGCTTCAGAGAAGAAATAGCGCAGCTCGAAGACGCCTTGCGGAGTATGCGCGTATTTGCCGGCGACAGCGCGGCTCACGGTGGATGGATGAACGCCGATCTCCTCGGCGACCTCCTTGATCATCATCGGCTTGAGCCGGTCGATGCCGTGCTCCAGAAACTCCGTCTGACGGCGCACAATCGAATGGCACACCTTCAGAATGGTCTGCTTCCGCTGCTCGATATTCTTCATGAGCTGGAGGGCCGAGGCATATCGCTCTTTAACGTAGTTGCGGATCTCCTTGCTCGGCTCATGCTCCCGATCGAGCATGCGGCGATACTGCGGATTGAGGCGAAGCTGCGGGATGTCCTCGTCGTTCAACTGGATCAGATATTCTTCGCCGTCTTTAAAAATGTAGACATCCGGTTCGACTGAGCGCGCTCCCGGACCTGAATATCGAAGTCCCGGCCGCGGGTCCAGATGTTTAATGACATTCACTGCCGTCTGGATATGCTCCATGGGCCGGCCCAGCGCCTTCGCGATCTCGCGCAGTTGGCGATTTTCCAGCAACTTCAAATGATTAGCGACGATTTGCCAAGCCACGCCGCCTTTGCCGTTGCGGCTCTCGAGCTGGATCAGCAGGCACTCCTGGACGTTCCTTGCGCCGACCCCCGCCGGATCGAGCGTCTGCACCACCTTGAGCGCCTCCCGCACATCCTCCAGGGCATGCTCGCCGGCGGCGGCGATCTCCTCAAGCGTGGCGGTCACATATCCGTTCTCGTCCAGGTTTCCAATGATGCTGTCGGCGGCGTCGCGCACAGCTTCCGGCATGACCAAAACGCTCAGCTGGGAATGCAGATGATCCGCAAGCGTGACCGGCGAGGAGAGAAATGTCTCAAATGACGGCTTTTCAACCGACTCCGCCGCCGGACTCTTATAGCCCGGATCGAGGTAGTCATCGAAATACGATCCGAAGTCGATCTCATCGAAGGGGTCGGACTCCGTCTTCGTCTGCGGCGCCTCAGGCTCGATGGCCTCGGCTTCCACTTCGACGCCCACGCCCGCAGCGGCGGACTCATCGCGATTGCCGCCGATGCCGTCCAATTCGGGATCCGCTATGGCGCCAGCGATCAATTCCGGACTCTCCATTACCTCGCGCAGAGATTGGTCCGCGGGTTCAGCGACCCGCTCAGCCTCCAGCGCTGCCTGCACTTCCTCCGGGCTCAATTCCTCACCACCCTCGGTGGCCTCTTCGAGAACCGGATTTTGGGCAATTTCGGAAACAATCATGTCCTTTAATTCCAGCCGGTTCAGCTGAAGGACCGTGACCATTTGAACCAGGCCCGGGGTGAGGATCTGCTTCTGCGCGACCCTAAGTTGCAGTCTGGGCGAAAGCGAACTCATCTGTGATCATGATACACCGCATCACCGCGGATCGAACAGGTATTTGGAAAAGAAAATGCAAGGACTTCAACCGGGATGGGCGGGTGAGGCCCTGATGACTCCCGGCTTTTAGCAGCCGAAAATCGGACGCACGGAACCGCTTCATGAACTGTCTGGAAGCAACCTGGGTTTGCAGCATCGCCGGTCATATGCCTGGCGCGATATCGCAGGATGTTCACCAGGAAATCCGGTTTCTGACCTACCGTCTTGAAGTTCTCGCACAATGGCCGAAATCGCCGGACCGGGATGTGCGGATTGCCGCGACCCATTCGCGTCTGAGAATGCTGCTTGCTCCGCTGCCAGGCGCCGCTTTGCAGGCAGCAGCAGCCGCCTAGCGGTCGTGTGGGTGGGGCGGGCCTGCAAGAGCACGGCGCGCTTCGATTACCCGAATGCGAGGTCCAGCGCGGCGGCTGAATTGCTTCGCCGGCAACTCCGGCCTCGCATGGTATTATCCAACGAGGAGCGTTCCTGCGAAACAGGCGCCAACCTCTAAAAAATTGATCCGATAGTCTTGTCAAGGAGTCCGGCTCGTCTATGCGCCCGTGTGCAGGCTCCGGCAAATGCCATGGAGAAGCCTAACGGCGCTCGGAGGGCTCCACCCTGGTCTTTCCGGGGTCAATGACAGGGGTTGTCACGGTCAAGTGGTGCGCTCCTATCATGAGCGGCGGGCGGCTGACAATCCGCCCTTTCCGCTCGCCTGTCCATGAACCTCCTGTTTATTGGCGATATCTTCGCTTCGCCCGGCCGTGAACTTGTTGCCGAGCATGTACGCCGCATCGTGGCGGAAAACGCCATCGACTTGACCATTGCCAATGCCGAAAATTCGGCCGGCGGTTTCGGCATCACGCCGCTGATCGCCGAAGAACTGTTCTCCTATGGAATTGATATCCTCACCTCCGGCAATCACATCTGGGACAAGAAGGAAATTCACGAATACCTGTCGCGCCAGCCGCGGCTGATCCGTCCGGCGAACTACGACGACAGCCTGCCTGGCGCCGGTTACGCGATTGTCGAAGCGAAAAACGGCCACCCTGTGGGGGTTCTCAATCTTCAGGGCCGAGTTCACATGCCGTCTACGCATTGCCCCTTCCGCAAAGCGGACTGTGTTCTGAAGGAGCTGAATTCGTCAGTTCGCGTGCGCATCGTCGATTTCCACGCGGAGTTGACCAGCGAAAAAATGGCGATGGGCTGGTATCTCGACGGCCGGGCGACCGCCGTCCTGGGTACGCATACGCATATTCCAACGGCCGACACGCGCATCCTGCCGGGCGGCACGGCCTACCAGACCGATGTGGGAATGACGGGACCCTATGACTCCGTGATCGGCGTCGAAAAGGAGATCATTCTGAAGCGCTTTCTTACCGCGCTGCCGGTGCGCATGGAAGCGGCGCGGCATGGCCCCGAGTTGCACGCTGTGATCATCGAAGCCGATGAACAGACGGGCCGCGCGATTTCCATACAACGTTACGAGATTATTGATAGTCATAGCCGCTAAGCCGGGGCGCTGCGGCCTGCCCCGACCGGCAAGGCGCTCGCAGAAGTAGCTGGAGGCAACCGTGATTCATCGAAGAGATTTCCTGGCGCACTCGCTCGCTGGCTCCGCGCTGATGGCGCAAGAGGGGCGGCGACCCGCGAGTGGCCGCCCGAACATTCTCCACATCATGTCGGACCAGCAGCAGTGGGGAACCATTGCGGGAAGGTCCGCGTGCAACACACCCAACCTGAACAAGCTCGCGCGCGGCGGCATGCTCTTCGAGCGCAGCTATACGCCGAGCGCGGTCTGCTGCCCAGCCCGGGCGATGATTCTGTCGGGCGCCTACCACTGGCACAACGGCGTGTTCAATCAAATCCACTCGTCGCCCTCCGTGCACCGCGATATGTACCCGAACGTTGTGCTGTATTCCCATCGCCTGCGCGATGCGGGGTACCGGATGGCGTACGTCGGGAAATGGCATGCGAGCTGGGTTCGCTGTCCCGCTGATTTCGGCTACGAAATGGCTGGGATTAACGGCTGCGACCCCGCCATTCTGCGCAAATACGACATGAATCCGGACCGCGTCGAGCGGCCAAGGGCCGCGTTGAAGCGGCATCCCATAAAAATGATTCAGTGGCCGGGCGATGATCCGACCCCGGAATGGGGCTACACCGAAGGACCCGAAGAGGCGGCGCATGCCTGGGAGATCGCGGAGATGGCGATCCGCATGATGCGGCGGTTCGCCAAGGAATCGAAACCGTGGCTGCTCGAGACGCACTTCGTCGACCCCCATGATCCCTACTTCCCGCTGAAACAGTATCTCGACCGCTATGACCCGCGCTCGATTCCGGTCCCCAAGAGCTTCCACGATACCTTCGAGGGCAAGCCCGGCATGCACCGGCGCGAATCCTCCACATGGGGTCCGGTCACGGAAGACGATTACCGGCAGAGCCGGGCGTGTTATTACGCATCCGTGGAACAACTCGACCATCAGATCGGACGCATTCTCGACGCGCTGGAAGAGACGGGACAGGCGGACAACACCATGGTCGTGTTTACCACGGATCACGGCGATATGTGCGGCAACCACCGGATGTGGATCAAAGGATGGATTCCCTACGAGGAGACATACAGGATTCCGCTCATTATCCGCTGGCCGGGACATATCCGCCCGGGGTCGACCTCCAGACGCCTGGTGCAGACGCACGACCTGGCGCACACCTACGTCGAGGCGGCCGGCGCACAGGCGCTACCCTACGCCGACGGATACGCTTTACAGCCGCTATTCTCCAATCCGGAGGCTCCGGACTGGCCGGACCAGAGACTGTGCGCCTATTACGGCGGCGAATTCCTGTACACGCAGCGCATCGCCATCACAGACCGCTTCAAGTACATCTTCAACGGGTTCGACTTCGATGAGATGTACGATCTCGAGCGCGATCCCGAGGAGATGCACAATGCCGCCTACGATCCGGAATACGCGAAGCATACCGACGATATGCGGGCGCGTCTGTACGAAATGATGGCGCAGTTCGAGGATCCCTATGGATTGCCGCAGCGATGGACGCTGTCTGGGAACAGGCCGAACCGCTACTGCGCTCCGCGGTATCTGCCGCGGGGCAGGCGATTGTCATGAGCGAGGCCGCGAATTCGGATGCGCGACGGTATCGCCAGCAAAGTTCGCAAATCCGGCGTGAAATCCGCGCCTGATGCATCGGGCGTTAAAGCTGCGTCTTCAGATGCGGGTATGAATCGACGAACCGCCTGTCTGCTGCTGGGATCGGGTCCGGTCATCGCCGCGGACCTGCTCAATCAGGACGCCGGCGAGCCCGCGCGCCCGTGGATCGGGCCGAATTTTTGGAGCAATCCCCTTCAGGACTGGCAATACCGGAACGGGCGCATGGAGTGCATCGTATCGGGAGCCGACCGCCACGTTTACATTCTGACTCGTGAATTGTCGGCAAAAGCCGCGCCCGCAACGCTGCGCGTCACCTGTGGGCGTCTCGAAGGCGATCAGGGCGCTTTGTCGCCCGGCTTTGTCGGATTCAGGATCGGCATCCAAGGCATCTATGGCGATTATCGCGACAGTGCGATTTACGGCGTCGGAATGAATGCCGGAATCGCGACCGATGGCCGGCTCTTCATCGGCGAAGCGAATCCCGGCCAGGCGCCGGTTGGCGGATTTCCCCGCGCCATCGATCTGGAGCTTAAAATCCTTCCGGCTGGTTCGGGCGGTTTCGATCTGCTGCTTTCGGCCTTGGATGAACGGGGCGCCGCGCTGTCTTCGGTGACGCGCACAGGCGTCTCTGCGCAGAAGGTTCAGGGCGGCATGGCCGTGGTGTGCAGCGCCGGTTCGCTGGACATCTCGCAATCGGAAGCGGACCGGGAGATCACGTACAGCGGGATCAACATGCGCAAGCGCGGCCGAGAAGGCAATGTGCGGTTCTGGTTCCGCAATCTTTCGATCGCCGGCGGAAAGGTGGACCACCGGCCTGAGCGCGCCTTCGGCCCGATCCTCTGGACCATGTATACGGTCAGCCGGAACGTCTTGAAGCTCAGCGCCCAAATGGCGCCGGTGGGCGAACGCTCCCAACCGGTCCAGCTTCAAGTCTTGCGCGGTGGAAAATGGCGCACCGTGGCGTCGTCGAGAATCGATCCGCTGGCGCGCAATGCGGCATTTCGGGTCGCCAATTGGGATGCCAGCAGACCAGCCCCATACCGGGTTGCATACAGCATGGGCGGCGATCATTTCTTTACCGGGACGATCCAGCGCGATCCGGTGGACAAGCGCAAAATCACGGTTGCGGTGCTTTCGTGCCTGAACGATTTCGGATTTCCGCACACGGACCTGCTCGAATCGATCCGGCATTTTCAGCCCGATTTGCTCGCGTTCGAGGGCGATCAGATCTACGAGCGCGTCGCCAGCTACGGCATCGAGCGGCTTCCGCTCGAGCGCGCAACGCTCGATTACCTGCGGAAGTGGTTCCTGTTCGGGTGGTCATTCCGCGACCTGCTGCGCGACACGCCGGCGGTATGCATGCCGGACGACCACGATGTGTTTCATGGGAACGTATGGGGCGCCGGCGGCAAACATGCCGAAGGCCCGGCCCAGCAGGCTGCGCAGGACAGCGGCGGTTACGTAGAGCCTGCGGCGTGGGTGAACATGGCGCAGCGGACGCAGACCAGCCATCTGCCGGACCCCTACGATCCGACCCCGGTGCAGCAGGGCATCGGCGTTTATTACACCGACCTGCGCTGGGGCGGCGTGAGTTTCGCCATCCTCGAAGACCGCAAATGGAAGTCGGCGCCGAAGGTGATGGTTCCGGCGGCCGAGATCGTGAACGGCTGGGCCCAGAACCCGGCGTACAACGCCGCACGCGACGGGAATGCGCCGGGCGCGGAGCTGCTCGGCCCACGGCAGTTGAAGTTTCTGGATGAATGGGCGCAGGACTGGCGCGGCGTCTGGATGAAGGCGGCGCTCTCGCAAACGCTGTTCGCGAACGTCGCGACCCTGCCGCCTCCCGCCAACACGGACGCCGTTTGTCCGAAGCTGCCGATCCTGAGAACGGGCCAGTATGCCGAGGGCGACGTGCTCGCGGCGGATCACGATTCGAACGGATGGCCTCAATCCGGCCGCGACGCCGCCGTGCGCGCCCTGCGCCGCTGCGCCGCTGTGCACCTTTGCGGCGATCAGCACATCGCAAGCACGGTGCAATACGGCGTCGAAGACTGGAACGACGGCGCGTTCGCGCTGTGCAGCCCTGCGCTGTCGAATATCTTTCCCCGCCGCTGGTTTCCCCCCGCGCCGGGCCGCAACCCGCTCGCGCACAGCCCGCGCAACACGGGCGAGTATGTCGACGGGTTCGGTAATAAGATCACTGTGCACGCCGTGTTCAACCCGGAGCAGATGGAGGAACGGCCGAACCTTCTCCTGGACCGCTCGCCCGGTTTTGCGATGGCGGAGTTCGATCGCGACTCGCGGCAGATCACGCTGACAGTGTGGCCGCGCCGGGAAGACGTGCGGCGTCCGGGCGCCAAACCAGCCAGCGGCTGGCCAGTGACCATTCATCAGCTCGATAACGGCTGGTCGAGCGCGGGGTGGGTTTTGCCGCTGGTGCAGGCCGATGGACGTCAAGAGTTCTGCGTGCAGGTCATCCGGGAGCCGTCCCACGACATTGTCTACACGCTGCGGGTTCAGGGGGAGTCCTTCGCGCCGCCGGCGCCTGCCCAGGGTTCGTACACGGTCCGCGTGTTCGAACCGGATGACGGGTATGAGCGGATCTACAGGAGCCAGCGCGCAGCGAGGCGGCCTGGCCATGCCGATCCTCGCGGGTGAGTCTCTCGTCCGGCCGCGGACTGCCTTCCGGGTTGCAGAGAGAACCAGATTGCCGCGAATCAGAGAGCGGCAGGAAATCACCTCCAAACGCGCTTGACCTTGTGAATCGCGTTATGCTCACCTGTGATTTTCGCCTCCCGCTCACATGAAAAATCCGAGAAGCCGCGACTGGTTCCAGACGCCCGAATATTATGGCCTCGCACGCCGGGCATGGCTCCGGTCCGAGGGCTTCCCGCGTGACATTTTCGATGGGAAGCCCGTGGTCGGAATCTGCAACTCCTGGAGCGAGTTGAACAATTGCAACGCGCATCTGCGGGAGGTGGCCTGCGCGGTGAAGCGCGGCGTATGGGCCGCGGGCGGTCTGCCTCTCGAGTTTCCGACCATCTCGCTTGGCGAAATGTTCATGAAGCCGACGACGATGCTCTACCGCAACCTGATGGCGATGGACGTGGAGGAGTCAATCCGGGCGAATCCGATTGACGGCGTCGTACTGTTGTGCGGGTGCGACAAGACCACCCCGGCGCAGCTAATGGGCGCCGCGAGCGCGGATATCCCGGCCATCGTTGTTCCGGGCGGTCCCATGCTCGCGGGCCTGTGGAAGGGTAACAAGCTCGGTTCCGGCACGGACGGCCGCAAGCTGTTCGATTTGTATCGGACCGGCCGCATCGGCGATGAGGAACTGAACGAGATAGAAGGTTGTCTTGCGCGCACCGCGGGTCATTGCGCGGTCATGGGGACGGCGTCCACCATGACAAGCCTGGCGGAGTCGCTGGGCATGACGCTGCCGGGATGCGCGAATATTCCCGCGCCCGACTCGCGAAGGCTGGCGATGGCCGAATTGAGCGGCCGCCGGATCGTCGAAATGATCGCAGAGGACCTGCGCCCGTCACGCATCATGACGCGCCCGGCGTTTGAGAACGCCATCACCATGCTGATGGCGCTGGGCGGATCCACCAACGCCGTGGTGCATCTGATTGCGATTGCGGGACGGCTCGGCATTCGTATTACGCTTGACGATTTCGACCGCATCTCGCGGCGGACGCCTTACATCGTGAACGTGAAGCCCTCCGGGGAATTCGTGATGGAGGACCTGTTCGAGGCCGGCGGCGTACCGGCCGTGATGAATGAGATCCGGCCGCTGCTTCACCTGGACTGCATGACAGCGACTGGCCGCACGCTGGCCGACAACCTTGCCGGCGCGAAGACGCTCAACCGCGATGTAATCCGCGCTGCGTCCGCCCCTCTCAGCAACGAGGGCGGAATCGCAATCGTATATGGGAATCTCGCACCCGACGGCGCCGTCATCAAGCAGACGGCCGCTTCGCCGCGCCTGCTCCGACATCGCGGCCCGGCGTACGTTTTCGAATCGAGAGAGCAGATGGTCGCCGAGATCGACAGCGACAACCTGCCTGTGGATGAGGACACGGTTCTGGTGATGAAGAACTGCGGGCCGAAGGGCGCCCCGGGCTTCCCGGAGTGGGGACATATTCCGATGCCAAGGAAGCTGCTGGAGCGCGGCGTTACCGATATGGTGCGCATCTCGGATGCGCGCATGAGCGGCACCAGCTTCGGGACCGTGGTGCTGCACGTCGCGCCTGAATCGGCGGTTGGCGGTCCGCTGGCGATTGTACGCACAGGCGACGAGATCGTGTTGGATGTGCCGCGCCGTCGCCTCGACGTGAAGTTGACCGATGAGGAGATCCGCCGCCGCTTGGACGCATTTACGCCGCCGCCGCCCAAGTACCATCGCGGATACGGCCGTCTGTTTCTGGAACATGTCACACAAGCCAATCTGGGCTGCGACTTCGATTTCCTGACGCCGAACGGATGAGAGCGTTCCGACACGGGCTTCCCGCAGCCGGCGCGTTTCTGGCGCTGGCGAGCCTGTTCCTGCTTGCAAATCGCGGCGCGTACCGGAGCTATTTCGCAAACGACGATCTGGATACCATTTCCTGGGCTCGTCACATTTCGGCGAAAGATGTGGCGGCTGGCATTTGCCGGCCTCTTCTGTACGCGAACAATTTTCGCCCCACCGGGCATGGTCTATATGCCGCGCTGGCGCGAACCGCCGGGCTCGATTTCCGGCCGTACGTCGGGGCTATTCACCTGATCCACCTGGCGGCTGTCCTTGCGGTTTGGCGTCTGTTGCGCGCGCTCACATTTTCCGTTGCGTCTTCGGCTGCTGGCGTCCTGGTGTTCGCATTTGCGGCGGCAACCAGCGAGATCTACTGGAAGCCGATGTTCCTGTTCGATCTGCTGTGCGGCCTGTTCTGCGCGCTTGCGCTGCTCGCCTGGATTCGAGGACGCTGGATCGTTGCCCTGGTCTTTTTCTGGCTCGCTTTGAAGAGCAAAGAAATTGCGATCATGCTGCCGGCCGCGCTCGCCGCCTACGAGAGGCTTCTCGGCCAGCGCCGGTGGAAGCGCCTGGCGCCGTTCTTCGCCATTGCGGCGCTAATGGTTGCACAGGCGCTGCTTACCAACAACGCGCGAGATGACAGCTACCGGTTCCACTTCACGCCCGCCGCCCTATGGTCCACGCTGCGATTCTATTCTTCGCGCGTGTTTCTCATTCCATACCTCGGATTTGCTCTGGTCGCGATGGCGGCCATTGCGCGCCATCGTAAGACCTGGCTCGGCCTTGCGATATTCATCGCATCCCTGACGCCGATGCTATTCCTGCCCGGGCGCGTGTTCGGGGCATACCTGTACGTCCCGCTGATCGGATTAAGCATCATGGCGGCCTCGCTCATCCGGTCGTGGACGCCCGCTGTCGCATTCGGCGCTGTCTGGCTGTCGTGGAATTACACCCAGCTCCTCCATGAGCGCAAGGCCGCGATTGCCGAGGGAAATCTGAACCGGGCCATCGCGTCTACGATTGTGAATTTCAACACTAAAGGTCCGCAGCCGAAGGCATTCGTGTATATCGGCGACGATAAGAACGAACATCACTGGGGCGTGCAGGGCTTGTGCCGTTATCTGGTTCCGGGCGCGAAATTTCTGCGCGAGGGCGATCCGAATATGCTTGCCGCGCTCAATGACCCGCCGGTGGAAGTTCTCGAATGGGTCGAGCCCTGGCGCAAGCTGGTTATTCTCTATCGCGGCGCGAATACGCCGGAGCAGTGCTATGTCCAGATCGATCACCATACGCCGCTTTGGCAGCTTGGACGCGGCTGGCATGGGCTCGAGTGGTCCTACCGCTGGATCGAACCCCACGCCACCGCCCGTGTGATGCGACCCGCAGGCGCGCGCGTTTTTCACCTGAACGCGCTGATCGGGCCGGGCCTGATTGCGGCGCTCGGAAGAACTACGGTCACGGTCAGCCTGGACGGGCGGCCGATCGGCAGCCATGCGTTCACGAAGCAAGGCTGGCAAACAGTGACATTCGACACGGCCGCCGGCGCGGCCGGACCGGTCGAAGTAGCCTTCGACGTGACGCCCGCATTCGACCCGAACCATGACGGGCGGCATGCGCTGGGCATCGCGATCGGCGGGTTCGGGTTTAGACCTGCAACGGATCAGGAAAGGCAATACTGCGCTGATCCGGCCTCTGTTGGCCCGACGCCCGGTGACGCAAGAGCAACCGCTGGCAATATCAGACAAACTCGGGCATAGAGAAGGCGGTTCTTCGATTACGGGCTAGCGAACGCGCTGTTGCGTTGACCGCCGATGGCAAGTATGGCCATCCTGCGCTGAATCACATTCAGCGGCGGGTTACAACCGCCGCGCGGCGCGGGACAGCACAAAGTCGGTCAGCTCCGCCATCTGCTCGACCAGCAGGTCTGGCGGTTCCTCGCGAAAGCTCTCGGGCTGCAGTCCCCATTTGACGCCCGCGGCTGCGACGGCGGCGTTGCGGGCGGTCTTCACGTCCACCCAGCTGTCGCCGACCATGAGAGTCTGGTGTGGAGCCGCGCCGGTTTCCTCTCGCAGCCGTTCAATGCCCACGGGACTCGGCTTCTTCTGATCGAAGCTGTTACCCCCGTATACGCGAAAGAAATACTCGCGCAGTCCGAGGCCATCGATGAGCGCCTGGCTGAATCCCACGGGCTTGTTGGTCAGAACCGCCATGCGCACGCCGGCCGACTGCAACTGTCGCAATCCTTCTTGCACTCCCGGATAGGGCCGCGTGTGGTCGAGCATGTGCTCGCGATAATACCCAAGAAAATACTCGAGCGCTTTCCCGATCTCTTCCTCGCTGGCGCTGTATCCCAATGCGCGGCGGACCAGGACGGGAGCGCCGTTGCCGACGTAGGTGGCAACCACCTCCGGACTTACGGGCGGGCGGCCGGTCCACTTCAGAGTTGCGTTCACCGAGTTGGTCAGATCCTCCTTTGAGTCGATCAACGTGCCGTCCAGATCGAAGATGACCAGATCCATGACGCCTCAGAGCTCTTGCGGTTTGAGGCGCGCCGGCCGCGGGTTAAAGTGCACGCCGTTCGACCACATGCGGCGCAACTTCTCGACGCTCAGGTAAAACGGCTCCTTCAGCGAGCGCGGCGCCGTCGCAGCCAGCACTGACGCGGCGTGAGCCGCGTAGGGCATCACTCTGGATTGCGCCATGAAGCGCGGCGGTGGACTCGGCGCAAACGCCGTAATCACCGTGACCACGGCGACCACCAGCAAGGCGCCGCGAGCCAACCCGGCGCCCGCGCCGAGCAGGCGGTCCAGCCAGGACAGTCCGATCCATTTGAACACCCGCGCCAGTATTCCTCCGATCACGCCGCCCGCGATTACGAAAATCGCAAACACGAGAAAAAAGCCGAGCAGGTTCGCCGCCGCGCCCGGCCCCAGGTACTCAGCCAGCCACCCTGCCGGGATGCCGTATAACCAAAACCCGCAGAGAACGCCCAGCAAAGTGGCCGCTAATCCGACGCCCACGCGCGCAAATCCGGCCATGAACCCGGCGATCACCGAGAACGCGACGATTACGATGAGCACCAGGTCCAGCGCATTCACAGGCTTCGTCCGGTCAGCGCGTGATAGGCGTCCTTGTATTTCTCGCTGGTCTTCAGCGCGACATCCTCGGGCAGCGCCGGCGCCGGCGGCTGCTTGTTCCAGTGGATGCTCTCCAGGTAGTCGCGCACGTATTGCTTGTCGTAAGAAGGCTGCGGCCCCCCGGGACGATACGATTCGACCGGCCAGAATCGCGATGAATCAGGCGTCAACACCTCATCGGCGAGTACGAGCTCTTCACCGACGAAGCCAAATTCGAACTTTGTATCAGCGATGATGATCCCTCGCGCCAGCGCATACTCAGCCGCGGCGCTGTAAATCGCCAGCGTCAGGCGCCGCAGCCGCTCCGACAACTCCGAACCAATCAGACCGGCCATGGCGTCAAATGAAATGTTTTCGTCATGCCCGGTCTGCGCCTTGGTGGCCGGCGTGAAGATCGGTTCCGGGAGCCTGTCGCTCTCCTTCAAACCGGGCGGGAGCGCGATGCCGCACACGGTTCCGCGCTGCTGATATTCCTTCCATCCGGATCCCGAAAGATACCCGCGGGCGACGCACTCGATCTCCACCATCTTGGCCCGCTTCACCAGCATCGAGCGCCCTTCGAGTTGCGATGAATACTTCTGTAACTCGGCAGGATAGCCCGCGACGTCGGCGGTGATCAGAGGGTTCGGCGTCAGCGATTTCAAATGGTCCAGCCAAAACAGTGTGAGCTGGTTCAGTACGCGGCCTTTTTCCGGAATTCCCGTGGCAAGAACGTAGTCGAAGGCCGAAATGCGATCGGTCGTGACGATCAGGAGATTGTCGCCAACCCTGTACACGTCGCGAACTTTGCCGCGGCCAAGAAGTTCGATGCCCGGCAGGTCAGATTGTGTGAGTACGGAAGTTTGGGTCACCATTTTTGTCTTAGCAAGCGTCAGGAGGCTCGCCATGCTTCGGCTGGCGCCTTTTCGCACGC
>Ga0209581_1002403_pt1 | contig 18081 bp, 18 predicted proteins | sample Coa_R2_FD_187160 | JGI IMG/M metagenome (GOLD analysis project Ga0209581, IMG submission 187160) | Surface soil microbial communities from Centralia Pennsylvania, which are recovering from an underground coalmine fire - Coalmine... | ecosystem: Environmental > Terrestrial > Soil > Unclassified ...
AGCAAAGTCACCTTCGTCATCACCAACAATCACGCCCGGGGGAAGGCCGTCGCCAATGCCCTTCAGCTTATCGCCTTGCTGAGCGGCCAGCCGGTACCGGTCCCGAAGTCTCTCATTGAAAATTATCCAGACCTCGCCGACATTGCAGCGCCTTCCAGGACGTTGCCACCCCAGCCCCAATTGCCTTTCTAAAGGACCCTCCTGCAGGCCCTTTTTGACTCGTTTTCGCTCGGTCTCAAGATTGGGCGCGCGCTCGGTTAGGTCTCCTTTTCGCCCTGCTTCCGCCGCTGTCGGTTCCAGCGCCTTGCGTAAACCCAACTCGTCGCCTGTTTCAACTAGCAGGCCGTCTAGGACATCATCCGCGCCAGCCGTCTACCTCTTAGCCCTGCTCGATGGCAGCCTTCGATCTTTCATCGAGCTCACCTGACAGGCCCGGGCTGTACACCTCGAAGTAAAGCTGCTTCAGGCGCTGAAGCCTAGCCATGATTCTGGACTTGGAGAGATGCGCAGGGATCTTCGTGCCACCAGCTACCACGCAATGTTGGCGGATTGTGACCCTGCCGCATGGAAATAGCGCGCGGGCGGTTTCAGGGCCTAAAAGGGCGAGTCGGCGCTTAGTCCTTCGAGCATGAGATCCATCAGACGATCCCGTAAAATGATAACGACAGGGACCCCAAGCTCTTTCGCCAAGCATTGTCTTTTCCTCTGAAAGTCCTCTGATTCGGCGGTTGCCGTTGTCATCACAACCAATTCCAAGACCGGCGCTTGCGCACCATAGTGTCGATAGGCGTCCTTCAGTTGGTCGAGTGTTGCCGCATTGGCGATCTCGCCTTCATAGTTCTTTACCTGGACCAATATTTGCCACGTTGACTCGCTGAAGGGACTGAACAGCTCAATCACGAGATCTGCACCATGCTCCGCGGCGCCGCCAGTCTCCCTTACTTCAGCTCCCCAAGTCGCATATAACTTCCTCATGGCAGTAGCAATGGGCTCTTCCCATTCGGCGGCGTCGAAATTGCGAATTAGCCCCTCTTCGAGCTCGCTGCGGAGTGTCTGTTTTGCCTGGGACAACGCCGACTCCCAAGCGTATTGAAGTCGAGCGTCGCCCGGCTGCGGCTGTGAGACGCTTTCATCCCTCTGCACTGCCGCGAGAACGTTCTCAATGTCATGGCCGTACCCGTCGAGGTTCCAGAGCCTGTTTCGGGTATGCAGCGTGTGACGGATGGCAGCCGACACCTGCTTAGCGTATTTATTCACACCTTGTGGGGTAAGGAGTTCTACGGGGAGGATGTGACCATAGTCTTGGGTCAGCCCATGTCTTTGCTGGTTCGGTTGCAACTGCAGCATCTCGAAGCGGTAGTCTCCTTTAACCCTGGCCAAGCAGAAAAAACCATCCTCGGGAAGGTTGGGCAGCAGAATTACGTCACCCTGTTGGATGCTGTCCTCTCCCCCACCCAGCATTTTGAAATGGGGGAGAGCTTCCCTTTGTTCCGGAGTCAATCTTTCCCACCATGCCCCGCCAGCCTCCCTCTGCTGCCGAATCAAATTGAGGTTCTGTGAGTCGTCGTATCCCCAACCCTGCCGCAGCCTCCCTTGCTTAAGCTCGGCAAGAATGAATTCCTTGTTCTCCCTATCGGTTCTCATTGCCCAGTAGCGTGCCATTTGTCTCTGCCCTCCTTTTCATTTTTATTACTCCAGGGTATCGCCAAGCCGCCGAGTTCGTACGGTCAACCAGAGGACGATTACCCGTGACCCACGTTCACAGCGGCACTCAGGACTTCGTAAAGGTCCTGTGCAACTTGCCTCTCCTCCTCGCCTTGCAGGAAGGCGGGGTTCTTCACATCCTGATCCTCCAGAAGTCTCCGGAATAGCTCGGTGGCATCTATCTGGGGCATAAAGCGGGCGAAGAAATACCTAACCTCCTCGACATATAATTTCATAGCCGCAGGCACGAGCAGGTAGTGGATCGTGGTAGTGGCCTGTCCTGTCCTCAATGGTTCGATGAGAGCCCAGAGAGGGTTTATATTGTTCCACCTCATGTTCACAAGATGGGGGTACTGCGTCAAGCGCGCAAATTGCTCGTACTGATCCCGGTAGTACGTAAACACAGCTTGGTCAATCAGGACCGTAAAGTAGAGGCACAGCAAGAACGCGTGAAGCTGCTCGTGCTCAAGTAAAGCGGGGAGCATGTTGCACCAGTCCACGCGAATCTCCCAGCGCCGAAAAAGTTCGTTGTGGATGATTCCGTCCCTTGCTCTCAACTCGTTGATATCGTTCCTGAACCGGTTGCGATAATAGGACGGCATGTCGACAGGTTCCACGGGCTCTCCGTTGGCGCTCCTAACGAGGGCTAGCCTGACGGCTGCCTCCGGGTCGTCAACCAGCCTGTCAATGTGATGTGGCGAAAGGTTCTCAACGTAGGGATGTTGGAACACCTTCAGCCTGACCCTGAATGAGGGATCGCCAAGCAAGCGATCGATTTCCCTTCGTATGTCTTCTTTCCTTCGTATCTCCTCCTCGTCGCCAGACATTTCGTCCTCCTTTCCTCATCTCACGAATTCGGCGCCGTTCACCAATTCGCGCCCCTGCCCTTTGAAACTCGCGCGCACTCGTCGATAATCTCTTTCCGCAACTCTGCCGGTTCTAATACCTCCGCCTCAGCTCCGAAGCCGATGAGCCAGCGTTTGACTTCCCACAAATCCGCGACCTGAAGCGTCAGAATTATACTCCCGTCCGGCTCGTCTTCAATCCTCTGGCTGAGGTGCCAGGTGCGCTCGCGGATGTATGGAGCCTGGGACGGCGAAAAGCGGATTTTCACCTCCTGCGGTTCGCCCCAGATCAAATTGAATGCCGTCTTTTTGAATTCCTCGAAATTGAAGTCGGGCGGAATCTCAAAACGCCGATTGGTAATGCTTACGGTTTGAATCCGCTCGACTGCAAAAACCCGAAGGTCGTTCTTTAAGTGATCGTGCCCGACCATGTACAACCCGTTGTTCACGTACCAGAACCGGTAAGGATCAACTTCACGCTCAATGGCCCGTTCGTGATGGACGGCTCGGTGCGCGATGCGCGCCGTCAACTTATTGAATACGGCCCGTGTGAGCGCCTCGATCACCTGCTTCGAGTGGCTGTAGTCTTTGAGCCCGAAACTCGATACCGAAATCCCCTGCTCAAGGCCGCGCAAAAACCTAAAGCTCTGCGGCGGAAGCTGCGACCCGATCTTCTGGATCGCAGCTTCCAGGGACTCATAGATGGGAGTGCCCTGCAAAGGCTTGAACAATCCTTTGCTGAAGTAGAGCGCCATCTGTTCCGAAAGCGTCAGCGCGACGGGCACCTCGGCATGGAACCCTTCCATGAAATGCCAGAAGACGGTTCCGTTGCGCATCTCCGAGGTGACGGGAAAGCCGGCGGCCGTCAGGACCTCAAGATCACGCTGGACGGTACGCTTTGTGACGCCCAACTCGCCACAGAGTTGGGCCAGAGTCCTCCCTACACGTCCGGAAAGTAGCTGGACGAGCTTCCATTGCCGTGTCAGTTGATCACCACGAGGCACGGTCGCCTATTTTATCGCTTGCAAACGCGCGGCGGCAGCCGGTTGAGCAGCGAACTGACCGGCCCTCAAGTCGCCGCTGCCTGGCGGGTTATCTGAATGTACATCGCGTCCGAATCAATTCCCGCCTTGAAAAGGTACCACCGGTATGGCCACGGGAGCCGACCCAGCTTGGAGATATAGACTTGCGCAAGCTCGCGCGCCCTGCTTTGGTTCCCGAGTGCCGTCGCTACCAGCATCCTGTTCAGCGTGGCTTCGGCCTCGATGTGCATGAGGAGATACTCTTCCGGCGTGTGTTTTGGCGTGTGCCGGTGCCTAAGCGGCAGAAGTTCCGGCGTTCGCTCGAACCACTCGGCCGCCTCCCGATACCGGCCATTCCGGTAATGATACCTCCCGATGCGAGGCCAAAGCACGGCATGGTCCTTTGTCAACAGCTCGTGTTTGCGGCTGAGGATTTGACGATAGTGTGTTTCGGCCTCATCGTATCGGCCCAGGCGATGCAACAGGTCGGCCAGATCCAATTGCTTGCTCAAGCTGGTCGGGTCGGTTTGCATTTCCTCATGGACTTGTGCCAGTCGCGACTCGTCTTTGAAGAGAGTCTCTCGTACATCCGAGATCATCTCAAGAACATCAGCCTGTGTTTCGACGTCGAGGCGAGCCGCGAAGTGGGCCGCCTTTTGGAACATTTGCAGTGCTCGATGGTTTTCGGAAAAAGAAAAGGCCAAATGGCCCTCACGCCAAAGTTCGGAGAATTGTTCCTTCGGGCTACCGGACGCGCCCGGCGGACTGAACGGTAAGATCCACTTCGGTATCACAAGCGCAGCAACGCCCGCCGCCGACTTGGCGAGGGCCTCTCTTCGTTCCATTTCCTCACCTCCTGGTTTTCAAAGATCGGGGTATAGGGCGCCCATTTCAGTGCAACTGTCGTGCCAAACCAGAATAAAACACGGGTATGACAGGGGTGGTCATCCGTTGGTGGAAGGCTCCACCTTTGAGGAGTTAGAACCGTGGGTTGAGCACACCCGGCACATCGCTCAACAAAGCAAGGTCACCTTCGTCATCGCGAACAATCGCGCCCGGGGGAAGGCCGTCGCCAATGCCCTTCAGCTTATCGCCTTGCTGACCGGCCAGCCGGTACCGGTTCCGAAGCCTCTTATTGAAAATTATCCAGACCTCGCCAATATTGCAGCACCTTCCAGGACGTTGCCACCCCAGCCCCAATTGCCATTCTAAAGGACCCTCCTGCAGGCCCTTTTTGATTCGTTTCCGCTCGGTCTCAAGATTTGGCGCGCTCGGTCAGGCCTCCTTTTCGCGCCTGTTCTGGCGGGCATGGCAGGCGAGTGAATACTCCTCCGCCCTGCCGACGCAGGCTCTGCCCCGGCTTCGCCGCCCTCCGGGTGACGGTCCCCCCGAAAAAATCAGGCGGTCATTTCCCGCATGGCGAGATTTTTTGCGGCTCACCCCGTCAGGGCAGCGGCGGGAAGAGGCACTCCCTGCCTCTGGTGATGCCCCGCGAGAAGCAGGGCGGAAAAGGAGATAAAAAACGATGACGGAGCAAAACCAAATTCGACAGACCGAAAACCAAAGCGCAGAGCCGCAGGTCCACACAGTGGGTGCGCGCTATGGCGCTGAGAGAGAAGAGAGAACCAACAACAAGCCCATGATTTCATGGGCGGCTTTGCTGGATGAGGCCGTCTCGAAACCCGGCTTCATTCATCACGCTTACAGCCGCTTCTGGAACTATTCCCTGGGCAATCAACTTCTGGCACTGTTTCAGTGTTTCGAAAGAGGAATCACGCCCGGCCCTCTTGCCTCATTCGGGAAGTGGAAGCAACTGGGAAGGCGCGTCAAGAAGGGCGAGAAGGCGCTGGTTCTTTGCATGCCTCTTTCCTGCCAGAGGACCCGGACCGTCAAGAAAGACGACGGCACCGAGCAGGACGAGCAATTCACCTATACCCATTTCACTTACAAGAGCAACTGGTTTGTTCTCTCGCAGACCGAAGGTAAGGAGTATCAGCCTCCGGTTATTCCCGAATGGAACGAGCAGAAAGCGCTTGCGGCTCTGAAGATCGAGCGCATCCCGTTCGAGGACCTGAACGGCAACTGTCAGGGATACGCCCGGCGTGGCGGCAAGATCGCCATCAACCCACTTGCAGCCCTGCCCTTCAAAACCCTCTGCCATGAGCTCGCCCATTCAATTCTTCACTGCGCCGAGGCTGACATGGCCGACACCGACCAGACGCCGCGCAGTGTGGCCGAAGTCGAAGCCGAGGCCGTGGCCCTGCTTTGCTGCGAATCGCTGGGACTGCCCGGCGCGGAATTTAGTCGCGGATATATCCAGTCTTACGCAAAGGGTGAGGCGATCAGTGAACGTTCCGCCCAGCGTATCTTTCACGCCGCCGACCGGATTCTGAAGGCCGGTTATGTGGACAACTCAACCACCGAGGCCCCGTGAGGGCCTCGGTGCTCTTTCCGGCTGTTTTAACTTAACCAACTCAATCGACAGCAGATAGCCCTCCCGTGGGACAATGAGTCCCCGATCATCGGAATCGTGCGGTCAACGATCTGGGATCTTCCTTGTTTTCCCTATTATCAATTTGCGCTGAGCCGCGTTTAAGGTGTACCGTAATGATCTTCGTGGCACCGCCGGGCGCGCGCCCCAAGCGGCCATAAGGCATTACAACGAGAGCAGTGACCTCTGCCCGCTGGGAGGATTGAATCATGGCCAACATCAGCGAAATTGCCCCGAACGTCTATCGCATCTCAGTTTACTATCCGGCCGCGCATCTTCAGTTTAACCATTTTCTGGTGAAGGACGAGGAGCCGCTGCTGTTCCACACCGGGTTAAGGGGAATGCACCGGGAGATTCGCGAAGCGGTTTCCCGGCTCATAGATGTCTCGGATTTGCGGCATATCAGCTTCAGCCACTTTGAGTCGGACGAGTGTGGGGCACTGAATGAATGGCTGGGCGCGGCGCCCAAGGCGGACGTGATTTGCAGCCAGGTTGGTGCGCTGGTGTCCGTAAATGACTTCATAGGTCGCGAAGCCCGCGCCCTGGCCGATGGCGAGTCGTTCTCTACCGGCAAGTACCGGTTCCGCTACTGCCAGACGCCCCATCTACCGCATGGCTGGGACGCGGGCATGCTCTTCGAAGAGACGGAGAAGACGCTGCTGTGCTCCGACCTGTTTCATCAGGTCGGAGACGTCGAACCGATTACGTCCGACGACATAGTGAGCCGCTCGTATGAGGCGATGAAGGCCTATCAGGCGGGTCTTCTTGCGGAGTACGTTCCCTACACGCCGCTGACGGCGCAAAACCTGAAGAAGCTGGCGGCCTTGCAGCCGAAAACACTTGCTGTCATGCACGGCTCCAGTTTTGCGGGCGACTGCGTCCGCGCGCTCAATGATCTGGACACGGCGTTTCGCGAAATCTTTGGCCGGCTGGAGCCGGCAGGCCCGGAGTCTCGACCTTGAAGACTTCCGGCTTATGACGCGAGAATTCTTTCAGCGGCTGCCATACGACCTGGCTAAGCAATTTGTCGTCCTGAACGGCTTCATCACGCCGGCAATGGCGAAGAAGGGGAAGGCGGAAGCGACCGGCGAAGATAATGCCCGCGAGCACAGCCGATATTTCGAGAGCCTTGTGAGCAACGCCTCAGGACAGCAACTGGGCGCCTGGCCGGTTGAGATCGCGCTTATCCAACATCAAGACCACACGCCGTATTCATTCTACGGCGACACCGCGAAGCCCGACCCGCTATTCGACACCGCCACCCGCTAAGGCCTCGACATCGAATCGATCAAGGCCGCCGTGAGCGAACCAGCAAAACCACGCAGCAAGCCAAGCTGCGGCTCGAAGGCCAGCACGACTTGAGCCAGCATTAAGCGGGGCAGGGCAGCATCCGCCGCCCAGCTCAGACCCCGGTCTTTGCGATTGTCCTGTAACTCTTGAAAGGGGAACAAAGCTATTGTAAAGTCACATCACTATGATGGCGCGTCTTCCCCGGTGGCTGTGGGTGGCCGGAGGCGTCGCGATCCTGATCGGCGCCCTTGCACTCGTGATCTTCCTTCGGGGCGGGTTCCAAACGCCTCAGCCCGCTAAGCTCAGTCTCAACTCGACGAATCCCCAGGCATTGCTTCAGGAAGCTGATTACCTGGCCTATCTTGGCAACTGGGAAAAGGCGTGTCCGTATTTCGCGAAAGCTCAGAGGCTTTTTTCTGCCCAGGGAGACCAGCGAGATGCGCTCTATTGCAGAATAAGTTGCGTTGAGGCTGATGTTGAGAAGGGTTCCTACACGGCGGCGGCGAGCTATCTGAGCCAGGAACTGCACGACTCGCTTGTGCGAAATGACGCGCGGCTGAAGCTGAGGTGTCTTACGGTCAAGGGCATCGTCGATCTCAATACGAATACCATTGATGCCAAGCGGGATTGGACCGAAGCCCTGGCCCTGGCGAAGTCCCTCCATGATGCGGTCTGGGAAACTCGAGCCACGGGGTGGCTCGGAATTGTGGACTTCGTGAATGGCAACACCTCCGGAGCCGGAGCAAAGGTCATCGGGGCGATCACCAAGTCCATGTGGCATCACGATCTCGGTGCGGAGGTTGTGTTCCTCACTTACCTGGCTGACGGCCTCACCGAAGATGGGATGCCAAGCAGAGGGCTGGAAGCCGCCAACCGTGCACTGGCTCTGGTTAAGACCAATCCGGATGCGCCGTATCCCTACCGCACATACATTTCAAAGATCGGTGCACTTGCCGCTCTGCACAGATATGACGACGCACGATCACTCCTTGCAACGGTTCTTGCACACGCACGGCGCGAAAACATTCTGGGCGCCGAGGCGGACCTGCTCCGGGAGGCGGGCGATCTCGAGCAGCACGCTGGTAATAACACGCTTGCCATGCAATATTTCCGGCAGACCGACGCGGTGGCGGCTGAGGCTCAGCTGCCACGAATCGTTGGGGAATCGATGTTTCGCCTGACCGACCTCTACCGGAAGGCGGGCAATCTGCCGCAGGCGGCGCAGTGCATCGCGCAGGGCATAGAGGCCGTGCGGCAGGTGGAAGCTCCTTACGAATTGCCGCACTACCTTGCGGTCGAAGCGGAACTGAAGGAAGCTAACGGGGAATACAGGGAAGCTGACTCAGTCTTTTCACAGGCGTCCGATCTGGTGACCGGGATGCTGGTAACCGTGCCCACGCCGATGCTCGAAGCCGCCCTAGTCGGAACGATGAGTGAGATCTACGTGGAACACTTCGAGCTCGCCGCCACGAGGCTCAAGGACGACAACGAGGCTTTCCAGATTGTCGAAAGCGCCCGTGGGCGCGCCATGGCCGACGCGCTTCAGGAGCGGAATCGACTCCGCGCCGAGGCAGTAAGCGATACCAATCCAGCGCTCGCTACGATCACGGAGTTGCAGCACCAGTTGCGGCAACAGCAGACGGCCGCCGAGCGCGCCCGCCTGCTGGTCGATCTTGATGAAGCCGAAGCCCAGCTTGCTGGGTCAGAATACGAGCACCATCAATTCCAGAAGCTTGTCCCATCCCAACCCATCACCCTGGGCGAATTTGAAAAAGCCTTGCTACCTGATGAGCTCGTGCTGGAATATGTCCTGGCCAACCCGCGCTCCTTTTGCCTGGTCGTCACGCACGGCGGCGCCACGGTTCAAACACTCGCCAGCGAGCGCCAGATTACTCCCGCCATTGACCGGTATCTCGCAGCCATCAGGGCGAAAAGATCAGCAAGTTTGTACGCGCGTGAACTGTACGATTGGCTGCTCAAGACCCCGCTCAAAGATCGCAATGAAAGACGGCTCATCATAATTCCTGACGGTAAGCTCAATGAGATTCCCTTTGCAGCGCTCGTCGATCCGGCAGACCGTTACCTCGCCCAAATGCACATCATTAGCATCGCTCCATCGGCCACTGTTTTCTATATGCTCCGGCATGAAGCTCGGCCGGAGCCGAGATATGCATTCCTTGGGGTGGGATATACGAAGGGGCCGCCGGACCGCAAGCCGCCCAAAGGGCTGGGCGCTGAGCTTGCCGCGGTGGTAAGAGGGGTCTTTGACCTCAGCAACCCGAACATCGATCCGCTACCCTACGCCGGCGAAGAAATTCAAGCAGCGGCCCGCACCATCGGCCAAGGCAGCGTCGTTTTGGTCGGCCAGCAAGCCACGGAAGAGAATTTGAAATCGGAACCGCTCGGCGATTTCGCAATTCTGCATTTTGCGGTGCATGGGGTGGTGAACCGGCAGGAGCCGGACCGATCAGCACTGCTCCTGGCCGATGGGCCACAATCCAAGGACGACGGCCTGTGGCAGGCAAGAGAAATTCGCGCGCTTTCGCTCAAGGCGGAACTGGTGATCCTCTCCGCCTGTGACACGGGGATCGGCAAGATCGAGGGCGAAGAGGGGGTTGACAGTCTGGTGGGAGCGTTCCTGATGGCCGGAGCGAAGGACGTTGTGGCCAGCTTGTGGCCAGCCGATGACCGCTTCACGGCCACGCTCATGGAAAGGTTCTACGGCCATCTTGCCGAGGGCATGGATGACGCTGCCGCTCTGAATCGCGCAGAACTCGATATTCTTCAGGAATACGGTGATCAAACCGCTCCGCACTACTGGGCCGCGTTTGAGATCATCGGCCAAGGGGGAGGCAAGATTCCATTTCACAAAGGTGCTAACAATGCAACTTTCACGCGATGACCGGGAGAAGATATTTGCCAAGACTTGTCGGGTGGTGGAGAAGCAATACTTTGATCCCCAGTTTAACGGAAGGGACTGGCCGGGACTGGTCAACCAGCACAAGCAGGCGATTCTCGAGGTGAACGAGCCTGCCGAATTCGAACGTGCCATGCACGAGTTGGTGCGGAAGCTTGGGACCAGCCACACCGGGTTCTTCCATCAATCAGTGAACCGCGTTCCGGGCCGGCTGGCGGTTTGCGCGACGTTTCGCAAAACCGAGACCCCGGAAGGATTGCGATGGATGTTTCAAGATGTGCATGAGGGAGGCCCGGCGGACCGCGCTGGAATCGTACCGCTAGACTTTCTACTCGCGATTAACGGTAAGTCCATCACGCCGCCCGAGCAGCCCATGTTCCCCATGGGGGGGACGGCCGAGGCCACGCTTCGCCGAAGGGATCAGACGGAATCGACAGTCAATATTAGGATTCCCAATCCGCGCACGCGCAGACAGCCTTACGCGGAGCCACGGGAGGTATCGTTCCGTAAACTCGACGGTGGCATCGGCTATCTGAAGGCTACGATCTTTCCTGGGCTCTTAGGCGTCGACGTGGCGCGCGAGCTGGACCGGGGGATAGCCGCCTTGAGCGATTGTGACCGGCTGATTGTGGACTTGCGAGGGAACCTGGGCGGGGGCCTGGGGCTGCTTCGGCTAATGAGCCACCTGACGCCAGGAAAGATCCCTGTTGGCTATAGTGTGACGCGCAAACGGGCGGAGCAAGGGTTCGACAAGGAATCGTTGCGGCGCTTCGGCTGGATTCCGTCGAGTAAGCTGGCCATTCCGCTAGTTGCTTTGCGGCACGCCGGGCGGGATGGTTCAGTGGTGCTTATGACCGAAGGGCTGGGGCCGAAAAAGTTTCACGGGCGCATAGTCGTTCTCGTCAACGAACATACCGTCAGCGCCGGCGAGATGATCACCGCCTTCGCCGCCGAAAAAAATCTGGCTACGATTGTGGGGACCGAAACTGCCGGGCGCTTGCTGGGCGGCACCGGCTTCAAAGTCGGCCACGGATATCTGGTTATTCTTCCCAAAGCGGCGTTTTACACCTGGCAGGGCAGATCGTACGAGGGCCATGGCATCACGCCCGACGTGCAGATTCCCTGGTCGGCGGAAGCCACGTTAGCAGGACGAGATAATCAGCTTGAAAGGGCCGTCGAGGTCGCCAAATCACTCTAATCCCAAATGGCGGCGCAGGCCAGATACACGGTTTGCCGACTATACGTCAAAGTCCGAGCGCAGATAGTTTTCCAGTGTGCGACAATCCACACTCAAGTCCCAGTAACGGGAATCACAGAAGAGAGCGTTGGGGGCCTTGTCCCTACAGATTAGACCTGGATTCAAGGAAGTGCGCAGACAAAATTGGCCGCCTCGTTCAGATTTCCAGAACCTTTGTATTTTGCGATTTGAGGGTAGGGACAGAGCGGGCGCGTCATCTCGATATCGTTTGATGGATGGGAAGGATTGGCGTATTTTGTAGCAATGACGTCGTCGGGCGCGACCCCCTTTTCCACCCGTTGTTCGAGGGTCGCCTAAATGTTCCGAGCAGGATTCGAAGTTGCGACCACGTCGAGTTGGCCAAAGAAACTAGGGCCCGGAGCGCCGCCGCCGTGCTGCATTCTGGGCACCAAGTAGAGGCGGACGAAAGCTTTTGTTTGTGCCTGGCAAAGACGAGCGACAACGCTCTTGTAGTAATTCACTGTGTTGACGGGCGGAATGGCCGCGTCGCTCTAACCGTGATAGAGGATTAGCTTGCGGCCCCGATGTTCGAACGCAGCGAGGTTCGCATCGGTGGCGTTCAAAGCGTGCGCCGTTTCGCTTGGGGCAAGCCGGATTGAAGCATTCACGTTCGCGCTGCGGTAACTCCAGGCATCATTATCAAATACTATGTCCCGAAAATAGTTGATGCCGAATGCGTACAGCAGGCTTGCCAATCACGCACGATCTTATCGTCCTCGATCCCGCCTGAAACTTAGTACCACAATCGTCACAGCACGGCCACACCTACCAAAATAATCTCTCCCCAGTAAGCCCACATGACGAAGCGATAGAAGGCGTTCATCCCTAGCTTGGCCTTCCCCTGTGCGCGTCCAGTTGCAGTTTCCTGATGGGTTCCATTACTTCCGCCTTGGAGATGATCCCTTTTTCGTCGAACAATTCGACTACGGCATTCACTGCCAGCATGTTTGAATAGGTCATCTCTTCCAGCGTGACCGTCTTACGCTGGTTAGGGAGCATCGCTAACTCCTGCTCTTCTTGATCCGTATTTACGCATCATGGTCTTTTATGCCGCCATTTTGAGACAGACTTTTGAGACGCGCAACCCTTCGGTTTCATCAGGCAGTGGGTTTTGTGTCAAGAATCATTTGTTTTGAAACAACGGAGAATTTCCGCCGATTCGCTCGCCAATTTAGACACTGCCAAACACTCCGAAATCAAGTGGCTCATTTATCCCATCTGTCTCCAACTTCTCCCCTCCACTTATATATAGAGGTTATAAGCAAGTATTGGGTAATTGGTTCGCACAACGTCTCTGCCCGCCATCACTTCCCACTCGCTTCTCCCCGTGTGTGTGGATCCGCACTGCTCCCTCCCACGCGCTTTGTTTCAACTAAGTCGAGGATCATTTCAGTCGCCTCTCCATTAGGGAAACCTGCTCAACATTGAGCGTCAGCAGCACTTTCAGGATGGGTCCTGAGTTCCCGAAAGATCGGGGCCAAGCTGGGGCATCCTCACCAAGCAAGGCGGACCATGACAGCGGGCGCGTATGTGAAATCGCGTTGCAATCCATCCTGAAACTTGATCGCGCCGACCGGCAGGAAGAACCTGCCCCGGACGTCGATCCCTCCGAGCTTCCCGCCGAGCAACCTGGCATCCCAAGCGAGGACGTCCCCTACTAGATTGGGGCCACCCCTTGAGCCTCAGCCCTTCGGGGGTGAGGCTCTTTCTATCTCCCATCTATGTTTCCTAGCTCGCCCAAACTATTGCGCACCCACTACACAATTCCGAGGCGCATTATGATGATCTTCCTGCCGGGCTTTGCCAAGGCCGGAAGTGAGGAGCGAGAGTGTCAAGGCCAGCTTATCAATCCGGCGCCAGAGTGAGGGTTGCCACCGAGACGTCCAGCCAGTGAACACCATTTGATAGTACGGCTTCACAAAGGCACCATTCCTTACCGTTTCCAATCACACAATGGTGTCTATGCGTAACGCGTCCGCCTTGCTAACCACGCTTGAATGTGCGTCAAGCATTCTTGGACAACGGAGCAGGCGAATGATCTTTTAGGGACGCTGTATTGGATTTTCGCCGGCAACCAGCGCGTGAGGAACGGGTTGTTCCATTCGCCATGAAGGTCTAACCAGCTTAAATCCTCGCCCGCCGCCCTGTAGGGCTTGCTCACCTTATCCTCGTGTGCAGTCCCAATAACGGCCACCCGATCGGCCTTCGACCCTTCGTCAAACGACCAGCTGTGCCGTGTTGTACAACATGATGAGCGTCGCCAGACGGTTAGCTAAGCTCTGGAGATACTGCTCACATTGTACCTGCATCTGTGCCGTCGAAAGCCCGATGTTCTGGGGCTGCGTGGGGTCCCAAGTCCATGTTTCCGACGCAGTGATGGGTGATGTTGCCCCCGAGGGCGTATAGGATGCGGTCGCACTAAATACCAGAACGTTGCCGGGATTACCGATGCTCGGCTGTGCGGATACGGTGATGTTCAGGCCGTTGATCGTATAGGTTCTTGAAATCGCCATGTGTTCCTCCGTCAACGGGCACGAGTGCAAGCCCGAGAAGATCTCCAGCATCCAATCTAGCAATGTGTAGGGAGAAGGTGGGGACGAATGGGACAGATGAGACACTATTTTTCATTGGTTAGCGAAGTCTTCGACCTCAAACCGACGAGTCTTGACACCGTGGGTTTGAATTGTTGTAAAACATCGGGTCATGGCCAACATTAACGAACTGCTTGAAGGTCATGTCACTTTGGAGGTTGAGTACATCGACCGGTTGTATTGGAACGGCTGTCTCCCCCAGCTTGGCTACGGGTGAGGATTGATCCGTTTCCTCACCCAGCATTTGGGCAAGCTCATTCCTTCGCCCGCTCTGCTGGGCCAGATCACCCAAGGCTGGGTAGAGGCGGTGAAGGTCATGGCTTCCCACGAAGGGATTCCTCTGGTTCATTTCCAGCACGGCGAGCGCCAAGACGAAGTGGCCCATCGGCTGGGCCAGCAGCGTGGGGTGCGCGACCAGGTGGTGTTCATAGGCGTGGCCCAGGAGAAAGCGCATACCTTCTCGGCCCGGAAAGAAGGCGGCGCCTTCCAATATGATCGGGACAAGATGGCTATGTCAATCACTACTACTTCTATATCGACGACGAAGACTTCGGGCCAATCTTCCTGAAGGTCTGCAGCTATGCCCTCTGGAGCTTGAAACTGTGCCTGAACGGACACGAATGCGCGAAGCGCCAACTGGAGAAGCAGGGCATCGCTTTTGAGACGCTGAACAACGGCTTTCTCTCCTGTGCCGACCCGAGAAAGCTGCCGGAGACCTAGGACCGGGTGGGTCCGGAGGACATCGAGCGCCTGTTCCGCAAGTGGCTGGACCGCCTGCCGCTGCCCTTGCGTGCGAAGGATCGGGAGGCCGGCTACGACTGGCAGTTGTCGATCTGGCAGATGGCGGTGAGCCTGACCCAGATCTTCGATCGCCCGCAGAAGGGGCGAGAATTCTTTGAAGAGGTGATGCGTGAGAACCTGGACCCGGGCCGGCCCCATCGCCTGCAACTCCTCTTTGACCGCCGGATCACGAAGGCGACGCCGGGCTCCTTTCGCACTCGGGTCATGCAGCAAGGGGTCCATCCTCGCTTGCACATCCAGTACAAGTAATTTGACCTGAAACAATCGTTCAAGGAAGGGCGCGGCCTGCGCACCGAAGGCATCTTCCGCAATCCCAAGGATTTTGAAGTGAACAAAGGCTTGGCCAACCTGTCCTATCTGCAGCGCCTGGGCCGCCACATCAACCGGCGACTGCTGGAATTCGAACGAGTGAGCCACAACTGTGGCCTCTCGGGCGACAGCATCCAGAGAGTGGTGCAACCGACCGTGAACGAGGAAGGTCAGAGAGCGCCGGGATTGAAGTTGGCGATCCTCCCGCCGCGAGCGCATCGACACCGCTCGCTTGATATCAATAATGACGATCAATGGCCCACCCTTCAGTGATTTGGTCCCGAGAGGCGGCGAGTTGCGAAGGTCTACACGCGCCGCATATCGCGAGTTTAACGGAGTGTTAGCAAGGAAAATCGCCAATCCCACGGCGGCTGGCGGATGCCGAGCATGTAATGGCCGGGAGCAAACCGGCTGAAATCAGCTTGCGCTCGGAAAACGGTATTCCCGTTTTCAATCTGCGCCGTGCCACCCGCGTTAAATATCGGTTTGCCGTCTTTGTCCACGACCCGAATCTCGTATTTCCCTGGTTCGCTGCCCAGCGGCAGATAAATTACAAGCTGCGTGTTCCAGCGGTAAAGCGTGATATTTTCGCTGGTTGCGCCTCCGGTTGCTCCATCACTTCGCTCTTGCGACCAGTTTCTCAGGTCCAGGATTTGCTCGCGCAGAGCAGGCGCGACCTCTGCCACAGCCGGAGCAATAGAACTCTTCTCTTTTATCCGGAAGTGTCTCCATCCCCACACCCCGAGCGCCGCGCACAGCATCACCGCGGCGGCGATGCCGGTCGTGCGCAGACGCTCCGTGCGTAACCGAGCGCGCCGGAGTTCGCTATATTCTTCAGAGCAAGGTGAGCAAAAGCAGAAGTGATCGATCCATCGCTGCTCTTCATCTGGCGCGATGCGGCCAGCCACCATGCCACGCATTAGTTCCCGCCCCGGACATCCCTTTCGCTCCGGGTTTGGGAACGCCAGCCGAAACGCTTCGCGCAGCTTTTTTAAGCGCTGCTGTTCTTCAGTTCTTGCCCGCACGATTCTCTCTTCGGTCATTACGAATGACTTTTTGGCCAGTGTGGTCTCACGTCGTTTCCGCTCATGGTTCCTCAGGTTTGCGGCTCTTCCCGATCAGTTCTCGTACTCTCTCCAGACCCCGCGCATAGGCTTTGATTGCCGTGTTGACGCTCACACCTTGAATGTGCGCGATCTCCTTCCACGACTGTCCATGCAGCCGCGCCCAGCAGGTCCGCCGCGTCGCCGCGTCCATGACAGCGAAAATTTCTTTGAGCAGAATCTCCTGATCCGGGTCTGGCTGTCGTTGTAGCGACCTCGTCGCAGCCAGCCGCTCCAGCTCCGCAATGGTGTCTACATATTTCATCCGCTCTTCTTTCGCCCCCAGCCGGTTCACCGCGCGCATGAAGGCGGCCGCTAGGTAACCCCCAGGGTGCCTGATCCTCCACGAAACGGGCTTTGCTTCCTGCTTTCGTGCAAGTTCTTCCACCAAATTCTCGACCATGTCCGCGGCACGAGAAGCATCGATCGAACGGCGCACGGCGTACTCCCGCAGGTGGTCCCAATCAGCATCCGCAACCTCCGCGAGCCGGCGCTTCACTGCGCTCTTGCCGTCGCTTCTTCCCGGAAGCCATAGCCGCGAAGTTTGATTGGGTCGGTCTCCCATGGCATTCCCTGACCGTCGTTTGCCCCGCTATCCCGGGGTATCTGCCAAGCGGAAAATTTCTCCACCCTCCCGCGTCACATTTTGCCTTTTCAAAGCCCCTTGATAGTAGAGGGCCTTTGAAGGATGAAAAAGGGGGTTCTGAGACTTCGCCGCCCGAGCACATCGGGCAAACTCGAAAGGAGTTTTCTCATGACATATGTTCCTGTCCCGCTCACTGGCTACCGCCGAAGAGCCGTCCTTGCTGCGGCTCGTGCGCAGGGCATCACGCCGGCTGAATTCATCGCCCGAGCCGCCGTGGAAGCCGCCAAAGCCTTTGCCGCTCGCCAAGGGGCAGGTTGGCCGGAGGCGAAGGCATCCGAACCGCCGCTTCCGTCCTCCCGACCGTGCAAGCTGCCGGTGAGCCGGCGCGAACGACCAACTCTTCATTATTGAGGTGCTTTCGCCCATGTCCGAAAGATGTTACCATGCTGGCCTAAGCCGTAAGGTTCTCAGGCCCATCGATGAGAAAAGGCTCAATTCCCAAGGCCGCCACTGGCCGCTCCCGCTCGCGGCGCCCCAAGCGTGGCATTTACAAGTCCATCCTCGTGGCCCTCACCCCCGAGGAGCGCCACGAGATCGAAGAGGCCGCCGCACGCGAGGATATCAGCGTCAGCCAATTCATGGCCGAAGCCTCGGTGCGGGCCGCGCGGCGGGCTTTGTCGCGGCCGGCGGCAAATCCCAGAGGCTAGCCCTCCTCTTGGGTGCACCGGCCGCACCCGATGACCCGGGCGGGAGGGAGAGCCCCAATAGTCACATGACTGAAAGGAAAGCGCAAGAGGAAAGTCCCAAGATTTTTTGCTTGACATAGTCATATGTCTATGTCAAGCTCGTCTCCGGCGCGGCGAGAAGTGAAGCCAGGCTGCGCCGAATCTTAAACGGGAGGTTGCCGGGCAATGAGAACCTTATCGAAGCAATGGAGAGCATGTTTCGCGTCGCCCGCCGTGCGACGCGGTGCGTGCAAGACAGTACTGACGCTGGCCGCAAGCATGGCCCTGGCGGACGAGGTCTTTGCCCAGGGGGTTGGGAATTCCCCCTGGGAGAACGCCGTTCAAGTGTTGCAGACGTCGTTTACCGGGCCGATTGCTACCGGCCTGGCGCTGGTGGCTATCGTCGTGGGCGGACTCGTTTTCGCCTTTGGCGAAGGCG
>Ga0209581_1002408_pt1 | contig 18054 bp, 16 predicted proteins | sample Coa_R2_FD_187160 | JGI IMG/M metagenome (GOLD analysis project Ga0209581, IMG submission 187160) | Surface soil microbial communities from Centralia Pennsylvania, which are recovering from an underground coalmine fire - Coalmine... | ecosystem: Environmental > Terrestrial > Soil > Unclassified ...
GGCGGCAAATCTCCTTTACAGGGTCAACAGCCCTAACAAACCGATCCGGCCTGCAACCTATCCGCCTCCCCCAACGCTCTAGCATCGGGCGCCAAGGCCGCTCACCGCTCATTCATGCCATCTCCTTATGCCTTGGCCGCGGCGTGGATCGCCTGGCGCACCTGCTGGTAGGTGCCGCAGCGGCAGATATTGGTGATCGCGCCGTCGATATCGGCGTCGCTCGGGTGCGGCTTGTCCTTCAAGAGGGCGGCGACCGCCATGATCATGCCGCTCTGGCAATAGCCGCATTGCGGCACGTCGTGGTCGAGCCAGGCCTGCTGCACCTTGTGCAGCCGGCCGTCGGCGCCGGCCAGGCCCTCGATCGTCGTCACCGGCTTGCCGGCGACCTGGCTCAGCGGCACCTGGCACGAGCGCATCGCGACGCCGCCGATATGCACCGTGCAGGCGCCGCACTGGGCGATGCCGCAGCCGTATTTGGTGCCGGTCAGCCCGAGCGTGTCGCGCAATACCCAAAGCAGCGGCATGCGCGGATCGGCGTCGACCTGATGGGGTTTTCCGTTGATGGTCAGCGACACCATGATCATCCTCCCCGAGGGTGCAGGTGGCGGTGGAGACGCGAGCCAACCGTAGGATGGTACGCAGCGACGGTCCATCCGCCTCCCCGGCCCCTCCCGAAGACTTGATCGTGGCGCCGATCGCCCCGCCGTCGCGGGCGGCGCATTCCGGGGCGATTTGCGATGCCGCCGCGGCGGCGGCGCCGCGCGGTTATCCGCTACCGCGCGGCAAGCCCCGGTTTTCTGACGGCGTCGAGCGCGTATGGGCCGGGGCCGGCGAGGAACAGATAGAAGAAGATGAAGCAATAGAGGATCGCCGCGTCGCCGCCGTTCAGCGAGGATCGGAAAGCGCCGAATTCAGGGGCCGATTGCACGCGAATGGCAACGGCCGCCCGCGTCGTCACGCCGCGGCGGGAGGCGGCGCCGGCGGGCGGTAGAGCTGCAGGTGCAGCCGCGGGTGCCACAGCAGTTTGCCGAGCCCGGCGGCGGCCTTGTCCATCAGCGGCAGCCAGCGCTCCCGGTGCAGCAGTTTCATTGCCAGCGCAGCCGGGAAATAGCACGCCAATTGCACCGCGCCGGCGGCCATCAGGCGCAGCGCGCGCAAGGGCTCGGGCGGGGTGACCACGGTGCACACATAGGTCGCGGTCTGGCCGCCGCGGAACGCCCGCTTCAGCAGGTAGGGCGGGGCGAGCCGGTCCTCCGGCACGCTCTCCCACACCGCCGCCTCGGCGCACCACACCAGCCGGCGCCCGCTTCGCAACAGCTGGCGCAGAAAGATCGTGTCCTCGCCGCCGGTCAGCCCGAAGCGCGGATCGAACGGCTCGGCGCCGGCAAAGCAGCGCGCCTTGTCGAGAATGGTGTTGCCGATCCCGGTCCAGCGCGCCAGCACGGTGCCGGTCGGCACCCGCGCGTCGCGCGTGTAGCGGCCGACCTGGTAGGGCCCGGCGGCGCCGGGAAAGCGCGGGTAGACCGGGCCGACGACGAGATCGGCGGCATGGTCGCGGATCGTCGCGACAAAGGCCGCCAGCCAGCCGGGATCCGGCTCCTCGTCGTCGTCGAGAAAGACGACGTAGCGCCCGGCGGCGGCGGCGACACCGGTGTTGCGGGCGTGCGAGATGCCGGGGCGCGCCTCGGCGACGTAGCGGATCGGCACCGCGCTCGCCGCCGCCGCGGCTTCGACGGTCGGCGCCGCCGAACCCTGCGGGTCGTTGTCGACGACGACGATTTCGTAGGCCGTCGCCGGATCGCGCTGGGCGAGGCAGCCGGCGAGCGCGCGGGCCAGCCCGGCGGGGCGGCGGAACGATGGGATGACGATGCTCGTCTCGATCATGGCCGGGGCCGATCGCGGTGGTTCGACCCCGCGATGATCGCGGCAGATCGTTAAGTTATCGACAAGACACTCTTGCTATTGCTGACCCCCGGCAGGCGGCCGCCGCGTCGCCGCGGAGCGGGGAGCAAGGCAACGGTGCGGGCTTCGATCGCAACCCATCTCGCACGCAGACTCGGCCGGCTGCTGCCGACGCAGCCGCGGCCGGTGACCTGGCCGGGCGGGGTCGTCTCGTTCACCTTCGACGATTTTCCCAAGAGCGCGCTCGCCGCCGGCGGCGCGATCCTCGAACGCCATGGCGCCCGCGGCACCTATTACGTCAGCTTCGGCCTCGCCGGCAGCGAAAACCATCTCGGCCGCCTGTGCGACGGCGAGGATGTCGCGGCGGCGCACCGCGCCGGCCACGAGATCGCCTGCCACACCTTTCGCCACCTCGACTGCAGCCGCGTCGCCGCCGACCGGCTGCTCGCCGACATCGCCCGGAACGCCGTCGCGCTCGGCGCGCTGACCGGCGTCGAGGCGGAGAATTTCGCCTATCCCTACGGCGGCCTTTCGCTGTCGGCCAAGCGCGTCCTGTCGCGCCGCTTTCTGTCGTGCCGCGGCATCGCCGCCGGGATCAATGCCGGAACCGCCGATTTCGCCGACCTCAAGGCCAACCGCATCCGCGCCGCCGCCGGCCCCGAGGGCGGCTTCCGCCGGCTGATCGACGCCGCCCGCGCCGCCGCCGGCTGGCTGATATTCTATACCCACGACGTGGCCGAGCGGCCGTCGGATTTCGGCTGCACCCCGGCCCAGCTCGACGCCGTCGTCGCCTATGCGGCGGCGACCGGCGCGGTCCTCCCGGTGCGCGACGTCGTCGCCGGGCTCGCGGCCGGCCCCGGCTAGCCGCACCACGGCAGCAGCAGGCGCACCAATGCGAGGCCGGCCAGGGCATGGATCGCCTGCTCGGTGTGCCAGCGCGCGCCATGCGCCAGGGCGATGACCAGCACCGCCGCGGCGGCGAGCCAATGCGCCGGCGTCGGCGGCGGGCGCTCGCCGGCCGCGGCGGTGCGGAACCCGGTCCACACCGCGGCGCCGATCGCCAGGCCGACCCCGGCCTCGAGCGGGCTGTGCGCGTGCAGCACGATGCGCGAGGCGGCGATCGCCGCCACCGCCGCGGCGGCGCCGAGGCCGAGCGCCAGCCGCAGCCAGCGCCGCCGGCCGCCGACCAGCAGCGCGAGCCCGCCATAGACCATCGCCGACATCGCCGCGTGGCCGCTCGGGTTGTGCAGCCCCGGCACGGCAAAGCGCCAGGCGCAGGCATCGAGCGCGATCTTGAGCCCGGCGATCGCCGCCGCGGTGGCGCCGACCGCCAGGCACCAGGCCAGGGCCAGCCGCCATTGCCGGCCGGCGGCGAGCGCCAGCGCGGTCAGCCCGGCGAGCGGCACGGTCACCGCGCTGTCACCGAAATCGGTGATGAAATTGGCGAGCGGGTGCACGCGCTACGCGCCGATCGCCGCCAGGTTGGCGCGCAGGTGGCGCTCGTCGAGCATCGAGCACAGGACGACGCCGACGCCGGGCTGCGCCAAGGCCCAGGCCAGCATCCGCGCATGCACGTCGCCGCCGCCGAGCCGGGCGGCGCCGAGAAACGGGCTGTGGGTGATCACCGGCCGGCCGAGCGGCGGCAGCCGCGCCGCGTTGGGCGCCGCCAGGCTGTTGGCGAACTGGTAGAGAAACCGGCCCGGCCGCGCCCGCTCCAGCGCCAGCACCGTGTCGATGTCGCTGGCCGCGCCGTAGGCGCCGATCTTGCCGGCGGCGACTTGGCGGTCGAGGAATTCGACCAGCTCGTCGCCGACCTCGTCGGCCGCGCAATCGTGCAGGAACAGGATGTCGAGCCGCTCGCTGGCGAGGGCGGCGAGGCTTTCGTCGAGCGAGCGGCGGGCGGCGGCGACCGAAAAGCGGTCGGCGGTGCGGCGCTCGGTCCCGAGGGTGGCGCGGATCGCCGCGCGCAGGCCGGGAAGCCGCGCGGCCGCCGCCTGCACCGCCGGCTTCAGCCGGCGCAGCGCCCGGGCGCCGCGCGGCGGCGCGAGCCCGAACTTGCTGGCGATGACCACCCGGTCGCGCCGCCCGCGCAAGGCGGCGCCGAGCAGCGCCTCGGCCTCGCCGTAGCCGTACAGCCGGGCGACGTCGAAATGGGTGATCCCGGCATCGAGCGCGAGGCCGATCGCGCGCAGCGATTCGGCCCTGCCGACCCGGCCCATGACGCTACCGCAGCCGAAGCCGAGCCGCGACGAAGGCGGCAGGCCCGGCGCGAGGCTGAGATATTCCATCGCTGCATCGCCGTTGCCGCGAAGGCGGCCGCGACAGGCTATCATAGCCGGCGGGTTGCGGGGGGCCGGCGATGATCGTCCGCGGATTGCCGCCGCCGGGCTTCGCCGCGCCGGTGGTCATCGTCGGCGCCGGGCCGGCCGGGATCGTGCTGGCGCTCGAACTGCGCCGCCGCGGCGTCGCCGCGGTGATGCTGGCCGGCGGCGGCGACGGTTTCGACCCCGCCTTCCAGGCGCTGGCCGATGCCGAGATCGCCGACCCGCGCCGCCACGCGCCGATGGCGCTGGCGGTGCGCCGCAGCCTCGGCGGCACCTCGCTGCTGTGGGGCGGGCGCTGCGTTGCCTACGACGACATCGATTTCGCGGCGCGGCCGCACGTGCCCGAATCGGCCTGGCCGGTCGGCCACGCCGAGATCGCGCCGTGGTACGTCCCGGCCGCCGCCTATCTCGATGCCGGCGAACCGACCTTCGCGGCGCCGCTGCCGCACCTGAAGCCGACCGCGGAATGCCGCTTCGACCGGCTCGAACGCTGGAGCGGCCGGCGCAACCTGCGGCGCGCCCATGCCGCCGCGCTGGAGCGCGACCCCGGGCTGTGCGTCTGCCTCGGCCCGGTCGCCACCGGGCTGCGGATCGACCCGGCGTCGGGCCACGTCGCCGGGATCGAGCTCGACATGCCGGACGGGCGGCACGCCGTCCTCTCGGCCCGCGCCGTCGCGCTCGCCTGCGGCGGCCTCGAAACCACCCGGCTGCTGCTCGTCGCGCAGGCCGCGCAGCCCCGCCTGTTCGGCGGCCCGGACGGGGCGCTCGGGCGCTACTACATGGGCCATATCGAGGGCCGCATCGCCGACATCGTGTTCGAGCGCGCCGGCGCCGACCGCGATTTCGACTTTTTTGTCGACGGCGGCGGCCGCTATGTGCGGCGCCGCATCACCATCGCCGCCGAGGCGCAGCGGCGCCATCGGCTGCTCAACCTGTGCGCCTGGCCGGACAACCCGCCGCTCGGCGATCCCGGGCACGGCGACGCGCTGCTCTCGCTCGCCTATCTCAGCCTGGCGATGCCCGGGCTCGGCCGCGCGCTGGCGCCGGAGGCGATCCGCCGCAAGCATCTCGACGGCGGCGCGGAGGCGGTCGGCGCCCATCTCGGCAACATCCTGGCCGGCGCGCCCCGCGCCGCGCGCGAGGCGGCGCGCTGGCTCTATCGCCATTATCTGGCGCGGCCGCGCCTGCCCGGGTTTTTCATCCTCAACCGGGCGCACCGCTATTCGCTGTTCTTCCATGCCGAGCACGCGCCCAACCGCGACAGCACGGTGCGGCTGGCGCCGAGCCGCGACGCGCTCGGCATGCCGCGGCTGCGGATCGACCTGCGCTTTGCCGAGATCGACGCGCGCTCGGTGGTTGCCGCCCACCGCGTCATCGAAGGCGGGCTGCGCGAGGCCGGGCTCGGCCGGCTCGACTACGCCGTCGCCGAACCCGAGCGCGAAGCCGCGGTGCTGAACCAGGCGACCGACGGTTATCACCAGATCGGCACCGCCCGCATGTCGGCCGACCCCGCCGCCGGCGTCGTCGACCGCGATTGCCGGGTGCACGGCACCGCCAACCTGTTCGTTGCTTCGAGCGCGATCTTTCCGAGTTCGAGCCAGGCCAACCCGACGCTGCTGCTGGCGGCGTTTTCCGCCCGTCTCGCCGCCCATTTGGCGCAACGCTGGCGCGAGCTGCCCGAATCGGCGGTGCCGTGCGGAGAGCCGGCGGCATGAGCGGCGGCGGCGCGCTCGCGCACACCGCGCAGCCCGCACGTCCGGCTCGCGCCAAGAGGTGCGCCGTGCTATCGCTCGGGCGATGAGCAGCATCTACGAAGCGCTGCAGCGCGCCCGCCAGGGCGGCAGAAGCGGGGCCGGCCTGCGCCCGCCGCCGGCGCCCGCAGCGCCGCCGCCGGCGGCGAGCCCGATCGGGCATGCCCTGGCGCCGCTGCTCGCCGCGGTGCGGCCGCTGATCGACGCCGCCGAGGGCGCGGTGTTCCACCTCGTCGCCGCGACGCCGGGCGAAGGCGCCTCGACGATCGCCCGCGAATTCGCGCTGGCCGCGGCCGCCGCCGGCATCGGCCACACCGCGCTGGTCGATGCCGACCGCAGGACGCTGGCGACCGCCCGCGCCTTCGGCTGCGACCCGCGCCGCGGCCTGGCCGAGGCGCTGCGGCCTGACGGCGGCGGCCTCGGCGAGGCGCTGCAGCCGGCGGCCGGCGCGCCGCTCGCCGTCGCCGCCCTGTTCGGCGAGGCCGGGCCGGGCCAGGCCGAGGCGGCGACGGTGCGCGAGGTCTACCGCCGGCTGAAGGAGCAGTTCCGCCTCGTCGTCGTCGATTGCCCGCCGGTGACCGGCGGCGAGTTTCCGGCCCTGGCGCCGGAGGCCGGCGACGGGGTCATCCTCGTCGTGCGCGCCGAGACGACGCGGCCCGCCGTCGTCGCCCACGCGAAGGCGCAAATCGAGCAGTGCGGCGCCACCCTGCTCGGCGCGGTGCTGAACCGCCGCACCAACTACATCCCGGATTTCCTCTACCGGATGCTGTAGGCCCCGCTTTATCGGTTAGTTAACCGCTGCGGCGCCATGCTCGCGGGATGGTGTCTACCGCTGTTCCCGCCGGGCCCGTGCGCGTGCGGCTGGCCGCGTTCTTCGGGCGCTGCAGCTATGCCGTGGCGGCCGCCGACCAGGTCGCGCTGAGCCTGTTCAACTTCGTGCTCAACCTGGCGCTGGTGCGGCTCCTGTCGGCGACCGATTTCGGCATCGTCTCGCTGTGGATCGCGGTCTCGCTGCTCGCCGTCGGGGTGCAGAACGCGCTGGTCAACGGGCCGCTCAGCGTCTACCTGCCGGCGGCGCGCGACGCGGCGGCGGCGGCCCGCCTCGAAGCCGCGCTCGCCACCGTCAACCTCGCCGCCACGGTGGCGATCGCCGCGGCGGCGGGCGGGGTCATTCTCTTCGCCGATGCCGAGTGGGCGCCGCACGAGCCGCTGGTCGCGCTCGCCATCCCGCTGTTCATCGGCATCGGGTTGTACCGCGAATACGGCCGCAGCACCGCATTCAGCCGCCACGACATGGCGATGCTGCTGTGGATCGACCTGCCCTATCTCGCCGCGACCGCGGCCTGCCTGGCGGCGATGCTGATCTGGCCGCAGCGCCTCGCCGGCCTCCTCGCCGCGTTTCTCGCGATGTCGGCCGGCGGCGCGGCGAGCCAGCTCTGCCTGCGCTGGCGCGGCGGGTTCCGCCTGCCGCCGTTGTTCCGCCGCGGCACGCTCGCCGCCTACCGCCCGATCGCCGGCGAGGTCGGCTGGTCGCTGGTCGGGGTCTTCGCCAACCATGTCGAGACGCGCAGCTACACCTATATCGCGACGAGCCTCGCCGGCCTCGCGGCGCTGGCCGCGATCAACGTCGTCGGCGTGCTGTTCCGGCCGATGACGGTGCTGATGGGGGCGTGGTCGCGCCCGGCCCTGTCGCAGTTCGTGCGGCTGCTGGCGCGCGGCGAGATCGCCGCCTTCGAGCGCATGCTGTACCGCGCGCTGGCGGTGGCGGCGATCGGCAGCGCCGCCTGGTTTTTCGCGCTGTCGGCGGCCTGGAGCCCGGTCGAGCGCTATCTGCTCGCCGGCAAGTATCCCGAGGCCGGGCTGCTGTTGCTGCCGTGGGCGGCGGCGTCGGGCGCCTCGCTGCTGCGCTACGTCGCCGGCACCGCGCTGACCGCGGCCCGCGAGTTCAAGTACATGGCCTATGCCCAGCTCGCCTGCGGCGGCGTCGCGGCGGCGGCGACCGCGGCGATGATCCTGTGGCAGGGCTATGCCGGGGCGATGTGGGGCATCGCCGCCGGCAACGCGCTGTGCGCCGCGCTGCACATGGTGCGGCTGCGCCGGGTGCGGCGTCCCGGCTTCGTCGCCTCGCTGCCGCCGTGGGAGGGGTGAGGATGCCCAAGGTCGCGATCATCCATCACGGCTACATTCCGCATTACCGGGTGCGCTTTTACGAGCGCCTGGCGCGCGACGGCCACGCCGACTACACCGTGTTCCACGGCGCGCCGCCGTCGTGGATCGGGGTGCCGGCGGCGCAGGGCCCGTTCGCCTTTCCCACCCGCTGGATCGACAACCGGGAGTTCCGCATCGGCCCGGCGACCGCGGTCTACCAGCCGGTGCTGCGCGAGATCCTGTTCGGCGGCTACGACGCGGTGGTGCTGAGCGCCGAGGCCAAATTCGTCGCCAACATCGCGCTCGCCCTCCTCGCCCCGCTGCGCGGCATCGCGGTGCTGTACTGGGGCTTCGGCTACCATCCGCAGCGCGGCTTCCGCGACAGCGACGCGCCGCACCGGCGCCTCTTCGCCCGGGTCAACGCGCTGAAGGATGCGTTGACCCGCCGTGCCGACGGCTATCTCGCCTATACCGCGACCGGGGTCGAGCGGCTGGTCGCCGCCGGCTATCCCCGCGAGCGCGCCTTCGTCATGCACAACACGATCGATGTCAGCGAGCAGATCGCGCTGTGCGAAAAGGTTGCCGGCGAAGACGACGCCGCGCTGCGGCGCGAGCTGGGCCTGATGCCCGACTCGACCGTGTTCGCCTATATCGGCCGGCTGGTGCAGTTCAAGCGCGTCGACCAGCTGATCGACGCGGTCCGCGACATCAAGCGGCGGCGCCTGGCGCGCCGCCCGGTCGAATTGCTGGTGATCGGCGGCGGCCCGCTCGAAGCCGAGTTGCGCGCCCGCGCCGGCGACCTGCCGGAGGTGCATTTCCTCGGCACCCTGCCGCCCGACATCCGCGTCGCCCGCTGCCTCAAGGTGTCGGCGGCGGTGGCGATCGCCGGCGCGGTCGGCCTGCTGGTCAACCACGCCTTCGCCCACGGCCGCGCCGTCATCACCCGCGACATCGAGGCGCACGGCGCCGAAATCGAGTACGTGACGCACGGCGAAAACGGCCTCGTCGTGCCCGGCGACCTCGCCGCCTTCGCCGCCGCGCTCGCCGATTTCGCCGACGACCCGGCGGCCCGGGCGCGGCTGTCGGCCGGCGCGCTGGCGGCGCGCGACGGGCTGCGCCTCGAGGCGATGGTCGACCGCTTCGACGCGGCGGTGTGCACAACCCTCGCGCGCCGTTTCCCCTTTGTTAATCGCCTCAAGGCACCCTGGCCGTCGCGCATCGACGGCGGAATTTCGGAGGAAAGATGAGCGGGTTGTGCGACGTCGCCATTATCGGCGCGGGGCCTTACGGGTTGTCGATCGCGGCGCATCTGCGCCGCCGCGGGGTCGGCTTTCGCATCTTCGGCACGCCGATGCTGAACTGGATCGACAAGATGCCGCGCGGCATGCAGCTCAAATCCGACGGCTTCGCCTCCAACCTGTCGGACCCCGACCGGGCGCTGAGCCTGAAGGAATTCTCGCGCCAGCAGGGCCTCGACTACGCGGACGAAGGGCTGCCGGTGCCGATCGAGAACTTCATCGCCTACGGCCAGGCGTTCCAGCAGCGCTTCGTGCCCGAGGTCGAGGCGCGCCGGGTGACCGGGCTCGGCCATACCGGCGGCCGCTTTGCCGTGCAGCTCGACGACGGCGAGATCGTCTCGGCCGGCAAGGTCGTCGTCGCCGTCGGCATCAGCAGTTTTCCCTGGCTGCCGCCGGAATTTTCCGGCCTGCCGCAAGCCTTCGCCAGCCACGCCAGCGACCACGCGGTAATGGACCGGTTTGCCGGCCGCGAGGTCGCGATCGTCGGCGCCGGCTCGTCGGCGATCGACATCGCCACGCTGATGCACGAGGCCGGCGCCGCGGTGCAGCTCATCGCGCGCCGGCCGCGGCTCAAGTTCCACACCCGCACCGAGCTCGGCGGCCGCTCGTGGTTCGAACGGCTGCGTGCGCCGAACACCGGGATCGGCCCGGGCTGGCGCAGCGTGTTCCATGTCGGCGCGCCGCTCGCCTTCCGCCTGCTGCCGGAGCGGCGGCGCCTCGACGCGGTGCGGCAGTCCTACGGGCCGGCCGGCGGCTGGTACATGGTCGAGCGCGTCGCCAGGGTGCCCAAGCACGAGGGTTGGGCGGTGCAGCAGGCCTCGGTCAAGGGCGGCCGCATCCATCTCGACCTCGCCGGCGCCTACGGCAACCGCAAGACGGTGAGCGCCGACCACGCGATCTTCTGCACCGGCTACCGCGTCGACCTGCGCAAGCTCTCCTTCCTCGACGACGGGCTGCGCGCGGCGATCCGCCAGGCCGAGCACACGCCGGTCCTGTCGAGCCGGTTCGAGACCTCGGTGCCCGGGCTCTATTTCGTCGGGCCGGCCTCGGCCAACAGCTTCGGCCCGCTGTTCCGCTTCGTCCACGGCACCCGCTTCACCGCCGCGCGGATCGTGCCGCACCTCGCCGGCGAACGCCTGCGCCGGCCGGCGCCGGCGCGGCCCGCGCTCGCCGGCTGAAGGGGACCCGCGATGAACGGGCTGATGCTCGGCTTCGCCTTCATGCTGCCCTATCACGTGATGCGCACCGCCGCGGCCGCGGGGGTCCGGGTGCACGTGCTCGGCAGCGGCGCCTCTCAGGGCCTCCTCGCCTCGCGCTACTGCGCCTCCTACCGGCGCCTCGCCGACCCCGAGGATGCCGACGCGGTTCTCGCGGAGATCGAGACGGTCTGCCGGCGCCGCGCGATCGACGTGATCCTTCCCTCCGACGACGTCTCGACCCGGCTGCTTGCCGGGCTGCGCGGCCGGCTGCCGGTACCCTCGGTGCCGCTGCCCGACCTCGCCACCTTCGACCTGCTACACGACAAGGGCAATTTCACCCGCTTCTGCCTCGCCAACGGCGTGCGGGTGCCGGAAGGCCGGGTGTTCGACACCGCCGCGGCGGTGCGCGCCGCGCTCGCCGGCGGCTCGCTCGCTTTGCCGATCACGGTGAAGCCGACCAACCGCTCGGGCGGGATCGGGGTGCTGCACATCCGCGACGAGGCCGAGCTCGGCCTGCTCGACCGGGCCGACTACCGGCCGGTGCTGGTGCAGCGCCACATCGTCGGCGAGACCGTCGGCATCTCGGTGATTGCGCGCGACGGCGAGATCCTCGCCCATGCGACGCAACGCTGCGACACGCGGCGCTTCGAGCTGTTCCGCCACCCCGACCTGTACGTCAACGCGGCCCGGCTGGTGGCGGCGACGCGTTACAGCGGCCCGGCCAATTTCGACGCGGTGATCGAGGCGGCGACCGGCGACAGCTATCTGGTCGAGTGCAACCCGCGCTTCTGGTTCACCATCTACCTGTCGCTGATCGCCGGGCTCAACTTCATGGCCTTTGCCCTGGCCCCGCCCAACGCGGCGCCGGCCGGCCCGACCACCCTGGTCGGCGAGCCGGTCAGCCTGGTGCTGGGCGAGACCCTGCGGCGGCCGTGGCGGGCGACGCCGGCGGAGCGGCGCCTCGTCCGCTACCACCTCGGCGACCCGATCCTTTATGCCCTGAACCGCGCCCGGCTGATCGACGACAGCGGCGTCGCGGTGCGGCCCGAGCAGATGACCGCCTGCGAGTGGGGCGGCGGCCGGGCGCTGCCCTCGCAGGCATGACCCCGTCGCGCCGCGCCGTGCTGGCGGCGGCCGCCGGGGCGGCGCTGTGGCCGCGCGCGCCGGCGCGGGCGGCGGCGCCCGGGCTGCGCGATATCGCCGCCCAGCGCGGGCTCACCTACGGCACCTATATCCGCGCCGAGATGCTCGGCAGCGACCGCGACTACACCGATCTCGTCATCCGCGAGGCCGGGCTGATCGTGTGCTCGTGCGCGCATTGGCGGCACCTGGCGCCGACCCCGACGACAGTCGATTATTCCGGCGTCGAGACGGTCTACCGCTGGGCCGTCGCCCACGGCATGAAATATCGCGGCCACGCCCTGTTGTGGGGCGAGGCGGCGCCGGCCTGGTTCGCCGAGCTGCCGAGCCGCGCCGCCGCCGAGCGCGCGCTGGTCGAGCACGTCGCCGGCACCTGCCGCCATTTTGCCGGCCGCTTCCAGTCGTGGGACGTGGTCAACGAGGCGATCAAGGCCGGCGACGGCCGGCCGGACCGGCTGCGCCGCAACGTGTTCCTCGACAAGATCGGCCCCGAATACCTCGACCTCGCATTCAACGCGGCGCGCGCCGCCGACCCCGCGACCCGGCTGGTCTACAACGATTTCGACGTCGAGTTCGACACCCCCTACCAGCGCGAGAAGCGCCGCGCCGTGCTCGATCTCGTCGACGGCTTCAAGAAGCGCGGCGTGCCGCTCGACGCGGTCGGCATCCAGAGCCACATCGCCACCGCGCGCATGAAGGATTTCGACGCCCGCGTGCTTTCCGACTTCCTGCAGGCGCTGTCCGACCGCGGGCTGGAAATCATGCTGACCGAGCTCGACGTCGTCGACCGCGGCGCGCCCTCGGCGATCGCCGCGCGCGACGAGGAGGTCGCCGCCTGCTACCGCCGCTATCTCGACGTCGCGCTGGCCAACCCGGCGGTGTCGACGGTGATCTCGTGGGGGCTGACCGACCGCAACAGCTGGATCACCGCCGGGCGCGACCCGGAGACGCGGCGCAGCGACGGGCTGGCGCCGCGGCCGCTCGCCTTCGATGCCGAATGCCGCAAGAAGCCGGCCTACGACGCGATCGCCGCCGCTCTCGCCGCCGCGCCGCGGCGTAGGGCGCCGGCGGGATAGGCGGCGAGCGCCGCCGCTTCCTGCCGCCGCCGCCGCTCGGCGAGGCGGGCCTGGCCGAGATGGGTCAGGGCGACGACGAACAGCACCCACAGCATGTCGCCGGGGCGGAAGAACTCGTACTCGGTCAGGTTCTCGATAAACACGCCGGCCAGCAGGGCAAAGCAGAAGGCGGCGTGGCGTCCGGCCGGCGCGGTCAGCACCCGCAGCACGCGGTAGAACCCGGCCAGCCACGCCAGCGCCGCCAGGAACAGCCCGACGAGGCCGAGGGCGAGCCCCAGCTCGAGCCAGGCGTTGTGGGCATGCGGCGTCTGGAACTCGATCAGCGCCCAGACCTGGTTGGCCTCGACCCCGTCGGCCCGCCAGAACGCGCCGAAACCGTAACCGAGCCACGGCCGCCGGGCGATATAGGCGAGCGCGTAATGCCAGATCTTGGCGCGGTTGGTGAAGGTCGGGTCGCGCCCGAGCATCGCCAGCACATCCGACAGGTCGAGCGCGATGACGGCCGCGCCGGCGAGCCCGACGACGGCGAGGACGAAACCCGAGGCGAGCCCGGCGCCGCTGCGCCGCCGCAGCACCGCGGCGAGCACCGCGGCATAGAGCGCCACCGCCATCACCGCCACCGGCGTCTTCGATTCCGACAGCTTTAGCAGCACCAGGCTCAGCAGCATGCCGGCGACGGCGATGGCGCGCGGGCCGTAGCGGCCGCGGAAGGCGTAGACCGAGACGATCATCGTCAGGGCGCAGGCGAGGCCCAGCGTGTTCTTGTCGGTAAAGGCGCCGCGCCAGGCATGGACATAGGTCTCGTTGCCGCCGATGGCCACGGAAGGCGCGGCGACGACGAGGACGAGCGAGGCCGCCATCGCCGCCACGTAGACCTTGGTCAAGGTCGCGACCAGCTCGCCGAGCTCGCCGCGGGCGCAGAGATAGATGCCGAACAGCGTGGTCAGCGCCACCGTGCCGGAGCGGCGGATCACCAGCAACGGCGCGTCCGACCAGAAGGCGCTGAGAAACGCCAGCCCGACCAGCGCCAGCACCGGCCAGGCGCCGCGCAGCAGCCGCAGCGCCTCGCGCCAGCGCGCCGCCAGGGCGACCGCCAGCACCGCGGCGAGCGAGACGAAGCAGGTGAAGTCGTAGAGGTTGGAGCCGCCCTTGGGCAGCTCGTGCCGCGCCAGATAGCTGTCGGGCGGCCAGAACACGCCGGCGAAGACCGCCAGGTAGAGGAACACCGCGAGGCGTTCGAGGCGAAGGGCGGCGGCCTTTATCATCGCCGCCCCGCCCGGTAGGCTGTGCCGCGATGCGCGGGGGACGGGCGATCGCGGCCGCCGCGGCGCTGGTTGCCGCGGCGGCGTCGCAGGCACATGCCGACGGCACGGTGGCGCGCGCCGCCGGCTGCGGCGACCGTCTGTTCGTCGGCACCGTCAACGGCTATTCGCTGCTGAGCGGGGTCGGCGGCCTGCACATCGCCGAGCGCGACGAGCTGGTCGGCGAGGTCGACAAGCCGGGCTATACCCAGCTCTACGACAAGACCTCGGGGCGGCATTTCGCCGCCGTCGTCGAGGCGCACGGCCTCAGCCGCGGCGAGTTCGCCCAGCGCGCCGCCGGGCTGTGCCGCGACGCCGCGCAGCCCTACGGCTTCGCCACCGCCTCGGTGGTGCGCAGCGAGGGCTGCGGCAGCCGCATCGTGGTCTCCGGGCCGCAGGGCTTCGCCATCCTCGACCGCCTCGCCGGCGGCACCGTGTACAAGGACGACTCGCTGTCGGGCGATTTCAACAAGCCCGGCCGCGCCCGCGTCACCGACAAGCAGACCGGCGCGACGCTGATCGTCTATGTCGAGGACTACCGGCTCGACCGCTCGGCGGCGGAGCGCCGGATGCGCGCGCTGTGCACCGGGGAGGGACGGCCTTAGTCGCGGGTCCATGCCGGCAGCATCGCCGATTTCCCTTCTCCGGAGGTTAACGATTAACCCGCCGATAACATGTTTCCGGCACTCTGCCGCCGATGCCCGAGACCCCCTTGTCGCTCTACGCCCTGTTGCGCCGGCATGCCGATGCGACTCCGGATGCGCCGGCGATCCTGGCGCCGCAGCGCGCCGCGCTCGACTATCGCGGCCTGTTCGACCGCGCCGAAAGCGTCGCCCGCAGCCTCGCCGGGCTCGGCGTCGCCGGCGGCGACCGGGTGGCGGTGGTGCTGCCCAACGGGCCGGAGATGGCGGTGTGCTTTCTCGGCGTCGCCGCGGTCGCCTGCTGCGCCCCGCTCAACCCCGCCTATCGCGAAAGCGAGTTCGCCCATTACCTCGACGATTTGCGGCCGAAGGCGCTGATCGTCGAGGCCGGTGCCGACACCCCGGCGCGCGCCGTCGCCGCCGCCCGCGGCATCCCGGTGGTCGAGCTGATCGCCGAGCCCGGCCGCCCGGCCGGCACCTTCCTGCTCGATGCGCCGGGCGCCAGCCCCGCCTTTGCCGGGCCCGGCGACGCCGCGCTCGTCCTGCACACCTCGGGCACCACCTCGCGGCCCAAGATGGTGCCGCTTTCCGGCGCCAATCTGTGCGCCTCCGCCGCCAATATCGCCGCCGCCCTGGCGCTCGGCACATCCGATCTGTGCCTCAACGTGATGCCGCTGTTCCACATCCACGGCCTGGTCGGCGCGGTGCTGTCGAGCCTGTCGGCGGGCGGCGGGATCGTCTGTCCGCCCGGTTTCATCGCCGCGGAATTCTTCGGCTGGCTCGCCGCCTTCCGGCCGAGCTGGTACACCGCGGTGCCGACGATCCACCGCGACGTGATCGCCCGCGGCGCCCAGCTTTCCGCCCCGCCCGAGCACGCGCTGCGCTTCATCCGCTCGTGCTCGGCGCCGATGCCGCCGACGCTGATCGCCGATGTCGAGGGATTTTTCGGGGTGCCGGTGGTCGAGGCCTACGGCATGACCGAGGCGTCGCACCAGATCGCCTGCAACCCGCTGCCGCCGGGGCGGCGCAAGCCCGGCTCGGTCGGGCTGCCGGCCGGCACCCGGGTGGCGGTGCGGGGCGACGACGGCCGGCTGCTGCCGCCGGGGGAGACCGGCGAGATCGTCGTGCAGGGGCCGGGGCTCACCGCCGGCTATGCCGACAACCCCGAGGCCAACGCCGCCGCCTTTGCCGACGGCTGGTTCCGCACCGGCGACCAGGGCTATCGCGACGCCGACGGCTACATCTTCCTGACCGGCCGCAGCAAGGAGATGATCAACCGCGGCGGCGCCAAGATCGCCCCGCGCGAGATCGACGACGTGCTCAGCCGCCACCCCTCGGTGGCCGAGGCGATCGCCTTTGCCATGCCCGATGCGCGGCTCGGCGAGGAGGTTGCCGCCGCGGTCGTGCTGCGCCCCGGGTCCACCGCCGACGAGCGCGAACTGCGCGCCTTCGCCGCGCAAAGCCTCGCCGACTTCAAATTGCCGCGGCACATCGTCTTCGTCGAGGCGATCCCGCGCGGGCCGACCGGCAAGCCGCAGCGCATCGGCCTCTGCGAGCGGCTTGGCATCGCCGGCGCCGCCTCGGGCAAATCGGAGCCGGCGGACCCGGCGGTCGAAGCGCGTCTCGCCGCGCTGTGGCGGCGCAGCCTGCGGGTCGCGGCGATCGGCCGCGACGACAACTACTTCGACGCCGGCGGCGATTCGCTGTCGGCGGCGCTGCTGGTGCTGGAGATCGAGCGCGCGTTCGGGGTCGAGCTGACGGTCGGCGACCTGTTCGAGGCGCCGACGATCGCCGCGCTCGCCGCGCTGATCGGCCGCGGCAAGGGGCGCCCGCGCCTCGCCCGGGTGCAGCCGAAAGGCGGCCGCCCGCCGTTCTTCTGCATCGGCGCCGGACCGACGATGCGCAACCTGGCGCTGCGCCTGGCGCCGGAGCAGCCGTTTCTCGCGCCGCAATACCCGGATTTCACGCGCCTGCCGCACCCCTGCCGGCTCGAAGACATCGCCGCCTATCACCTGGCGACGATCCGCGCCGAGCAGCCGCACGGGCCCTATTTCCTCGGCGGCTGGTGCATCGACGGGCTGGTCGCCTACGAGGTCGGCCGCCAGTTGCGTGCCGCCGGCGAGACGGTCGGCCTGCTCGTCATGTTCGACGTGCCGAGCCCGCTGCCGCGGGACCGCGCCGCGGCGGCGGCCGATTTCGTCGAGAACCTGCGCCTGCACGCGCGGGTGCTCGCCGGCCTGCCGTGGCGGCGGCGGCCGGGCTACGTCGCGGCGCGGCTGCGGGCGGTTTGGCGCTCGCTGAGCCGGCGCGCGGTGCAGTGGCATTACGCGGCGCGGCTGCGGCTGAAGCTGCCCGCCGCGGTGCGCAACGAGCTGGCGATCCAGCACCGCGCGGCGCGGTTCTACCGGCCGCAGCCGACCGACAGCCCGCTGCTGGTGCTGCGCCGCACCCTGCGGCCGGGCGGGCGCCAGCGCGACGCCCGCGCCGGCTGGGACCGGCTGGCGCTGGGGCGGCTCGAAGTGGTCGAGATCGAGGGCGATCACCGCGACATGTTTCTCGAGCCGCAGGTGGCGACCACCGCGGCGCGGCTCGCCGAGGCGCTGGCCCGGGCGATGGAGCCGCCGGCCGAGCTAGCCGACCTGCTCGCGGCGGAGGACTAGGCGCGGCTTCAGGCGAAAGCGCGCCTCTTCGCGCAATCTCGGCATGCGAATGCTGCGCGGCGGAATCACCCGCGGCACCTCCGGCGGGGCGAGGCGCTCGCCGAGGAAATGCACGGTCGGCGGCGGCGGCGGCGCGGCGGCCGGCGCCAAAGTGGCGATCTCGGCGTCGTCGGAGCGCGGCCGCCGGCGCCAGCGGGCGAGGCGGCGCAGGCGCGGCCCGGCCGCCGCGGCGGAGCGGCCGAGAAACTCGCGCAGCGCCGCCTGGGCAAGCTGGCTGCCGACCGGGCGCTGGCCGTTGCCGAACCCGGCGATCAGCACGTTGTCGGCGAGGATGTTGATGCAGCGCGGGATGCCGCCGGCGGCCTCGGCGATGGCCCGGGCAGCGCCCGGCGACAGCACCTGGCCCAGCTCGCCGGCGCCGCAGGCGACCAGGCGGTAGGCGATGTAGTCGAGGCTCTCCTCCGGGCCGAGCGCACCGAGCCGCGCGCGCAGCGCGACCCGCTGCGCCACCTGGCGCATGTCGCGCCGGGCCAGCACCGCGTCGATCTCGCTCTGCCCGACCAGTACGATCTGGATCAGCTTTTCCGTGTCGGTCTCGAAATTGCTGAGCAGGC
>Ga0209581_1002412_pt1 | contig 18020 bp, 20 predicted proteins | sample Coa_R2_FD_187160 | JGI IMG/M metagenome (GOLD analysis project Ga0209581, IMG submission 187160) | Surface soil microbial communities from Centralia Pennsylvania, which are recovering from an underground coalmine fire - Coalmine... | ecosystem: Environmental > Terrestrial > Soil > Unclassified ...
GCACCGGCGGCTCGCCGGAATTGTCGCCCTCGATTTCCAAGGCATAGACGGCTTCGTTCTTCATCGTCTTGCGCAACTGCTTGCGCACGGCGGTCTCGACGATCGGTTTGAGATCGATGCTGCGCACCGAACGGCCATGCTCGGCCAGCGCATGAAGACGCAGCGCCTCGGTGCTCCAGCGAAAGTCGAGCAGCTCGATGACGTAACGGCTGTCGGGCGACCAGATGGCGTGAAAGTCGTATCGGTTCACATGCGCCGTTCCCGTATCCCAGTAGGCGCCCGGTGCGATCGCCAGCGCGGTGCCGTCGTGCAGCCACAGCAGCACGCTTTCGACCTGGTCAATGTCCGGCTCGTCGGTCGGCGGCCTGCCGGGATCGCGCCAGGCGAAGGCGAACTCTTTCGACGGCGAGATGGTGCCGGCGATGACGCGCGCCGCGCCCGGGCCTTCGCCGCAGGTCAGCCCGTCGAACCGGTCGGGCTTGCACGGGCCGGTGCCGGCGGCCGCCGCCGTGCAGGAGAGGGCGAGCAATCCTCCGGCCACGATGTGACGCCGCATCTGCCGTTGCCGTTTCAGTAGACCACGACGCTGCGGATCGACTTGCCCTCGTGCATCAGCGCGAAGGCGTCGTTGATCGTGTCGAGCGGCATGGTGTGGGTGATGAGGTCGTCGATATTGATCTTGCCCTCCATGTACCAGTCGACGATTTTCGGCACGTCGGTGCGGCCGCGGGCGCCGCCGAAGGCGGTGCCGCGCCAGACCCTTCCGGTGACCAGCTGGAACGGGCGCGTCGAGATTTCCTGGCCCGAGGCGGCGACGCCGATGATGATGCTCTCGCCCCAGCCGCGGTGGCAGCATTCAAGCGCCTGGCGCATGACCTGGACATTGCCGATGCACTCGAACGAGAAGTCGGCGCCGCCGCCGGTCAAGTCGACGATGGCCTGCACCACCTTGTCGCGGCCGATGTCGTCCGGGTTGATGAAATGCGTCATGCCGAACTTTTCGGCCATGGCGCGTTTGCCGGGATTGAGATCGATGCCGATGATGTTGTCGGCGCCGACCATCTTGGCGCCCTGGATGACGTTGAGACCGATGCCGCCGAGGCCGAACACCGCAACATTGGCGCCGGGCCACACCTTGGCGGTGTTGATGACGGCGCCGATGCCGGTGGTGACGCCACAGCCGATGTAGCAAATCTTGTCGAAGGGCGCGTCCTCGCGCACCTTGGCGAGCGCGATCTCCGGCAGCACGGTGAAATTGGCGAAGGTCGAGCAGCCCATGTAGTGGAACACCGGGTCGCCGTCGCATCTGAACCGGGACGTGCCGTCCGGCATCACGCCCTTGCCCTGCGTTGAGCGGATCGCGGTGCAGAGATTGGAACGCCGCGACAGGCAGGTTTTGCATTGCCGGCATTCCGGCGTGTAGAGCGGGATGACGTGGTCGCCGGCTTTCAGCGTCGTCACGCCGGGGCCTACCTCGCGGACGATGCCGGCGCCCTCGTGGCCCAGGATCGCCGGGAAGATGCCTTCGGGATCGGCGCCCGACAGCGTGTAGGCGTCGGTGTGGCAGATGCCGGTCGCCTTGATTTCGACCAGCACCTCGCCGGCTTTGGGGCCTTCGATGTCGATGGTCTCGATTGAAAGCGGCTCGCCGGCCTTCCAGGCGACCGCGGCGCGGGTTTGCATGAACGTTACATCGCCCGGTTCGGCGCGGTGCGCAACAGCTCGTCGAGCTGCTTGGCATAGAATTTTGCATTGCCGGTGGTGAGGTGGCCGCGCGTCTCGGTGCTTGCCGGGATGAGATAGATCTTGCCGTTCTTGACACGCTTGACGGCCGCTTCCGTGACGCCGGTTTCCGGCGGATTGCGTTCGTCGTCAGCGGAGTTGATCGCCAGCAGCGAGGCCTCGATGCGCTCGAGGTTTGGCGCCGCGTCATAGTCGGCCGACGAGCCCCACGCCCACAGGAAGTCGTTGGCGTCAGCCTTGGTTGCCGCGGCCAGACGATCGTCCACGACCTTGTCGGCCAGCGCGCGCGTCGGCGCAAGCTTCTGATAGGCCAGTGTGCCGCCGGCGGTGGCGATGCTGTAGAACGTCGTGGCGTATTTCATCATGTGCGGCTGTTCGGTGTAATTGCCATTGTTGTAGGTCGGATCGTTGCGGATGGTTTCGATCATCATCCGCCGCAGCATCCAATTGCGGCTCGCCATCGCCGTCGGCTGCGACGCCATCGGCACCAGCGCGTCCATGTAATCGGGATGCATCTCGCCCCACAGCCAGACCTGCATGCCGCCCATCGAATTGCCGATGATCAGGCGCACGTGCTTGATGCCGAGCCCTTCGCTGAGCAGGCGGTACTGCCCCTCGACCATGTCGGCGTAGTCGTATTGCGGAAACTTGGTTTTCAGACCGTCGGAAGGTTTGCTGCTTTTGCCGTGACCGATGCCGTCCGGAAGGATGATGTAATACTTGGCGGCGTCGAGAGGCTCGCCGGGTCCGAACAGCGTTCCGGCGAAGGCGGGCGTCAGCATGCTCGCAGCCGAGCCGCCGGAGCCGTGCAGAACGACGACAGGAATGCCGGTCGGCTCGCCGACCGTCGTATAGTGCAGCCGCACCTCCGGCAGCACGTCGCCGGTGTGGAATTTGAAATTCTTCGCGACCCATTCGCCTTGCTTGGGCGCCGGGTAATCCGCGGCGGTTGCGGCAAAGCTGAAAACGGCGAAAGCAACGGCAAGCGGTGTGACCAAAGGCTTCACGGCGTCTCTCCCGATGTTATTCGCGCCTGTTGGGCGGTTGCGGGAAGGCTACACCGGGAGCGGCAGATGGCGGAAGGCGGGGCCCGTTAGGACAAAGCCTCCTGACGGGCGCCGGCGCGATCGATTGCCTTGGCCAGCATGCGCAGCGCATCCTGCACACCCTGCTTCGATTGCGCCGACAGCGCCAGCGGCGTCGACTTCGCGGCCTTCTTCAGTTTCGCGAGCTGCGTCTTGATCTGTTCGGGCGTCATGGCATCGCATTTCGACAGCGCCACGATCTCCGGCTTATCGGCGAGGCCGGCCCCATAGGCTTCCAGTTCGCCGCGCACGACGCGGTAGGCCTCGCCCGGATCCTCGGCGGTGCCGTCGATCAGGTGCAGCAGCACGTTGCAGCGCTCGGTGTGGCCGAGGAAGCGGTCGCCGAGGCCGATGCCTTCGTGCGCGCCCTCGATCAGGCCCGGCAGATCGGCCAGCACGAATTCGCGGTCGTCGACGCGAACCACGCCGAGCTGCGGATGCAGCGTGGTAAAGGGGTAGTCGGCGATCTTTGGCTTGGCCGCGCTGACGGCGGCGAGGAAGGTCGATTTGCCGGCATTGGGCAGGCCGATGAGGCCGGCGTCGGCGATCAGCTTCAGCCGCAGGCGGATGGTGCGCTCTTGCGCCGGCTGGCCGGGATTGGCGTGACGCGGTGCGCGGTTGGTCGACGACTTGAAATGGGTGTTGCCGAAGCCGCCGTTGCCGCCGGTCAGGATGGTGACGCGCTCGCCGACTTTGGTGAGATCGGCGAGCAGCGTCTCGCCATCCTCCTCGTAGACCTGGGTGCCGACCGGCACCTTGAGCACGACATCCTTGCCGTTGGCGCCGTGGCGGTCCTTGCCCATGCCGTTGCCGCCGCGCTGCGCCTTGAAGTGCTGCTGGTAGCGGTAGTCGATCAGCGTGTTGAGGCCGTTGACGGCCTCGACGATGACGTCGCCGCCTTTGCCGCCGTCGCCGCCATTGGGCCCGCCGAATTCGATGAACTTCTCGCGCCGGAACGACACGCAGCCGTCGCCGCCGGCGCCGGACATGACGTAGACCTTGGCTTCGTCGAGGAACTTCATGGCCGCGATATAGCGCGTCGCGTCGCGTTTCGCACTACCGCGCGGACAGGAAATGCGTGGTGCCGTCTTTCTTGATGCGCTCCAGAAGGTCGATTTCCCACGACAGGTAGGCGTTCATCGCCGCCTCCTTGTCGTCCGCCCGCTCGTAGGGCTTGAGCCAGACGTCGAGCGGCTCGTCCGCCATCTTCTCCGCGGTCGACAACGGGAAGCCGAGCGCGGTCCAGGCGGCGTTGCCGCCTTTGAGCCAATGCACCGGGGCGTCCGTGCACGCACGGGCCTCTGCCACGGCAAGACCGGCGAGCACGCCGTCCTCGGAGGTGAGGATGATGGCATGGCGCGGCGGAATCTTCGGCAGTGCCGTGTCGAGCCGGCCGCGAATGGCAAACCAGGCGCCGGGGATATGGCCGCGGCGGTAGTGCGGGCTGGCGGACAGGTCGACCACCGAAACGTTGTCGATCTCGAGCACTTTCGAGGGCTCGACCGCGGCGTCGTCCGGGATGGTGCCGAGGATTTGCGGCGCCGGATCGCCAGCTTCGCCGCCGGCCTCGGCCAGCACATGGACATCCTTCCAGCCCATCTGCTTGAGCCAGGACGCGGTCATCAGCGCGCGCGCCTCCTTGTCGTCGCTCACGACGATGCGGGCGCCGAGCACGCCGGCATAAAGGTCGGTGGCCTGCACCAGCTGGCCGCCGGGCGCGGCGATCGCGCCGGGATAATGGCCGGCCTTGTATTCGGCCGGGTCGCGCACGTCGAACACGTAGGTCGTGCGCGTATCGTCCTTGCGCCAGCGCTCGACGGTCGCCCCATCGGCGCGTGCGACGCCGAACTTGCGCGCCACCTTCTCGGCGGCGGACTTGGCCCAGGCGAGGGCCTGCGCCGATACGGCAGGCGCACGGTCGGACTTGCCGGTAGCGCAAGTGAGGCCGGCGAGGTGCCAGCCCATGGTGCCGTTGCGCAGCGCCACCACCTTGTTGGGCACGCCGGCATTGATCAGCGACTGCGCGCCGATGATGCTGCGGGTGCGGCCGGCGCAATTGACGCAGATGACGGTGTCGGGCGAGGGCGCGATGTCGCGCACGCGCAGCACCAGCTCGGCGCCCGGTACGTTGATGCCGGAGGGAATCGAGATGCGCGTGTATTCGTCGAAGGGCCGGCTGTCGAGCACCACCATCTTGGCGCCGCTCTTCATCATGGCGTCGAGCTCGCTGGCGCCGACGCTCGGCGTGCCGCTGTCGTGCTCGACGAACTCGCCGAACGCCTTGCTCGGCACGTGCACGCCGGAGAAGGTGACGAAACCGGCCTGCTCCCAGGCGGCGACACCGCCATCGAGCAGCGAGACATCGCCGTAGCCGGCGCGCGCCAGCACGGCGGCGGCGCGTCTCACCAAGCCGTCGCCGTTGTCGATGAGCACGATACGCGTCGCCTTGCGCGGCACCAGGCGGGCAAAACGCAGCTCCAACCTGCTCAGCGGCACGTTGCGCGCCCACAGCAGATGATTTTGCGAGAAGGGCAGCTCCTCGCGCACGTCGATGAGCGCGAGTTCGCCGCCGTCGTCGAGCATGGCGCGAACGGCGGCGGCGCTGAGCGGGCGAGGTTTTGCGATGTCGAGCATGGTCTCTCCGTTGTCATGCGCGGGCTTGACCCGCGCATCCCGCTTAGGGACGCAGTGCCTTCCCAAGCGAGATCGCCGGGACGAGCCCGGCGATGACGCTGAAATGGTTGCGGCGATCGCTACGTCGCCTGCTGCGGATACATCTGCTCGACCTCGCCGGACTTCAGGTCGATGCGGATGCGCTTGATCCTGTCGAGATTGGTGCCGGTCACGCGCACGAAACGCGCGTAGTCGGGATAGTCGATCGAGTGGATGGCGCCGTTCTGGTAGATGCCGGCTTTGCCCGGCGTGAGGCGGTATTTCTTGATCGGCTTGAGCTTGGCGTGCTTGGGGTCCGTGCCGTCGTCCTCGCGCGCCCACTCGGTCATGTCGGTGTACTTGGTGGCCTGGCCGTAGATCGCCCAGGAGTCGCCGTGGTCGTGCGGCGGCGACACGCGCGCCTTGTCGTTGATGTGGGCGAGCACCTGGAAGCCGAGCTTGGGATCCTCGTAGAGCACCTTGAGGCCGCGCGGGGCCTTGTCGCCGCAATATTCCTCGATGAAGTCCTTGTTGCCGAGCAGGCGTTCGAGATTCTGCCGCACCTGCTCGCGCCCCGCAGGACCGGGATCGCGCGACAGTGTCGAGCGGCAATCGGCGATGAACTGGTTGAGGTCGTAGGCCATCGGGCAGTCTCCGCTGGGTTCGACGGATTTTCGCGCGTCTCGCGGCCCCGCGCCAGTGGGTCGAGAGGCGAGGGCGCCCCGGCCGCGGCCGCCGCCGCTATTCCCGCCCGCCGCTCAATTTGCGCTCCGGCGAACGTGACCGGACGGCCCGAATAACACGAGCGCCTGCCGAATCTTCTCCCGCAAGCGGCAACCGACGATCGCACCTTGCGCCGTCGACGCGCCGCCGCCGCAGAGGTTTTTGAAACCGCAGGAGAAGCAACATGAAAAAGGTTCTGATCGCCGTGGCCGTGCTGACAATTTTCACGAGCCCGACGCTCGCCCAATCCTTCAGCGCCAGCCCCTATGGCACCGGCAACGTGCTGCCGTTCAGCTACGGGCCGGCCGTCGCCGAAAAGGGCAAAGCCGTTGCCGTCCGGCGCAATGGGCTCGACGCCTTCGCCAAGGCTGCGGGCGAGCGCCCGACCGATCCCAACAGTCCGGAAAATACCGGCGGCGGCAGCATCGGCTACAACGAAATGCTGCTCAAGCAGTGACGCCATAGGCGAAAGAGGCCGGCTGCGGCCGGCCTCTGCCACCGCGCTTGCGGCTCATCTTATTGAACAAGCACGCCATTTTTGTTCCGCCCGGACGGTCACCGAAAAATGTAATCGGCGCGGAATAAACCGCCAGCCCGCCCGATCAAGTCTGCCGAACGCGACAACCGCCAGGGAGATTGTCATGAGCGCGCACGATCACGATCACCAGCCAAATCGCCGCAAGGTCCTGGAATGCATGACCTGGTGCGGCACCGGCGTGCTGTGGACGGTTGCCGGCGGGGTACCGACCTCGCTCGGCCTCATCGACGGCGCGATCGCCGCCGAGCAGAAGGGCTTCACCTTCCTGCAGATCAGCGACAGCCACATCGGCTTCGACAAGCCGGCCAACCCCAACGCCAAGGGCACGCTGGAAGAGGCCATCGAGCGCGTCAAAGCGCTGCCGGCCAAGCCCGCCTTCATGATCCACACCGGCGACATCACGCATCTGTCGAAGGCGTCGGAGTTCGACGACGCCGAAAAGATCATCTCGCAGGCCAGGCTCGACGTGCATTACGTGCCGGGCGAGCACGACATCGTCGATCCCGAGATCAGGCTCTACAAAGAGCGCTACGGCCGCGGCACCAAGGGGCCGGGCTATTACAGCTTCGACGCCAACGGCGTGCATTTCATGGGGCTGGTCAATGTCGCCAACCTGAAGGGCGGCGGCATGGGCAGTCTCGGCGACGAGCAGCTCGAATGGATCGAGGACGATCTGAAGGGCCGCTCGGCGTCGCAGCCGATCGTGGTGTTCGCGCACATTCCGCTGTGGACGGTCTATCCGCAGTGGGGCTGGGGCACCGAGGACAGCGCCAAGGCGCTCGCCTACCTCAAGCGCTTCGGCTCCGTGACCGTGCTCAACGGCCACATCCACCAGGTGATGCAGAAGGTCGAGGGCAACGTCACCTTCCATACCGCGCGCTCGACCGCCTTCCCGCAGCCGGCGCCCGGCACCGCGCCGTCGGCCGGGCCGATGAAAGTGCCGGCCGATCAGCTCGAAAAGATGCTGGGCATTGCCAGCGTGACGTTCAAGCAGAACGAGCAGCGCCTCGCCATCGTCGATGCACCGCTGAAAGGCTGAAACCAATGAAACGCAGTTTGACGCGGCTCTTCACCGCCGCCACGCTGATGCTCGCGGCGCTGCCGGCGCAGGCCGAAGATGCCGCGGTGAAAATCGGAAATTTCACCTTCGATCCGCCGCAGATCACGGTGAAGGCGGGCACCACGGTCACCTGGACCAACGAGGACGACATCCCCCATACCGTCGTCTCGCCGCCCGGCATCCGTTCGAAGCCGCTCGATACGGACGACAAGTTCTCCTTCACCTTTACGACGCCGGGCACCTACAAGTATTTTTGCTCCTTGCATCCGCATATGACCGGTACGATTGTGGTGCAGGCGGCGACCGGCGAGAACGCGCCGCGATGAGGCACGCGCAGGTGGCGTTGCACGGCGACGACGGCGACGACAAGGCGCGACGCTTTCGCGTGGCGGCGCTGCCCTATCTCGACGACGTCTACACGCTGGCGCGCTATCTGTTGCGTAACCCCGCCGATGCCGAGGACGCCGCGCAGGAATGCTACCTGCGCGCCTTCCGGCACTTCGAGACGTTCCGCGGCGGGCCGATCAAGCCGTGGCTGCTCGCCATTCTGCGCAACGTGTGCCGGGCGGAATACGCGCGGCGCGGCGCGGCGGCGCTGCACGCCGTCAGCCTCGACGATGCCGAGGACCGCGTCGACGGACTTTGGAGCGCGGCGGCAGCCTCGCCGGAGGAACACACGCTCGGCCGCTTCGACGGTGAAACCGTGCGGCGGCTGATCGCCGGATTGCCGGATCAATTTCGTGAGACGTTGGTGCTGCGCGAGATCAACGACCTGAGCTATCGGGAGATCGCCGACGTCACCGGCACGCCGGTCGGCACGGTGATGTCGCGGCTGGCGCGTGCGCGGGCGATGCTGCGCGACGCCTGGATTGCGGAGGAGAAGCGATGACCTGCGACGAAGCGGCTGTTCTTGTGCATGCCTTGATCGACGGCGAACTCGATGCGTCGCATATCCGCGACGTCGAGGCGCACACCGCCTCGTGCGCGCGCTGCGGCGCCGAGCTTGCCGCGGCGCGCGAGTTGCAGAAGGCGCTGCGCGGCGGCGATCTGCGCCACGCGGCGCCGGCCTCGTTGCGCAGCCGCATCGACCGCGCCGTTCCGGCGCAGACCGGTCCCAGCCGCCGCGCGCTGCTGAAAGGCTTCGGTCTCGGCAGCCTCGTCACGGCGGCCGCGGCTGCGGGCGTCGGCTTCGTCATTATCGGCGGCAACCGCGACGGCCTCATTCTCAACGAGGCGGTTTCGGCGCATCTGCGCTCGCTGCAGGCCGACCACCTGACCGACGTGGTCTCGACCGATCAGCACACGGTGAAGCCGTGGTTCAATGGCCGCATCGATCTCGCCCCGCCGGTGATCGATCTGACCGCGCAGGGCTTCACCCTGATCGGCGGCCGGCTCGACTTCATCGACGGCAAGCCGGTGGCGGCGATCGTCTATCGCCGCCGCGTCCACGTCATCAACCTGTTCGTGATGCAGGGCATGGGCGCGGTGCTGCCGCAGCCGAAGCTTCAGGTGGTTCAGGGCTTCAACATCCTGCGCTGGACCGAGCTGGGGCTTAACCTGATGGCGGTCAGCGATCTCGCCCAGGACGAGCTCGAGGAGTTCCAGAGCAAGTTCGAGACGGCGGCAAAAGCGGCGCGGACGAGCTAGCGATTGTCATCGCCGGGCTTGTCCCGGCGATCCCGATCAGGGACGCAGTGCCTCCCTAAGCGAGATGGCCGGGACAAGCCCGGCCATGACAACTTGGAGCAAAGGCGCTCACATCATGACCTTCTTCGCCCGGCCCCAGGTCTTGATCGCCGACCAGATGCCGCGTTCGAGCCGGAAGCGGTCGATCGGTGCCGACGACTTGATGGAGGCGATGCGGTAGAGGCCGACGCCGGTCCACTGGAAGCCGCACTTCTCCAGCACCCTTCGCGAGCCGGGGTTGGTGACGCGGGCACCCGCCTGCAAGGCCTCGTGCTCGAGGTCGCCGAACGCATAGTCGATCACCGCGTGCAGCGCCTCGGTGGCGTAGCCGTTGCCCCAATAGGCAACGCCCAGCCAGTAGCCGAGCTCCGCCGTCTGCTCCTGCGACACGATTCCGCAGGCGCCGATCACGGTCTTGTCGCGCAGCGTGATCAAGAACACCGCTTCGCTGTCGCCGCCTTTGTTCGCGCCCTTAATAAAGCTCTCGGCATCCGACAGCTTGTAGGGGTGCGGAATGCGCGCCGTGTTTTCGGCGATGCGGCGATCGTTCGCGAGCATGGCAACCGTTTTAGCGTCCTCGAGGCGCGGGGCGCGCAAGGCAAGCCGCTTGGTCTCGAGGACGGGGATACTTCTCTCGCGCTGTGGCTCTCTTGGTAAGGCTTCGCAGAGGGTCATGACACGGGCTCCAGTTGCGCAGCGGGATAGCTGCAAAAGCGAAGAGGGGGAGCCGGTCACCCGTCTCCCCCTCTCGGAGCCTCTCGCGAGCCCCGCCGGTTTGACTGGATGACCGGCGGACCTCGAATTTGTCCACCGTCTTACTCGGCCGCAGCCTCCGTCATCGGAACTACCGACACGAATTTGCGGCCTTTGGTTTTGGTAGCGAACTGAACCTTTCCATCGACGAGTGCGAACAGGGTGTGATCCTTGGCGAGACCCACATTGCGGCCGGCATGCCATTTGGTGCCGCGCTGGCGCGCAATGATGTTGCCGGCAAGCACGATCTCGCCGCCGTTCGCCTTCAAGCCAAGGCGACGGCCCGCCGAGTCGCGGCCGTTGCGTGAAGATCCGCCTGCTTTTTTGTGCGCCATCGTGGTCTCTCGAATTCGCTCTCTATCTACACCGATTCCGTGACGAAATCATCTCACTTTTTCTTGCTTTTTGCGGCCGGTTTCTTGGCCTTGGCCGCTGGCTTGGCCTCCGCCGCGGACGCTGCCTCGGCTTCCGCCTTCGGCTTGGCCTCACGCTTGGGCCGAGGTTTTGCCTCTTTCGATGGCTTGGCCCCGCCGGTCAGGATCTCGGTGATGCGGATCACCGAGAATTCGTGCCGGTAGCCGCGCTTGCGGCGGGAATTCTTGCGCCGGCGCTTCTTGAACGCGATCACCTTGTCGCCGCGCTCGTGATGCAGCACTTCACCGGCGACCGTGGCGCCCGCCACCGTCGGCACGCCGAGTTCGGGCTTGTCGCCGCCAAGGACGAGCACCTCGCCGAACTCGACGATCTCACCCGGTTCGCCCTTGACGCGGTCGATCCGGATCACATCCTCCGGGGCAACACGGTATTGTTTGCCGCCGGCTCTGATGACTGCGAACATCTTTCTGTCCTCGTGTTCGTTTCCGATCTCGGACGGCTCCGGACCGGCTTCTTTCAGTCGGTTTTTATGTGTGTTTTTAAGGGCTTGGGGCCCGGCAAAAACACGCGGGCCGTAAAGGCCCGCGATTGGCATTCATATGCGGTGAATAGCCCGCGCTGTCAAGAAAGCCGCCCCGGCGAACGGCTATCGTTAACGGCGCTCAGGAGTCGCTTTTGGCGGGCTCCGCCGCCTCGGCCGGCCAGGCGCCGCCCTCCTGATCGGACTGCACCAGCCGGTAGCCGACGCCGAGTTCGGTCACCAGGATTTTCGGCGAATCCGGCCGCGGCTCGATCTTCTGCCGTAGCTTGCGCACGAAGATGCGCAGGTAATGCGTGTCGTGCACGTGGGTCGAACCCCACACTTCCTTGAGCAGGTGCTGATGGGTGACCACATTGCCGGCGTGCTGCGCCAGGACCTGCAGCAGCCGGTATTCCTTCGGCGTCAGCGTCAGCCGGCTGCCATTGAGCAGCACGGCGCGGGCGGCGAGGTCGATGGTCAAAGGGCCGGCCTTGACGATCGGCTCGCCGGTCACCGCGCGCATCTGGCGCCGGAGCGCGACGCGGACCCGCGCCAGCAGCTCGGCCATGCCGAACGGCTTGACCACGTAGTCGTCGGCGCCGAGTTCGAGCAGGCGGACCTTCTCGCTCTCGCTCGAGCGCACCGACAGCACGATGATCGGCACGCTCGACCAGGAGCGGATGCGCTCGACCACCTCCGAGCCGTCCATGTCGGGCAGCCCGAGGTCGACGATGGCGAGGTCGATCGGCCGCAGCGTCGCGGTGCGGATGGCTTCGGCGCCGGTGCCGGCTTCGTGCACCACGAAGCCGTTGAGCTCGAAACCCGTGCGCAGGAAGCGGCGGATCTGGATTTCGTCGTCGACGACGAGGACGATCGGGGATGTTTCACTCATCGCTGTCTGTTTCCAGTTGCGGGACGGCGGCTTGCGTCACCGGGAGTTCGATCGTCACCGTCGAGCCTTGCCCGGGCCCGGCGCTGGTCGCCGCTATCTTGCCGCCATTGGCGGCGACGAAGGCGTTGGCGATCCACAAACCAAGGCCGGAGCCGCTGGTGGTCGCGGCATGGCGCTCGCCGCGCGCAAAGCGTTCCCAGATGCGGCTCTGCTCGGCGGCGGTGATGCCGGCGCCCTGATCGCTGATGCCGATGACAAGGCGGCCCTCCGCCGCGCGCGCCGACACGGTGATGCGCGACTGCGGCATCGAATATTTCACGGCGTTGTCGAAGATCTGCACCAGCGCCTGCTGGACCAGCACCGGGTCGACACGCACCAGCGGCAAATTCGCCGACAGATCGAGCGACACCTGCCGGTCGGTCAAGCGGTAGCGGCAGCGCTCGATCGCCGAATTGATGATGTCCTCGGGATCGGCCCACTCGACCTGCGGCTTGATGCCGTCGCTGCTGATGCGGGTGGCGTCGAGCAGGTTCTGGATGTCGTTGTTGAGACGCTCGGCCTCGTCGCGTACGTCGTGCGCCAGCGCCTTGAGCTTCTTTTCGCCGGCGAGCGCCGGCGCCGCGCTCAGCACCGTGGCGGCGCCGAGGATCGAGGCGAGCGGCGTGCGCAGCTCGTGGCTGACCGAGCCGATCAGCGCCTCGCGCAGCTGGTCGGTTTGCGAGCGCATGCGCGCCTCGCTGATGGCGTGGGCAACGCCGAGCCGCTCGAGTGTGGCGGTGGCGTCGGCGAGCACGGCGTCGACGCGGCTGCGCAGCGCGTCGGACCGTTCCTGCGACTCGCGCCCGAAATTGATGGCGATGACGCCGAATTCGAGATTTTTCGGCGACACCGCGCGCACCAGCCAGACCTCGCCGTTGTCGGCCGTCACGGTGATGCCGTCGGCGGTGTGGCGGCTTCCGGAAGCCGCCTGCGTCACTTCGGAGAGCACCTGCGGCGGCACGGCGAGCCCGGCGTGGCGCCCGCTGCTGTTCGCGGCCTCGCGCGCGCCGGCAAACAGCGCGACGCTGCGCTGCATGACGTTGGCGAGATGGTCCTCGATCGCGGCGTGAATGTCGGAGACGTCGAAGGCGACCGCCAGCCGCCGCGAAAAGGCGTAAAGGTCGCGCATGTCGATTTCGCGCTGCCGCGCCAGTTCCAATTGCTGCTTGAGCCGGCCGGCGAGGTGGCTGACGACGATCGCCACCAGCACGAAGAGGATGAGGTTGAGGACCTCCTGCGGGTCGCGGATGCGGAAGCTGTAGAGCGGCGGATAGAAGAAGAACGCCGAGGCGAGGACGCCGCCGACCGCGGCCACGATCGCCGGCACCACGCCCCAGCGCGTCGCCGCGATCAGCACCGGGATGAGGTAGGCGACCGAGCCGTGCTGCAGCCCGATCTGGGCGACCGCGGCATAGATCACCACCGTGACGGCGGCGACCAGGCCAAGGGTCAGCATGACCGCGCGCAGTTCGGCGCGCAGGCGGTGCGATTTCAGGCCATCGAGCATTGCCAAGCGGTCCGCCCCCGACATTCAGGCAGGCACTCAATATATAGGGTAGGGCGACCCTTGTCTGGCACGCCCTGCTTGGCTAGATAGCCGCGTGCGAATTGGGCTTTTTCAAGCCCGCCGCGGGCTTGCGGAGAGGTGGCAGAGCGGTTGAATGCACCGCACTCGAAATGCGGCATACGGGTAACCGTATCGGGGGTTCGAATCCCTCCCTCTCCGCCAGTTGATCCGCCGGTGCTTTGGCGCCGTCTGGACGATGGGGCCGCCGCTCGATCGGCGGCTCGCTGCCGCGGGGCCGGCGCCCGGGCCGCTGCCTGATCTCCGGCCCCTTCACAGGCTCAGCCAATAGAGCAGGACGGCAAGACCAACCGCCGCGGCGGCAAAGCCGATCAGCGCCGCCCTGCCGTCGACGATGCGGTCCGGAAAATTCTGCAGCACCAGCGGCGCAACAAGAATTGCGCCGCCGCCGCCGATCACCGCGGCGTACCAAGGCACCACGCCCCAAATTGCGACGAGTGCGGCGATGACCGAGGCCGCCGTCGCGATCATCGAGGCCCATAAGATCGCCGGGCCGCAGCCCTGCGCGGTCGCCGGAAGCCGGGACGCCTTGGGAAAGTGTCCGCTCGCCGACAGCGCCTCGAGCGAGGCGGCCAGCATCAGGGCGACGAAGGCGGCGAGGGGAATGATGCTGGCGAGCGGCATGGTCCTGGTGGCACCCGACCGGCTTGACCCAAGGAAAGCAATCTCCGTAACATACGAGACATATATCAGCGGTACATGCAACCGCCGCAGCGAGGAAAATTCAAGGAGTGCCGATGTCGAGCGCGGATGTCGCAGCAAAACCCGCTGCCAAGGCGGCCGAGAAGAAACCTGACGCCAAGGCCGACGGCAAGCGCGAAAAACGCACCATCACCGAGATCCGCGAATCGAAGAAGACCGGCGAGAAGATGGTCTACATGTCGGTGCCCGACTATACCTCGGCGCAATGGGCCGAGATGGCGGGCGTCGACGTCGCCGTGCTCGGCGACAGCCTGGCGATGATTTCCCACGGTCACCGCAGCACGGTGCCGGCGACCATGGACATGATGGTGATGCACGGCCAGGCGGTGCGGCGCGGCGCGCCGAACACGTTCATGCTCGGCTGCATGCCGTACCAGAGCTATCACACGGTCGATCGCGCGCTCGCCAATGCCTCGCGCTTCATGCAGGAGACCTTGTGCGACGCGGTCAAGCCGCAAGGCGGCAAGTCGCAGGCGCACATCCTCAAGGCGCTGGTGGATGCCGGGATTCCGACCGCCTCCCATATCGGCCTGACCCCGCACACCATCGCGATGTTCGGCGGCTTCAAGATTCAGGGCCGCACGGCGGAAGCCGCGATGAAGATCCTCGAGGACGCGCTCGCCATCGAGGATGCCGGCTGCTTCATGCTGGAATTCGAGGCCGTGCCCGCCAAGATCGCCAAATTGATATCCGAGCAGCTGACGATCCCGACCATCGGCATCGGCGCCGGCGCCGGCACCGACGGGCAGATCCTGCTGTGCTACGACCTGCTCGGCGTGTTCACCGACTTCAAGCCGAAATTCACCAAGCGCTTCGCCAAGCTGACCGAAGTCGCCGTCAACGGCATCAAGGAATACGTCAAGGAAGTGAAAGAGGGCACGTTCCCCGATGACGATCACTCCTACACGGTGAATGAGGCCGAATACGAGAAATTCGCCGCGATGGTGGCCAAACGAAAGCACATCTGACGTGGCGCGCGGCACATCAGCAGCGAAGCGGTCCCGGATCCCGGCGCAGCGTACCCTCGCGAGCGCCGAAACGCTGACCGAGCGCGCCTACCGCGCGCTCGAGGAGCAGATTGTCACGCTGCGCCTCAGGCCCGGCCAAGTGCTGTCGGAGCAGATGCTGTCAGCGACCTTCAAGATCGGCCGCACGCCGATCCGGGAGGCCTTGCAGCGGCTGGCCCGCGAGGGCCTCGTCGCCATCCTGCCGCGCAAGGGCATCCTCGTCTCCGACATCAATCCGCGCAATCAGCTGCTCGTCCTCGAAGTCCGCCGTGAGCTCGAGCGCCTGCTCAGCCGCGCCGGCGCCGAGCGCGCCACCAAGGAACAGCGGGAGCAATTGCAGGATCTCGCGCGCGGCATGGATCGCGCGTCAAAGGCCAATGACGACATTGCCTTCATGCGGCTCGACCGCGAATTCAACCGCTTGATGATCGAAGCGGCGCACAACGACTATGCCGCGCGCTCGATGAAGCTGTTGCAGGGGCTGTCGCGGCGTTTCTGGTACATGCATTACCGGGAGGCGGCCGACCTGCCGCTCTGCGCGCGACTGCACGCCAATCAGGCGCGCGCCATCGCCCAGGGCAATGGCGAGGGGGCCGCGCGCGCCAGCGACAAGCTGATGGATTACGTCGAAAATTTCACGCGCCGCACAGTGTCGGTTTAACGCCATGAAAACCTACGAAGGAAAACGCACGATCGACGGGCTTGTGGTCACGGCCGACGGCCGGCCGCTGCCCGAACATTATGAGGTCAAGCGGTTCACAAAATACGGCTTCGAGTGGACCTACGAAGGCGAGAGCCCGCAGCAGTTGTCGCTCGCGATCCTCTACGACTATCTGGGCGACAAGGAACGCGCGATCTCACTGTCCGAGCCGTTCATGAAGGCGGTTGTCGCCAACCTCGACAACGATTGGCGCCTGACCGGCGCCGACATCGACGCCTTTCTCCAGGGCGCCAAGACACCCTGAGCGGGATGCGGCTTGTTGCTGACATGCGTCTGATATATCATCGCCAAGGTCAATAACGATAACCACCGCATCAAAGGCGGGGTCACACACCGGGAGGGATTTCCATGGCAATTTCTCGCCGCAGGCTTTTGGCGTCCGCCGCAGCGTTCGGCGCCGTCTCCACATCCGCCGGCATCTTCGCTCCGGCTATTGCGCAGAACAAGCCGTTGCGCATCGGCATCCTGGCGCCGCGCTCCGGGATTGCGGCGGCCCCCGGCGAGAACGGCATTCGCGCCGCGCAATGGGCGATTGAAAAATACAACGCCAAGGGCGGCATCGGCGGCCGCAAGGTCGAACTGGTGATCGAAGATGAGTCGACGCCCAAGGACACCATCGAACGGTTCAGCAAGCTGGTGCAGCAGGAGAAGGTCGACTGCGTGCAGGGCATCGTGTCCTCGGGCGTTGGTCTTGCGCTCGGGCCCGTGGTCGAGGAAGCGCGCGCGCTGACCATCTACTGGGATGGCACCACCCAAAACGGCGTCGACGAAACGATCCCCAACCCGAAATATCTGTTCCGCTCGACCGACAATGAATGCGAAGCCATGATGGCTTCGTTGCTCACGATCAAGCACTGGAAGGGCAAGTTCGCCAAGGTCGCAGGCATCAACCCCGACTATTCCTACGGCCGCAACAACATGGCGGCGTTCGTTGCCGTGCTCAAGCGCTTCAACATCCAGCACGAGGTGGTCACGGAGCAGTGGCCCAAGGTCGGCACCATGGATCTGACCAGCCACGTCGCGGCGCTGAAGGCGGCAAAGCCCGACCTGATCTTCTCCTCGCTGCTATTCGCCGATCTGCCGGTGTTCATGAAGCAGGCGCATGCCGCGGGCCTGACCGAAGGCACCAAGCTCGTCTTCCCGGCGGCCGGCTGGCAGCACACGCTGATGAAGAAGGAATTCACGCCCGAGGGCATGTTGTTCGGGCACAACACGCTCTATTTCGCCAACCCGAAGAACTCGGCGACCGCCAAGGAATTCGTCGCCTGGTACGGCGACAAGTTCAAGGACTACCCCGAATGGGAGGCCGACCGCGCCTACTTCGCGCTCGAGTCCTACAAGCAGGCCGTCGAGAAGGCGATGAAGGCGAAGGGCGGGGCGTGGCCGTCGCAGGACGACGTCATCCAGGCGATGATCGGCCTCGAGGTCGAGAGCCTCGGCGGCAAGGGCAGCTGGCGCCAGGACAAGATCGCCAACCAGACCTTCGTGCAGGGCTTCACGACGCACAAGAACAACTACGACTTCGTGACGCTCGCCGAGCCGTTCGACACCATGTACTCGGCCGATCTGCAGAAGCCGCCCGGGGCGAATTTCTGGGAGTGGATCAAGACCGCCCAGTTCAAAGTCTAATCAGCCGACCTGATGTCGGCATTCGCGAATATTCTGGCCGGCGGCGTATTTCACGCCGCCGTGCTGTTTCTGGTCGCGGCGGGCTTGCAGCTCGTCTTCGGCGTGCAGAAGATCGTCAATCTCGCCTGCGGCTCGTTCTACGCGCTGGGTGCCTATTTCGGCATTACCTTTATCGGCTACGCCGCGCAGTTCGGGGTGTCACCCTGGCTGATCCTGCCGGGCCTGATTGTGTCCGGCATTCTCCTGGGGTTCATCGGGCCGCCGATCGAACGCCTGCTGCGCACGGTCTATTCCCGCGACGAGAGCTTCC
>Ga0209581_1002416_pt1 | contig 17991 bp, 18 predicted proteins | sample Coa_R2_FD_187160 | JGI IMG/M metagenome (GOLD analysis project Ga0209581, IMG submission 187160) | Surface soil microbial communities from Centralia Pennsylvania, which are recovering from an underground coalmine fire - Coalmine... | ecosystem: Environmental > Terrestrial > Soil > Unclassified ...
GAGCGCGAGCCGCAGCGGGCGGCGGCGATCGCGCGCAACGCCCACAACCTCGGCGTGCCCGGGCTCGACATCGTCATCGCCGCCGCGCCCGAGGCCTTTGCCGGGCTCGCCGCGCCCGATGCAGTATTTGTCGGCGGCGGGGTCGGCGATCCGGGCCTCCTGGAAGCCGCATGGCGGGCGCTGGCGCCGGGCGGGCGGCTCGTTGCCAACGCGGTCAGCCTCGCCGGCGAGCGCGCCCTGCTCGCCTGGCACGAGCGTCACGGCGGCGAGCTGTGCCGCCTCGCGGTCAGCCGCGCCGAGGCGCTGGGCCGCCGGCTCGCCTGGCGCCCGGCCCTGCCGGTGACGCAGCTCGCGGCGCGGAAGCCGCGCTGACATGGCGCGCCGCTACGCCCTGCTGACCGTGCTGTGCCTCGCCCTCTACCTGCCCGGCATCGCCGCGATCCCGCCGCTCGACCGCGACGAGGCACGCTTTGCCCAGGCCAGCCGCCAGATGCTGGAGAGCGGCGACTTCCTCGACATCCGCTTTCAGGACGAGGCGCGCAACCGCAAGCCGGCCGGGATCTACTGGCTGCAGGCCGCCGCGGCGGCGCTGGTGAGCACCCCGCAAAGCGCCGCGATCTGGCCCTACCGCCTGCCCTCGCTGTTCGGCGCGACGGCGGCAGCCTGGCTCGTGCTCGGCCTCGGCCAGGCGCTGCTGCGCGAGGCCGGCATCGCCGCGCCGGAGCGCACCGCCTTTATCGCCGCGACCCTGCTCGCCGCCGCGCTCGCCGCCGTGGCCGAGGCGCACATCGCCAAGACCGACGCCGCGCTGCTCGCCGCGACGGCGGCCGGCCAGGGCACGCTCGGCCTCGCCTATCTGCGGCGGCGCAACGGAGCGGCGGTGCCGGCGACGCTGGCCGCCGGCTTCTGGGCGGCCGAGACCGCTGCGGTTTTGCTGAAAGGCCCGGTCGGTCCGGCCCTCGCCGGCGTCACCGCCGCCGCCCTGTCGCTGGCCGATCGCGACTGGCGCTGGCTCGGCGGATTGCGGCCGCTGCGCGGATTGCTGGCGATGGCGGCGGCGGTGATGCCGTGGCTGGTGGCGATCGAGATCGCCACCTCGGGGCGTTTTCTCGCCGAGTCGCTCGCCGGCGACCTCGCCGGCAAGCTCGCCGGGGCGCAGGAGTCGCACGGCGCGCCGCCGCTGTCCTACGCGGTCTTGAGCCTGGCGACGTTCTGGCCCGGCTCGTATCTGCTGGTCCCGGCGCTGTCGCGCGGCTGGCAGGGCCGCCGCCTGCCGCTCGAACGGCTGCTGCTGTGCTGGCTGCTGCCGGCCTGGGCCGCGCTCGAGCTGGTGCCGACCAAATTGCCGCATTATGCCCTGCCGCTCTACCCGGCCCTGGCCCTGCTCGCCGCCTTGGCGCTGGCCGAAGGGCGGACGCCGACCGGCTGGGTGCGCCGCGCCGACCTTGCGGTCAAGGCTCTCTGGCTGCTGATCGGGCTCGGCCTCGCCGCGGCGCTGATCGCAGTGCCGCCCGCCTTCGCCGGCCGGGTGTCGCCGGCGGGGATCGCCGGGGCGGCGGTGCTGCTCGCCGGGATCGCCTGGGCCTGGCGCAAGCCCCTTGCCCTGCCGCTGCTGTCGGTGGTGCTCGCCGGCGCCGGCGCCGCGGTGCTGCCGGGGCTCGACCGCCTGTGGCTGAGCCGTTCCGCCGCGGCGCTGGTCGCCGCCCACCCGGCGCCGGGTTTGCCGGTGGCGGTCGGCTACGGCGAGCCGAGCCTGGTGTTTCTGCTCGGCACCGGGCTGCGCCTCGCCGGGCCGGAGGCGGCCGCGGCCGGGCTCGAACCGGGCGGCGAGGCGCTGGTCGCCGGCGCCGACGACGCCGCGTTCCGCCAGGCGCTGGCGGCGCGCGGCCTCGCGCCGCAGCCGCTCGGCTCGGTCTCCGGCCTCGACTACTCGAACGGCAAGGCGATGACCCTGACCCTCTACGGCGTCAAATGACCCGCGGCCGGCTTTTCGGGCTCGGCATCGGCCCCGGCGACCCCGAGCTGCTGACCCTGAAGGCGCTGCGGCTGCTGCGCCGGGCCGAGGCGGTCGCCTATCCCGCGCCGGAGGGCGGCGCCAGCTTTGCCCGCGCCATCGTCGCCGAATATCTGCGGCCCGGGCAGCGCGAGATCGCTCTGGTGTTTCCGATGCGCCCCGGGCCGGTGCCGGAAGCGGTCTATGATCGCGCCGCGGCGCTGGTCGCCGCCGAGCTCGACCGCGGCGCCGACACCGCCCTGTTGTGCCAGGGCGACCCGCTGTTCTACGGCAGCTTTGCCGGCATTTTCGCCCGCCTGGCGCCGCATTACGCGGTGGAGATCGTGCCCGGCGTGTCGTCGCTGACCGCCTGCGCCGCCGCGGCCGGGCGGCCGCTGGCGCGGCGCGACGAGACGCTGACGGTGGTCCCGGCGACCCTGCCGGAAGACGAGCTGGAACGCCGGCTCGCCGCCGCCGAGGGCGCCGCGGTGATCAAGCTCGGCCGGCATTTCGCCAAGCTGCGCCGGGTGCTCGACCGGCTTCACCTGACCGGCGGCACGGTCTATGTCGAGCGCGCCGGCCTGCCCGGCGTACGGGTCCTGCCCGCGGCCGAGGTCGAGCCGGCGACGGTGCCGTATTTCGCGACCGCCCTGGTGCGGCGGAAAGGAGGCGGCGATGGCCGAGATTGAGTTCGCTGACGGCAAGTTTACCGTCGATCGGCCCGAGGCGCGCGGCGAGGTTTACCTGCAAGGTGCCCACGTCACCCGCTGGGTACCGGCGGCGCAGCGGCCGGTCATCTTCCTCAGCCCCAACAGCGCTTTTGCCCCCGGCCGGGCGATCCGCGGCGGCATTCCGGTGGTGTTTCCCTGGTTCGGCCCCCACCCGAGCGATCCGCAGGCGCCGCAGCACGGCTATGCCCGCACCCGGCCGTGGCTGTTCGCCGGCGCCGCGGGCGGCGCCCTGCAGTTCGAGCTGGCGGCCGAACCGTTCCGGCTGCGCTACGAGGTCGCCTTCGGCGCCACCCTCGCGCTCACCCTGACGGTGGAGAACCGCTCGTCGCAGGAGGCCGGCTGCGAGGCGGCGTTGCACAGCTATTTCGCGGTCTCCGACGTCGCCGCCGTTGCCGTCGAAGGGCTCGCCGGCTGCACCTATCTCGACAAGCCCGACGGCATGCGGCGGAAGCTCCAGGCCGGCGACGTGACCTTTGCCGGCGAGACCGACCGGGTCTATCTCGACACCCCGCCGCAGCTCGCGATCCGCGACCCCGGCTGGCGGCGCCGCATCGCCATCGACAAGACCGGCGCCGCCGCGACGATCGTATGGAACCCGTGGCGCGACAAGGCGGCGGCGATGGCCGATCTCGGCGCCGAGGCCTGGCGCGGCATGGTCTGCGTCGAGACCGGCAACGTCGCCGACAACGCGGTGCGCCTCGCCGCCGGCGCCAGCCACACGATGACGACGGCGATCGCCGTCGCCGCGCTGTAGGCGATGCCCGGCGCGGCGATCTTCGTCCTCGGCCCGAGCGGCCTGGCGCTCGGGCGGCGGCTGCGCGCGCTGCTGCCCGGCGCGCGGCTGAGCGGCCCGGCCGCGCTCGCCGGCGAGTGCGACGAGACCTATGCCGGCGCGACCGCGGCAATCGCCGCCGCCTTTGCCGCCGGGCGCCCGGTCATCGGGGTCTGCGCCAGCGGCATCCTGATCCGTGCGGTGGCGCCGCTGCTCGCCGACAAGCGCGACGAGCCGCCCGTCGTCGCCGTCGCCGAGGACGGCTCGGCGGCGGTGCCGCTGTTGGGCGGGCATCACGGCGGCAACGCGCTGGCGCGGCGCATCGCCGCCGCGCTCGGCGGCGCCGCCGCGATCACCACGGCGGGCGACCTGCGCCTCGGGATCGCGCTCGACGAGCCGCCGCCGGGCTGGAAGCTTGCCGAGCCGGCGCCGGTGAAACGGATCGCCGCCGCCCTGCTGGCCGGCGAGCCGGTGGCGCTGTGCGGCGAGGCACCATGGCTGCGCGCCGCGCCGGTCGCCTGGGCCGAGACGGCGCGGCTGAAGATCGTCGTCAGCGAGCGCGCGCCGGCGCCGGACCCCGACACGCTGGTCTATCACCCGCCGGTACTGGCCGTCGGCATCGGCTGCGCCCGGGGCTGCCCGGCCGAGGAGATCGCCGCCCTGGCGCACGACAGCCTCGCCGGCGCCGGGCTCGCCCCCGCGGCGGTGGCGGCGGTGGTCTCGGTCGAGCTGAAGAGCGACGAGCCCGGCATCCATGCGCTCGCCGCCGCCTGGGGCGTGCCGGCGCGGTTCTTTTCGGCCGCCCGCCTGCTCGAGGAGACGCCGCGGCTGACCGAGCGCTCGGCGGCGGCGTTCCGCGCCGCCGGCTGCTGGGGCGTCGCCGAGGGCGCGGCCCTGGCCGCCGCCGGCGGTCCCGCCGCGACCCTCGTCGTCGCCAAGCGCAGGTCGGCGGGCGCGACCTGCGCCGTCGCCCGCGCCGCCGCGCCGCTCGACGCGCAGACGCTGGGCCGGGCGCGCGGCCGGCTCGCGGTCGTCGGCATCGGCCCGGGCGACGCCGCCTGGCGCACCCCCGAGGCCGAAGCCGAGCTCGCCGCCGCCGACGAGGTCGTCGGGCTCACGCGGTATCTCGACCTCGCCGGCAGCGCGATCGCCGGCAAGACCCGGCACGGCTTTGCGATCGGCGAGGAGGAGGCGCGCGCCCGCCTCGCCCTCGACCACGCCGCCGCCGGCCGGCGGGTGGCGCTGGTGTCGTCCGGCGATGCCGGCATTTACGGCATGGCGGCGCTGGTCTGCGAGCTGATCGAGCGCGGCCGGCGGCCCGAATGGGACCGGGTCGAGCTCGCCGTGCTGCCCGGGATCAGCGCGATGCAGGCCGCCGCCGCCCGCGCCGGCGCGCCGCTCGGCCACGATTTCTGTGCGGTCTCGCTGTCCGACCTGCTGACCCCGTGGGCGGCGATCCGCGCCCGCCTCGAAGCCGCCGCCGCGGGCGACTTCGTCGTCGCCCTTTACAACCCGCGCTCGGCCCGCCGCGCCGCCCGGCTGGGCGAGGCCGCCGCCATCCTGCTGACGCGGCGCGCGCCGGAAACGCCGGTGTTCATCGCCCGCAATCTCGGCCGCGCCGGCGAGAGCTGCCGGATCGCGACGCTGGGCGGGCTCGCCGGCGAGGCGGTCGACATGCTGAGCCTCGTCATCGTCGGCAATTCGCAGACCCGCCGCGACGGCGCCCGGCTCTACACCCCGCGCGGCTATTTCGCGCGATGACCGTGCATTTCATCGGCGCCGGACCGGGCGCGCCGGACCTGATCACGCTGCGCGGCCACCGGCTGATCGGCGAGTGCATGGTCTGCCTTTACGCCGGCTCGCTGGTGCCGCGCGCGGTGGTCGCCGCGGCGCCGCCGGGGGCGCGGCTGGTCGACACCTCCGCCCTGACCCTCGACGAGATCGTCGCCGAGATCGAGGCGGCCGACCGCGCCGGGCACGACGTCGCCCGGGTCCATTCCGGCGACCCCTCGCTCTACGGCGCGATCGCCGAGCAGATGCGCCGGCTCGACCGGCTCGGCATCGCCTACGACGTGACCCCCGGCGTGCCGGCCTTTGCCGCCGCCGCGGCGGCGCTGAAGCAAGAATTGACCCTGCCGGGGGTGGCGCAGACGGTAATCCTGACCCGCACCGCGACGCGCGCCTCGGCAATGCCGCCGGGCGAGGCGCTGGACCGCCTCGCCGCGAGCGGGGCGACGCTGGCGATCCACCTGTCGATCGCCAACCTCGCCAAGGTGGTGCGCAGCCTGGCGCCGCATTACGGCGCCGCCTGCCCGGTCGTCGTCGCCTACCGCGTCGGCTGGCCGGACGAGCTGCTGATCCGCGGCACGCTCGCCGACATCCGCGGCCAGGTGAAGGCGGCGGGAATCACCCGCACCGCGCTGATCCTCGCCGGCCCGGCGCTATCCGGCGAGGGCGGCGGCGACAGCCGGCTCTATGCCGCCGATCACCACCATGTGCTGCGCCCGCTCAGCGCTTCGCCATCGCCCGCCGCAAGGCCTGGACCACCGCCGGCTTGTGCGAATCGGCGGCCCAGCCGACCGCGTCGCGGCCGGTGAAATCGTTTTTCGCCGGGTTGGCGCCCTTGGCGAGCAGGGCCTGGACGATCTCGATATCGCCGTGGCGCGCCGCCGCCATCAGCGGGGTCTGTCCGCTGTGGTTCTGGATATCGACCGCGGCGCCGCAATCGATCAGCAATTTGGCCATCTCGACCTGGTCGCGGTCGGCGGCATAGAACAGCGCGGTATTGCCGGTCGGGTCGCGCAGGTCGAGCTGGGCGCCGCCCTTGATAAGGATCGCGGCGATCTGAAGATTGCCCGAGGCGGCGGCGATGATCAGCCCGGACCGGCCGGTTTCGTCGGTCTCGTTGGGGCTGTGGCCTTCACCCAGCAGGCGGCGTACCTGAGCGGCGTCGTTGGCCTTGGCGGCCCGGGCGATATTGTCCCAGTACTTGCCGAACGGGCTCCAGTCGGCCGCTGCCGGCCCGGCCAGAGCGAGCCCGGCGGCAGCGGACAGGACGACACGGCGGGCGATCATGGCAACCTCCTCGCGGCGCGATGCCGGTCCGGCCCGGCGAGCCAGTCGAGCGCCGCTTCGACCGTCTCGACCGCGGGGCCCGGCGCCGCCGGCGGGCGCCGCACGATGATGACCGGCAGGCTCAGCTCGCGCGCCGCGATCAGCTTGGCCTCGGTCGCCGCGCCGCCGCTCGCCTTGCAGACCACGACGTCGATCGCGTGGCGCTGCAACAGGTGGCGCTCCTCGGCCAGGGTGAACGGGCCGCGGCCGACGATCACCTCGTGATAGCGCAGCGGCAGCCGCTCTTTCGGCGGATCGACCAGGCGGACGAGAAAGCGCACCCCGGTGACCGCGGCGAACGGCGCCAGCGAACCGGCGCCGACGGTCAGCCAGGCGCGCCGGCCGACCCGGCCGACGATGCGCGCCGCGGCCTCGACGCTGTCGACCTCGATCCAGCGGTCGAGCGGGTGGCGCTGCCACGGCGGGCGCTGCAGCACCAGGCGCGGCACCCCGGTGCGGGCGCAGGCGAGATAGGCCGACAGCGAGATTTCCGCGGCGAAGGGGTGCGTGGCGTCGATCAGCCGGTCGATCTCCTGCTCGCGCAAATAGGCGGCAAGCCCCTCGGCGCCGCCGAACCCGCCGATCCGCACCATGCCGGGGATCGGCCCGGGATGGCGGGTGCGCCCGGCCAGGGCCGTCGTCACCGCCAGCCCCTCGCCGAAGCGGGCGAGCGCCGCCCGGGCCAGCGCCGCCGCCTCGCCGGTGCCGCCGAGGATCAACAGGCGCCGCGCGCTCATCCCGGCGCTCCGGCGCGGGCGAGAAAGGCGCCGCCGCGATCGACGATCGCCACCTCGATCGCGCTGTCGCCGGCAAGGGTCGCGAGGGCGACGGCGCGGGCGCGGCGGGCGATGCGGTCGGCGAGCGCCGCGCGCCAGTCGCCGGCAAGGTCGAGCACGGCGCCGGCATTGTCGGCCGCCTGCGCCGCGGCGACAATGCCGGGGGCGGCGCCGAGCGCGGCAAGCTCACCGGCGAGCAGGCCGGGGTCGACCCGGCTGCGGCTGGAATGCAGGTCGAGATGGCCGGCGGCCAGCTTGGCCATCTTGGCGAAACCGCCGGCCAGGGTGACGCGCGGCAGCGGCCGGCGGCGCAGGTATTTGAGCGTGCCGCCGACGAAATCGCCCATGTCGATGAGGGCATGGTCGGGCAGGCCGTAGAGCGCCTGCACCGCGCGCTCGGAGGTGGTGCCGGTGGCGGCGGCGATGTGGCTGAGCCCGGCGGCGCGGGCCACGTCGATGCCGCGATGGATGGCATGAATCCACGAGGCGCAGGAATACGGCACGACCACCCCGGTGGTGCCGAGCACCGACAGCCCGCCGACGATGCCGAGCCGCGCGTTCATCGTCTTTTCGGCAAGCCGCTCGCCGCCGGGAATGGCGATCGTCACGGTAAGGTCGGGGGGCGGCGCGCCGTTGGCCTCGGCAAGATCGGCGAGCGCCTCGCGGATCATCGCCCGCGGCGCCGGGTTGATCGCCGGCTCGCCCGGCGCCAGGGCAAGCCCCGGCCGGGTCACCGTGCCGACCCCCTCGCCGGCGGCGAAGGCGATGCCCGAGCCCGGCGCGGCCCAGGCGGTTTCGGCGACGATCAGCGCGCCGTGGGTCACGTCGGGGTCGTCGCCGGCATCCTTGACGACGCCGGCGCGGGCCCGGCCCTCGCCCAATTCGGCAAGGGCGAGCGGAAAGGACGGGGTTTCGCCGCGCGGCAGGCGAATCGCCACCGGATCGGGGAATCGCCCGGTCAGCAGCGCGGTATAGGCCGCCCGAGCCGCCGCGGCGGCGCAGGCGCCGGTGGTCCAGCCGCGGCGCAGCTCCTTCGCCATCGCGCGATCTTAGCAAAACCGCTGCGCCTCGCCACCGGCTGCGCTAGCTTGCCGCCATGACCGAGCTCGATCTGCCCGAATTCGCCGCCGGCAGCGTCTGGCTGGTCGGCGCCGGGCCGGGCGACCCCGGGCTGCTCTCGGTGCTTGCGCTGCATGCGCTGCGCCGGGCCGACGCGATCGTCTACGACGCGCTCGTCGACCGCCGCATCCTCGCCCTTGCCGGCGCCGGCGCCGAGCTCGATTTCGCCGGCAAGCGCGGCGGCCGCCCCTCGGCCCGCCAGCCCGACATCTCGGCGCGGCTGATCGCGCTGGCGCGGCAGGGACGGCGGGTGCTGCGCCTCAAGGGCGGCGACCCGTTCGTCTTCGGCCGCGGCGGCGAGGAGGCCCTGGCGCTGGCCGAGGCCGGCATTCCCTATCGCATCGTGCCGGGCATCACCGCCGGGATCGGCGGGCTCGCCTATGCCGGCATCCCGCTGACCCATCGCGCGACCAACTCGGCGGCGACCTTTATCACCGGGCACGATGCCGAAAGCGGCGACTGGGCGGCGATCGCCCGCGGCTCGCCGGTCATCGTCGTCTATATGGGGCTCAACCATCTCGGGGCGATCGCGGCGCGCCTGATCGCCGCCGGGCGCGACGCCGGCGAGAAGGTGGCGATCGTCGCCAAGGCGACGACGCCGGAGCAGCGCGTCGTCATCACGACGCTGGCCGAAGCGGAGGCCGCGGCCGCGGGCATCGAGGGGCCGGCGGTCATCGTCATCGGCGAGATCGTGCGCTTCGCCGCGGCGCTGGCCTGGATATGAGCGGGCTGATCCTCGCCGCCCCGGCCTCGGGCAGCGGCAAGACGGTGGTGACCCTCGGCCTCCTTTATCATTTGCGCCGGCGCGGGCTGCGCGTCGCCGCCGCCAAGGCGGGGCCCGACTACATCGACCCGGGCTTTCATGCGGCGGCGAGCGGCCGGCCCTGCCTCAACCTCGACCCGTGGGCGATGCGGCCGGGCACCCTGGCGCGCCTGGTCGGCGAGCTCGAACGCGACAGCGACCTCGTCGTCTGCGAGGGCGTGATGGGCCTGTTCGACGGCACCGGGCCGGACGGCGAGACCGGCTCGACCGCCGAATTGGCGCGGCTCACCGGCTGGCCGGTGGTGCTGGTCGTCGATGCCCGGCGCCAGGGCGCCTCGGTTGCGGCGCTGGTCGCCGGCTTTGCCCGCCACGACCCCGAGGTGACGCTCGCCGGGGCGGTGTTCAACCGCATCGCCGGGGCGCGCCACCGGGCGATCCTCGAAGCGGCGCTCGCCCGCCGCGTGCCGGAGGTGCCGTGCCTCGGCGCGGTGCCGCACGACCCGGCCCTCGCCCTGCCCGAGCGCCATCTCGGCCTGGTCCCGGCCGGCGAACAGCGCTTCGACCCGGCCCCGATCGCCGCCGCCGTCGCCGCGGCGGTGGATGCCGATCGCCTCATCGGATTGGCCCGGCCGTCACGCCTGGCGGGCGGCGAGGCCTGCGGGGTCGCCCCGCTCGGCCGGTTGATCGCGGTCGCCCGCGACGACGCCTTTGCCTTCGCCTATCCGGCGCTGCTCGCCGACTGGCGCCGCGCCGGCGCCGAGCTCGCCTGGTTCTCGCCGCTGGCCGACGAGGCGCCCGACCCGCGCGCCGACGCCGTGTTTCTGCCCGGCGGCTATCCCGAGCTGCACGCCGGGCGGCTCGCCGCCGCAACCAATTTTCTCGCCGGGCTGCGCCGTCACCGCGGCACGGTCTACGGCGAATGCGGCGGCTACATGGTGCTCGGCGAGAGCCTGGTCGACGCCGCCGGCGCCGCGCACCGCATGGCCGGGCTGCTGCCGCTGGCGACCAGCTTTGCCGAGCGCCGGTTGCAGCTCGGCTATCGCGAGGCGAGGCTGCTGGCGGATTTCCCGCTCGGCCCGGCAGGCGCGCGCTTCCGCGGCCACGAATTCCACTATGCCACGATCCTCCGGGAAGGCCCGGGCGAGCGGCTGTTCGACCGCGGCGGGCTGCGCCGGGGCAACGTCGCCGGCTCGTTCATCCACCTGATCGACCGCGCGGATTAAAGCCGCTGGCCGCTGTCGGCGTCGAACAGGTGGACGTGCTGCGGGCGGATCGCGAGGGGGACGGTCTCGCCGAGGCGCAACGCGACGGTGCCGGCGGCGCGCGCGACGAGGGCGAGGCCGCGGGGCGCGAGCGTGCCGTGCAGGATGGTGTCGGCGCCGAGCCGTTCGAGCAGCCCGAGGCGCACCGCCAGCGGCCCGCCTGCGGCGAGCTCGAGATGCTCGGGCCGCAGCCCGACGGTGACGGGACGGCCGGGTTCGCCCCGGCGGTCGAGCGGCAGCAGCGCCTCGCCGATCCGAACGCCGCCCTCGGCCAGTTCGCCCGGCAGCAGGTTCATCGCCGGCGAGCCGATGAACCCGGCGACAAAGGTGGTCGCCGGCCGCTCGTAGAGCTCGAGCGGCGGGCCGATCTGGTCGGCATTGCCGGCGTTCATCACCACCAGCCGGTCGGCCAGGGTCATCGCCTCGACCTGATCGTGGGTGACGTAGAGCGAGGTGGTGGCGAGCTCCTGCTGCAGCCGCTTGATCTCGACCCGCATCTGCACGCGGAGCTGGGCGTCGAGGTTGGACAGCGGCTCGTCGAACAGGAACACCTTGGGCTCGCGCACGATGGCGCGGCCCATCGCGACGCGCTGACGCTGGCCGCCGGAGAGCTGGCGCGGCTTGCGGTCCAGCAGGCCGTCGAGCTGCAGGATCGCGGCGGCGCGGTCCACCCGGCGGCGGATCGCGGCGCGGTCCATGCCGCGCATCCTGAGCCCGTAGGCCATGTTGTCGAACACGCTCATATGCGGATAGAGCGCGTAGTTCTGGAACACCATGGCGATGTCGCGGTCCTTCGGCTCGACCCCGTTGACAACGCGGCCGTCGATCGCGACGGTGCCGGCGGTGACGGTTTCGAGCCCGGCGACCAGGCGCAAGAGGGTCGACTTGCCGCAGCCCGACGGGCCGACGACGACGACCAGCTCACCGTCCGCGACGGCGACGCTGACGCCGTGCACCACCTCGCGCCCGGCGAAGGATTTGCGCACCCCGTCGAGGGTCACCGTGGCCATTTACGAACCCGCGGGCCCATCTTTGTCGTCCCGCCAAACGAACCCGCTATCCATGTCACCCTCCCGGCTCCCGCCGCCAGCGGTTGCCGTGCCGGGCAAACCCGGCGGCGCCGAGCAATCGCTCGACCCCCGAGGCGTTGGCGGCGGGAATTGCCGCGGTCAGCGGCACCCGGCGGGCGACAACGCGGGCGAGCAGGGCGGCGAAGACGCCGCGGCGGCGATGGCTCGGCAGGACCCCGCCGTGGCGCAGTTCGAGCACCTCGTGCTCGCCCCAGAAGCGGTCGGTCTGGTTCGGCTCGACCAGCAGGAAGCCGACGATCCTGCCGTCATCGACCGCGAGCCAGGATTCGCCGCAGCGGGCGCAATTGCGGATCGTCCGGTAAAGCGCCTCCTCGCGCTCCAGCGGGTCGAGCCGCAGCGGGATTTCGTCGGCCACCGCCTTGACCGCGGCGAGGATGTCGGGCGCCTCGTCGAGCGCCGCCTGGCGATAGCTGACCGCGCCCACCTATTTCTCCGATTCGACCAGCCCCTTGACGAACCAGCGCTGCATCAGCACGACGACGAGGGTCGGCGGCAGGATCGCCAAGAGGGCCGTGGCCATGATCAAGTGCCACTCGGTCTGCGCATCGCCGTTGCCGATCATCTGCCGCATGCCGATGACGATCGTCGTCATGCCCGGGCTGTCGGTGACCAGCAGCGGCCACAGATACTGGTTCCAGCCATAGATGAACAGGATGACGAAGAGGGCCGCGATATTGGTCTTCGACAGCGGAATGACGGTATCGACGAGAAAACGCCACGGCCCGGCGCCGTCGATCTTGGCGGCCTCGACCAGCTCGTCGGGGATGGTCAGAAAGAACTGGCGGAACAACAGAGTCGCCGTCGCCGAGGCGATCAGCGGCAGGGCCAGCCCGGCATAGGAATTGATCAGCTTGAGGTCGGCGGCGATCTTGTAGGTCGGCATGATGCGCACCTCGACCGGCAGCATCAGGGTGACGAAGATCGCCCAGAAGCACAATTTGCGCAGCGGAAAGCGGAAGAACACGACGGCATAGGCCGAGGGCAGAGAGATCGCGATCTTGCCGACGGCGATCGCCAGCGCCATCGCCGTGCTGTTGAGCAGCATCGACCACACCGGCTGGCCGCTGGTCTTGACCGTGCCGGCGGCCAGGGCCTCGAGCGTGTTGGCGAAAAAATGCCGGCCCGGCACGAGGCTCATCGGCGCGGCGAGGATGTCGGGCAGGGTGTCGCTGGCAGCGACGAAGGCGACGTAGACCGGGAACAGCACGAGCGCCAGCCCGGCGATCAGCACCGCATGCGGCACCAGGGCGCTGCGCCGGGCGGTGACCATGCCGCCGTCGCTCATGCGTAGTGCACCCGCCGCTCGATGAAGCGGAACTGGATGCCGGTCAGGGCGACGACGATCGCCATCAGCACCACCGATTGCGCCGCCGAGCCGCCGAGATCGAGGCCGACGACGCCGTCGTACCACACCTTGTAGACGAGGATTTCGGTCGCCTGCCCCGGCCCGCCCTGGGTGACGTTGTGGATCACCCCGAACGTGTCGAAAAAGGCGTACACGATGTTGACCACCAAAAGAAAGAAGCTGGTCGGCGCCAGCAGCGGAAAGACAATGGTCCAGAAGCGGCGGCGCGGGCTGGCGCCGTCGATCGCCGAGGCCTCGATCAGCGACGGCGGGATCGCCTGCAAGCCGGCGAGAAAGAACAGGAAGTTGTAGCTGATCTGCTTCCACGCCGCGGCGAGAATGACGAGCAGCATCGCCTGCGGCCCGTCGAGCAGGTAGTTCCAGTCGAGGCCGGCGCGGTTGAGCCCGGCGGCGAGCACCCCGATCGCCGGGTTGAACAGGAACATCCACAGCACCCCGGCGATCGCCGGGGCGATCGCGTAGGGGATCAGCAGCACGGTCTTGTAGAGCGCGGCGCCGCGCACCACCCGGTCGGCCATCACCGCCAGCAGCAGCCCGGGCGCCAGCGCCAGCACCGCGACCGACAGGCTGAACAGCGCGGTGACCCCGAACGAGGCGAGATAGTTCGGGTCGGCGAAGAGCTGGGTGAAATTCTCGATGCCGGCGAAGCGGGTGGCGAGCCCGAATGCGTCGCCGCGGCGGAACGACTGCACCACCGCCTGCCCGGCCGGCCAGAAGAAGAACACCAAGGTCACCGCCATCTGCGGCAGCAGCAGGACCGCCGGGCACAGCCAGCCGGCAAAGACGACGCGGCGCTCCATGCCCGCCCGGCGGCGCCGACGCTACTGAGTGTTGCGCTGGAACTGGCGCAACAGGGCGTTGCCGCGCTTGACCGCGTCGTCCATCGCCGCCTTGGCGCTCTCCTTGCCGGAAAACGCCGCCTCGAGATCCTCGGCGATGATGTCGCGGATCTGCACCAGGTTGCCGAAGCGCAGCCCGCGCGAATTTTCGGTCGGCGGCTTGCCGGTCATCTGCTTCAGCGCGGTCTCGGTGCCGGGATGCTGCTCATAGAACCCCGACGCCTTGGTTGCGGCATAGGCGGCCTTGGTGATCGGCAGGTAGCCGGTGTCCTCGTGCCATTTGACCTGGACGGGGATACCCGACAGGTAGGCGAAGAATTTGGCCACGCCCTTGTAGTGCTCGGCCGGCTTGCCGCCCATCACCCACAGGCTGGCGCCGCCGATGATCGAGTTCTGCGGCGCGCCCTTGACGTCGGGATAGTAGGGCAGCTCGGTCACTCCGAACGGTGCCTTCAGGCTCTTGCTGAACAGGCCATAGGCGGCGGACGAATCCTGGATCATCCCGCAATCGCCGTTGAGGAAGCGGGCCTCGGGCTCGGTGGTCCGGCCGGAATAGTCGAAGCTCTTGTCCTTCTGCGCCTCGGCGAGGTTGGCGACATGGCGCACGACGGTCGGGTTGTTGATTTCCAATTCGGTGTCGGCGCCTTCCAGCCCGTTCGCCTTGGTGCCGATCGGGATATTGTGCCAGGCGCTGAAATTCTCGATCTGCACCCAGCTCACCCAGGCCGAGGTGAAGCCGCAATTGAGCCCGGCGGCGCGCAGCTTCTTCGCCGCGGCGAAGGTCTCGGGCCAGGTCTTGGGCGGCGTGTCGGGGTCGAGCCCGGCCTTCTTGAAGGCGTCCTTGTTCCAGTAGACCACGGGGGTGGAGCTGTTGAACGGCAGCGACAGCATCTTGCCGTCGGCGGTGCTGTAATAGGCGGTGACCGCCGGCAGATAGGCGCTCGGGTCGAACGGCTCGCCGGCGTCGGCCATCAGCTGGTAGACCGGTTTGATCGCCCCCTTGGCCGCCATCATCGTCGCGGTGCCGACCTCGAAGACCTGGACGATGTCGGGCGCGTTGCCGGCGCGGTAGGCGGCGATCGCCGCGGTCATCGTCTCGGCGTAGGAGCCCTTGAACACGGGCACGACCTTGTAGTCGCTCTGCATCTTGTTGAAGTCGGCGGCGATCTGGTTGACCCGGTCGCCGTTTACCGCGGTCATCGCGTGCCACCACTGCAGCTCGACCGGGTCGGCCGCGGCGCTCCCGGCGAGAGCGAAAAACGCCGCCGCGGCGCCGGCGAGAATCTTCGGATGCATGCCTTCCCCCCTCTTGCGGCCGCGACGCGGCGCCGCGCATTCTGTAAAGCCGCAGCTTGCCAAATCATGACCGGGCCGGGAAGCTTTTGTGACGCCGGCGCAGCCATCCGCCACCGTCGCGGCGATCGCCCGCCGCGCCGCCGCGCTCGACCTCGGCGCCGCCCTGGCGATCCGCGCCAGCCCGCGGGCGCGGCGCCTGTCGCTGCGCATCGACGCCGCACTCGGCGGGGTCGAACTGGTGGTGCCGCGCCGGGTCGCGCCCGAAGATGCGCTCGACTTCCTCTTCCGCCAGCGCGGCTGGATCGCCGCCCGGCTCGCCGCGCTGCCGGCGCGCGTCCCGTTTGCCGAAGGCGCGATCGTGCCGGTGTTCGGCGTGCCGCACCGCATCCGCCGCGAATTCGACCCGGCGATGCCGCCGGTCGCGATCCGCGACGGCGAGATCCGGGTGCGCGGCGACCCGGCCCATCTCGCCCGCCGGGTGCGCGACCACCTGATCGCCGTCGCCCGGCGCGACTTTGCCGCCCGCGCGCAGCGCCACGCCGCCCGGCTCGGCCGGCGCGTCGCCCGGGTCGGCGTGCGCGATCCGAAAAGCCGCTGGGGAAGCTGCTCCGCCGCGGGCAGCCTGTCGTTCAGCTGGCGGCTGGTGTTCGCGCCGGACGCGGTGGTCGACTACGTCGTCGCGCACGAGGTGGCGCATCTCGCCGAGATGAACCACGGGCCGCGCTTCTGGCGCGTCGTCGCCGGGCTGGTGCCCGACAGCAAGGCGCCGCGCGCCTGGCTGCGCCGCCACCGCAACCGCCTGTTTTGCTACGGGTAAAGAAAAGGCCGGGCAGCCCTGCCCGGCCTTCTCCGTGATCCGGGTCGAATCGCCTAGCGGGTGGTGCCGCCGGCGCCCGGACTGGTCGAGGGCGCGGCCGAGCGGTGCGAGCCCGGGGTGGCCGAGGGCGACATCGGCGAGGCGCCGCTCGACCCGCTGCCCATCTCGCCGGAGCTGCCGGACAGGCGCTGCAGCGTCTCCTGGTCGAGCTGCGCGGTCACCGGCAGCCCGCTGCTCTGCTGGAAGCGGCGCAGGGCGGCCTCGGTCTCCGGTCCCATCTTGCCGTCGACCTGTCCCTGGTAGAACCCCTTCTGCTTGAGCTGCTGTTGGGCTTCCTTGATCTGGTCGGGCGAGGCGACGTTGGTCATCGACGACGAGCTTGTCGATGAATTCATCCCCGGGGCCTGGCCCGGCGTACGCGGCGCCGTCGCCCCGCTCGGGGCGGGCGAAGACGGCGAATAGCTGCTCTGGGCGGAAGCCGCCCCCGCCATGCCCGCGGTAACGAGCGCGACAACGGCGGCCGCGCTGAGGGCGCGTTGCATAGATACCTCCAATCGTTGCGGCGCCTGGGGGGCGCCAGTACCGGAGGCCAACGAAGCCCCCGCCGGGAGGTTCCGCCCGGGAGCTGCGGTTCAGCCGGGAGAGGATCGCCCCGCTCCGGCCTGTGCGGACGGCGCGAAATCGCGGCGCATCAGCCCCGCGAGCAGCACCAGCCCGGGCAGGCAGGCGGCGGTGCTGAGGGCAAAGAAGGCGGGCCAGCCGAGGCGCTCGGCGAGATACCCGCCGGAAGCCGCCAGCAGGTTCAACCCGACCGTGGCGAGCGACGACAGCAGCGCATACTGCGTCGCGGTGAAATCGCGGCTGCACAGCCCGGAGAGATAGGCGACGAAGGCGGCCGAGGCCATGCCGCCGGTCAGGTTCTCGGCGCCGATCGTCAGGGCCAGCACCGCCAGATCGTGGCCGGCCCAGAACTGCACCGCGTAGAGCAGGTTGGAGGCGGCCTGGAGCGCGCCGCAGAGGAGCAGCGACGGGTAGAGCCCGAGCCGCAGCACGCAGACGCCGCCGGCCGCGACCCCGGCCAAAGTGGCGACGACGCCGTAGAGCTTGGCGATCGTCGCCACCTCGGCCGGGGTGAAGCCGAGCCCGACATAGAGCGGGTTCGCCATCGAGCCGGCGAGCGCATCGCCGAACTTGTAGAGCACGATGAACAGCACGATGGCGGCAAGCCGCAGCGCGCCCTGGCGCCGCACCATGTCGGCGAACGGCGCGACGACGGCCTGGCGCAGCCAGGCGGCGATGCCGGGTGCCGCCGCCGGGGCGGCGCCGCCCGGTTCCGGGGTCAGCCACACCGTGACCATGCCGACCAACATCAGCGCCGCCATCGCCGCATAGGCAAAGCGCCAGCCGCCGAACCCGGCGGCATAGAGGGCGCCGGCGCCGGCGGCGAGCATGCCGAAGCGATAGCCCCACTGCGTCGCCGCCGCCCCCGCGCCCTGCTCCTCCGGGCGCAGCAATTCGATGCGGTAGGCGTCGATGACGATGTCCTGGCTGGCCGACAGGAAGGCGACGGCGAGCGCGGCGAGCGCCGTCGCCGCCGGGTGGCGCGGCGGATCGCTGAAGCCGAGGGCGAGGATCGCGAGCACCAGCGCGGCCTGGATCGCCAGCGCCCAGGAGCGCCGCCGCCCGAGCCGGCGGGTCAACAGCGGCACCGGCACCCGGTCGATCACCGGCGACCACAAAAACTTGACGCTGTAGGGCGCCCGCGCCAGCCCGAACAGGCCGATCGCGGTCAAGGACAGGCCGAGATCGGCAAGCCAGTACGACAGCGTGCCGGCGGTCAGCACCAGCGGCAGACCGCTGGAGAACCCCATCAGCAGAACCGCGACAAGGCGCGGCTCGCGATAGACCGCGAGCGCCGCGAACCAACCGCCGGCGCCGCCTCTACTTGCGCGCGGCACCGATCACGTCGGCCGCGACCTGCATCCTGACGATCCGGTCGGGGTTGTCGACGCGGCCGTCCCGCTTCGGATCGCCCTGCTTGATCCTGTCGAC
>Ga0209581_1002419_pt1 | contig 17977 bp, 17 predicted proteins | sample Coa_R2_FD_187160 | JGI IMG/M metagenome (GOLD analysis project Ga0209581, IMG submission 187160) | Surface soil microbial communities from Centralia Pennsylvania, which are recovering from an underground coalmine fire - Coalmine... | ecosystem: Environmental > Terrestrial > Soil > Unclassified ...
CGTGATGCTGCAACAGGATGGCCTGCATCCGGGCCTGACCGCACGCGAGACTCTGCGCCTGTATGCGGGTTTCTTCGCCGATCCCGTCCCCGTGCAGAGCATGCTGGACACTGTCGGCCTGGCGCCGGTGGCCGGCGTCAGGTGCCGGCGCCTTTCCGGAGGCCAGAAGCGCCGTTTGGCCCTGGCCGTGGCGCTGATTGGACGCCCCGAATTGGTTTTCCTGGACGAGCCGACCACCGGCATGGATCCGCAAGCCAGATTGGCCACCTGGGAGATTATCCGGGGGTTGAAGGCGGATGGCGTCACCGTCGTGCTGACCACGCACCTGATGGACGAAGCCGAGCGGCTGGCCGATCGCATCGCCATCCTCAATCACGGCCGCCTCGTCGCACTGGATACGCCCGCAGCTCTGACGCGCCGCGGCACGTCCGGCACGATGCGACTGCTTGCCGAGCCCGGCCTGAATCTGGCGGCATTGCCGAGCGTACGATCGGCCAGTGAGGCCGAGCCCGGCGTCTATCTGCTGGAATCCGACGACCCCGCCGCCTTGGCCGTGGAGGTGACGGCCTGGCTGCGCGATCAGGGCGTGACGCTGCGTGAGCTGCGCATCGGGCACTCCACGCTGGAGGAGACATTCCTATCCTTGACCGATGAAGGGGAGTTGACGTGAGCCAGGCTTCGCCGCTCGCGCGGGCCGTTGCATCTCAGAGCCGCGCCGAGTTGTTGCTCGCCGCGCGGCGCGGGGAAAACATCTTGATCACGGTCGTCGTCCCGGTCCTGCTGCTGGTGTTCTTCGCCTCGCTCGGCGTGGTACAGGCCGGGACCTCCCACCCCGTCACCTTTCTCTTGCCGGGGATGCTCGCCCTTGCCGTGATCGCCACCGCGATGGTGAGCCTGGGCATCTCCACGGCGTACGAGCGCTACTACGGGGTGCTCAAGCGTCTTGGTTCATCGCCGCTGCCGCGCGGCGGCCTCATCACCGCCAAGGCGCTGTCGGTGGTGGCGCTGGAAATCCTCCAGGTGGCGTTACTGGTCGCCGTTGCCGCCATTGGCTACGGCTGGCGGCTGCCCCAGACCCACAGCGCCGACGCGGTGGGCATCACGGCCCTGGCGCTGGTCCTGGGCACGCTGGCCTTCGCCGGGCTGGGGCTGGCGATGGCGGGAGGCTTGCGCGCCGAGGCCACGCTTGCCGGGGCCAATGGCCTCTATCTGGCCTTCCTGCTGTTGAGCGGCGCCGTGCTGCCTCTGGACCACCTGCCGAATGTCCTGCAGGCGATTGCCAGTGTCCTGCCCGCCGCTGCCATGACCAACGTCTTGCGCGCGGCCCTGGAGTCGGGGACCTTCATGGCGGGCGATATGCTAATACTGGCCGTCTGGGCCGTGTGCCTTCTCGCCATCGCCGCACGAACCTTTCGCTGGGAGTAGTGGTTTATCAAGAGGAGGGGAGATGTCGGAGCTACCGCTGCAAGCCATCCTTCAACGCATCGACGCCAATCGCGAGGAGATCGTCGCGGACGTGGCGAGCTGCGTGCGCATACCGAGCGTGGTTGGGCACGAGGGACAGGTCCAGCGCTTCATGCAGACGCTCTACCGGCGCCTTGACTTGGAGCTCGACGTCTTCGAAGCTAACCTCGACGAGGTCTCGCGCCATCCCGCCTTCGTGGCCACGCCATGGTCCACCGCCGGGCGCCCCAACGTGGTCGGCACCTTGCGTGGCACGGAGGCGACGGCGCGTTCTTTGGCCATAAACGGCCACGTTGACGTGGTCTCCCCCGAGCCGGTTTCGGCCTGGTCCCACGATCCCTGGGGGGCCGAGATCGTTGGCGACGGCGCCGGGCAGCGCCTATATGGCCGTGGGGCCCTGGACATGAAATCGGGCACGGTGGCCGGCTTCCACGCCCTGAAGGCCATCCTCGATTGCGGGCTGCGGCCGCGAGGCACGGCCTCGCTGCAGAGCGTGGTGGAGGAGGAAGCCGGAGGCGGCGCCGGCACCTTGGCTACCTTGCTGCGGGGCCATACCGCCGATGCCCTGCTCAACCCGGAGCCGTCGTATCGGAGCATCCTGCTTGGCCAGCCCGGCGTGATGCTGTTCAGGGTCACGGTCATCGGCAAAACGGCCCACGCCGCCGTCTCGCAGGAGGGCGTCAACGCCATCGGCAAGCTGCTGCCGCTGTATCAGGCCATGGTCGACCTGGATGCCGAGCGGGCGGCCCGCTGGACCGATCCGTTTTTCGGCGGACGGACCGGCCGCGCCGTCAATTTGAATATCGGCGTGTTCCAGGCCGGCGACTGGCCGTCGACGGTGGCCGGGCGCGCGGTCATGGAGTGCCGTGTCGCTTTCATACCGCCGCAGACACGCCAGGAGGTGCGGCGTGAGATCGAGTCGCGCATCGCCGAAGTTGCGAGCGCCGATCCCTGGCTGCGCGAGCATCCGCCGGCTGTCGAGTGGTTCGGCTGGCAGGCCGACCCCTGGCGCCAGGATGAGCGACACCCCTTCATCTCGACGCTCGGCGATGCCGTGGAGCACGTGACCGGACAACAGCCACCGCGCGAGGCTTCGACAGGTGGGCTGGACGCACGCCTGTGCGGCGCATTCGGCATTCCCGCCGCCTGCATCGGCGCCCGCGGCGCCAACATGCACGGCATCGACGAATATGTCGACCTCGACACCGTGATCGAGACGACGAAGATTATCGCCGCCACCATCGTGTCGTGGTGCGGTGTCGCCGGGTGATGCGGCGTGCAAGAGGTGACGCCAGCGCGCGGGCCGCGCTACCTCACGTTCCCCACCTTGACGATGCCCGGCTTAGTGCACGCCATCTTCACGCGCCGGGGCGGGGTGAGCCTCGCACCCTTCGATTCGCTCAACGTCAGCACCTCCGTCGGCGATGACCCGCACGCGGTGGGACAGAACCGGGATCTCGTCGCGGCGGCGCTTGAGCGCGAGCGTGACAGCCTGGTCATGGCCGGCCTGGTTCACGGCGTAGCGGTCGCCACCGTCACTCCCAGCACGCCGGGGCGCCCTCTCCCGGGCGGCGGGCGTTCGATCCCCGGCATGGATGCCCTGATCACCTCAGACCCCGGCGTTACGCTCGTCGTCACAGCGGCCGATTGTGCCCCGGTCTTTCTGATAGATCCGTCCCGGCGGGCCATCGGCCTGGTCCACGCCGGTTGGCGGGGCACCGTTGCCGGCGTCATCCCTGCTGTGATCGCGGCCATGCGAGTGGCATTTGGCAGCGACCCCGGCGACATCCGTGCAGCCGTCGGGCCCAGCCTGGGACCCTGCTGCGGCGAGTTCAGCGATCCGCGGCGGGAGCTGCCTGCATGGTGCGCACCCTTCATCCGGGGCCGGTACGTTGACCTGTGGGCGATGGTAGCGGCGCAATTGCGGGAGGCCGGGTTGAGCGGCGATCATATTGCGACAGCCCAGATATGCACGGTCTGCCGGCGGGATATGTTCTTTTCACATCGTGGCGACAAGGGCCATAGCGGGCGCTGCGCCGCCGTTCTCGCCCTGGAACGCGAACAGCGCGTGAGGCCGGCGAGCATCCCGCCTGGCGACGGCAGCCCGTGACGCGGCGCCTGTATACGGCGGGCGACGTGCGCAGCTTCGCCCGGTGCCCCGAGCTGTGGTGGTTTGAACGCCGCCGGTCGGACCTGACCAGGCTCGATGCCGCCGAATTGCAGCGACGCCGCGACGAATTGCAGCAGGAGTACGGCGCCGCCGCGGCGGGCCTGCCGGAGGACCGCCTGCTGGCTCAACTTCTGGCGCGGCGCCAGCACGTCGCACGCGGTAAGGCGTACCACCAGGCCCATGCCACCCGCGCGCTCAGGACGCGTGGCGGTTGCCTGCTGCCCCTGATGCTTGCCATGGCACTGCCGTGTCTGGCCGCCCTTCTGCTGCGTTCCCTGGACGATGCCGGGCCGATCATCGGTACCGAGCGCAGCACGCGCTATGCAGATGCCACGACGTTCGCGCATGGGTTGCCATACCTGGCGGCGGCCTGCGGGCCGACGCCGCCGGCATCCCTGCCGGCCCCCGAGGGCAGTACTGCAAGGTCAGGCCCTTAATCGTGTACAAGGGATCCCAGACGTCCGCAGCGCCGGCTGGCCGCAGTTACCCTCCATCTTCGTCACGCGTCTATACTGAAGGAAGTGGGGTGAGGGCGACCGGCCGGCCTGAACCTTAGTGCGGGCAAGTCTTGTCGAGGAATCGAGGATGGCGTTGTGTTTCCGTGTGTGTGCCGCACTGCTGGCCGTGGCCGGCGTGATCTCCTCCACCGGCTCGGTCGCCGCTCAACGCATACTGGATGGAACTCCGGGCGTCCAAATACAGGTGCAGACCGGCTACGGCTTCACCGGCGGCGCTAACTACCGCTTGCTTGGTCCGGGCCTGCTGCCCACCGACACGGTCTGGGTACCCCTGTTCATCACCTTGAGTAACAACAGCGCGACGGACATCAACTCCGGCCGGCTGAGCGTGCTGGACAGTTCGAGCCCGGCGGTCAATAACGTGCAGTTCGCGCCGGTGAACTTCACGCTCGACGTCAGCTTACCGGCGGGCGCGCACAAACAGGTCGAGATGTACGTGCCGGCTCAGGACATTGGTTCGAGCCAGCTGCAGGTCAACCTGACCAACGGCAACACTACCCTCGCCAGCCAGCAAGTCAGCGGGCAGTTACAGCCCGGTGGCGCACTCTCAATCGGGGTCCTATCGGACGACACCGCGACGCGCACGCTGCTGCACAGCCTGACCATCGGCGCCACCACCCCCAGCGTGGCCCAATTCGGCGCCTCAACCCCGCTCGATACGCTGCCACAAGCCCTGAGCAATTTCGACATTATCGTGGCCTCCAATTACTCCTCCGATAATCTGACGTCCGGCCAGCTGGCCGCGCTGCGCTCGTGGATACAGGCCGGTGGCACCTTCCTGGTGGCGGGCGGTCCGGACCTGCTCAAGACGGTCCGCCATTTGAGCCGCGACTTGCTGCCGGTGGTCCCAAACGTCGCCGGTCCGACGGCGGTGGACTCGAACGTGGCTGAACTCGCGGCATTTGGCGGCGCGGTTCAGGGTGGTGGCGGCCCTATTGAGTACAGCGTCGCCCGAGCCCTGCCGGGTGCGCAGGTCCGTCTGGCCCATAACGGCGTGCCGCTGATCGTCGATCGGCAATTCGGCCGGGGACATCTCGTGTATAGCGCGCTGGAGCCCACGCTAGCCCCCTTCAATAGGTGGTCGGCCGGGGCTGCCGGCGCATTCTGGCAACAGATGCTCGGGCCCGACCTCTCAAGCGCCCTGGACACCGTCATTCAGGGAAACAATTTCTCGGGCAGCGGCTTCACTCAGGCGGGAGGTTCCAGCAGCATCATCGGCGATTTCAATCAGGTTATTGCCCGCAGCCTGCCCTCGTTGCAGATCTACGCCGTGTTGATCCTGCTATACATACTGATCATCGGTCCCGGCAATTTCCTGGTGTTGCGCGCCATGCGTCGCCCGGAATTGACCTGGATTACGCTACCGGTCCTGTCCATCTTCTTTGGCCTGGCCTCGTTCGCCCTGGCCTATCAGCGCAACGGCGGTGACGTCGTGACCCGTCTCGACTCGATCATCATGTTAGATCCCGGCTCGCCCGTTCGACAGGTAGACTCATACGTCGGCGTCTTCGTGCCGTATCCCGGCGACTACGAAGTGTCCGGCCCGCAACAGGCCATCGCGCAGAGTATCACCGACAATACCCCAGCGGCCTCGGGACAGGACACCACCTCCCAGCCCATGCGTGCCGACCAGGGCTCGCCCTTCCATGCCTGGCTCTACGGCATGCAGATGTGGACGATGCGTGGCCTGACCATTCACCAACAAGTGGAGATTCCGGGCGACGTGATCGCCCATCTCACAGTGACGGGGAGCAAGGTCGGCGGAGACATCACGAACCTGACGCGCACGACTTTCTACGATGGCGCCATCGTCACCGCAAACGGCTATAGCAAGGTCATTCCCAGGCTTGCGCCGGGACAGAAGGTGCACCTGTCCGCATTCTCGCTCAATCCGGCAGGCTTTTCCTCCGCGCCCAACAGCGGCGACGGTCCATTGAACAACGTGTACCCAGATTCGTCGGCCGCCACGGGCTTGCAGGCTTCTGGCTCAGACCAGCAGATCGACAGCCGGCGCTACAGTAACATCCTGTCCTCGCTGTTTCCGTCGGGTTCGCTGGCCAATCCGGCCGCCCCGGCTTACTTCATCGGCTGGAACACCGAGCACCTTGTACCGATCGACGTGAACGGCTCAGCTCCGCATCGCCAGGACCTGAATCTGTTCATCGTCCCGCTGTCGCTGGAGTTGGGATCCGGGCCGATCAAGCTGGACCCCGGAACGCTCCCTGTGTCCGTAGCCAATAGCAACGCGCCGGTCGGCGCAGGGGTCAACGCAGGTATCACCCTCAGCCAGAACGATACGGCGGACCTTCAACTGCAAGTGCCGGTGGGCAGCGGGCACCTCACGGCCCGCACGGTGACCGTCACCGTGAATACAAGCACCCTGACCGCGGGTTCAGGGACCTATCAATTGTTTAACTGGGCGACTCACGCCTGGAGAACGATCAATCTAGGCTCGGGCACGGACGTCCAGAGGAACGCGGGCGCCCTGGTCTCGCCGGACGGCCGTATACTGCTGCGCATCACCGAGACCGCCGGCTCGCAGAATTTCGGCAACCTTGACCAGAACGTCGGCATCGGCCTGACCGGCGAGGTACGACCGTGAGCGGCAACGGCAGTGTGGCGGCCCCACCGGCTGCCGAGATGATGCTGAGGACGCACGAACTGCGCAAGTCGTATGCCCGGACACGGGCTCTTGACGGCCTGTCGATCAATGTCCCTCGCGGCAGCATCTACGGTTTCGTCGGCCCAAACGGCGCCGGCAAGACCACGACCATGCGCATCATGGCCACCTTGCTGCTACCCGACGCCGGCGAGGTATGGGTCGATGGGCAGCCGCTGACCTCCAATACGTCGGCGGTGCGCAACAAGATCGGCTACATGCCCGACTTCTTCGGCGTGTACGACAATCTCACCGTGGCGGAATACCTCGCCTTCTATGCCTCGGCCTATCGGGTCCCGACCGCCGAAACCCGGCACATGATCGGCGAACTACTGGAATTGGTCGACCTTGGCTCGAAGCGCGACGAGCTGGTGGAAGGGCTGTCGCGCGGCATGAAGCAACGGCTGGGCCTGGCCCGCTGCCTCGTCCACAATCCGCAGGTCCTGCTGCTCGACGAGCCGGCATCTGGCATGGATCCGCGGGCCCGGGTCGAGATGCGGGAGATCGTCAAGGAACTGCAGCGCCTGGGCAAGACCGTGCTGGTGAGCTCGCACATCCTGCTGGAGCTGTCCGAGATGTGTTCGCACATCGGCATCATCCAGGGCGGCCGACTGATCCGGGAAGGGCCGGTCGGCGTGATCCTCAGCTCGCTGAAGGCGGCCCGCACCGTCCGCATCGGCCTCCTGGGCGACCTCGATGCTGCCGCGGACACCGTGAAGCGCCAGCGCTGGGTGACGGATGTACAGATCGTCGACGGCGCGCTGGAGGCTGCCGTTTCCGGCGAAGAGCAGGATCTTGCCGATCTGCTGCACGCGATTGTGGAGGCCGGCGTCCGGGTCGTCCAGTTCGCACCGGCCTCGAACTCGCTGGAAGAGATCTTCATGCAACTGACGGAAAGCGAGGAGTCGTGATGTACCAGAACGCGGTGCTGCGCAAGGAGCTGACCACGCGCATGCGAGGCTGGCGCTCCAGCCTGGTGATCATCGCCTATGTCACGGTGCTCGCGGGCATCGTGCTGCTGCAGCTCAGCACCTCGGCCGATCCGCAGAACTTATCCGACTCAGCTCGACTCGGTCAAAGCCTGTTTGCCGCCCTGGCCGGATTCCAGATGGCCCTGGTCATCTTCGTGGCGCCTGCCTCCACGGCCGACGCCATCAGCGGCGAGCGACAGAGGCAGACCCTGGATTTACTGCTTGTCACGGGTTTGTCGTCGCGGGCCATCATCTTTGGCAAGCTGTTTGCGGGCCTGGCCTATGACGTGCTGCTCATTCTCAGCTCGATTCCCTTGTTTAGCCTGGTCTTTCTCTTCGGCGGTGTGGGGCCCTCACAGTTTGTCGACCTGTTTGTGACGTTCCTGATCACCACCCTGCTCATCGGCTCCATGTCGCTCTTCATCTCCACCTTCACGCGTCGCAGCGGCGCCGCGGTCGTGCTGAGCATGCTGGCGACGCTGGGGCTAACGGTCGGGCTGGTCATCGTCACCCTGCTGCTGGGTGCAGCCAGTTCTGCCGCGGGCAACCCCAATACGATGCCCTTCACCGGATACTTCGACCCGCTGGTGGGCCTGGTTGCCGTACTGCCGTTCTCGCAGGATATCGGGTCGCTCGACCATTTCACGGCCGGCCCCCTGCACCTGTCCCTGTGGCAGGATCAGATGCTGGCCAATCTCCTGATGTCTGCCCTGTTCATTGCCGGCAGCATCCGCTTGCTACGGCCGAAAGGAGCGCCGCTGCGATGAACCTCACCGCGCTGATGTCGCTCATCCACCGCCGCATGGTGTGGCGACACGTACTGCCCTGGCTGGCCCGGGCACTGGCCGCGGGCCTGCTGGTTGGCGCGGCGCTCACCGCGGCAAGCCGGGGGCTACATTGGGATGTGCCGGCCGTCGCGCTATTGCTCGCGGTCGTCGCGGCCTTGATCGTCGGCGCCGCCGGGGTGCTGCGGCGGCCGGGGCTGGCAGGGGCACTGCGAGGAGCGGACGGCTTGCTGGACCTGCACAATCGCCTGCTGACGGCGTGGGAGTTTCGAGACAGCCAGGCAACCCTGCCTCGTTTGCAGCGCGAGGATCTTCTGGCCATCGCCCACAAAGAGAAGCTGACCCGGCGGCTGCCGCTGCGACTGTCGCGGCTGGATTCTGTGTTGCCCGCCGCCGGCGCCCTGTTGCTGTTCGGCGCCCTGTTGGTCCCGCACGCGCAGGCGCCGGCGCAGATGGTCGATCGCGTCGCCTCATCGCGACTCAAACATGCCGCCGCCCGCATCTCGGCCACACAGCAGAGCACCAGGAACGTGGCCAAACAGACCTCCGGCGCCTTGTCCGCGCTGGATCGCCAGCGACAACGCCAGATCGACAAGATCCTGGCCCAGCTCAAGCGCGACCTCGCCGCCGCGCATACGCCGGCACAGGCATTGAAAGCTATTGCCCGGGCCCAGGACGCGCTGAATAGGCTCTCGAACCCACAGGCCGGCCAACAGCGTGCCGCGCTGCAGAATCTGAGCAAGACGCTCTCGTCCAGCCCTGCTACTAACGGCCTCGCCCAGGCCATTAAGCAAGGCAAGCCGGCCGACGTGCAGAAGGCCGCACGGTCCCTGGCCAGGCAACTGAGCAAGATGAGTGGTGCTCAGCGGGCGGCCCTGGCCCGTACCCTGCAGGCCGCGGCAAACGCGGCGTCTCCGGATTCCAGCCTGGCCAATTCGCTGCAGAATGCGGCTACGTCGCTTGCACAGGGCGACACCGCCGGGGCCCAGAATTCGCTAAGACAGAGCGGGCAGCGCGCGGCAAGCGACCTGGCCCGCTCGCAGCAGCAGGCCAGCATCGACCAGGCCAATACAACCCTGGACAATGCGCGCAATGACATCACCTCCCAGACGGGCACCAACAGCGCATCGGGCAATCCGCCGGCCGGCAGTGGCCAGAAGACCGGAAGCGGGAGCAAGTCGGGCGCAGGGACCGGCCAGGGATCGAAGGGCAGCGCGAGGAGGTCCGGCGGCTCGGGTGGCCAGGGCTCGGCTAAGGGCAATGGTACTCAAGGCAGCGGCTCACAGGGCTCTGGTACCGGCTCCGGCAAGGGCAGCGGCGCGCAGGGCAGCGGGAATGGCTCCGGCCAGGCAAACGGCGGACGTGGTAGCGGTAACGGGTCCGGACAGGGCACCGGCTCCGGCAACGGTAACGGCCAGGGTGGCGGGAGAGGCGGCACCGGCCAGGGTGGTGGACAGGGCGGCGGGGGCTCGCGCGGGGGCAACACCAATGGTGGCCAGCAGGGCGGAACGCAGGGAGATCGCGTCTTCGTCGGCGGCCAGCAATCGCAGGGGCCGTCGTCGTCGCAACAGGGCAACCTCAATGCGCCGAGCAGGGGCCACGTCAGCTCGTGGCGCGCCGTGCTGCCGGCATACGAGCGCGGTGCCCGCGACGCGGTCGATTCGGGATCGGTGTCGCCCTCGGATCAGGGCCTTGTCAAGGGCTACTTCAACGCGCTCGATCAGCTCAATCATTAGGCGGAGGTAAGCAGCAGGTGAGTATGGCGGAGGACGCCGCGACAGGCGTCGACGAAGCGGCCGTGGCGGCGTTCGCCGAGACAGGGACCCGGTTGGTGGAGGCCATCGGCCGCGTCGTCGTCGGCCAGGAAGAGATCGTGCAGGAGGTCCTGATCGCCGTGCTCACCGGCGGACATGTGCTGCTGGAAGGTGTGCCCGGCCTGGGCAAGACGCTGCTCGTCAGGACGCTCAGCCAGGTGCTGGACGTGCCTTTCTCGCGCATCCAGTTCACACCCGACCTGATGCCCGCCGACGTCACGGGCACCAATATCATCGGCGAAGATGATCGCGGCCGCCACATCTTCACCTTCCAGCCGGGGCCCATCTTCGCCAGCGTCGTTCTGGCGGACGAGATCAATCGGGCCACCCCCAAGACACAGTCCGCCTTGCTCGAAGCGATGCAGGAGCAGACCGTGACCGTGGCCGGCGAAACGCGGCGTCTGCCCCAGCCGTTCTTCGTGCTGGCTACTCAGAATCCGCTGGAGATGGAAGGCACCTACCCCTTGCCGGAAGCGCAGCTCGACCGCTTTCTCCTCAAGCTGCTGGTGCCGTTTCCGGGCCCGGAGACGCTGGCCGGCATCGTCGGGCGTACCATCCGGCCGCCGGATACCCTGCAGCCGATTATCAGCGGCAGCGAGCTCTTGAACTTGCGGCGCACCGCGCGGGCCGTTCCCGTGGCCTCGGCGGTAACCGAGTTCGCGGTGCGCCTGCTGCTGGCAACGCATCCCGAACGGGAGGAGGCCACGCCTGAGATCAAGCGTTTTGTCCGCGCGGGCGCCAGCCCGCGTGGCCTGCAGGCACTGATCACGTGCAGCCAGGTGCGCGCCCTCTTACATGGGCGCTACAACGCCTCTATCGAGGATATCCGGTATCTGGCGGCGCCCGTCCTGCGCCATCGCATCTTGCTGAATTTCGAGGGGCAAGCCGAAGGAGTCACGACCGATGCGTTGGTAGACCACCTTCTCGACGCTCAGCGCGAGTGAGGTATGCTACCGTTTACGGGTCATGCGCGCGGAAACTGTGCGGCATCGCGCAGACGCAAGTACGCGTCAAGCCGCTGCGACGTCTGGACGGTGCGCGTCTGGCGCGCCAACAATTCGTGCATCTCTGCCTCGTGTGGATGGCACAGGCGACAGGGCGGAGCAGGCAACGATAGGTCGACGTGCGCCTCGAGGCCGCTCCCACCGCAGAGTACACAGGATCGCTGCATGTGGGCCTCCGTTTCTACCACTGGTCGTGGGCTGGTGTTCGGCCGGGCAGGGCGGTCCGCGTTCAGCCTCCCACCCTAAAGCGTATCCGGAGGGCCTTTCTCACACCACCGTACACTCCGTACGGAAGCAGTCCCAACCCTTTGGGCAGGTACGATCGCCGGGACATCGCTCCAGGACGGCCAGAGGACCTTTGGCCGGGTCCATCGGCCGTCAGCCGATCTGTGGTACCCTGAACACACGTGCCGGAGGTGAAACATGAACGAACGCGATAGCCTGCGCGGCACCTGGGGCGTGCAGCGGGAGCAAGATCTCTTCTCGTCGCGCACCAGGGAGAAGATTGAGCGGGCGCTGGCGATGGGCCTGGAGGCCGCGCCGAGCATACGGGATCGCACCATCACCCTATTTGGCCGCGGACGGGCGCAGGCATTTGCCGGCATTGCCACGTTCATGGGCGTGCCCTATCTGGAAGATGCCAACGAGGTGGGCGGGCAGGACGTGGTGGTGGTCGGCGCTCCCGTCGACGCCGGCACAACCATCCGCTCTGGCGCTCGCTACGGGCCACGTGGGTTGCGGCAGGCATCGATGATCCCGCGCGGCTTCAACCTGGAAGCGGGCGTCGACCTGGTCGAGTGCCTGAACATGGTGGATATCGGCGACATCTTCACCATCCCCGCCAACATCGAGAAGACCTTCGACCAGGTTGACCGCGGCCTCGCGCATATCTTCTCGCGCGGTGTGTTCCCTTTGGTCCTGGGCGGCGACCATTCGATCGGCTATCCGGATATCCGGGGGATCGCCCCCTATGTGGACGGCAATATCGGCATCATCCATTTCGACCGCCACGTCGATACGGCCGAGACGAGCTTCGACGAGCGCATGCACGGCTCACCCTGGTTCCATGCCACCAATATCCCCAATGCGCCCGCCACCAATCTGGTGCAGATCGGCATTGGCGGTTGGCTCGGCAACCGCGACGGTACCAAGGTCTGCCGGGATCGCGGTACCACCGTGATCACCATGGCCGACGTCGACCGGCTGGGTGTGGATCGCATTGCCGAGCTGGCGCTGGAGGTAGCCTGGAAGAACGCCAAAGCCGTCTGGTTGTCGTTCGACATCGACTGCGTGGACCCGGCCTTCGCCCCCGGAACCGGCTCGCCAGAGCCCGGCGGCTTCCTGCCGCGGGAGATACTGCGTCTGCTGCGCCTGGTGGCGCGCGAAGGCGTGGCCGGGATGGAGGTGGTCGAGGTTGCACCGCCCTACGATGTCAGCGAGATCACCGCTCTACTGGGCGTACGCGCCGCGCTCGACGTGCTGGGCACTCTGGTCAGCGAAGGCAAGCTGGGGCGGCGGCCGGTTGCGGCCACCGATAGCGACGAGCCGCCTCCCTACTAAGTGACTACGCGCCATCTGCATAGCGACGGCGTTGGACGAAAGGTAGCTCGATGCGATACAGCGCACGCATGTTCTCAACGCCCGAAGACACGGAGCACCTGGTGCGTGTCGTCTCCGCTTTGTTTGCTCCGCCGGCCGGCCTGTGGCACGTCGGCGATGTGTGGTGGGGACTCTATCAAAACACGGTGTTCCGGCCGCAGGAACACATTCGCCTGTGGTGGGATGCAGATGGCCGACCGCTGGGCTTCGTGTGGTTCTACCCGCCCGACGAGTTCTCGTGGCAACTGCTACCCGGCACACCAGATCGCAAACTGCTCGAAGACGAGATGTTTGAATGGGCGGAGCAACATGCACGCGACGTGGCGCGACACGAAGGCTTGCCCAATCCGACCGTGACGTCTTCGGCCCTGGATGTTGATCCGGACGGTAGTGGCTGCCTGTTGCGGCGTGGCTTTCGGCGGGCCGAGCGGCGCTTTATTCACCTGTACAGGGATCTCGCCGCGGCGCCACTCCCGGCCGACGCCGACGCGGGAGTGGTGGTTCGCCCGATCGCCGGGCCACACGAATACGAGGCGCGTGTGAACCTGCACCGGGATGTGTGGCAGCCGTCGAAAGTGACCATCGAAGCCTACGAGCGCCTGCAAACCGCGGCGGGCTATGAGGCCGACCTCGATCTGGTCGCCGTGACGCCGGAGGGAACGCTGGCCTCCTATTGTATCTGCTGGCTCGATCGCATCACGCGCGTCGGACTGTTCGAGCCCGTGGGCACCCGGTACAGTTGTCGCCGCAAGGGCTACGGCCGTGCCGTCATGCTGGAGGGCCTGCGACGGCTACGAGATAGGGGTATGGCCAGAGCCCGGGTCCTGAGCGCCGCCGACAACGAGGCGGCTATCGCCCTTTACCGCTCGGCCGGCTTTCAGGCCCATGCCGGCGAGTACCTGTATGTGAAAGAGTTGTAGGCGTTATGCCCTGCGCGTGATACCATAACATTCTGTAGCCAACCAGAATTCCGCCGAGGAGTGGGTGCATGAGCGACAGCGCCGACCGGCCGCTGCTCTCAGTATTGATTCCGGTGTACAACGAGGAACGAACGTTGCGCAAGGTCGTCGAGGCCGTGCAGGAGGTGCCGATCGACAAGGAGATCATCCTTGTCGATGACGGCTCGCATGACGGCTCGGCGCAGATCATCGACGAACTGGCCGATGGAGATCGCGTGCGGGGCTACCATCACGCGCACAACATGGGCAAAGGCGCGGCGGTGCGCACCGCCGTCCAGCATGCCCGCGGCGACTTGGTCCTGATTCAAGACGCCGATCTGGAATATGATCCGAATGACTACCCGGCCCTGATACAACCGATACTGGACGGCAAGTCGGACGTTGTATTTGGCAGTCGCGCCTTCTCCAGCCACACGGCCTATTCGTTCTGGTTCGTGATGGGCAACAAGCTGGTGACGCTGGCGACCAACGTGCTATTCGACTGCTACATCTCCGACATGGAAACGTGCTACAAAGTGATGCGGCGCGAGATTGCGCAGAAGCTCAACCTGCGCAGTCGCGGTTTCGAGATAGAGCCCGAGATCACCGCCAAGCTGATCCGGGCGGGACATCGGGTCTACGAGGTACCGATCTCCTATGCGGCTCGCAGCCGTGCCGAGGGCAAGAAGCTAACCTGGCAGGACGGCATCAAGGCCCTGCGCACGTTGGTACGCTACCGCTTTCTGGACTGACGCCACCCTCAGCCACCCAAACCCTCTCGCGCGGAACTGACGGCCCGCGCCAGAGATGCCAGGTCCTGGCGTGCCTTGCGCGTCGCCCCGGCGATGCGCGCCAGGGCCATATCCTCGGCCAACGAGTCGGTCTGGCCGCTCAAACCCTCCGCCTGCTCCTCCAGGGTCTTACTCGCCGTCTGGGCCTGTCGCAACAGGCTTTCAAGGCGCTGTAGTTGATCGTCTAGAGCCGCTCTCTGTTCGGCGAATGTCATGCAACCACCTCCGCGTTAGCATGGCTTGGCTATCTCCCCCACGCCGAAAGTACCGGTCGTTCCCCTACTGGCTACGCCCGAGAATGGTCCACTCAGGGCTCACACCGCGGCAGCCATTGCGCGTACGATGGAGCCAGTTCGCAACAGCCATCTTGAGGGGGAGAACACAGCCATGATCAGCCTACACGACTATAAGTATCGCAAAGAAGCCATCGAGGCAGCGCCCGAGCCGACCTCACGCGACGAGCTCATCGTGAAGTATTTGCCGCTCGTCCACTACGTGGTCAATAGCCTCTCCCTCAGCCTGCCTCCGATGCTCGACAACGACGACATCTTCAGCTACGGCTGCATGGGCCTGATCGACGCCATCGACCGCTTCGACGAGTCGCGCATGGTGAAGTTCGAGACCTACGCGGTGACGCGCATTCGCGGCTACATCATCGATCAATTGCGGGCGCTGGACTGGATCCCGCGCTCGGCACGCCAGCGCGCCCGCCAGATCGAACGCACGCACGATGAGATTGAGCGCGAAAGCGGACATGCGCCGCGGGCCGACGAGGTCGCCGCGCGCATGGGCATCGACCGCGAGAAATACGATCAGGCCGTGATCGACGCCGCCTGCGTGACGTTGTCCCTGGACGCCATCGTGCATCCGGACGACGAGAACGCCGGCGGCGGACTGCTCAACCAGATTACCGATGGCTCCAGCCCCAGCCCGGTCGCGATGGCCGAAGCTCGCGACCTGCAAGACTCCATTTCGTCGGCGCTCAGGGTGCTGCCCGAGCGCGAGCAGTATCTGTTGCACCTCTACTATTTCGAACAGCGCACGCTGCAAGAGATCAGCCGGGTGCTGGCGGTGTCGGAGTCGCGCGTGTGCCAGCTGCACACGCGAGCGCTGAGCCGCTTGCGCACCGTGATGGCCGCCTAACAGAAAATCCTCTTCCTCATCTTCTCTCGCCCGGGCGGGATGGATCGTCGCAATCCATCCCGCCCAATACTTTTTATCCACTTTACACGGTTGGCGCACAGGGAGTATGATGAGGCAGTACACGGGCGCGTGGTGCGCCCTTGAAGGAGGCACGCGGCATGTTAGTCGGTCATTTCTGGGAGTTGATCATCGTCCTGATCATCGCCCTCGTCGTCTTCGGACCCAAGCGATTGCCGGAACTGGGTTCCTCGCTGGGTAAGGGCATCCGGGAGTTCCGCAAAGCTACAAACGAATTGCAGGACAGCATCAATATCAACGAGCCGCTGCCGCAGGAGCGCCCGCGCCACACAGCCAGCGCGGAGCGCCCGGCGCCGGCCAGCCACACCACGACGGCCCAGGCCGATTACGTCGCCTCCTCGACCGTCCATGAGGGACACGACGGCGCGCCTCCGTCGGCCCATTCGACAGACTAGGCCGGTAGCAGCCATAATTCGCGGCAACAGGCGCCCCTTTGGCGGCGCCTTCGCTGCATGTGTGGCGCCCACGTCATATGGCATAATAGAGAATGAGTCGCTAGCCCATGGCATCAATGCGTAACATCCTGGCCCTGAACGATCCCGACCCCAAAGAGATGACCATCGTCGAGCATCTCGAGGAGTTGCGGCGGCGCCTGATCATCTGCATCGCCACGGTCACCGGCGGCTCGGCCGTGGGTTGGTTCTTCAAGGATTGGTTGTTCGGCGTCCTCGACGCTCCCTTGAGGCAATATCACATCTCCCTCATCGTCACCAAAGTGACGGATTTCTTTGTCATCAACCTGCTCCTCTCGGTAGCGATCGGCATCGCGCTGGTGCTGCCGGTGCTGCTCTATCAAACCTGGATGTTCATCGCACCGGCCGTCGACCTCAAAGCGCGACGCTATACCGTACCGTTTGTGTTAGTCGGCATCGTGCTCTTTGCCATCGGAGCCGTCATTGGGTACCTGATCTTCCCCCGTGTGGTCGGGTTCCTGGTCGGGCAGGGCAGCGACCTCGTCGGCGTCAAGCTCCTGCCAACGTTGCCGGACTACATCAAGCAATTCGCCCTGGTCATCATCATCTTTGGCCTTGTCTTCGAGTTGCCGGTCGTCTTGACGTTTCTCTCGATGCTTGGGGTAGTGAGCTCGCATTTCTTGCGCTCCAAGCGACGCTACGCCTGGATGCTCGGCTTGATCGTGGCCATGATTATCACCCCCGGGGCCGATCCCTTTACCCCCTTTATCACCTGGGCCGTTGTCAACCTTCTGTACGAAGTCAGTATCCTCTCGGTCCGGCTACTGCACCGGTAGCTGGAAAGGACAGCCATAGCGCGGCGGCGCGGTTGCCGGTACCGGGTCCAGCGCAGGCGCGCAGATGTACAGGACTGGGCCGATGCAGAGCCGATTCGCGCCGCACGACGTTCGCCGCATCCTGGTGATGCTCGACGGTTCCCCTGTCGCCGAAGAGGTGTTGCCGCATGCCATCGTCCAGGCCCGTGCCTTCGGCGCCGAGTTGGTGCTGCTTCGGGTTGTGCCCACGCTCTTACCCGGAGCCAGACCATCCGAGCCTCTGCACGCCGACGACGGGACGGCACCAGCGAGCGCGAGGGAGGCCGAGAAATACCTACAGGCCGCCGCCGAGAACCTGAAGACCTACGAAATCTGCGTAACCTGCCATGTACGCCGTGGCCCGGTCGTCGCCACCATCCTTGACGAGATAGCGCACGAAGCGATCGATCTGGTGGCCATGACGACCCACGGTTCGGGGCGGCTGCCGCGCCTATTGTTCGGTTCCGTCGCCAGCCAGATACTCGAGCACGCCCCCTGCCCGGTGTTGCTGGTCCGCGCACCTGCCGTGCGCGACGCCGGCGGGCACGTCAGGAACTTTGGCGAGGATGCCGCCGCCTACGGCCTCTTGACACAGCGTCCCCTCGGCGTGCGTACCGTCGCGCTCGATCGCATCGTCGGCAGCGTCGGGCGTGCCCGTGAGCTGGATACCGCCTTCATGTCCGCCCGTATGCGCAAAGGCGACAAGAGATACCGGCGCGTCCTCCGGGCCATGGAGCGGGGCGAGATCCTGCCGCCGGTGGAGCTATATAAACTGG
>Ga0209581_1002420_pt1 | contig 17963 bp, 12 predicted proteins | sample Coa_R2_FD_187160 | JGI IMG/M metagenome (GOLD analysis project Ga0209581, IMG submission 187160) | Surface soil microbial communities from Centralia Pennsylvania, which are recovering from an underground coalmine fire - Coalmine... | ecosystem: Environmental > Terrestrial > Soil > Unclassified ...
CGCCCTCTCCGATCGCATCTTTTCCCAGGATGGCTCTTCGCTCGAGGAAGTGGTCGCCAAACTCCTCACTCTCCACAACGCCACCATCGCCGCCGCCGAAAGCTGCACCGGGGGCCTGCTCGCGCAGCGTCTGACCAACATCGCCGGAAGCTCCGCCTACTTTCTCGGCAGCGTCGTCTCCTATAGCAACGAGCTTAAAACCGCCTGGGCCGATGTTCCGGCTGCACTCATTCAAGCGAAAGGCGCTGTGAGCAGCGAAGTCGCTGTAGCCCTCGCCGAGGGCATTCGCCGCCGCGCCGGCAGCACCCTTGGAGTTGGCATCACTGGCATCGCCGGTCCCGGCGGCGGCACCGAGGAGAAACCCGTCGGCACCGTTCACATTGCTCTCGCTCACGCCGGCGGCGTGAAGGAGAAAGGCGTCCGCTTCGTTGGCGACCGGGAAATGATTCGCTTCCAGGCTTCCCAGCTTGCGCTCGATCTCGTTCGCACTCACTTCCTCTATGATGGCCAGCCCGCCCCGCCCAAGCGCGGCTAGGCCAAGGATCGCCCCGTGCGCCTCTTCGTCGCGATAGATATCTCCGCCGCAGTCCGCGAGCGCCTCTCCGCCCTCCTTCAGGAACTCCGTCCTCATGCGCCTCAATTGACCTGGGTCCGCGCGGAAAACCTTCATCTCACCCTGAAATTCATCGGTCACACCTCCGGCGAAAATTTCCCCGCTATCCGCGACGTGCTCTCCGCAATAGAACTCGGGTCTTCCGTCGAGCTGCGCTTCCGGGACATCGGCTTCTTCCCCAACGAGAAGCGCCCTCGCGTCCTCTGGGTCGGCGTTGAATCTCCGCCAGAACTCGCTCGTCTCGCCCGCGATATCGATTCCGCTCTCTCCCAGCTCGGCTTTCCCGCCGAAGAGCGCGCTTTCTCCCCCCATCTCACGCTCGCTCGCAGCAAAGAAGGCCGCATCCCCCAAGCCCTCCTCTCCGCCATTCAGACCCAGACCCAGCGCGAATTCGGCGGCACCCTGGCCACCCACTTTCACCTGATCGAAAGCAAACTCCGCGCCACTGGACCCGAGTACTGCATACTCGCCTCTTTCGCCCTTGCGCAGTCGAGCGCCACCCCTTAGCCCGTCCGCCGCCCCGCGAATTTCTGCCGCGCTCCCGTCTGGTGTAAAGTCAACCTATCGCTTGCTCTCCATGCAGATAACCACCAGCCCCGTAACGCCGTTCCTGATTCCGCTCGCCGCCTACGTTCTCGGTTCCATTCCCTTTGGCCTTCTTTTGGCGCGCCTCTTCGGCGGCGGCGACATCCGCCAATCCGGCAGCGGCAATATCGGCGCCACCAACGTCGCCCGCGTCGCCGGTCCTGCCGCTGGTATCCTCACCCTGATCTTCGACGGCGCCAAAGGTGCGGTCGCCGTTCTGCTCGCCGAGCGCCTCGCCGGCCACTACGCCGCCTGGATGATCATCGCTGCTCTCGCAGCTCTCCTCGGCCACTGCTTCCCCATGTGGCTGAAGTTCAAGGGTGGAAAGGGCGTCGCCACCGCCGCAGGGGCCTTCGCCGTACTGGCCCCGCTCCCTCTTGCCGCAGGCGCTATCGTCTTCCTCGCTGTTGTTTTCAAGTGGCGATTCGTCTCCCTCGGTTCCATCTGCGCCGCCGCGGCCCTCCCGCTCCTCGTTTATTTCCTCTGGGCTCCCGGCTACGCTCCCCCTCTCGCCGTCACCTTCGGCACGCTCGCGATTGCTCTCCTCATCATCTATAAGCACGACTCGAATATTCAGCGTCTCATCCAGCGTGAAGAGCCAAAGTTCTCCTTCCGCAAAGACAAGGACGCCGCATGAAAATCGCCGTTCTTGGCGCGGGCAGTTGGGGCACCGCGCTTTCCGTCATGCTCTTGCGCGCTCATCGTGATCATGACGTCACCCTCTGGGCCCGCAGCCCCGAGTTTGCCGAATCCCTTCGCCGGGATCGCGAAAACTCGCTTTATCTCCCGGGCGTCTCCCTGCCCTCCGCCCTTTCTCTCACGCATGATCTTGCCGCCGCCATCGCCCCCGCCGAAATTGTCGTCGGTGCCGTTCCCTCCGCCAACGCTCGCCGGGTTTTCTCCCAGGCCGCCTGCCACATCTCGGCCGGTGCGGCCGTCGTCAGCGCCACCAAGGGTCTGGAGCCTTCCACTCACCTCCGCGTCAGCAAAGTCATCACCCAAATCTTCACGGAGTGCCACGGCGTGAACTTCCCGCAAAAGATCGCCGTCCTCTCCGGTCCTTCCTTCGCGCAGGAAGCCGCGCGCGGTGAACCTACCGCTATTGTCCTTGCCACGGCTGATTCGGCCGCGGCTTCCGCTCTTCAGCAGGAATTTGCCGGTCCAAATTTCCGTGTGTACACCAACTCCGACGTCCTCGGCGTCGAGCTCGCCGGAGCAATGAAAAACGTCATCGCAATCGCCGCGGGTGCCTGCCAGGGCCTTGGCCTCGGCGCAAACGCCCTCGCTGCTCTCATCACGCGTGGGCTCGCGGAAATGACTCGCCTCGTTATCAAACTCGGCGGCAAGCCGCAAACCCTCTATGGCCTAGCGGGACTAGGTGATTTGGTACTCACTTGCACCGGCACTCTCAGCCGTAATCGCTACGTCGGCTTTGAGCTGGGCCGTGGCCGGTCTCTCCCGGATATCCTTGCTGGTATGCGCATGGTTGCCGAAGGCGTTGGCACTGTCGGCGCCATCCTTGCCCTAGCCCACGAAGCAGGTGTTGAGCTTCCCATCGCCGAGCAGGTCGATGCCATCCTTCACCACGGTAAGTCACCTCGCGAGGCCATCCGCGACATCATGGATCGTCCGCCAAAACCTGAGTAATCAGTGGCTTGCCAGCCAGCATATTGCTTTCCCTTGCCGCCGCCCTCCCCGAACCAAATGTCTGACATATGGGCTTGCGCCCTTTGTATGGGTCGTCTTTCAACATCATGAAGTTTCGATTTTCCGCCTCTTCCGTAGTACCAATCTCCCATTAGCTCTTCCGCGTCCCTCTTCCTAGCCGCCTCAATCCGCTCCTCCACCCTCCCTTAAAATGGGTGCTCGAAGATGTCCGCCAACCTCCCATCCCTAGTCCAGCGCCTTCGCAGCGGTCGCGTACGCATCCTCTGGCTCGTCCTCGGCGCGCTGCTCTTGGTTAGCGCCCTTCCCATCGGCCTCTACCACCGCCAGGTTCTCAACCTCAGCAAGGAAAAGCTCATAGACACCGAGCGCGTCCAGCAAGCCGACCTCACCCGCTCGCTCGCCCAGGAAGTCCAGTTTTTCGAGGCTCACCAGAGCCAGCAGCTCTACAGCGAGCGCCAGATCCTTGCCCTCGCCGGCCTCATCGACAACGTCGAAGACCCTGTCTCCGAGCCTAAAGTCACACGCCTTCTCGAAACCTTCGTGGACACCAACCGCGAAGCCTTCATCTATCTCACCGCCGTCGGCAAAACCGGCAAGGGCACTAGCGCCTCCCAAGGAAATTTCCGCGCCGAGCAAGACCCATTCGTCGCCAAAGCACTTCAGCGCGCTTTCGTGACCTGCATGCAATCCCAGCAGCTCAACGTCGTCCGCTTCCGCAGCGACCCCCTCGCTCTCGCGCCCGATAACCGCCCCGCCTTCGTCATCGCCGTCCCCCTCAAGGACGCTCAGGACAATTTCACGGGCATGCTCGCCGCCGTTGTCTCTCTCGACCCCATCCTCCATCGCCTCGTCGAAGCCAGCGTTCGTGGCCGCGTCGTCTTCATCGTGGACCACTTCGGCCACATCGTCGCCCATCCCGATTCCCACGAGTTCGTTCCCGGCACTGACGTCAGCTCCACCTCTCAGCTTGTCGCCCAGGTCAAGAGCCTGCCTCAGGAACTTCGCGCCACCGAAACCGTGCGCTTCTCTGACACCACACAAAAGCGCCCCGTGGAAATGATCGGCACCTACAGCACCTTTCCCGAGACCAATTGGGCCGTCGTCGCTCAGCAGAGCCTCGAACATGCCCGCGCTGATGCCGGCGTCGATGAGCTCAATCGCCAGGCCTTCGCTTTTGTCAGCATCGTCGTCTTGATCGCTCTTCTCTTCGGCTATTTCTTCGCGGTTGGCATCAGCGGACCCATCCGCATCCTCGCCGCCTCCACTCGCGCCATCAGCCGCGGCGAGTTTCATCAGCGCTCGCCAGTCCGCGGCGCCGCCGAAATCAGCGAGCTCGCCGAAAATTTCAACAAAATGGCCGGCGACATCGAGGACTACATCGAGCGCCTAAAGGAAGCCGCCGAGGAAAATCGCGAGCTCTTCATCGGCTCCATCCGCATGCTCGCCGCCGCCATCGACGAAAAGGATCCTTATACCCGCGGTCACTCCGGCCGCGTCGCCAAATACTCCACCCTCATCGGCCAGGAACTCAAACTTTCCGCCGAGGAACTCGATAAGCTCCGCATCGCCGCTCTCCTCCACGACGTCGGTAAAATCGGTGTCGAAGACCGCGTCCTCAAAAAACCCGGCGCCCTCACTCCCGAGGAATTCGAGCTCATGAAGCAGCACACCGTCAAAGGCGCCAACATCATGCGCCCCGTCTCTCAGCTCAAGGAAATGCTTCCCGGCATCGAGCTTCACCACGAGCACATGGATGGCCGCGGCTACCCCTACGGCATCCCCGGCCCGCAAATCCCGCTCATGGCCCGCATCATCGGCGTCGCCGATACCCTCGACGCCATGACCACCAACCGCCCCTACCAATCCGCCATGGATATCGAGTTCGCCCTCAACCGCATCCGCTCCCTCGCCGGCTCCAAGTTCGACCCCGTCGTCGTCGACGCCCTCCACTCCGCCGTCGCCAACGGCAAACTCCGCCTCTCTGCCGTCGAAGTCCGCGTCTGATTTCGGTTGTCTTCCCTGGTGTCTTCCGCTTCTGCCCATCCCCTTCCAGAATCAACCTGCGCTCTTCCGGCACAGCACAACCGGACAAAACCCCTCCGAGCTTCGGCTTTCCCGCTTCGATGTTCCAGGTTCCATCCCATCCTTTGCTACACTTCTAGAGAGAGAGCTGCAATGATTTCCCTCTTCGGCAAAGAAGAAAAGAAAGAGCCTTCGCTCCTCGGGCGCCTTAAAGCTTCCGTCAGCAAGACCAAAGACGCCCTTTCCGAAAGCATCGACAAGGTCTTTCTCGGCGAAAAGCAGATTGATCCCTCGGTCCTCAAGCCGCTCGAAAACGCCCTCCTTTCCGCCGACCTCGGCGTCAAGCCCACGCGCGAAATCCTCGAAGCCGTCCGCGAAAAGCTCTATCGCAATGCCCTCGACGACCCCAATCAGCTCAAGCGCGAAATCAAAGCGCAAATCGTCCGCATTCTCGAATCCTCCGCCCAAACGAACGGCCACGGCATCTCCGGAGCCAAAGCCGCTACATCGGCGGGCGCCGATACCCGCGTGATCTTTATCGTCGGAGTCAACGGCGCAGGCAAAACCACGAGCATCGGCAAGCTCGCCAACCGCTTCCGCCAGGAGGGCCACAGCGTCATTCTCTGCGCTGCCGATACGTTCCGAGCGGCTGCCATCGAGCAGCTTGAAATCTGGGCGCAGCGCAATGGCGTCGAAGTCGTCAAGCAAAAATCCGGCGCCGATCCTGCCGCCGTCGTCTTCGACGCGGTCGCCGCCGCCAAAGCCCGCAAAGCCGATGCCGTCCTCGTCGATACCGCTGGCCGTCTCCACACCAAGTCCAATCTCATGGCCGAGCTAGAAAAAATGAAGCGCACCGCCGCCAAAGTCATCCCCGGCGCCCCGCATGACGTGCTACTCGTTCTCGATGCCACCACCGGACAAAACGGCCTCGCCCAAGCCCGCGAATTTACCGGCACGGTCGGCGTCACCGGCATCATCCTCACCAAGCTCGATGGCACCGCCAAAGGCGGCATCGTCGTGGCCATTTCCCGCGAACTTGGCTTGCCTATCCGCTTCGTCGGCACCGGCGAGCAAATCAACGACCTCGTCCCCTTCGACCCCCACACCTACGCCGAGTCCCTCTTCACCTAGCAGGCTTTCTGTCCCGCGTTTCGCAATACTCACCATAGCGCGCCTAAGATATATCTCTTTACTGTATGCCTCAGTTATCATGCCACTCGAGTGTTTAGCACGGTTCAAGCTCGGAACTGTCTTCGATTTGCGGCACAAGCTCCATTGAGCGTGCTACGGTGCGTTGACCGGTTGTTCTGATGCAATGCTTGGCGGCAATAACAGCGGCTTCTGGAAAAGGAATATTGTCCCGAGCGTAGTTGAACTTGGCGCCTCTCGACTTGGCTAACGTTGCGCGACCTGAGCCTGTTGCGTCAACGAGGGATTCAGTTTTCGGTGGAGGTTTGCCAGATAGCGGCTTAACTCAGACTGCTTTTCCCTGGCGCTCCTAGCGAAACAACTCCCCGGACCTCGCAATCGGCGCGCTGAGCGGCACCCACCAGGGACTTTCCGGCAGAGGAAACATGGGCAAGACCTCGACGTCGCCATCGCTGGCGTTGTCACGACGGGCTACAACCCCGTCGTCGGTGGCGGCACCCAAAGCTTGGAGTTAGGTACCAACCGCTTCGGTTCTCCCAACAACAATCAAGTGTCGACCGCCCAACCCAAGACCAGCGGGAGCGTGTACCTTATCGTTTTTGCTACGGCGTACCAATACGTTAACGCATGCCGTACAGCCCACGCAACGGAAACAAGCAACGCACAAAGCAGAAATGCTGGGCACAAACGGCCCGATTTTCGAATCAGAAGGTGAACTTCCCTCCGATTTGCCACCATCGCGGCAAGGTTTGACTCGTCACGCGACCGAAGTTTCCCGCCGAAATATCGGCTTGAATGTTCTGAAAATTCGGATGGTTGAACGTGTTGTAAAACTCGAACCGGAACTGGAAATTCAGGCGTTCGGTCAAACGATTATCTTTGTAAATGGACATGTCGGTTTGAACGAAGGGCGGGTTCCGAAACCCGTTTGACTTCTCATTGCCCTCCTGTCCTGCCGTCGGTGCCGTGAATTGGCCGGATGCAAAGACGCCCGTAATGTAGGCGCTGCGGTTCATCGTCTCGCTGTAGGATGAGACGTTGGGATAGTCAAGGTTGTCTCCGTCGGCATTGTAATCGCCGCCTCCGGTGAACGACGCTGACGTGAAGACCGTAAATGGATAGCCGCTTTGGTAGATGCTCGTACCTCCGATGCCCCAACCGCCCGTAAGGCGACCGAGCACTCCGTGGCTCCCATTCATGCCCGGCAGTTCGTAGTTGAAGCTGGCTGAGAAACGGTTCGGTACATCCCATGGCGACGGGCCATAGTACTGATGCGGATCCAGCGGCGTGGGGTATTGGCCGGCATCGTCCTTGGATGACGATCGGGTATAGGAAACGTCAAAAAAACCTCGCTTTGACCTGCCTCGCAGGTCGAAGGTCATGGCGTTGTAGTTACTCACGCGGTTGTTCTGCGTGTAGAAAATGGTGCCGAAGCTGTTATTGGGGCGTGGCGGTGGTGAGTTCGGCGGCAATCCGATCAGAGCACCGGGGCTGGCATTGATGTCCACTCCGTAGGAGACCTGCCCGGAGGCATTGCCATTGCCAACCAGGTTTGTGTCGTGTGAACCGCTGTAGAGAACCGTGGCCACGAAATGGCCTCCCAATCGGTGCTCTATAGCTGCTGTATAGTTAAACGCGGTCGGAGACACGATATTCGGGTCGATTCCTCCAATTCCTAGTTCCGCTCCCGGAATTCCTCCCTTTGAATCAAGACAGGGAACGGTTGGGCAAAGAGCGGAGCCGCCCAGAGCTGGGAAGGTGAATCCCCACGGTGGTTTGTCGCTGGTGCCCTGCGAGAAGATCGGCGGCGTTGCGGATCCGGCAAAGAAGGTTGGCAGGATCAAACCGGGCGGATTGCCCCGGAACTCCTCTTGGATATTCGCTGGTGTCAACCAGTTAGAGTACAGGCCGAATCCGCCCCGCACCACCCAGCTACCCCTCCCGGTTACATCCCACGCTACCCCTGCCCGGGGATTGTAGGCTTTCGGACTATGTGCCAGAGCGTATTTTGTCGGTTTTGCAAATCCGGCGGCCACTTGCTGTTCCAAGGTCGAACCGCTGCCGAGATAGAAGTTGCCGAATACGGTGGAATCCGTCCGCGAATACGGGTTGCCCTGGTTGTCGAAGCGGAATCCGAAATTCACCGTGATATTCCGGCGAGCTTTCCAGGTATCTTCCGCAAAAATTCCCCAAGTCTTTGAGGCAGCGTTCCAGTCCCAGAGCTGTTGCTGGCCGGTAATTGGGTTGTACATCACGCCACCTTCGCTGGCGGGTGCATCCTGAGCGAGAGTCAGCAAATTGTTGAAACTGAAACTCGGATGGGACCACGGCCCTTGGAACGGTTCCACGTCGTCGCCAAACCAGCCCTCATACCCAACCTTGATTACGTGAGCGCCACGCACATTGGTCAGCACGTCCCGCCAATGATAGTTATGCTGGATAAAATCCCCCTGCGCGAAGCCCACTCCGTAGCCTACGGATTGGCCGGTCACGCCGATTCCGGGAATGGTGAAGTCTCCCGTTTCTCCGAGCTTCCCCTCGATACGGTTCTGGCCGAAGATTGCCTCATTTAGGATCGTGGGGCTGAACGTGTGCGTCCAGTTCACCTGAGCGGCTCGTTGCCAGGTGTTATTTGTTGTCGAGAATTGCGGGATTACGTTCGGCCCTCCGTAATTCAAAAGGGTACGGAAGAAGCTTCCATAAATGCGATCGTTCTTCAGGTATTTATCCACGCGCACAAAATACTGCGTGCCGTTGCGAAAATTGCTGGAGTTAAATATTCCGGTATCAACCATCGGGGTGGAGCAAGGCAAGTTGTTGGTGGCCGCCGTGCCGCAGGTGCCCGGGAAGACATCGTTCGCGGTGAGCGCAACACCGCTAACGGTCGCGCCTGAGGGCGTGTAGGTTGTAAGAATCTTCGTTCCGAAGGTGTTGGGATAGTTGGCTTGTGCCCAACTGGCAAACTGGGCGTCAGGAAAAGTCAAAACCTGGTTTCCCGTGGAAGCCGAAGAACGCAACGGCTCGACACCGAAGAAGAAGAAAAATTGACGATGAGGAATTATCGGACCGCCTACCGCCGCGGAAATGTTGTTGCTGTGGAAAGGATTGTAGGCATGGTCGGATCCCGGCAGAGAATACTTCGCATACATCGATTGGTAGTTGAAATAGTCGCTGACGAGACCGTGGAATTCGTTGGTGCCGGACTTGGTTGTCATCGCAAATTGGATGGAACTCGAATGACCGTAGTCCACAGAAAATGTGTTCACCTGGTTGGTGACTTCCTGGATGACATCGGGGTTCGGTGTTAAGTTCAGAACGCCTTGCCGGATCGCACTAGTCACGTCCAGTCCGTCCACAATCCACATATTCGAGACGGTACCCTGACCGTTGGCGCTGATGTCCACGGCCGTCTCAGTCGAGTAGTTATCGACACCCGATCCGGGCGCACTTCCGCCAGCGTTGCCGAGTCCCGTTACTCCCGGAGCGACGCTGACCAGGGAAAGCAGGTTGCGGCCAGCAAGGGGTATTTCCGAGAGTTCTTGAGTCTCCAAGGTTTGCTGATTTCGTGTCTCCGCAGTATTGACGAGAGGATTCTCCGCCGTGACGGTAACCGTTTCCGTAGCCGCTCCCACCCTTACACCGACCGGCACACTGAGATTTTGGTTCTGGTCGAGCGTGATGGTTGTGCGCGCGCTCGAAAAACCGGTCGCTTCGACGGAAATTTGATAGTTGCCGGGAGCAAGGCTCAGAAAGCGGTATCCGCCCGCGGCGTCGGTCGTGGTTGTCGCGGTAACGTGAGTGTCCAAGTTTTGAAGCGTCACCTTGGCCTGCGCGACCGCGGCGCCGCTTGGGTCCGTTACGATGCCTTGGATGCTGCCGCTAAACTGTGCCCATGCAGCGCCTGCTGTGAGGAGCACGAGGACGATAAGCCGGAGGGACCAAAAACCGATCGACTTTGCTTGCATGCCCTTCCACCCCCTGAAGTTCGGCAACGATTTACAGAACAATTTCTCTGTAAACGTTTTCTCGATTGGGCAATGGTATAAGGCAGGTCTTGGAGGACTGTCAAGAACTTTCTAATGCTTTTGTATTAGCGCGGCCTGGCGCCGGAGAAAACCCCAGGGGCAAAGCCACGGTGAGCACTTCCTAGGATTTGGTCCAGCCTCGGGTGGGTACCCGCCCAACGCCTTCCCGGACTGTAATCAGTTGATTTGCCGGAAGCTGTTTAAGGGTTTCGACAAGGCCGTTCGGCCAATGAATCTCCAAATCCACGGCGCTTTCCGGTCCCAGTCCGAAGTGAAGACGCGGATCATTGCAGGAATAATAGCTGCTCTGGCTCAATACCGTTTGCGCCTGAATTTTCTTGCCATATCGAGCCAAAACCCGCGCGCCAATGGCACTCCGGTTGGATTTAACGCCTTCCAGCTTCACCTTGATCCAATTGCTGTTTCCTTCGAGGTCGTTACGCAGCAATGAGGGAGGTTCGTTCATATTGACGATCAGAATGTCGATGTCGCCATCATTATCGAAGTCTCCGAATGCACAGCCCCGGCTGCTGTGAACAGCGGCAAGTCCCGGCCCGGCTACGTCAATCAGCTCTTCAAAGACACGATTGCCTAAATTGCGGAACACAATGCGTGGAGTCCGATACGGATACTGTACCAGCTTGCGTTCCACTTCCGGGTAAACGTTACCCGTGACCATGAACAAATCCGGCCAGCCGTCGTTGTCGAGGTCAACGATTCCCGCCCCCCAGCACACGTAGCGCGTCTCCACTCCGACGCGCGAGGAACGAGTTACGTCGTCGAAATTGCCCGTTCCATCGTTGTGATAGAGGACGCAGGAATCGTCAGCGAAGTGCGTCTTGAACAGATCCAGGTGGCCATCGCAGTCGTAGTCCCCGATACCGATGCCCATTCCGGCCTGTTCCTCTCCGTCGTCGCTGAGAGCTACACCTCGAAGCACACCCTCCTCCCTGAAGGTTCCGTCATGATTGTTCATGAAAAGCAGGCTTGGCGTGGAATCACAGGCCACATAGATATCGGGCCAACCGTCTTCGTCGAGATCCGCGGCGACCACTGTCATTCCGTAGCACTTCGTAAACGGCGCGATTCCCGCCTGCTGTGTAACTTCCGTAAAAGTTCCGTCGCCGTTATTCCGATAAAGCGAGTGACGCCCGGCAGGAAGGCCGCGGGGACCGCATTCGACGGGAACGCCGTGGAAATTGCAATTCGAATTGGCTCCCGACACGGGCGCATGATCGAGAGAAAAACGAATGTAGTTAGAGACGAACAGATCCAGATGACCGTCCCGGTTGTAGTCGAGAAACGCGCATCCAGCTCCCCAGCGGGGCTGCTCGTTCACGAGGCCTGCGGCCTTCGTTACATCCGTGAAGGTCCCGTCGCCGTTGTTTCGGAACAAAATATTCTGGCCAAAGTAGGTACAAAAGATGTCGTCAAAGCCATCGTTGTTGTAGTCGGCGATGCACACACCGTTTGCCCATCCGACAGCGTGAAGTCCAGACTGTTCGGTGACGTCCGTAAATGTGCCATCCCGGTTATTTTTATAGAGCCGGTTCGTTGCCCCCGCCGGCGCACCCTCCAGTCGCGTTCCACAAAGCAGGAAGAGATCCATCCAGCCGTCGTTGTCGTAGTCAAGAAACGCGCAGCCGCAGCCGTCCGACTCGAGGATATATTTGTTCGTTTCCTGGCCGCCATAGACCGTTGCGGCCCGCAGTCCGGCCTGCTCGGCAACATCGGTGAAACGCGCATGAAAGGGCCGCCCCGATGGCGCCTGGCGAGCCAACGGCTTGGCGGAATGGCCGCCCATCCCTTGGCCCCACAGGCCTTTTGCCGGAAGGGCAAACGCCGATGCCACCGACATGCGCACAAAAGCGCGGCGTGAGAAGGTCATTGCGTAAGAGTTCCCGCCAATTTCCTGCAGCGCCATTCTCGCCTGAACGCCGCGATGAGTAAACCCTTTCCCATAACCCGCGGGGAAGTCTAGCCTTGATGCGGCGTTACGGTTGGCGGCTGGGCGCCGGAGAATCCTCCACGAAGAGTTTGTAGCGGTAGCGTTCACGCTCCTGTTGCGCTGCCTCCTCGCGGAGTTTCGCCAGGCGTTGCAGCAACTCTGGAATCTCTTTTTGCTGGCCCGACTTCCGAAGTGCCTGGATCAGATGATATAGAGCCGATTGATCCTGGGGATCGATCTCCAGAGCTTTGCGGCACTGGGCAATGGCTTCCGCATACTGACCGGTCTGCATATAGAGCTTAGCCAGCACCGTGTGAGCGCTGGATAGCGAGGGTTGCAAATTCGCGGCGCTCTTGGCCGATCGCAGTGCCAAGGCAAAATCCGGAGTTCCCGGATCAATGCCCTTCTGCGACAAAACGTCGGCTTGCAAATAGAGCAGCAACGGATCGTTCGGCTTTTTTTGCAGCTTTTCTTGAATGGCAACCAGCGCGTGATCGAGATCGCTGGCCTGCACGGCGGTTAAGCCCTGCGCTGCGATGCTCAGCGATTGCTTGGGATTCAGAGCGTACGCTTTCTCGAAGTCGGCTTCGGCCTTGTCGTACTGAGCCAACTGGACATACAGGACGCCGCGAGCCACGTACAAGTCGTCATCATTCGGTTGCAGAGATAAACCTTCGGTGATGATATCGACTCCCACTTGAAATGATTGGTGGTTAAAGCAGATGGTGGCGAAATCGAGATAAAGACTCGTGCGGCGCGGATCCAACAGCAGCGCTTGCCGCAACGTGCTCACGGCACGGGGAGTATCACCCGCATCCTCGTATGCTCGCGACGCCAGCTGCAACGTATCTGCGTCCGGAGTCGCCGACTCGAGCAGCGGCTGCAAGGTGGATAGGGCCGCCTGCGGCTGTTTGGCCAGCAACTGAATGGACGCCAGCACGCGCCGCTCTGATGCCTCCCGCGGGCGGAGAGCCACGGCTTTTTCCTCCACGGAAGCCGCCTCCGCTAGTCGTTTCATTCTGGCGAGACACGTCGCGTACGCATGCAGAGCGTCCAACTGCGAATCGACCAGCGCTCCTGCCCGTCCGAAATGATTAACCGCTCCAGGACAATCCCCTCGCTGGAAATCGAGCACCGCCAGCATCCCGTTCGCCGTGGCGTCACCGGGTCGAACCTCGAGCAACCTCTTCAAGAGCGGAACTGCCGCTTGGCTGCCAGCTCGATAGTGAATCTGAGCCGCTCCAGCAAGTGCAGCCGCGTTCGTTGGAGAAATCTGCAAGGCCCGCTGAAATGCACTCAGCGCATTTTGATTCTCTCCGCGCTGCGCGAAGGCAATTCCTTGCAGCGTCCAAAGCTGTGCGTTATTTGGTTCCCGCCGAAGAGCAGCCCGGCTCAGTTCAATTGCCTTTGCTGTTTCGCCGGCCTGAAGCGCCGCGCGCACCGGCTCGGCCAGCTGCTCTTGAGACCGGACCGGGGTGAGAAACAACACCGAAAGCAGCGAAGCGCCAAGTATTTTACACAGTGCCATGCGATAAACCCGGACACGCCCGAACAGGCGGCTGCCCCCGCCTGAGAATACAGGATTCGGGAAAGGGTTTACAGCGCCGGTTTGACGCTGGCGCGAACTCGCGCTATAACCAGGCAAGTCGAGAAAGCGTTTGCTTGTGTCCGAGGGGAAGGTCGTCTGGCACAGCAGACCGTCTGCCCTCGATCCGGAGGCTCGTCATGAACAAATCCAGAAGACAGTTCCTTTCCTCCGCGGCGGCATCCGCAGCCGGCCTGCTCGCGGCGCGCACTTTGCCCGCTTGGCCGCGTGCCAAAGCCGCTGACGCCGTGACTCCTCCCCTTTCCGTTTTCGGTTATGCACAGGTTCAGTTACTCGACGGGCCGTTTCGTTCGCAGTTCGAACACAACCACAACCTGTTCCTGCGCTTGAACGAAGACGGCATGCTCAAGCCCTTCCGCCAGCGGGAAGGACTCCCGGCGCCGGGCCCCGATCTTGGCGGCTGGTATGACAATGCGGACGACTTCGACGAGAAGACCAACTTCCACGGATTTATCGCGGGACACTCATTTGGCCAGTATCTATCGGGTTTGGCACGGGCCTATGCTGTCACCGGTTCCAAACCCACTCAGGAAAAAATCCACCGCCTCGTCCGGGCCTTCGCCGCGACCGTCGAACCCGCCGGCAAGTTTTACGTGGACTACCGTCTGCCGGGCTACACGTTCGACAAGACGTGTTGTGGCCTGATCGACGCGTACGAATTCGCTGCTGACCCGATCGCTCTCGAGGTCCTGAAGCGAGCAACGGACGCGGTGCTTCCGCATTTACCCGAAAAGGCCCTAAGCCGTGCCGAGCAGGAAGCCCGGCCGCACAAAACCATCGCGTACACCTGGGATGAAACCTACACGCTGCCGGAAAACCTTTTCCTTGCCTATCAGCGCAGCGGCGACGAACGCTACCGCGAATTGGCTCAGCGCTTTATTTATCACGAGTACTACGACGCCTTGGCGGAAAATCACAACGCTCTGCCCGGCAAGCACGCCTACAGTCACGTAAACACCCTGAGTTCGGCGATGCAAGCGTACTTGAATCTTGGCGACGAAAAGTATTTGCGCGCAGCGGCCAACGGTTTGCGAATGGTGCAGGAACAGAGCTACGCCACCGGAGGATGGGGGCCAGACGAGGCCTTCGTCGAACCCGGCAAGGGCCTTCTCGCTGCAAGCTTGCAGAGAACGCACGCCAGTTTCGAGACCCCCTGCGGCGCTTACGGGCAATTCAAGATTACGCGTTACCTACTGCGCGTCACCCGCGACTCGCGTTACGGCGACAGCATGGAGCAAGTGTTTTTGAACACCATCGCCGGCGCAAAGCCGATCGAGCCTGATGGAACAAGTTTCTATTATTCGGACTACGACTCGACCGGCGCGAAAAAAGTCTATTACAAAGACAAATGGCCGTGCTGTTCTGGCACGTTTCCCCAGTTGACCGCCGACTACGGCATCAGTTCTTATTATCCCGCCAAAGACGGCATTTACGTGAATCTCTTTCTCCCTTCACGCGTCACCTGGAAGCAAAACGGCACGCGATGCACTCTAACCCAGCGTACAGACTATCCCTCGGCCAATACCACGCAACTCGAGTTCGAAATGGGCCGGCCCGAAGCCTTCACGGTCCGCCTTCGCGTGCCAGCCTGGTCGGACGCTAAGACGAGGATCTCGGTGAATGGCAAACGCGTGGATGGCGAGTTTACGCCGGGAGCCTTTTTCGCGGTTTCCAGAACATGGAAGCACGGCGATCGGATTGAATTTGAGATTGGAATGCCGCTTCGCCTGCTCCCCGTGGACGCGCAGAACCCGGATACAGTCGCGCTCGTGCGCGGTCCCGTGGCTCTGTTTGCCATCGGCACTTTGCCGGATGCTTTCCGTCGCAATCAACTTCTCAGCGCATCTCCGGCGGCTATCTCTTCCGAGAACTGGACTGTCGCAACTGATAAAGGAAGGGTTGCGTTCCGTCCGTTTGCCGCGATCGGCGACGAATCGTACCGTCTCTACCAAAAGGTTTCGAGTTAAGGCGAGAGAGGTTGGGGGGGCGGAACCCAGGGGGCCGGAACCCAAGGGAGCGGACCTAACCCGGCAGCAAACGCTTACTTTGCTTGATTGAGTTTCTGGTGGCATATACTAGTGGATATCTCTCCGGGAGTGGATGAGTACCTGTGGACATCCGGGATGTAGCCAGACGGGCCAAGGTTTCGACGGCAACGGTTTCTCGCACGGTCAATCAAGTTGCCACCGTGGACGCGCAACTGGCGAAGCGCGTGTGGAAAGCGATTGCCGAACTGGGCTACTATCCGAACCGGCAGGCCCGCGCTCTGGGATCAGGCCGCAGCCGCGTTTTTGGATTGGTGGTCTCCGAAATCACCAACCCGTTCTTTCCTGAAATCGTACATACCTTCGAAACGCTGGCTGTCGAGCAAAACTATGAAATCTTGCTCACCTCAACGGTTCACGATCCCAAGCGAATGGAGCTCGCCGTTCGCAGAATGATTGAAAGCCGGGTAGATGGCGTGGCCATCCTAACGTTCGGCATGGAGGAAGAGTTACTCGAGCACTTGCGATTTCGGGGGCTGCCCCTTGTTTTTGTTGACGTCGGGCCAAAAGCTCCTCGTGTAAGCAACATTCGTGTCGACTACGCGCATGGCATTCGCCAAGCCGTACAACATCTCGCCGCAATGCGCCACGAGCGCATTGCTTTCGTAACGGGCCCCCTCGGCTTGCGTTCCGCTGTCGCTCGTAAGGTTGCTTTTGAGGAATCGCTTCGAGAAATTGGTCTCACCGTGCGACCCGACTTTATCGTGGAAGGCGATCACCGGCTTACCGGAGGCAAGCGGGCCCTCCAGGCCCTGTGCAATCTTCGCGACCGGCCCACCGCTGTTCTTTGCTCCAACGACATGACTGCCATCGGCGTGATGCGGCAGGCGTACGACCTCGGAATCTCCGTTCCCAATGATCTCTCCGTAATCGGGTTCGACGATACTCGCCTCGCGGACTTCATGATCCCACCGCTGACCACCGTTCAGATGTCACAAACCGAACTGGCCACGTTGGCCTTCAACGCCCTCCTCAAGGACGCGCGTTCCGAAAACCCGCAGCCCAGCGGAACCGAGTACCTGCTCAAGACGCAACTAATTCTCCGCAATTCCACTGCGTTTCCTCGTAACAACAGTCGCCCAAAGTCCAAGGTAAGGAATCGAAAATTGTCGAAATCCGTCGAAGAGTCTACGTAGCAGCGATTGCCGTGATCCAAGGCTCTTTCCTATCGCGCCTGCTCAAAGGAACCGCCGATCGGTCTCCCGTCGAACTCAAGCGCACGAGCAAGCCGGCGCTCTTGGCTGAAGCAATGTTCCTTCCCGTTATGGGCCTTTCTGTGGCCTTGGCGTCGCTCGCTTACGCTACGGACCGCTTAAAAAGCTTCGAGGACTCAAACTTCCGGTTCCTGCGGCCAGAACGCGGGCGCGACGATACTTGGCCGCTCATCATGTTCACCCGTGAGCCATGCCACAGCTATGACTGATCACGACATTCGCTTCATGGAGCACGCTCTCGCTCTCGCGCGCAAAGGCATCGGCCTCGCCAGCCCCAATCCCACCGTCGGTTGTATTATCGTTCGCAACGACGAAGCCATTGGGAACAACAGAACCGTCCGCAACAGCGAAATCGTCGGCGAAGGCTTCCACCAATATGACGGTCGCGACCACGCCGAGATCGTAGCGCTCAAAACCTCCGGCGAACGCGCCCGCGGCGCTACGCTCTACGTCACTCTCGAGCCGTGCAACCATACCGGACGCACCGGACCCTGCACCGAAGCCATCATCTCCGCCGACATCCGCCGCGTCGTCGCCGCAATGGAAGATCCCAATCCCAAAAATTCAGGCCGCGGCTTCGAGCGCCTTCGCTCCGCCGGCATCGAAGTCGTCACAGGCGTCTGCGAACCCGCGGCCCAGCAGCTTAACGAAGGTTTCGCCAAATGGATTCGCACCGGCCGCCCCTTCGTCACGCTCAAATCCGCTCTCACACTCGACGGCCGGCTCGCGCTTCCAGCTCAAAAATCAGCGGCCAGGAAACACGCCCGCCGCGAGTGGATCACCTCCGAAGAATCCCGCGCCGAAGTCCAACGCATGCGCCACGCAAGCGACGCTCTCCTCACCGGCATCGGAACCATCCTCGCCGACGATCCGCTGCTCACCGACCGCAGCGGCCTTCCCCGCCGCCGCAAACTTCTTCGCGTCATTCTCGATTCCCGCCTTCGCCTCTCGCCCGAATCCCACATCGTCCAAACCGCTGACGACGATCTCCTCGTCTTCACCCTTGCCAGTCTCCAGTCTCCGAAAGCCCGCCAGCTCCAGAACGCTGGCGTCGAACTCGTCCGCGCTCACTCCTCCGGTGCCAGGTT
>Ga0209581_1002423_pt1 | contig 17935 bp, 15 predicted proteins | sample Coa_R2_FD_187160 | JGI IMG/M metagenome (GOLD analysis project Ga0209581, IMG submission 187160) | Surface soil microbial communities from Centralia Pennsylvania, which are recovering from an underground coalmine fire - Coalmine... | ecosystem: Environmental > Terrestrial > Soil > Unclassified ...
AGGGCACGAAGCACAGCTGGAGACCGCGCCGCGCACGGAGAATGCTTCGGCGTTCATGGCCGCATCCATGCAAGCGGTTATCCAGAAATTGCGCGAGCAGGAAAAGGAGCTGGAGCGGCTGCACAAGCAGGAAAAGGAGCGCGCGGAACAAACCGAGCGGTTAAGCGAGGAAGTGACGCGAAACATGCCGGCCGGATTGCTGGTCATCAACGCAAACGGCATTATTTCCAGCGCGAATCCCGCGAGCGAACAAACGCTGGGGATTCGCGGGCTCGTCTATCGCCGTTACAGCGAAGCGCTGGGAGAAAGCTCCGACCTGACCCGGCTCGCGGCCAAGTGTCTGGCGACGGGACAGATCTTCCGGCGCGAACAAGTGGAATACGCCGGTCCGGACGGCGCGAAGAAACAACTGGGGGTGACGATCTCGCCCATCCGCCGCGACAAGGAAAAGGTCACAGGAGTGATTTGTCTCCTGAGCGACCTGACGGAACTGGCGACTCTCCAGCAACAAGTCCAACTAAAGGAAAATCTGGCGGCACTGGGAGAGCTTTCCGCGGGAATCGCGCATGAATTCAAGAACGCTCTGGCGACGATTTCCGGCTACGCGCAGATGCTGAAGGCGGAAGCGGCGACTCCGGACGCCGCCGACAACGCGCAGAGCATTCTCGAGCAGACGCAAAACATTACGCGGGTGGTGACGGAGTTTCTGAAATATGCGCGGCCGCTCGAGATTCCGGAGGAGCCGGTAGCAGTGCGGCCGGTCATTGAACGAGTGGCGGCCGAGATTTCCGAGGCCATGCCGCAAGTGCGGGTGCAGTTCGAGGGCGAGTTCGACGAGGTCGCGGGAGACGAGAGCCTGTTGCGCCAGGCGCTCCTGAATCTGGCGAGGAACGCAGCGGAGGCCTGCGCGGGCGCGGCGGGAGGGGGACGCGTTCTGCTGAAGGGAGAAGTGGCGCGCGCGGAGACTTCGGGCGTACAACGCTTGCGCGTACTGGACAATGGGCCCGGCATCTCTCCGGAGGCGGCGTCGCGGCTGTTTCGGCCCTTTTTCACCACGAAGGCGAACGGCACTGGTCTCGGGCTGGCCGTAGTGCAAAAGATCGTCGTGCAGCACGGCGGCCAAGTGGAAGCGGAAAACCTGCCGGAAGGCGGCGCCGCGTTTATCGTTACGCTACCGCTCTGCCGCCAGACGCGCGAAGCAGTAGAATCGAAAGAAGACGCCATCTAACCGGATAGCGGGCTGCCAGGAGCGGCTTCGCCAGAGAGGCATTCCCATGCGAGGAAAAGGATTAAGCAGGCTGATCGCGCTTTTACCGGTGGCGTTGCTCGCAGCCATGCCGGCGCTTGCGCAGCAACAAACCACGCAGCAATCCCAGACGGGAGACTCGCTTGCGGACGCGGCGCGCAAGGCACGGGAAGCAAAGAAGACGGCTCCGAAGGCGAAGAAGGTTTTTACGGACGACGACATCGCTTCGCGGGCCCCAGCGCCGACTGCGCAGCAGGCGCCTGCGGGTGAAAAGGAAGCGGCTCCTACGGGCGCGGCCCCAGCAGGGACGCAGGCTGCAGCAGCCAAAGGCGCTGCTGCTCCAAAGGAAGATCCGAACAGCGAATCGGCGTGGCGGAAGCGCTTTGCCCAACAGCGGGAAAAGATCAGCAAAGCCGAGCAGGAGCTGGACGTCCTGCAGCGGGAGATGCAGAAAACCGAAGTTCAGTATTACCCGGATCCGCAGAAAGCGATGGAGCAGCAGTACAGCCGGAAAGACGTCAACGAAAAGCAGGCCAAGATTGACGCAAAGAAGAAAGAAATCGAGCAACTGAAGCAGCAGCTCTCCGACATGGAAGACGCCCTGAAGAAGGCGGGCGGCGATCCGGGCTGGGCCCGCGAGTAGGAGTCCAGCACCCCTTCTTCTGGCGCCGAAAAGCGCTTGCCAAGAGAGCCTCTTCCCTCGCCACGTTTCCAGTGCGCACATCCCTCTCACATCGCGGCCAGGCGGTCCCGTAAACCGTGATAGAAACGAGAGAGATGGAACCTCTGCTACTCGTCGAAGACAAAAATGAGTTGCGCGCCATGCTGCGCAAGGCGCTGGAGCGCGCGGGCTATGCTGTGGACGAGGCCGCGGACGGAACCGCGGCGATGCAACGCGTGCGGGCGCGCCGGTATCAACTCGTGATTACGGACTTAAAGATGCCGGGCGCATCGGGGCTGGACGTGCTGCGGGAGACGAAGCAGGCGGACGCGACGATTCCGGTGATCCTCCTGACGGCATATGGCTCCGTGGAAGAGGCCGTGACGGCAATGAAGGAAGGCGCTTTTGACTTCCTGCAAAAGCCGGTGGACCTGGAGCATTTGAAGCTGCTCGTGCAGCGAGCAGCGCGGCAGCAGGAATTGCTTCGGGAGAATCTTCTTCTGCGCGAAGAGTATTCGGCGCGATACGGATTTCCGCGCATTGTGGGCGAGCATCCCTCGATTCGCGAGATCAGCCAGCAAATCCAGCGCGTGGCGGCAACGGACTCGACGGTGTTGCTGCTGGGCGAGAGCGGGACAGGTAAAGAGCTTTTCGCGCGGGCCGTCCACCACCTTTCGGCCCGGCGGGAGAATCCCTTTGTGGCGCTGAACTGTGCGGCGATTCCGGAGGGACTCGTCGAGAACGAATTGTTCGGGCACGAGCGCGGCGCGTTCACGGGAGCGGGGGCGCGAAAAGTCGGCAAGATGGACCTTGCGCACCGCGGCACGCTTTTCCTGGATGAAATCGGTGAATTGCCGCTCACCGTGCAGGCGAAGCTTCTGCGGGTCCTCGAGGAAAAACGCTTCGAGCGGGTCGGCGGAACGCAGTCGATCGACGTGGAGGTTCGGTTCGTCGTGGCGACAAATCGAGACCTGAGAAAAGCCGCCGAGGAAAAGACGTTCCGCGAGGACCTGTATTTCCGCATTTCGGCCGTGCCACTGACGATCCCGCCGCTGCGGGAGCGCGGCAACGATGTTCAGCTTCTGGCGGACCATTTCCTCGCAAAATTTGGCCGCGAGTTCGGGAAGCCGCACGTACAGTTGAGCCGGCAAGCTCGGGAAAGATTGCAGGAGTATCGGTGGCCCGGGAACGTTCGGGAATTACAAAATACGCTGGAACGCGCGGTCATTCTCTCCGATGGCGATGAGATTTCCGCGGGAGCCTTGCAACTCCTAGCGCGGCAGCCTGCGCCCGCAGCCATCCCGGAAGAACTGGTGCCGGAGAAGTTCAACTGGGATGGAACGCTCGAAGAAGTCACGGCGCGCGCTTCGCAGCATGTCGAGCGGGTGCTGCTGGAGCAGACGCTGCGCGAATGCAAGTGGAACAAAACGCGGGCGGCCGAGAAACTTGGGATTTCGCCGAAGACGCTGCTCGCCAAATTGCGCAGCCTGGGGCTGGAAGAATAAAGCTCGTCTAATCCCCGCGAATGCCGGTGTGGAGCGCCAAGGTTCCCAGCGTCCATACGCGAACTTGAACGTTACGATAGCCGGTTTGCGACAAGAGCGCCGCAAGCTCCTTCGGGCGGAAGAAACGCGCGACGGAATTGGGGAGATATTTATAGGCGGTGCCCTCGCCGGAAATCCACCCGCCGATGCGCGGAAGCACACTACAGAAATACCAGCGGTAGAAATTCCCCCAGGCGCCCGGCGGCGGCTCCGTGAATTCGAGGATGGCAATCGTAGCGCCGGGTTTGAGAACGCGATGAATCTCGCGCAGACCGGCTTCATAATTCGCCAAATTGCGAAAGCCGAAGGCCGTGGTGACGAGATCGAACGAGCCGCCGGCAAAGGGCAAGCGCAACGCGTCGGCTTCGAGAAATGGGATGAGCCGAGCATTCTCGGAGCCCGCAAGGGATACCGCCTTTGCCTTCGCGCGCACAAGCATGGTGTGGCTAAAATCCACCCCAAGGATGCGCGCTTTCGCTCCACGGGCAAGAGCAAAGGCGAGATCCCCGGTGCCACAGCACAAATCCAGGACATTAGCATCGGGCCGGGCGAGAATGGGGCCGAGAATGCGGGCAGTGCGGGCTCGCCAAAGCCGGTCGAGCTGAAACGACAAGAGATGGTTCAGAAGATCGTAGCGGGGCGCAATGCGCGTGAACATCTCGCGCACTTTGCGCGAAGCTTCGCTTTCGGTCGCGGCGCCTTCCGGCCGTGTACCCTTGCTTGGGGCCGCAGGCTCAGTCATGGAGAAGGCCCTGTTCTTCGACAAGCCGCGGAGCAAAATGGAGAATGCGCTTGAGTGCTTCGGGGGAAATGTTGCCATAGGAACGGGCGCGACCGATGCGAGGGCAAAGGACGAAACGCAGCTTTCCACCGCGCGCTTTTTTGTCCGAGCACATCGCCTGGATCATTTGCGAGGGCCTCACGCGGGGCCATGGGGGCAGAGTACCGAGCCGCCGAACCAGAGCGACGATCCGCGAAGCATCCCGCGCGGGCGTGATACCGGTCTCGTAGCCGAGCAATGCCGCGGCCATCATTCCCCAGGCCACAGCTTCGCCATGCTGGAAACGGCGGTAATGCGTCAGGCTTTCAAGCGCATGGCCAAACGTATGGCCGAAATTCAAAATTTCGCGGAGGCCGGACTCCTTTTCGTCCTTGCTTACGACCTCCGCCTTGATTTGCGCGGAACGGGTGATGAGATAGGACAGAACCCGGGGATCGCGAGCGAGGGCACGGGGCAGATTTTTTTCGAGGAAGGCAAACATTTCGGCGTCTGCGATGACGCCATACTTGATGACCTCGGCCAAGCCGCCGCGAAACTCGCGGTCGGGCAGCGTGCGCAAGAGCGCGGGGTCCGCTAGAACGAGCCGCGGAGGGTAGAAAGCGCCGACGAGGTTCTTGCCTTCCGGGAGGTTGACGCCGGTCTTTCCGCCGATGGCGCTGTCCGTTTGCGCGACGAGCGTGGTTGGAACGTGGACCAAGGAGACGCCGCGAAGATAGGTCGCCGCGACAAAGCCTGCGACGTCACCCACGACGCCGCCGCCCACGGCAACAATGAGGCTGTGACGGTCCGCGCCCGAACGACAAAGTGATCGAGCGAGAAGTTCGACGCTTCGAAGGGTCTTCGAGGCCTCGGCGTCCGGAAAGAGATGAACTCGCGCACGCTTCCGTCCGCCCAGACCGCCAAGCACGCGTCTGCCGAAGAGCCGCCACACGCGAGGCGAAGAAAGGATCTGAACGCTCGTGAATTCGCCGAGCGCAGCGAGTTTGTTTGCCAGCGAGTCCGCGGCGCCCGTGCCGCACACGACCGAATAGGTTCCGGCGGAGGAGCGCACCAGAATTCGTTTGCATCGCATGAAAGGTTCTCCATGAATGTAGCATACGCTGCGGAGGCGAAACACCCGAAGCCGGGCGTGAGCGAGGAATTTCTTCGTGTTACCATTTGAGAGCGACTTCATCGGGACGAAAACGTCCGGCCGGGCAATCGCACCTCATGTCCTCTTCCTCCAAAACCTATCACGTGGACTATGCCGTAGTCGGCTCGGGAGTAGCGGGGCTGCGCGCTGCCATCGAGCTGAGCAGTGCGGGAAACGTGCTGGTGCTCGCAAAATCGGACTTGAGCGAATCCGCGACCGCATACGCGCAAGGCGGAATCGCAGTCGCCCTGAGCGACGAAGACGAGATCGGGCTGCATGAGCAGGACACCATCAACGCCGGAGACGGCCTCTGCCGCGCGGAATCCGTTGCGACGCTGGTGGAGGAAGGGCCCAGGTACATCACGCAACTTATCGATTGGGGAACCCAATTCGACCGCGCGGGAACCAAGCTGGCGTTCACGCGAGAGGCGGCGCACAGCCGTTCGCGGATTCTGCACGCGCACGGCGATTCCACGGGCCGGGAAATCAGCCGTGCGCTGCTGGCGAAAGCCCATACGATTCCCCATCTGCGGCTCCGAGCGTACGCATTCACGACGGAACTGATTCTGGAGTCCGGACGCGTTACCGGATTGCGCTTCATCGACGAAACCGACGGCTCGATGCACGAGATTCGCGCGGGCGCCGTTCTACTGGCCACGGGGGGACTCGGACAGCTTTATCGCGAGACGACAAATCCTCAAGTGGCCACGGGCGACGGGATGGCCATCGCCTACGCCGCCGGAGCGGTTCTCTCAGACATGGAGTTCGTGCAGTTTCATCCCACGGCGCTGGCCATCAAGGGCGCGCCACGCTTTCTGCTTTCGGAGGCGCTGCGGGGAGAAGGCGGCATTTTGCGCAACGTAAACCTCGAGCGCTTCATGAAGCGCTACAACGAAGCGCAGGAACTGGCGCCGCGGGACGTAGTGGCGCGCGCCATTGTCAGCGAGATGCAGAGGACGCACAGCGAGTACGTATATCTCGACATGACGGCGAAGAAAGAAGAGTTTCTGCGCAAGCGTTTCCCGCGAATTTATGAAACCTGCCTTGGCTACGGACTGGACCTGGCTACGGACATGGCGCCCGTCTGCCCCGCGGCGCACTACATGATGGGCGGTGTGAAAACCGATTTGTGGGGCCGCACTTCCCTTCCCGGACTGTACGTGGCGGGAGAAACCGCCGCGACGGGCGTCCACGGCGCGAACCGGCTGGCGAGCAATTCCCTGCTGGAGGGGCTGGTCTTCGGCGCGCGCACCGGGCAGGCAATGATGAAGGATGCGCCGGTTTCCAAACGCAGTTCGGCGGCCTTGCCGGGCTCTCCCGCGCCGAAACCGGGAAATTCGCATCCGGCCCAAGCTGCGAAGGGCTGCACCAAATCCGAAGTTCCCGCGGCACTCAGAGAGATTCGCGATGTGATGTGGCGTCAGGTGGGAATCTTGCGTAATGGCAGAGACCTTTCCAACGCGATCGAACGCCTCGAGCATCTCTCCCTGCCGAAAGAGGCCAAGCCCTGCCGGCAGAATCATGAACTGCGCAATTTGCATGCACTTGGCTTGCTGATAACGCGCTCGGCGCTGGCGCGAGAGGAGAGCCGCGGCAGCCACTATCGCTCCGATTTTCCATACCGGGATGACGAGAATTTCCGGAAACATTCCCTGGTGAGCCGAGGCGAGCAGGTCAAATTTGAAGCCTGAAAAGGGTGCCTGATTGAGCGCATTCACTCGATCCCAGAAAAGAGAATCCGCCCTGTTACTCCGCTAATGCCAGAAGGGGCTACTCTGACTGGAGCTGCTCCAGGGTTTCCAGAAATACGTGGCCAACGATGGCCAAGTTCTTCGCGCTGATTTTGTCGAGGGTATCCTGAGGCGTGTGCCAGTAGCCGTTGTGGGGAAAATCCGAAATCACATCGACGGCAGGCACGCCGCGCTTCAGAAAAGAATCGTGATCGTCTTCGGCTGCACTTTCCTCGTCCAGAAATATGCCGTTGTACCCAAGTTTGTGCGCAACGCTCCAAACCAGGTCCGTCAACCACTTGGTGGAGCTTGATTCACGCGGAATGCGCAGGTTGCGGCTGCCGACGATGTCCGCCAGAAGCATCGCGCGGACTTTCTTCAGCTCTCCGTTGAGAGCCATCTTCGCAGCCATTTCGCGGCTACCGTAGCGGCTGTCCAGGTCGCTCCAGCTTTGCATGGCTTCCTCGCCGTCAAAGAAGGCGATCCACACGGCATAGCGCCCGCGCTTGCCGCAGATGAGGCGCGCGATCTCAAGCATCACGGCGGTGGAGGACCCTCCGTCGTCGGCGCCAACGAAATTCTCCATGCGCAGCGTGTCGTAATGCGTGGCAAGCAAGAGGATTCCCGGCCGGTCACCGGGAATTTTCGCGACGATATTTTTCATGCGCACGCGGCCAATCGGGGTGCTCGCGTCGAAGTCGTCCGTTTCCACCGCGCAGCCAAAACTCTTCAATTCGCTGAGGATGTACTCCTGAGTCTGTGCCAAAGCCGGCGAGCCGGAAGGACGCGGACCGAAGGCCACCTGCCTGGCCACGTATTCGAAAGCACGATGACCGTCGAAGCCGCCCGTTTTCTCCGGTGGCGGGGCATCGTTCGCGGATTGAGACGGAGCGGCAGCGACCGGGGTTGTCGCCGGTGGTGTTGAGGGTTGCAACGCGCGGCTTTCCGAACCGTTGGCCTTGCAGCCGCAACTGAACACAAAAAGGCCAAGAGCGGCCGCTGCGAACACAGGGCGCGGAGTTTTGAGGATTTTCATGTGGATCCCTTCGCTTCGGCGGCTTCGCGCCGGTCCCTCCTGCGAACCACCATCCAGGACACGCCGACGCCCACGAAATAGAGAACCGTCATCATGAGCATGACCAGCAGCATGGTAAGCGCGTCCGGCGTCGGAGTCACGATGGCGGCGATCACCGTGATGACGAGGATGGCGTACTTGGTGTTGCGGACCAGAAACTCGGGCGTGACGATGCCGAACAGGGTCAGGAAGAAAATCAGAATCGGCAGCTCAAAGACGAGGCCCAGCGCTACGAGCACGAGCAGTACGAGGTCGAAGTAGTCGTTGATGCGAATCAGCGGAACGACCGGCCCCTGAAAGCCGATGAGAAATTGCAGAATGTGCGGCAGCGCCAGGAAGTAGCCGAAAGCGATGCCCCCGAGAAACAAAAAGACCGTCGAAAACAGGAAACTCGTGACGGCGCTCTTTTCATGCTTGTAGAGCGCGGGAGCAACAAACAACCAAATCTGGTAAAGGACGACGGGAGAAGCCATCACGAGGCCGATGTAAATGCTCAGCTTGATGAGGAGGGCCAGATAGTCCGTGGGGCCAGTGTACACGAGCTGCGAGTTCAGACCGCGTTGGGAGAGGGCCAGCCGGATGGGCTTGGTGATGACCTCGATAAAGCGCGGCGCAACGTACCACCCGGCCAGAGAACACAATCCGATGGCAATCAGGGAATTGATGATGCGCTTGCGAAGCTCGACCAGATGCTCGAAGAAAGTCATCTGGCCGCCCTCGCCTTCGCGGGCAGCTTGCGAAGCGTTTTCGGGCTGATCACTGTTGGCCATGGAGGGAGTTTTCCGGAGCTTCCGCCACTTGAGGCTCGGCAACGGTTTCCGCTGTGTTTTCTTGCGCGGCCTGTTCCGTTGAGCGCGGCACGGCTTCGCTGTTGGGCCGGATGACCGGCTCGACGTCAATCGCGTCCACTACCTGGGCCGGTTCGGAAGCATCTGCGGTGGCGGGCTCCGAAGGTGAAGGCAAAGCCGGGGTCGCGGAAGCCGCGGCGGCCTGGGCTTTCCGGATTTCGGTTTCCCGGGCCTGCCTTTCGATATTGCGCATCTCCTCTTCGAACGCGTATCGGAAGTCCGTCGAGGCTTTGCGGAACTCCGCCATGAGCTTACCGAGGCTCCGGGCCAGTTCGGGCAGCTTATGCGGTCCAAAAACAACCAGGACCACCAGGAACAGGATAATCAGGTGAGGGACGCTCAGCATCTTTGCGCGTAGCCGTTTAAGGGCCTCATGGCATCATAGAAAGGGCATCCGGCAGTGTCAAACCGGAGACTCGCCAAGCCATGTTATACTAGCCTAACAAGTGGCCATAACGAGGCAGCAATGAACTCACAACGTCGCGGACTTTTCCTGGTAGTCGCCGTTCTGGCGGTATCTGCCCTATTGGGAGCGGTTTACGGACCGTCGGTGCGCGCCACCACGGACTCCGCGGACAGCTACCAGACCTCCGTCCGGAACTTCACGCACGTGCTGGACGTGGTCCAGGCAAACTACGCCGAGCCGGTGGACGTGGACAAGGCCGTCTATCAGGGCGCGATTCCCGGGATGCTGCGCGTGCTGGATCCGCACTCAAACTTTTTTGACCAGCGGCAGTTCGCGCTGCTGCGCGAAGATCAGCGCGGCCGTTATTACGGCGTGGGCATGATCGTGGCGCCGCGCGAAAACCGCACCGTGGTCATCCAGCCCTACGTGGGCTCGCCGGCCTACAACGCGGGGCTGCGGCCCGGAGACGTGATCGTCAAAGTGGACGACAAGTCCACGGACGGCATGACCACCGGCCAGGTTGCGGACATGCTGAAAGGGCCGAAGGGGACGGTCGTCAAGATTACCGTCACGCGGGAAGGGTATCCGGACCCGCTGAACTTTACGGTGACGCGTGGAGAAATTCCGAGACACTCGGTGGACATTGCTTTTGTCATCAAGCCGGGCATTGGCTACATCCGGCTTTCTTCGTTCAATGAGACGACGGACCATGAAATCGCCGAAGCGCTGAAGCAATTGAACGTCAGCACGCTGGACGGCCTGATTCTGGACATGCGCGGAAATCCGGGCGGGCTGCTGAACGAAGCGGTGTCTGTCGCGGACATGTTCCTGGACAAGAATCAACTGATCGTTTCGCATCGCGGGCGGAGTTCGCCGGAGCGCCGCTATTTCGCTTTCCGCGGAAATCAGGGCGTGGAGGTTCCTCTGGTTGTGGTGGTGAACAACAATTCGGCCTCCGCGGCGGAAATCGTCACGGGAGCCATCCAAGATCACGACCGCGGGCTGGTCGTAGGAGAGACCACTTTCGGCAAGGGGCTCGTTCAAACCGTGACGCCGCTCAGCGAAGGCACCGGCCTGGCGTTAACGACAGCGCGCTACTATACGCCCAGCGGGCGGCTCATTCAGCGGGACTACAAGTCGGTTTCGCTGTATGAATATCATTATGAGCGCAAAGTTCCCGATCATCCGACGGAGGTCAAGCTGACCGACAGCGGCCGTCAGGTGACCGGCGGCGGCGGCATCACTCCGGACATCATCGTGGACGAGCCGAAGCTCAACAACTTCCAGCAGGAACTCTTCCGCAACGACGTGCTCTTCCCCGCCGAATCGGGCGTGGGCGGATTCACGCGCTACTACCTCGGCACGCGGCCGACGATCACGCATGAATTCACGGTGGACGATGAGCTGATGCGCGTGTTCCGCAACTATCTGGTGAAGCATAACGTGAAGTTCACGGAAGCCGATTTGGCGGCGAACAACGACTGGATCCGCCGCAAGATCAAGCAGGAAGTCTTCATGTCCACGTTCGGGATGCAGGAAGGATTCAAGGTTCTGCTTGCCGCCGATCCGCAGATTGTGAAGGCGGAAGAAGCCATCCCGCAGGCGCGCGCGTTGTACGAGAATGCGCGAAAGATCGTGGCGCAGCGCAACGGCGCGTCCGCGGATCAACCGTAACTTCCGGGAACGATGTTTCTGGGCGGCGATTGGCACCCCGCGACGCGTCTGGTAAACTTTTGTTCTGCTACTCGTGGGCGAGTAGCTCAGTTGGGAGAGCGCCTCGTTCGCAACGAGGAGGCCGGGGGTTCGAATCCCCTCTCGTCCACCAGATTTTTCCTGACCTCGGAGCTTCAGCTAATTAGAAATCCGTATCGCGATAGGTGTCGCGGCCTCCCATGACCGTGACCAGGACCTTGGTCTTCAGGATTTCCGCGGAGGGAATGGTGAGAATGTCCCGGGAGAGCACGACGAGATCGGCCAACTTGCCGGGCGTAAGGCTTCCGCGGATGTTCTCATCGAAGCTGGCATAGGCTCCGTCACGGGTAAAGTGGCGCAGGGCGGCTTCGACGGAAATTCGTCCCGCGGGATACCAACCACCCGGCGGATTTCCCTCGGGCGTCGTTCGCGTGACCACGCAATAGATGGCGGGAAGCGGCGCAAACGGGAAAACGTCCCAATCGCTGCCGAAGGCCTGCACCGCGCCCGCGTCGTCATAGAGCTTGAAGGAATCGGCGTGAGAGGCGCGCTCCGGCCCCAGAAGCACGGCGAAATTCTGGAGCACCGTCGAATCCGGATTGGCAAACATCGCTTGCGTCGAGGCGATGACTCCCAGTTGCTTGAAGCGCGGCAGATCGGAAAGAGCGGGCACTTCCCCATGCTCGATGCGGTGCCTGCGTCCTGAAGTTCCGTTCGTCTTTTCGGCGTACTCGAACGCGTCCAGCGCCATATGAATCGCTTTGTCGCCGATGGCGTGCAACAGGACCTGAAAGCCTTCCTTGTCATACAGCGCCACAGTTTTGTTCAGGTCGTCCTGCTCCCAGAACGGGATGCCGGTGCCGCCGCCCACGTACGGCTCGAACATCGCCGCGGTTCGGGCATCCACGGTGCCGTCCAGAAAGCCTTTGATGGCGCCGAATTTCAGCAGGGGGCCGGTGAAGGTTTCGCGCAGCTTTTTGTACTCGGCGAGATCCGCGTCCGTGAGAGGAGTCTTGAGGACGTGATCCTTGGGCGAGCCGCCCTCCCCGGGAAGGATGAGCGGGGCGAACCGGAAGCGGAGCTTGAGCGCGCCCGAGGCCGCCGCTCGTTCAAACAAGGGGAGCAGTTTCAGGTTCGTTGCGGCATCCTGAACGGAGGTTAGTCCCACGGCCGCCGCTTCGTTCATGTGCTGAATCAGCGCTTCGTATCGGTCTTCGTCCGGGGGAGGCGGAATGTGGCGGAACATGAGTTCCTGCGCCGCTTCCTTCAGTTCGCCGGTGGGCTCGCCGTTCGCGTCCCGCATGATGTGGCCGTTGGGCGGATCCGGCGTACCGCGGGTAATCCCCGCGATTTCGAGCGCCTTCGAGTTGGCCAGCCCCATGTGGCCATCGCGCTCGGTGACATACACCGGCCGGTCCGCGATGATGGCGTCGATGTATTTCCTGTCCACGGTCTGGTTGGGGAAGGTCGAATAGGCCCATCCGCCGCCGGTGATCCAGGACAGCGCCGGATGCATTTTCGCGAAGTCCGCGAGCCGCTTCTGGAAAGCCGCCAGTGTCTCCTGTCCGTCGAATCGCACCGCGTTCACCGAAGGACCCGGGAAATGCAGGTGCGAGTCCTGAAAGCCCGGGACGACGAGGCGGCCATGCAAATCGAGAACGGCCGTGTCTGGCCGGACGAGACGGCGAATCTCTTCGTCGGTTCCGGCGGCAAGAATTTTGTCGCCGCCGATCGCCAAGGCCTGCGCGTACGGACGGGCGTCGTCCGCGGTCCAAATCTTTGCGTTCAGGAAGACGCGGTCCGCATGCGGAAACGGCGCCTGCGCTTCGAGAGCGGCGGAAGAGAAGGCAAGCACAGTCAGAAGAAAAAAGGCCCGGCAAAGCATTCTCGTGTTCACGATGGCGGAACAAAGCATGTGCTTCTCCTTCGCACCTTGGATTGACGGCAATTTCAACCGCGAACAGCGACAGGCCGACAGGATTGTCATTTCGGAGCGGCTTGATGCGCGGATTCGACCGCCAGAAGAGATTGCGCCAGGGCGATTGCCGCGTCCGTCTGCTCCAACTTTTCCAGAGCGCCGCGGGCGAAGTCGCGCGTGCCGCCGCCTTTGCCGCCGATCTGTTCGAGCACCTGCTTCAGCAATGCGCTCATGTCTTTTCCCACGGAAGGATGCTGGGCAAACGCGAGATGGCCGCATTCCCGCCGAACGAGCAGCGCCACGGCGCGCTCCGAGCGGGCGATTTGCGTGGCGAATTTCGCGAGATACACAGGCTCGACGCCTTCGAGCACGCGCGCGACGACCTTCCATCCGTTCGCATCGGGTGCGATCTCCTGCATGACGAGCCGCGCTTCCGCCTCCGCCAGTCGTTCCGTGGTGGCGCGAAGGCTCTTGAAGCGGACATCGCGCTCCGCAAGCAGCCGTTCCACCGATTTCACCGCTTCTTCTTCGGAGCACTTCAGGAGTTCGGCAGCGCGCCGCAACGCGAGGCGATCCGAACGCGCGACTCGTTCCGCCCGGTGGCCGCATGCGAACTCGATGCGCCAGTCCTGGCGAATCTTCGTGCAACGACGAACCAGAAGCAGCCCAATCTGCCCGGTCGAACTCACATGCGTGCCGCCGCAGGGCTGGAGTTCGACGCCTTCGATTTCGATGGCCCGCAGCACCCCTTCCCGATCGACCTGCTTGCGCACGCCGATCCGCGCCAGTTCCTCGGGGGTGCCGTACCGCACCTTGACGGCGCGATCCTCAAAAATGATGGCGTTCGCCGTGCGCTCGGCCCCTTCCAGAACGTCCGCTGCCGGTTCCCTGCCGCGCACGTCAATGGTGCTCAGCGCAGCGCCCAAATGGAACGAAACCGTGGGCAGGCCGAAACCTTCCTGTAAAACCGCGGAGAGCAAATGCTGGCCGGTGTGCTGCTGCATGTGGTCAAAGCGCCGCTGCCAATCGATGCACCCAACCACCCGCCCTGGTTCGAAGGGCCGGTCGACGATATGGACAATCTCGCTGTTTTCGTCGCGGACGTCTGTCACGCGCGCATCCCCGAGCTTTCCCGTATCGAAGGGCTGACCGCCGGAGGTGGGATAAAAAGCGGTCTGGTCGAGAATGACGCCCCAGGCGGGATTGTGCTCGGCTACAACCGGTTCGCAGCTCAGGACTTGCGCCTCAAAGGTACGCAGCGTGGCATCGTCGTAATACAGCCTGCGAACGGCCATAGCGCGTTGAGTCTAGCACAACAGCCGCGGCCCTCCGCGCGCCACACCGGCCCTCGGGACAGGCGAAGAATCCGCTGCTTGACGGTACAATAGGCCTATGCCTGTGCGCCTGATCGCTCTGGACATTGACGGAACCTTGCTGGACAGCCACTGGCAGCTGCCGGAGACAAACCGCTCGGCCATTGTCGAGGCCACGCGACGCGGCATCGAGGTCGCGCTGGTCACGGGACGCCGGTATGACTTCGCACTGCCCGTGGCGCGGCTACTGGATTGCCCACTGACCATGATTGTCAACAACGGCGCGCTGATCCGTTCAAACGACGGCGCCACGCACCTGCGCCACCTGCTACCGCGCGAAGTGGCGCACCAGGTCCTCGAGGCCACCGCAGAATGGCGCGACGGGGCGGCAGTCATCTTCGACCGCCAACGGGAAAACCAGCTCATGCTCGAGTCTCTTGATCCCGACGATTCGCTCCGCTACGCCTACTACAGCCGCAATCGCGAATTCATCGGGCTCGCTTCCCCGCTCGAATCCTGCCTCACAGAAGACCCTATCCAGGTGATGTTTTCCGGGCCGGTCGAGCCGATGCGCCGTGCCAACGCGGTTCTTTGCTCCGCACCCTTTTCCTCGAACATCGGGCTCGCCCTCACACTCTATGAAGCGCGAAACTTTGCCATGATCGACGTGCTCAATCCCATTTGCACAAAGGGATTCGCCTTGCGGGAGTGGGCGGCTCTCCGCGGGCTGGCGCGCGAGGAAATCCTGGCCATCGGCGACAATCACAACGATCTCGAGATGCTCGACTTTGCCGGCATCCCCGTGGTGATGGGCAACAGCGTCCCAGAATTAAAGGAGCGCGGCTGGCACGTCACGCAATCGAACGACGAGGGCGGTGTGGCTGCCGCTATCGAACAATTCGTTTTCCGGGAGGCAGCGTGCGCCTGATGGCGGCAGCTTTTGTTCTGGCGGCGTTTCTGGCGGCGCAAGCGGCCCGCGCTGATTACATTGTTTTGCGCAGTGGACAGCGGTTGAACGTGACTAGCTATCAGCTTCTCGGCGACACCTACAAGTTGCAGCTTGCCGGCGGCGTCGCGGAAATCCCCGCAAGCGAAGTCGTCGGCATCGAGCCGGAGGAAATTTTCACAGCACCGCAACCCACCGCCCAGGAGTATCCGGCTTACGGCGAACTGATTCGCGCCGCGGCTGCCCACTACGGCGTGGACGCGGACCTGGTTGCCAGCGTGATCGCCGTGGAATCGAATTTCAATCCCAAGGCTGTGTCGCGGCGAAATGCACGCGGACTGATGCAACTCCTGCCGGAAACGGCGAGGCAGCTCGGCGTGCGAAACATTTTTGATGAGAAGGAAAATATCGACGCGGGGACGCGGTACCTTAGTGCTTTGCTGGCACGCTACCAAAACAACCTGCCCCTCGCTCTTGCGGCGTTCAACGCCGGTTCCCTGCGCGTGCAGCAGTATGGCCGCGTTCCGCCGTATCGGGAAACCGTCAGCTATGTGCGCCGAATCCAGGACGAGTACGCAAAGCGCAAATCCGCGCATGTCCCGATCAACACGCCGCGAGACGGCGGTTAATCTGCCTTGGAGCGCCACGCTACAGCGGAACAATCTTATTTATTTAGGGCCTAAGGCTGCGGAGGATTCGGGATCGGATTGGGGGGCGGAGGAATCGGCGCTCCCACCGGGTTCATGCCGGGCGAAATTCCGGGAGAAATGCCTCCCGGCCCTGCGCCCGCCGGGGTGCCGATCTGCGTGCCGGCCGTCCCGCCGATGGTGATCGGGTCCTTCGAAGGATCCCAGATGAATTCGAATTGGCGGTAGTTTTTCGCTTTTTCGTACACCATGATCGAGCGCTTGTTCACCTTGCTGCCAACGCCGATGATATTACCGCCCATGATCGTCGGCGTTTCGCCGGAAGGTACGTTCGGCGGGTTTCCGGTATCGTCCGTGGTTTCGCCCGATTCTGCGCTTTTGCCGGCAGACGGCGTTCCCGGTTGGCTGACCGGCATCGTCGCTCCGGATTGCGCCGCGCCCGGCTGCGAAATGCCCGTCTGCGGCCCGGCGAGCGTAGACGCAGGCGTCCCTATCTGCGTGCCCGGCGCCCCGGGCATCTGCAGCGCCTTCGCCGGATTCAAGCTGCCAATGAGCTGCCCGGCCGGCCCCACATAAATCAACCTCCAGGAGCCATCCTCCTTGTTCATGGGATCCTTGTAGGCCTTTCGCATGAAATGGATGTTGCCCATCTGCGGCTTGGTCAAGTCATCCAGAGAGGTGGGGAACTTGCCCATCTTGCGGTAGTAGAGCTTGATTCCGCGGGTGTATTGTTTGCCTCGCCAGATCATCTCCTTCTCTTTTTCGCGGCGTCCCTCGGTCAGAATGCTCGGCGCGGCGGCCATAGCCGCGATTAGCATCAGCGTTCCGATGAAGATCACCATCAGGAGCGCGTAGCCGCCTTCCTGGCCGCGATGCGGGCGTATGCGACGAATCCCTTTCATCCGAAAGCTCCGGCATCTTCGAGCGCAGTCGAACCCCGCCGCCCGCTGCCTACTTCTTCAAATTCGAGATTGGCGTTTCCGATTTTCAAGATGCGGTAGCGGCCCAGCAGAATGTCCCCTTCACCCACAATGAACACGTCCGTGCCGTCGGTGAAAAAAGCCAGCCGTCCGGTCCCGACAGGAACCGTGCCATAGCCGAAGTACTTCAAATTCGGAGGCAATTGCGGCGGCGGAGGCGGTTGGGGGATCGGCGCCACGTAATCCTTGTCGCCCGGCTTCGGAACGTGTTTTGGGGCTTCCGGAGGAGGAGGCTGCACTTCGCTAAACAGATCGCGGCCGGAACTCTTGTACTCGGTCTTCCGGCTCGCGTCGCGTTTCCACCAGTGCAGCGCGGGGTTTTCCACCTTTAGCGGCGCGAAATTCTGCACGACGCTTGCGGTTCCCGCCGTCACGGCGGGCGGGCGGCCCTGCCAATACCACACGCCTCCCGCAACCACCAGCAGGGCGAACAAGATCAGGATTTCCTTCTTCTGCTTCATGCTTCCGACCTGAAATATGTCCGCATGTGCAAATTCACGCGGATGTCGTTCGCTTTGCTCTGAGCCTGGCTCGCCAACTCCAGCGAATCCACGACATATACATCCGGCGAACGCTGCAAGCCGTTGAGGAACTTCACCACCGCCGGATAGTCGCCTTCCACCTGCACTTCCAGCTGAATTTCGAGCATCGGGCGGCCTTTTACCTCGTTCTCGTGGAAGTTGATGCCCTGCATTCGCAGCCCCGCCTTCTTGGCCAGATCTCCCACCTCGGCGGTGACCGTGGAATATCCCGTCCCGGCGGGCAGGAGCGAATTCTCAAAGCGGCTGAAATCGGCAACGGTCTGAGGCAGCTCCTTCTTGATTTTCTCCACCCGGTCGATGTCGCTCTTGAGCAGTTTCAATTGCTTGGCTTGCCGGGCCAGTTCCTGCTCGGGGGTCTTAGGCGCAGACGCCATGCGCCAGCTCAGCGCCGCCAGCCCGGCATCCGCCAGCAGCAGGACCGTCAATCCGCCGAGAATCACCCGCCGCCGGAATGTGAAATCGCGGTGCATCACG
>Ga0209581_1002424_pt1 | contig 17933 bp, 16 predicted proteins | sample Coa_R2_FD_187160 | JGI IMG/M metagenome (GOLD analysis project Ga0209581, IMG submission 187160) | Surface soil microbial communities from Centralia Pennsylvania, which are recovering from an underground coalmine fire - Coalmine... | ecosystem: Environmental > Terrestrial > Soil > Unclassified ...
CGCGAGACGTTCTACGATCTATCAGGCAACGAGCCTGTGCCTATGCGCTATGACGCTGATCTTGCCAACGCGCAACGGCAGATCGAACGGGAACAACTGCTGCGCCGCGCGCTCGAAGAATACTCAGAATCAAGCCGCCTTTTCCGCCGTGCTGATGATCGCTGCTCTCTCGCGTCCGTCGAAGAAAACATCGGGCGTCTCTATTTCAAACTTAAAGACCTCAAAAGGGCGCGCGCACGCCTCAAACTGGCCGAAAAACTCCACGAGAAGAACGGCGACAGAATCGCAGCCGCGCGGGTCCGCGTGACGCGGGCAGATGTATTCACCGAACAAGGGGATTACGTTAAAGCCTTGCGCCTCGCCAGAGACGCCGCCGGCAGACTACAACAGCATCATCCTGGGGAGACGGCACGCGCACTCATCACGAGCGCGCGGGCGCTCGCAAGGCAGGGTAACATCGGGCGTGCGGAATCGGCGCTCAGACTCGCCTACAAAACCGCTATCGAATCAGGAGACGCGGAACGTGCCGCGGACGCCGGCCTCGTCATGATCGAAGAGATACACGCCTTGATGAATGCCGCGGAGTTGCTGGATTGCTTTGATAAAACAAATAAACTTCTGCAATCACCGCAGAATATCGCCACACTTAACAGGCTCAACGAGTGCGCCAACATCGCCATCGGCAAGGCAGTATCTGATGCGAACACACCGGACTCGCGGATAAAGTTCATCACGCTCGACGGATCCGGGTCTATTAACCTGTCGGAAGAAGTGAAACGCTACGAAGCGTTACTCATCCGGTCCGCGATGGAGTTGACAGGTAACAGCGTCGTGCGCGCGTCGCGCCTGCTGAGGCTGAATAATTATCAAACGCTGATTGCCATGCTTGGCAAGGGCGGGCGGCACGAGGGCCTTATACCGGATTACGTTCCAAAGCCGCAACGTAAGAGCTACACGACAGGCCAGAGGAAGAAAAACCGCCGCGCCCGCCACTAGCTCGGGTCGGGTTGCAGCTCTAGCCACTCGTCAAGGGTCGGCTCGTTGAAGTAGGCACGGAGCCGGTCGAGGTGGCTCTCCGGGTGGTCGAAAATTTCGAGCTGGTGCGCTTTGAATTTGGGCCTGAAAAGCTGGCTGTTCTCGATCTCCGACCGCTGGGCTGCTTCCGCCTCTAAAAAGGCGCTGTACGCCTTCTGGCGCTCGCCGCGGTGCTCCCCTTCCCTCGCCCTGAGAAAGTCGTAATAGGCCGGTTGCAGGGCTTCCCTGCGCCTCTGGCGCGTCTGTTCCGTCTGCCGCTTGGCTAACTGCCGCTTTACTTCTTCCTCCTTCTCCAGCGCGGCATTCATCGCTTCGGGCAGTTCGTAATTCTCCTTCACGGCTCGAATCAGCCATGAGGCGAGGTCTTTGATCTTCGGGGTGTTCCGGTGTGGCAATGCCTTTAGCTGAAGCTCGACCGATCTACGGTAATCCCTGACCAATTCCCTGGCCGTCGTCTCGGCGACGTGGAAGGCGATTAAACGCCTCACAAGCTGCTCGCCGGCGGCGTCGGCCTCGCCGATCTGCATGGCGGGCGGCGGCTCGGCTGGTGGGGCTGGCCGGGCTTTGGGGGCTTCGCGGCTCGGTTTCGCGGCTTTCGCGCCTTGCGGTCGCGGCAACAGGCGGGGCTTTCTGCTGGCCTCTTGAAACTCGGCCTTTGCCCTTTGACCGGGCGTGTAAAGCATCATCCAGTCCGGTCGTCCGCCCTCGCCTGGTTGCTCCTGAAATTCGACGCCCGCCAAGTAACCAGATTTAAGGTGTGGGGCGTGAACCTTGTACATCTGCTTGCGGACGTGCTCCCAATCCAGGTAGCGAGTCTGTGGCGCTCGGAGACAAAAGTCGGAATAAAGTAGCCGGGCGCGCGGGCGCTCGTGCTTCAGCACGGCGTAAATCTGGAAGCCTATCAGCTCGTAGAACCGTTGGGCTGCCGGGGAAAGGTCGCGCAAATAATCATAATCGAGCGGGCGGGTCTGAGCCTCGTTCAATACCCTCATGTAAACATCATTCAGAATCAGATAAACCGCGTTCGCCTTCCTGCCGTCTGGAAACTTCTCTCCGGTGAAGATGACGCTGTATCGCGTGAAATCCGCCTCGATGCTTCGCTCCGCTCCGTCGGTCGCCCTGAAAGTTATTTTTGCGGTGATCCCCGCGAAGGCATTTTGTCGAAGGGCTTTTTTGACGTGGTTCGTGTTCTTGCCGCTCGCCGGCATCCCCAGCTCTCGACAAATCTCGCTGAGACTCCCCAGCTTGATGATCTTCGGGATTGATGGCCGCTCGTCATCTATCCTGCGATTAACGACGAGAGTATCAATCTTGTAAGCGAGCTGGCCGGGCTGACCGTGCCTGTTGCTGTAATCAACTTGCCACCTGGTCTTGACCTCGCCGGCGCGGTCTCTCTCGGTAATCTCGATGTTGATATTTCCCTTCTTCGACAGCCTATGCACGGGAAACCGCGAGAGTGCCGTTTCGATCCTGATCGTGTTCTGTGGGATTAGCTCAAGCTGCGCGCTCATCGGGTCGCCCCTCTGTGAAGAAATCAGCAACAACAACTCTCCTGTTGTTGTTGTCTAAAAGAGTCTAATACAGTCTAGGGTCTGATAAAGCAAGGGGTTTCATCATTTAAGCCTTTTTTCCGCTCCTCAAAGTACGTGGCTACGCTCCTCAAAGTACGTGGCTACGCTCCTCAAAGTACGTGATTTCGCTCCTCAAAGTACGTGGTCGCTAGTAAATCTACGCGGGGCGTAGAATCTACAGGGGGCGTAGATTCCCGCCTTATAAAGTCTCAACGTAGCTATCCAGTTCGGCCCGCTTCATCCGGTACGCATGGCCTAGCTTCCGCTCGCTGACCTTGCCCGACGTGACGGCCTCACGTAGTAGCTTACGACTCAGGCCGGTGTAGCGTTGGGCTTCGGCTCTCGTCAAAAGTGGCTTCGCGGCGAGGTCACTGATCGGCGTCTCGTTGGGGTCGTGCCGGCGCTTCTTTGGCTTCTGCTGGCCGTCGTCCGGCTCGGCCTCCCGCTCCCCTGCCTCAAGCTGCTTCTGCTCGGCCTGCCTCAAAATCGCCGCGGCGAGTTGGGCGATGAACTCCTGCGGGGTAAGACGCGAAAGCTGCGAAGCGAAGGCGCGCACCACTTCGGAGCTTTCGAGGTCGTGGCCGTTGGCGTGCGGCTCGGCCTCGCTTGGCGCGTCCGACTCCATTACTACTGCGGCCTGGATCACTCCGCGCTTGGCGTCCAGTTCGTTTTTCAGCCCGCGTAATTCTTCCTCGTCATAAACCGATATGTCTCCGGTTTTGCCCCGCTCCTTCCGAACGCTGATGCGCCCCTGCCGGGCGTAGTTCTCGATCTGACGGGTGGAGACTCCTAGAAAGGCGGCGGCTGCTCTTTTATTCAGGCTCATAGGCCGCTTTTTAACACAAGGTGCGAAGTAGGGCAACACATTTCGCACCTTCGTTTCGCGGGCTTCGCACCTTCAGGCGAAGCTACTCTATCACAAACCCGTTATGGGATAACACTAAAACCCCGATTAGGATACCTCCGGCCAACAACATCAACAGGGAATTTAACTATTGAAGCCTGTCTTCACAGCCGAATATGAAGCCTTTCTTCAAACCCTAATATCCGCCCGAAAAACGGCGGGCATGACTCAGCAGGAAGTGGCCGACCGTTTACATAAGCCGCAATCTTTCGTGTCCAAGTATGAGCGCCGGGAAAGACGGCTGGATGTGATCGAGTTCGTAAAGATTGCTAAGGCCATCGGCGTTGACCCGTGCCGGATTGTGCGAGAGATAGAAAAGGGCATGGCTGACCCTTCAAAACGGAAGGCGCGGCGATGAATAGCAGGGAAGTATTAAACTCTGCCTCGTGGCATCTGCAAGCTCTAGCTGAAAAACGGAAAGATGACCGCTACACTGAGAGGGACATGAACAGACCTTGAACTGTTTCTCCTGCTTAGTGTCTCGTATAGTTATAACGGGAGTAGATGGTCTTGGGAGTGCTGAATGGTGGAAGGAACCTAAAATGCTGGTTATTCAAGATCCGACTGACGAGGGGTCAACCTACTTGCTGGAGTCTCTTTTGAATGCCTTTCGCTCGGCGGAGAAGATAGCCGGGGCTTTTGCTTTCGCTTCGGCGGCTGGTGTTCGTCTGTTTGCTGAAGATCGGGGGTTTCAAGAAGCAGCTCGGCACCACCCTGTTGACCTCATTGTCGGCCTTGACGCCGTCACCAACGAAAGGGCTTTGGACAGCCTATCGACATTATCCCAAGCCTTTCCGAATGTGCAGGTGAGAGCGTTTGTGAATCCGCGTCAAGAAGCTCTGTACCATCCGAAATTCTGCTGGACTAGGACGGCGAACGGAGGCTGTTTGATTATCGGGTCAGGAAATCTCACTGAGGGTGGGTTGTTGCGCAACTGGGAAGCGTATGCGGTGGAAGAATTGACTGCCGACGAAATCAATGCCGTTGAAAGTGCGTGGAATACCTGGACGGCGAGGCACAGCGCCTCGCTATTGCCGCTCGACAACGCAGAGGTGCGGAGGTTGGCAAGCAACAATAACGTGTTGGCTCGGGAGGGTGATCTTCCAACACTCGTTGCGCCTCGCGCTCCGGCTGCTCCCGGCGTTGAGCCGGTTACAACTTTGTACATTCCGAGTTCCGCGACAGTGCTGGTTGCTGAAATTCCTAAATCGGGTGATCGCTGGAAGCAAGCCAACTTTCATTACGACGATTACATTAACTTCTTTGGGGCGCGGGGCGACCGCCTCGTGGTCTTCCGGCATGTGAATGCGGACGGAACGATGGCCGACTATGAGAGGGATCGTCCACCAGTTACTGTAAAGAGCCACAACTTCCGCTTTGAGCTTGCGGCTGCGACTGGCATTCCGTACCCAACTACTGGACGCCCTATCGGAGTATTCATCCGGGTCGCAACGCGAACGTTCTTCTATCGCTTAATACTGCCTACCGATTCAGAGTTCGCGACAGTGCGCGCCTTGCTTGAACGCCGCGCCGGCAGACCAACGAGTAAAATGCGAAGTGTGCGAATGACGGTTAATGACTTGCGAAGAGAGTGGCCTACTTCGCCCTTCTGGCACCTCCCGACAGCCATCTAAGCCTTGCAAACAATAAATATTTCGGCGTTGTTAGATGCGTCTAGGTGTAACTCAGCCTTGTTGAGTTTGCTGTGCGCCATAGGCCGGGCAGGCACGACCTTGACCTCTCTGTAATAGTCTGACGCTATTTTGGACACGGCTTCAACAGTCATGAGCCGTGGATGGCCGTTAGTGATATAGGGCGAGTACGACAGTAACAATGGCACGCCGATTTTTCGCGCACCCTCAAACAGTTCTGCGAATGCGGTTGGAGCCTGGGACTTGATACAGAATGGGGATTGGTGGCGGTCCGTTCGATAAAGGCCGCGACTGGTAGGCCCTTGACCTGTAAGTGATGTAGTTGAAACCGTCGGCCAATCACGAAGGCATAGGGTTTCGAGCACATGGTAAAAGCGGCTGTAATGATCCCGCGTGTACGGGGGATCCGCGTAGATAACGGAGACGTTGACAAGCCGAGCTAACACCTCGCGGTAATCACCGCGTATGACTCGGTGAGAACCATCGCGCCGCAACTCACTATGTCGAGAGAGACAAGACAAGAAAATCTTTTCCGCGTCGAGGCAGCGGTCGCGGCACATTTGATTAATAAGGTGTTGTTTAATCGTCCCGTCGCTTCGGCGAGGCCGCATAGGCTGGGCAAACTGTTTTCCGACGGAGTTCACAGTCGTGCTGGCCGTGCTGAGGAGTGCGGCGAGGAAGGTATCCTTCACGCCCGCAGGCACATCGTCGAGTGCGTTCAATGCACAGTCGATGAAAAGCGTCTGCCGGTAAGAGAAATAAACGCCCCCGAAATAGCGGGTAGCCATAAGTTCGTCGGCGTGCTTCTCAATCCGCGATCTCGTCTCTTTAAGCACAACGGCAAGGGCATTGCCCTCTTCGTTACCTGAAAGCAGTGATCCATGCTCGACCAAATCGCACAACAATTCTGGGGTGGCGTTCGCTCTTTCAATCGCTCGCCGTTCAAATGCCAAGATCGGCTCTAGGGAGTCTTCCAAACGTTTCCGGTTCAGATCAATTTTTGTAAATAGGCGATCTAGCGTTGCGCGGTCTAATGAGGCGGGTTGCAGTAAAGCACTACAAAGCACGCGAGAGTATTCCTGAATGTCCGCCGCGACCACGTTTCTTTCACCTGAGAGAGCCAGAGAGACAGTTCCTGAGCCAGCAAATAAATCGCAGACCGTGCCAAACGTAGGGTCTAGCTCAGAAATCTTTTCGCATATTGATTGAACGAGGCGGAGTTTGCTGCCGAGATAGTGAATCGGTCGCCATATCCGTAGGTCTTGGCGAATACCTGGCGACAAACTGAGCTGTCGCGAAAGAAGCTTATTGTCAGCATTAGTGAGCATCGAGTATCCTATGGGCCGTAATTAGACTTTTACAGCAATGCCTGCTTCGCTTGTCACATATGAGTTCTCATATAAAGAAACAACGGGGCCGCACTGCTGCCTTCAATCGCTTCAGTGCGCCATTTCTTTCGCATGTTCCCCGACTATCTCACGGCGTAGCCAATAGTGGCAACGCAATTATCCAAGGTGAGAATCTCTCTGTACTGGAGTCGCTTCTACCGCAGCTCGAAGCGTCTGTGCGGTGTTGTTACATTGATCCGCCGTACAACAACCAAGAGAAACATTACCATTACCATGACTCCCAAGGTCATCGGAATTGGCTTGATGAAACCACTGCCCGCATTGAGATTCTCGCCGAGTTTCTACGCGATGACGGCAGCCTGTGGGTTTCTATGGATGACCGGGAAGTTCATTACCTCAAAGTCGCGTGCGATGCAATCATCGGTCGGAAGAATTTCGTTACTACTATTGTTTGGGAACAGCGAACCTCTCGTGAAAATCGCAAGGTGTTCTCGAATAATCACGAGTACCTGTTAGTCTATGCCAAAGACATTCGCAGGTTCAACGCCACGCGAAACTCGCTCGCCCTGAGTCCAGAGGTACGTGCTCGATATAAGAATCCCGACAATGATCCTCGCGGACCTTGGCAGTCGGTGAGTGCAAACGTACAGTCGGGCCACGGAACGCCCGACCAGTTCTACAAGCTAGTCAGCCCAGGCGGAAAAGTTCACGTTCCACCGCCTGGGCGATGCTGGATTTATAGCCTGACGAGGATGAAGCGGGAGATCGCCGAAAACAATATTTGGTTCGGTCGTGACGGGAATGGTGTTCCGCGAATCAAAAGATTCCTGTCGCAAGTCCGTGCAGGACTTACCCCAGAAACGCTCTGGACTGCCGAAGACGTGGGCACCAACGACCACGCGAAGAAGCAACTGATTCGGTTGCTTCCTGACGCGGAGGTCTTTGACACTCCCAAACCGGAAGGTCTCATCCACCGGGTACTTGAGATTGCAACCTCGCCCGGAGACCTTGTGCTCGACGCTTACCTTGGTTCGGGAACGACCGCCGCTGTGGCGCACAAGTGCGGGCGTCGGTATATAGGAATCGAGGAAGGCGATCACGCGGTTACTCACTCTGCAAAGAGGCTCGCCTTGGTCGTCGAAGGTGATCAATCTGGAATCTCCGAGCTTGTCGGCTGGCAGGGCGGGGGAGGGTTCGACTTCTTCCGTTATAAGGAAGGACTTCCCTTCAACAGAGGAGCAACGCGCGCCCGTACCGTAGCTTGAAAACAATTTAGAGGAATAAAGAAGCCTCGAACACAATAGCCATTATCGGACGGCGATTATTCGGAAAGTTTGCATACTCATTTTTTCGCGCCCCGATTTTCAATATCTTGTGATCTCCATCCCTCGCCCACTATCTTAACTGATAGTACCAATTTCAAAATCGAGCGTTGATTTTGAAATTATGCACTACCACAATCTATTGTGGTTACTCAACACTCGCCGCCGCTCGCTTAAAAGTCAGCTTTCAACTCTGGAGTCTATAGCAGTATTCAGAGGTTCACAGCATAGGCGGGTTTTCGAGGAACTCCTGAAGCCGTTGCTCGCTCACGCTATCTATCCGCTCGACAACACCGCCGACCACGTACCCGCTTCCTTCGGCGGGGCGTAAGCTGATGATCTTCGCCTGAAGGGTCGCCGTGCCGGTGGGGAGCGCGAGCACCACCGACATGGTAGAGCCTTCGATGTCCCGTAGCCGCGCGGAATGTTCGGCCTCGACGAGAACGGACAGCCCTTTCAGGCTGAGGTCGAGCGTCCGCCCGGTAAAAGAGCCGTGAGCCGGCCAGTTGGCGACCGCCCCGACGATAATGCTCGCCTGCCGGACGGCGCGGACGCGCCGCACCTCGCGCCGATCACCGATCAGGGCGCGGAGACGCGCGAGACGAAAGCCGGCTGTTAATTTCACGGGATCAAAAGGTCGGGATGGGACGGATTATAGCGTTACTTTTGTTTTTTCAGCCATCCTGCAAGTAAATCTTCTATCAGCTCGATTGATTCCTTGATCTCGCCGGCGTTAATGCTCTCCCTCGATGGTCTGAAAAGTAGGGTCAAGCTCAAGCAAGAGGCTGTCGCCACACTCCCAATCTTCGACGCCGCACACCTCAAGGCGGGGGCCTTCGCCGCACGCCACACCGAACAGCGCGGCCACGTCGGGCAGGGCCGCCACCGACCGCCGGGCCTGAATTGTTAGGAGATAATGCCTGTGGTATAAAGACGCCATCCCCCCGTTAGCAATGTTCATCCTTCGCCGCATTTCTATTCCGTGGTGAGGCATACCCGACGATGACTCTGGACGTAGATTTACACCCGACCGTCCTAGTTGTAGATGACTCCTACGACACCCGCCTCGTGCTCCGGCGTTTGCTGGAAGCGAGGGCTTACCGCGTCGTGGAGGCCGCCGACGGCCAAGAGGCGGTAGATGTGGCCCGCCGCGAATGCCCCGACCTGATCCTCATGGATTTGAACATGCCTCGGATGAACGGGCTTGAGGCGACGAGGCGGATAAGGGAGTGTAAAGAACTCTGCGCGTCAGCGCCGGTCTTAGCCTTCACCAGCTTCGACACATACGGGATGGAGGCGGCGGCATTGGAGGCGGGCGCGAACGGCTACCTCCGCAAGCCTTTCGACTCCGAGGAGGCCGAAAGAGTCATGCGAAGTTTCCTGCCAACGTAGTGAGCTAAATTTTTCATTCCTTTGGCCTCACACACACGATGACGCCGAAGGGGGACGGGAGCAATACCGCCGTTGCCCAGGATACTGATCGTCGAGGACGAGCCGACGGTGCGCGATCTGCTCTGCGAGCTGCTCGGCACATCGCACGAGTGCGTCGCCGTCGGCTCCGCCGAGGAAGGGCTGGTCATACTCAGGACTGAGAGGTTCGACGCGGCGATCACAGACGTGGCGCTGCGGGGCATGGGCGGCGAAGAGTTCCTCAAGGCCGCACGCGGGCTGGACCCCGGCCTGCCGGTGATCGTCATGACGGGTGCCGACAGCGACGAGAGGAAGTTCTTGGAGGCGGGGGCATTCGGCTTCCTGCTCAAGCCCTTCCGGTTCGAGGAAATAAAGGAGATGGTCGAACGCGCACTCGGCAGCATCTCATAGATAATTATTCATGTAAGCTGGTTCTACGCCAGCACGTACAGGCTTTGACTCAAGACTTCTGTTGACCGCTTCCTCGAACACTCTAAAAAAGGCTTCGCTGCATGGCGAGCACAGGCGGCGCGGGAACGCTTTAAGAAACTTACGCCCTACGTCGCGCCGGAGTAGGACTTTTACGCATGGGTGTTCATAGTCGGGTTGCGTCCGCGCCACCCACACAAGGCGGATGGCCTCGACTCCCTCCGCTAGTACGCGCATCGCTTCGACGGTGGCCGCTCTCATCACTTCCGCAAGCTCGTCGTCGCTGCCGGCGAAGCGCGGGCGCTGGTCGCCTTTGAGGGAGATAATTAGATAGATCGTCTGCTCATAGCACGGTCGGCCTCTGCCGTAGGTCAAATAGTTGTCGGCCTGCGAGGGCGTCAGCTCGTCGTAGTCGCGGGAGAACCAGCGGCGCGTCACGTACTGCTTCGGGTCGTTTCGTTTCCCGGCCTTGCCCTTCGTAATCGTGCATGGGCCTGTCCAACTGCTGCGGGTCTTTTCGATTACTAAAACCTTACCCTTTTCAAACATGGTCGCGCGCCTCACAGAAGATCAAGCAACTTCTCGGCCTGCTTGTTTCCGGTCGAGTCCATCCCTTCGTCGGCGGACGCCGACTTGCTGCCCGCCAGGACGAGGGGAGGGAAGTCTTTAGTGATCGCCTCGCCGAGCGCCGACGTGGGCGCGGTGTTGGCCGGCTCGTCGTAGTAACCCTTCCTGAGCTTCATCGGAAACCTGTTGCCGGTCCTGACAATCGCCTCCGTCTCGTCCAACCTCATAACCTCGTCCGGCGTAAGCAGCATCTTCCTGTGCTCCGTGCCGTGCCTGCTCACGCTGATTAGCCCGCTGGGAGAGAAGGCGAAGCCGTGACGCTTGGCGACGATGGTACTCTCGCCCAACATATCGGAGATGTATTTCGCGGTGTTGTAGTCGAGCGCGTGCAGCGCGACCTTCGTTAAGCAGTTCGTGATGATGGTCTGCGCGTTGGCGTGGCCGTAAGACTTATCGAGCTGCGAAAGCGATTGCACGCCCAACCAAAGGGCGACGCCTCGACCGCGCGCCAGTGAGATCGTAGTTTCAAAGTCGGGGATCGTGCCGATGTTGGCGAACTCGTCGAGCATCATCGTGACGGGCACGCCGCCCGCCGCTTCGGGTATCTGCTCGCCGGCCAACTGCTCAAGCAGGACGGTAAAGAAAAGGGAAGTGAGCGGGCGAAGCCTCACGATGTCCTGCTCCCTCAAGCACCAATAGATCGCCGTCGGCTCGCGGCGCAGTCGCCCGAAGTCCGGCGCGTCGAGCGCGGCGCTGGTGAACCGCTGCACGGCCTTGTCGCGCATGAATTGGAGGCGGGCCGCGACGGCTGGCACTATCGCGCCTTTATAGCGCGGGTCGGTCTGCATGAAGATCACGGCCTGCTCGCGCGCCGTCTCGCTCGGAGACTCCAGGAGCTGCCTGATAAGGTCTTCCGGCCTCTGGCGGGTAAAGAGCCTGTACGCCGTAAGTGGCGTGGCCTCTCGGAGCGTGGAGGCGTGCGCGAACAGAGCGGCGAGGAAAGCCGACTCGGTATCAATGAAAAATTGGTCGGTGTAGGTCGTGTTACCCGACTGCATGATGGCGCGGGCGCAAAGCTCGGCCATGCGCGCGTCGCCGCATAGCGGTATCCAGTTAAAGCACGCGCTGGCGTCCGGGTCTGCCGGCGCGTACCTGACGGCCTTCTCCCTGAACCCGCTCGTGAGATTCCAAAGCTCCGATTTCGGGTCGGTGACGACTAAGCTGGTGTCCACGGCCTGCGCGCAGTTCGGAAGGAAATAGCCCCGGCTCTTGCCCGTGCCCGTGCCTCCCAAAATTAAGCCGTGCTGCGTCGTCTGCATCCGGGGCAGGATTATTTGACCTTTGATGCCGCGCTCGGGCATCGGCGGCGCGAGGATGAAGCTGCCCGGCTCGACGACCTGGCCGTGCCTGATCGTCAGCTCGCTGATCTCTTCGTCCGTGGCAAAGCGCGCGGAGCCGTGATAGGTGTCCTCGCTCTCGCCGCCCGCGCCGCCCGTGGCCGCTTTGATCGTGCTGCCGATTAAAGAGAATATCCCCGTAATCAAAGTGAACAGTCCGGCGACCCGGAGCGTGCTGCCGTTGGCGGAGGCGTTCATCGCAAAACCGCCCACAAAGGTGATTGCGAAGCTGGCAAGTAGCGCGGCGAGGTATCGGAGAGTTCTGTCTTTGGGGATAGCACAGAAGTTAGCTACGGCCCACGCTACGCCCGCGCTGGTTGTAAACAGGCAGGCGATCCAGCCGATTGTCATAATCACAACCGGCGTCGTATTGCCTTGTCCCGAATAGAAAGTGCCGCTTGTGAGGGAAAAGAGGATCGCAAAGCCCGCCGCGCCAATCACGGCCATCGCCGCGCCGGCACGGATTCCAGACTTCGGATGCCTGACAGCTTCTACGATTATCACCAGGAATATGAGAGCGATGAATGCCCAGACGAAGGGCGTAACCTTCCGCTCGTACTCCTCTGCCTCTCTCTGCTCCTTCTCTCTTTGCTGCCTCGCTCCTGCTTCGGCGTGATCGGGTTCCACAATTACGTTACCAGGGAAGCTGCCGGCGTTATTATTCTGCGCCGGCGTAGCCGCGGCTTTGGCTTCCTTCCCCTTTTGCGCGGTGGCCGCGCGAGTGTCGGGCGGGGCCTGCGCCGTCGCTCCGGTCTGCGCGTTCGCGCCAGCGGCGAGCGTGAGGAACAGAGCGACGAGTGCGGCGGTGAGTGTGTTGGTCGGTTTCATGTTTCACTTTTCCTAGTCAATAAACATCACGGTCTCTTGGCTCTCCACGGGCATCTCGATTTCAATAGCCTGCTGCTGCGCGTAGTCTGCTGTGACGGCCTCTGTTATTTGTTCAAGCGACCTGGAACGGTTAGGCGCGTTCTTCGCCTGCCAGAGTGACGCTTGCAGCGCCGTATTCACTAGCGGCGGCTCGCTCAATCCCAAAGCTTTGCTCGCGGCTTCAAGATTTTCAAGCTGCTTCTGCGTGGGCGGGCGGTCTGCAACCTGCTCGAACATCTGTTGCATGTATCTCTGCACAGGCGAGGCTATATCCCTGCCAGTGACGGCGCGGTGATTCTCGTTCGCAAGCCTGACTATTTCCTCGCTCATCTCCGCGGCTGGCCGGTCCAGATCAAACGGCAAAGTCACAGCGTAAGGCCGTGCGGGGGGCTGGTCGGGAACGGGTAGCTGCTCCCGCGCGCCCTGTTGTTCCCCGATGGCGGGTTGAGCCTCCTGGTGGGCCTCGCTGGTCTGATTAGTCAGCGTCTTGATCGTGTCGGCCTGCCTCGCCTCGGCCTCTGCTCCGGCGGCCTCGAACTGGGCGTCGAATTGGCGCTCCCACTCGTCCAGCTCGTCGGTCGTCATGCGTTCCTGGAGCTTTTCAGGCGACGGAAAGGGCGCTGTGACTTGTTTCTCCGCAGGTGGCCGTTCCGCTGCCGACGGTCGCTCTGCCCGCGCCGCCTTCGGCCTCTCGACCGGCTCGAAGGTGCGAAGGCTTCGCAGCTTCGTTTCGTAGGCTTCGCGGCTCGCCTCAAGCGCCGTGCTTTTATCAACCTGGCGCGCGAGGGCCGCGCTTAGTCGCTTGTCTGAATCCGTGTAAATGCGGGCGTCGAGTCGGGCGCGCGACGTGGCGACGTAAGCCATGCGTTGATTCAGTAGCTTGTCCGGCTCGCTCGTGTCGGCGTTGATAAGAACCTGATTAACCGTCTGCCCCTGCGACGAGTGCGAAGTGACGGCATAGCCGTGGTCTATGTGCCGGTTTTTCTCGATGGGGAACTCCACGCGGCGGCCCGAGTCGAGCGCGACCGTGAGCCTCCCCTTTTCGATTTTTTCCAGCGTCCCTAGCTCGCCGTTCGTAACTTTTTGAAAGGGGGCGCGGAATTGCACGCGATCACCTTCGGAAAATTCGCGCTCGGCCTCGCGGTACACCGTCACTCCTTGCAATCGCTTCGGGTCGTAGCTGACTTGTCGGCGGCTTTTTTCCAGTTCGACCGTGAGAGTATTGGTCTTCTCATCTGTCGCCACTACGCGCGCATACTCGCCCGCGCCGACGCCGTACTTTTTGCTGCCGCCCGTGTACCGGATGATGTCGTCCTGCTGGTACGCTCCCGCGAAAGTGCGCTCCGCTCCGGTCAGTTCGCCACGGCTTTCCAGCACCTTCGTTTTATAATTCCTGGTGCTGATCTGGCCTGTCTCCTGAAGCTGGCGGTGAATGAGTCGGTTTAGCTCGACGCGGTCTTTATTAGCTGGCGAGATAACTAACGTGCCGTCCCTGTCGGGCTGCTCGCAGAAGTCGCGGGCGATGGCCTTTAGCCTCTCCTGCGGGTCGGCAATCTCAGTTATTCGCTCCTGCTCGCGCAGACCGTCCACGGCTTCTTTGATGTTCCCTATCGAAAGATTTTCTACAACGTCCCTTAGTGGCTCGTACTGCTGCCTCACAATCTGCTCAAGCCGCGCCGTTTCCATGCCATGACGGACGAGCTGCGCGAAGGGCGAGCCGGCTTCTACGCCTTCATGCTGGCGCACGTCGCCGACGAACAAAACCCTATCATCTGGCCGAACGCGGGAGAGGAAAGCGTTGACCTGTTTCGTGCTCGCAAGGCTGCTCTCGTCCAGTATTAAAAAGCGGGGCGGGGACTCCGCGGGATCATCCTTCTGACGGATGAACTTTTGCAGGGTGCGAGTCGGCATCCCTGACTCGGCTAGACGTTGCGCCGCCCCGGTCGTTGGGGCGAAGCCCTGTACGTCGTAGCCCGCACGCTCGGCGGCCTCCCTAACGGCTGCGAGCGTGGTCGTCTTGCCCGTCCCGGCCTTCCCTTGTAGGCCGCTGATCTGGTCGCGGCTCGTCACGACCTGCTCGAAGGCCGCCCGCTGACTCTCGCTTAAGGTCACGCCCTGCGAGGTCGTTACGGTCGCGGGTACGCGCTCACTGACGGGCTGCTGCGTGCCCTGCCCGGCGCGCATCCGCTCGACGTTCTCGGCCTCACGTCGGAGCATCTTTTCCGTCGCCATGCGCCGCCGGGTTTCGTCGTCCATCACGACCCCGACGAGTTGCCCGCGCGCCTCGCGCTCCCGCATCTCCGCGGCCACGGCATCGGCGGTCGTCCGCCCCAAGTTCCGGCGCAGCGCGTCAATCATCAGCTCGCGCACGTCGCTGACGGCCTCGCGCTCGCTCCCCTTCTCAATGGCAAACGTAACTGATTCGCGCGCCGCCGCGCGGCTCCCGGCCTCGTCCCAGAGTAGGGTGCTCATCTCCTGCGCCTGCGCCCTGGCCTCCCTGACGACGGCGTGAGCCTGGCCGCCGAACCTTTGATCCATCGCCTGATGCCGCGCCTTCATCTCCTCGCGGTCGTAAACTTTGGTCTGTCGGTTGCGCTCTGCTATGCGTCGCGTGGACTTCGCGCCAAGAGCCTTCTGCTTCTCCTTGATCTCATTGCTGCGCGGGCTACTGGCCTCGATGTAGTCCCGGCTAATGCCGGCAATTTCCGGCGCTCCCGTCTTCGCATCAACCCGAAGTTCATAGCCCAACTTTTGCAGACCTTCCGCGAGCTTTGACCAGTACAGCGCCCTTCCGTATTTCTGACATTTGTAAATTTCGTAAGGCTGCAAAGACTTTATTTTGCCGTCGCTCGTCTCGGTGAGATTGAATATGAAGTTATGAGTGTGCAGATCGGGTGCGGCATATTTTTCCTTTTCGGACGGTCGCGCCGCGTCGTGCTGGAAGCTTGCTACCAAGAGTTTTCCCGTCGTCTCCGACGGTTTGTTGCCGCCGAGCCGCGCCTGCGCGTAGGTCTCTAGCTCCCTCAAAGCGGCGCTGACGGCCTCGGCGTGCATGGCGATTATCCGCTCGTCGCCTCCGACGATTGCCGCCAAGCTGATGCTTTTGGGCGCGCTGAAAGTCACGTCGAAGCCTGCGCGATGGCCGCCCGTTTCTATATCGTCCTCATATCCGTTCTTGCGTTCGTGCTTCTTTACGTGCCTCACGAGCTGCGCGCCCGTCCGCGGGTCTTGCCCCTCACAAAGCCGTTTGAAGTCGGCACGGCTTACCGCGCCCGTCATCCCGAACCGCTCGGCCAACTCGCCGCTCCATTGCCCTACGATCCTGCCCTCCTCGTTGTAATAGCTACCCCGTGGGTGCTCGTATTCCTCTTTGAAATACGTCACCGCGCCCAGCACGCTCAGGGCTTTGCTCATCGTCATCATTCCGGGTTTTCTGCCTCCTTCTTACGGTTGGCAAAATAGTCCCGATAGAGTCTTTTTCGCTCCTTACTTAACTGCTCCCAGAGTTGTTTGAAGTGTTCCGGCTTGAGATTATCTTTAGCCTGAAACTCAAATAATTTAATCATCGAGATACCATAGAGGACGATTTCCTGGTGTATCAGCTCCTCGTTGGCTGTCAGCGTACCAACGTCTGCGAGCCTCGCTAACAGCTCATCCCTACACCAATCGTTGATCTTCTTTCCCGCGAGCAACGCGCGGCCTTCAATCTCGTTGTAGGCATCTATCTCAACGCGGAAGACAATCGTTTTATCCTTGGTTTTCTTGGCGGGCCGGTTTTTGGAAGGCATAGGGGAAATCGCTTTCAAGGGGTCAAAATCTGATCATTCACAAACGTAGCACAATTTCTCGCCCTCTGGCTATATCTTTGTTTTTCGTTTGTTTACAAACGAAGCAATCCCCAGCCCAAAATTTGGGGTGACGTATGAAAATTTTTCGGCTGCGTAGCAGCCTGGCCGTTCTGCCGCCGCCAAAAGACACCCTGACACCCGGCGGGCGAGGGGTTGCACCTGGCCGGATGCGGAGGGTTGTACTCGGATGGAAATTGTACCGTTGCTAATTCAAATCACACTGTAATGTCATCTGAATATTACCGGCTTTTTACTCGATCATGTGAGTACAAAATAACCCTACAAGAACAGACGAAATTGTTTATCAAACTCACACGAAATCACACGTAAATAAATTTACTATTTTGCTGCCGTTTTTAACCTCAAGTTCATCACAATATTGAAATAAAAAATCTGCACGTTCTGACCATGAAAAAGCGCCACAGATTGATTATCAATTTCGCTCATACTTTGGCTTCAACCTTGTATCATTTTTCTGTTGCTATTCGTCATGTAATAGTGGTAATAAAGATTGAAAGACAAAACACCGTTTATCGCAGCCGGTAAACGGGCAACAATTCATGTAAGAGGACAAAGCAGATGGCAACAAAAAAAGCAAAAAAACCCGCGCTCAACTTCGCCCCTCCGGTCAAGACGGTGGACACGTCAGTAAAGCTCGAAGAGCCGATTAGCGCGCAGCTCTCGAAGTATCAAGACTTCATCGAGAAAACAAACGGCGTTCGGCCTTCGACCGACGACATTATCAACCGCGCTCTTGAGCGTGTGTTTTCGCGCGACGCCGCTTTCAAGGAATATTCAGGCGCTGGCAAGGGGCGCACGCGCCCAACTTCGCGCGGTTCCGAAGGCGACTGATTACGCCACAGGTTGAGGCACGCAGGGCGAGGGATTAACCATGAAAGATCATCATCACATCGCCGGCCTGTTTCCGGTCTTTTCGTTCGCGGCTGCCGCCGCAGCTCGTAGTGAGGCGTGGCGCGGTCATATGCCGGCACAAAGCTACGCGCAGAGGCCGCGCGTGACGGTCGCGCCTTCGCCTCAAATCGCGGCGGTGATCGCGCGGTCGCAAGAGCGGCGCGCGAAGGCCAGTTCTGTTACCGCGCTTTGAAAGCGAGGATCGGCGATGAAGCACATAGTAATTCTGGTCGCGGGTTTTCTCTTCATGCGTTGGAACATCAACGTGGTTGTCGAGAGTCCGCCCGCGATTTCAAATCTGCTGCTCGCGGTGGGCGCGGGCCTCGCGCTCGGCATATATCTGGTTCACGCGCTGTTCGACCTTATCGGCACGTCGCGGCGCGAGTACACTTGGAAGCCTTAAATCACTTCACAAGAAGGTGCGCTCACATGACTTCAACAAACGAAAAAGATGAAGCCGAATTGAGGCGGCTCGCGGAGGCCAAGTGCGCGGAAGCGGCCAAGCTGGAAGCAGAGGCAGAAAAGCCCCGCGCCGCCCCGCACCGCGAGACGTTCTACGATCTATCAGGCAACGAGCCTGTGCCTATGCGCTATGACGCTGATCTTGCCAACGCGCAACGGCAGATCGAACGGGAACAACTGCTGCGCCGCGCGCTCGAAGAATACTCAG
>Ga0209581_1002427_pt1 | contig 17914 bp, 12 predicted proteins | sample Coa_R2_FD_187160 | JGI IMG/M metagenome (GOLD analysis project Ga0209581, IMG submission 187160) | Surface soil microbial communities from Centralia Pennsylvania, which are recovering from an underground coalmine fire - Coalmine... | ecosystem: Environmental > Terrestrial > Soil > Unclassified ...
CGATTGTCACGATTCGCAAAGCAAAAAAAACTCTCCCTCTGGCGTCGCTGCCCGAAGCCTCCTTTTTCAGCGTCGTGCGGCAGAAATTGAAATGGAGCGGAAGCAACATCTAGAGGCGGGCATCTGCAACCGCGCGCCGGCCAGCCGGATTTGTTGACAAAAGACGCGAGCATCCTGTGACTGTTTCTGGCGAAGAGCAGTTTGGCCGGCCGGCTAAGAGGGTGGCAGCTATAATCCGCCCGGTAACCGGAGCCATATTTTATATCACATATATTGTCTGATGTTATATATGCCGCCCCCGCTTACCGTCCTTCGTTGCCTCCGATCGTCCGGACTGATGCCTTTTCCGCCACGGCCGCTCTGCCACTCGATTCCGTCGGCCGCTTGACCTCGCCTTCGCGAGTGCTAGCGTCGGCGAAATTAAAAAGATGAAAATCCTGGGTCGGCGCACACTTGTTATTTTTGTCGGGTTAATACTCGCTTTTCTCTTTTCTGGCTCGGCTCAGGCAGCACGCGAAGAATTCTCCGGCAGCATCCGCGACATGATGACCCCGGAGGAGTTCAAAGCCGCCGGCCTAAACAAGCTTTCTCCGGAGGAACTGCAAAAGCTCGACGCCTGGCTCCAAGGCTATCGGCAGGCCACCGAAAAGAAGGCCACGGCACGGGCCGAGCGAAGCAAGCTCGACATGCTCGTAAGCCGTGTGGACGGCACCTTTAATGGCTTGACTGGAAAGACGGTGATCCGTTTGGAAGACGGCACAGTCTGGAAACAAGCAAATGCCGACGACCGATTTCGCCCCAGAGTGACTGATCACCCGGCAGCCGTCGTAATCCACGGCATTTTCGGATACAAAATGAGGATCGAAGGGACTGGCGAATTTTACGTCGATCCCGTTCGCAATCCCTAGCTTCTTCAAGCCAGCGGCTGGGCCATCGAAGCAGCGGGAACTAATCGGCCCATGCCGAATGCTGCGTGAATCAGTCGCGCGGCCCGTTCCGCTTCGCGTTGGTCAATGATCACGGCGATCTTGATTTCCGACGTGGATACAAGCTGGATGTTGATCCCGGCGCGTCCGAGGCACTCAAACATTCGAGCCGCGACACCCGAATGCGAACGCATTCCGATTCCCACGACGCTAAGCTTGGCCAGGCCGCTCGCGGTGTTGAGACGCTTCGCGCCGATTTGGCCGACTACCGGCATCAAAATCGTGCGCGCGTTCTCCAGCTCGCCCTCGTGAATGGTGAACGAGATATCGGTCGCGCCACTGATCGGCGCGCTTTGGACAATCATGTCCACGATAATGTGCGCCGCGGCGACATCGGAAAAAATGCGTCCGGCAATTCCGGGCCGGTCGGGCACGCCGGTAATGGTCAACTTCGCCTGATTCCGATCGAGCCCGATGCCGCGCACCAGCACATCTTCCATGCTGGGAGTCTCTTCCCTGGCGATGGTTCCCCGTCGCCTGTTGAAACTCGACCTGACCTCGAATTCCACGCCGAACTTTTTGGCAAACTCCACCGCGCGGGATTGCATGACTTTTGCGCCGCTCCCGGCCATCTCCAGCAGTTCATCGTAAGCGATTTCGCTGAGCTTTTTTGCTTCTGGAACAACTCGCGGATCGCATGTGAACACGCCGTCCACGTCGGTGAAAATCTGGCAGGCGTCCGCGCTCAACGCTCCCGCGAGGGCGATGGCTGTCAGATCCGAGCCGCCGCGGCCAAGGGTCGTTGTTTCGCCCTCGGGCGTCTGGCCCTGAAATCCGGCAACGACCACGATATAATCGTCGGCCAACAGTTCCTGAATTTGTTTTGGACTGATATTGGCGATCCGGGCGCGCGTATGACGATGGTCGGTAAGAATTCCGGCCTGAGCGCCCGTCAGTGAGATCGCTCGACCACCGAGCGCATTGACCGCCATGGCCACCAACGCGCTCGCCGCGTGCTCGCCGGTGGAAAGCAAAATATCGAGCTCCCGGGCTGTCGGCTCGCGCTGCGGTGAAACCTGCTGCGCCAGTTTCAGCAAACTATCGGTCACGCCGGCCATTGCCGAAATGACCGCCACGACCTGGCAACCCTGGCGTTGCGTTTCGATCAATCGGCGCGCAACCTTGCAAATTCGTTCCGGCGTTCCAACCGATGTGCCTCCGTATTTTTGAACAATCAAACGCATGCTAGTCCGATTAATCCGGCTCGGGTCGTGATTTTCATCTTGAACGACCGCTTTTGTCGATTCACAAGCGCAGCGCCCGTTCCAGATGGCGCATTGTTGCGGGGACCGGTTGCAGCCCTGGCATTTCTTCAATAAGCGCCTCAGGATCTTTCAATCCGTGTCCGGTCACCGTGCAAACGATTCGGCTTCCTTCGGGAATTTTCTTGAGCGAGCAGACGGCGTCGCTGGAATCGAGGCACTTGAAAAAGCCTGCAATGGACGCCGCGCTGGCGGGCTCGACAAACAATCCTTCGTGTCTGGCCAGCCATTTTTGCGCCGCTGAAATTTCCGCGTCATCTACGATGTCGATCGCGCCGCGCGATTCCGCGAGCGCCGCGCGCGCCTGCTTCCAATTGGCCGGATTCCCGATGCGAATGGCCGACGCAATGGTCTCCGGTTGTTCAACAACCCGGTTGTAAAAGATTGGAGCCGCGCCGCTGGCTTGAAAACCGATCATGACCGGCAACTTTGTCGATCTCTTTGCGGCGCGATATTCCCGATACCCCTCCCAATAAGCTGTAATGTTTCCGGCATTGCCCACGGGAAGCAAATGGAAATCTGGCGCGTCGCCGAGAGCTTCAATAATCTCAAATGCGGCGGTTTTTTGGCCGGCGATCCGGTGTGGATTCACCGAGTTTACGACCACAAAATCGCTGCGCTGCCCCAGCTCCCGCACAAGCCGGAGCGCATCGTCGAAGTGGCCTTCTATTGGCAGAATCTTCGCCCCGTACATGAAGGCCTGCAGCAATTTGCCCCTGGCAATTTTCCCCGCCGGAAGCACCACCGCGCAGCAAAGCCCGGCTCGCGCGGCGTATGCGGCTGCCGAGGCGGAAGTGTTCCCTGTCGATGCGCACAGAAGCATCTTCGCCCTGCGCTCGACCGCCTTGGAAACCGCTACGGTCATGCCCCGGTCCTTGAAGGAACCGGTGGGATTTGCTGCTTCGTTCTTGATGAAGACCTCGCAGCCGTGGCCTGCCCGTTCGCTCAACCGGGCTGAGAAAATCAGCGGAGTGCTCCCCTCGCCCAGTGAGACAATTGGCGTCCGCTCGTCAACGGGAAGAAACTTGAGAAAGCGCGCGATAACCCCCGCGCTTTTCATCACCGCTGCTTGAGTTGGAAAATTCGCTGGCTCACTGGACATGCTTGCAAAGCGTGCTCGAATCTCGTTCCTTTAGCAATCGGCCGCTGCCGACTCATCCCATGCACAAGCAACGCTCCAGAACCTCATTCGACAAGGAGACAAAGCTTCGCCTTTTGAGGATTCTTCTGGAAAGCCGCCATGCGGATCTGCGCGAACAAAATTTGATTCGTCAAGGCAAGGGGCACTTTCACGTGTCGGGCATGGGCCACGAAGCGCTGGCCGCGGTCTCCATCCAAATGGAGCAAGAGGACTACATCGTGTGCTACTACCGCGACCGCGCCCTCGTGTTGGGCCGCGGCATGACGACCGCTCAATTGGGATTGGAATATTTCGCCAAGCGCGCCACCGGCAGCGGCGGCCGACAAATGCCGTCGCACTACAGCGATGCCGAGCGACACATCTGGAGCGTTCCGACGCCCACCGGCTCGCAGTTACTCCCCGCCTGTGGCATCGCCTGGGGCATCAAGCTGGATGGCAAAAATAATCTGGTTGTGACCACCGTCGGCGACGCCGCAACGCGCCAGGGCGATTTTTTTGAAGCAATCTGTTTCGCCAGGGAAAAAAAGCTGCCCATGCTTTTTGTCGTCGAAGACAATGCCTACGGCATCAGCATGCCCACGCGGAAAAACAACCCGCTGGCGCTCCATATTCTCGCAGGCAACAACTGGCGCGTGCTGGATGGAAGCGACGTCGGGCAGGTTTACGATGCAACGGCGGAAGCCTTCGAAAAAATCCGCGCCGGAGAGGGGCCATTTTATTTCTGGGTTAAAATGGAGCGGCTCTCCAGCCACACGAGTTCCGATGATCAAAAACTTTACCGCAGCGCGGAAGAACTGAGCGATCTCGAAAAGTTCGATCCGCTGCGGCGTTTCAAGGAAAAACTCATCAGGGAAGGCCTGATCACGAGCGAGGAATATCAGGCGCTGGATCAGGAAATAAAGGAACGGATTCGTCGCGAGTACAGCCAGGCGGAAGTGGCTGCGGATCCTTCGCCTGACGAGTTGCTGACCAATATCACCGGCCCGACTCCTGCCGTTGAGAGTCAAGTCCTGCCTGCGGGAAAATACCGCATCGGCGACACGGTAAACAAAACGTTGCGTGTCGGTCTTCGGGAAGATTCGCGCCGCATCATCTTTGGCGAAGACGTCGAAGATCCCAAAGGCGGCGTGTTTCGGCTGACCCAAAAGCTTTCCACGGAGTTCCCCGGGCAGGTGTTCAATTCACCTTTGGCAGAATCAACAATTCTGGGCGTGGCCTGTGGTTTGGCGGCCTATGGAAAGCGTCCAGTCTTCGAGTTGCAGTTCATCGATTTTGTTTATCCGGGGTTCAACCAGCTGGTCACCAACATCGCCACATTGCGCTGGCGATCTTTCGGCCACTGGAAATGTCCCGCTGTGATTTACGCCCCCTATGGCGCCTATCTTCCGGGAGGCAGCTTATGGCATAGCCAGGCCAACGAGTCCGCGTTGGCGCACTACCCGGGTCTGAATGTCGTAATCCCGAGCACCCCCGCAGACGCCGCGGGATTGCTTTGGACGGCGATGCACGCCGAGGATCCTGTAATCTTTCTGATTCCCAAACATCTTCTGTGGGCCGAGCACGAATACGCCGAGCCAATCCGCGCGGTGCCATTCGGTAAAGCGCGAAAAGTGCGCGACGGTTCAGAGGTGACGCTGGTCGCGTGGGGCAACACCGTTGAGAAATCAATCGAAGCATTGGAAAAAATCGGGGATGAGATCAGCGTTGAACTGATTGATCTGCGCTCGATCGTGCCCTGGGACAAGCGCGCCATCGAACAATCCGTGCGCAAGACCCGCCGCCTGATAGTCGTGCAAGAGGACAGCGAAAACTGCAGCGTGGGCCAGATGATTATTTCGCACGTTGCCGGCAGGCCCGAGCTTTGGCGAGAACTGATCAGCCCGCCGATCCTGGTGAGCAAACCCAACGTCATGATCGGTTACAACCCGATTTACGAATATGCGGCATTGCCAGACGTTGCGCGCATCATCGAAGCGATTCGGACCGCGGTTGCCACAAAACCTCAGCGCGCGGCGGCGCAAACAGCCGTCGGTGTCGACCGCATCGCCGCTGATCAAGAGTTGGTCTCGCCGCAACCGACGGGTACCGCGCCGCGACAAGAAACCGCCAGATTGCGCGCCGAACCCATCACCGTGCCTGTCATGGGTGAAGGCATTCGAAGCGCAAAAGTTGTTTCGTTGTGCAAAATGCCCGGCGAACGCGTCGAACCCGACGATGAACTCTGCGAAGTGGAGACGGATAAGGCTGTCTATCCCATTCAATCGTCTTTCTCCGGCGTGATGGGCGAATGGAAAACAACTGTCGGCGACACCGTCGAGATTGGTCAGCAACTGGGCACGATCCTCGTCACCACTCCGGAACAAAGGCAGCAGATGGAATCGGCGATTCAACCGCGGCCAGGCGCTGTCGGCGCCGCGCCCAGCGGCGCGACCCTCGAAACGCAGCTGCGCGTGAGCGAGATCGAGCCGGCCCTTTCGCCAACCATCACGCGCAAGCTCAGTCACGTTATCCCCGCAAACCTGCAAACCGACGCTCGATGGGAGGCAATTCGCAAGGCGCGTGAAATTGCAAAGATGAAGCAAGGCGAGGGCGCCCCCTCCCCGTCTGCAATGGTCGCGTGGGCTGTGGTGCGGGCGATGGAAAAGCATCCGGCTTTTCGCCGGTTAATTTTGGAAGACGATCGCATCATCCAAAACGACGACTTCGATCTTGGCATTGCCGTGGCGCTGGAAGGCGATCGACTGGCCACGGCAGTAATCACAAACGCAAACCGCAAAAGCTGGCCGGAATTCGTCAGCGCCTACAATGCCGCTATCGCTGCGACGCGCGGCGGCCGCGTGGATGCCATGAACGCGCCCGTGGTCATCACCAGTCTTGGCGCATTCGGAGTGAAAGCCGGCGCGCCCATCGTGGTGCCGCCATCAGTGGGCACACTGTTTGTGGGCACCGCACATCGCGAATTGATGCCGGACGGGAACAAGGACCGCACGGCCGAAGTCGTGACGCTGTCGCTAACGTTTGATCATCGTGTCGTAAACGGAGCTGGAGCAGCCAGCTTTGCCAATGACGTCAAAAAGGAGATTGAAAATTTTAAACTTCCTTCGGGCGAAGCGGCGGCGCACTCTTGCTGAACCATTTTCCGGATAGCGATTCCTTCCGAGATTTTGCCTCACGCCGGACCGTCCGGTATTGGCGTTTTGTGGAAAGATTTTACAGTTTTTCAGATCGCCTTGCGCCATGACGACTGCGAACAAAATCACCGTGGTACGGATCCTGATGATCCCTGCCTTTGTCACAATGGCGATTTATTATGGCGAAAGCATCAAACGCGGTGCGCCCCTGGAATGGCAGCGGTTCACGGCGATAGCGATATTTCTCGTGGCTGCGGTGAGCGACGGATTGGACGGCTATGTGGCGCGGCGCTACAATCAACGCAGCACATTGGGCCTTTATCTTGATCCGATCGCCGATAAAGGGCTGCTGCTGAGCGGAATCATCACTCTGAGCATCAGCAATTGGAGCGAAGCCGACCCGGACTACGGCCGATTTCCCGCCTGGTTTCCTGTTCTTGTTATTACGCGCGACGCGGTGATCCTCGTGGGAGCGGCGGTTCTGCATCTGCTGATCGGCAGCAAAATGCGTGTAAAGCCGCATTGGACCGGGAAGGTTGCCACGGTTTGCCAAATGTGCGCCATCGGCTGGGTGATGCTGCAAGTGCGTCTCCTGCCCCTGATGCTCGTTGTGATTGTGGCGGGCGTTTTCACTCTGATTTCCGGCGTGGTTTATGTTCTTGACGGCGTGCGCCAGTTGCAAGCCGAAGGCCACGCGCATCCACACCGCCCGTAGGTTTCCACTCGCGCGCGATGAACGGCCTGCAGAATCTGCCGAGCGTCGCCATTGTCGGCCGGCCCAATGTCGGCAAGTCCGCGCTGTTTAATCGACTGGTTGGCCGGCGAATTGCCATCGTGCACGATCAACCCGGCATTACGCGCGACCGCCTTTCAGCAACGTGCGCGCGGGGCGCGCGGCCGTTCGTCCTCTGGGACACCGGTGGCATTTTTGGCGCAGGCGAAGCGGAGCTGGACGCGCAGGTGCGCCGTGCTGCGGAAGAAGCGCTGCGCGAAAGCGACGTGGTTTTGTTCGTGGTGGATGCGAGGCAGGGTTTATCGGCGGTTGACAGGGAGGTCGCACGCGTTCTGCGCAAGGCGCGAAAACCGGTCGTTCTGGTAATTAACAAGATCGACACTGCCGGGCACGAAACGCTGGCGGCAGAGTTTGACTCACTGGGTTTTGAGCGGAGCGTCTCGATCAGCGCCGAGCACGGCCGCGGGGTTTTGGATTTGCTGAGCGAGATCGAGCAACTCCTCCCCTCGCCTGCCGACGGAGAATTGCCGGCACTCCAGGCTGAGCGTCCCACAGCGGTGGCCGTCCTGGGGCGGCCAAACGCCGGAAAATCTTCGTTTATCAATTTTATCGTGCGCAGCGACCGCGCGATTGTCAGTGAGTTGCCGGGAACCACGCGTGACGCCATCGACATCGCGTTCGAACGCGACGGCCGAAGGTTCCTCTTCATCGATACTGCGGGGATCCGCCGGCGCGGGAAGCGTTCAACCGCCGTGGAGGTCTTCAGCGCGATGCGGGCCGAGCGCAGTCTCCGTCGCGCCGATCTCTGCGTTTTGCTCATCGATCTAACGCAGGGCGTGACTGCGCAGGATAAACATATCGCGGGCTTGATCCAAAAAGCGCACAAACCCGCCGTGATCGTTTTGAACAAATGGGATTTGCTCAAACCTCAGCGCCGTGTCGCCGAAGCCATCAGAAAACTCGTTGATCTGACGCGGCAACAAATTTTCTTTCTTGATTATGCGCCCGTGCTGGTCGTTTCGGCAAAATCCGGCGAGAACGTCGAACGACTCTTTGCCATCACGGACAAAATCCGCAGCGCGTCGCAAAAACGCATCAGCACCGGTATTTTGAACCGTTTGCTGCAGTCGGCGTTTGCGGCGAACCCGCCGCCTTTGCTCAAGGGCAAACGATTAAAATTGCTCTATGCCACTCAATCCGGAGCCGAGCCGCGCCGCCAAGGGACGTCGCTGGTGCCTCCGGAATTTGTTCTGTTTGTAAACGACCCACGTTTGTTGAGTGACGATTACCGCCGTTACCTCGAGGCTCGGATTCGCGAGGCAGAACCTTTTACAGGTCTGCCTGTCATTTTGAAACTGCGCCCGCGCGTCAAGGACTCCGATTAACGCCAGGCCCGCCGAGGCGTACAGTGCCCGCAATTCATTCCGGTTCCTGTCGAATCGGAAGCTGCTGGCGAAGGGACACGATGATTTTGTCACTCAACTTGACCGCGTCGTCGTCTCCTCCCGCTCGGGCGCGGCGGCGGGCTTCTTCTGCAATCTCGATGGCCCCGGAAAAATTCCCGGTCTCGGCATAAGCCGCAGCCAGTGTATCCAGAAGAGCCGGGATTTTGCGTTCAGTCAATCTGCAGGCGCGTTCGGCCAGCCTGACTGCTTCAGTTCCATCGCGCGCCTCCGGCGCAGGATGCGTGGCAAGGATCCACGCCAGTTCATCCAACATTGTTGGTGAGTCGGGCGCAATCGCAGCAACGTCGCGCAAGCGCTGCGCGGCATCGGACTCTTTGGCCAGCGTTAGCAAGATCCGGCGCAGAACCCCATGCGCCTGGTCCCCCTGCTGCCCCAGCATGATGACGTAACCCAGGTGGCGGGCGGCGGATATCAGATCGCCGGTTTGCGCCAGAGCAGCGCTCAAGGACGAGTGCGCCGATGAATCGTAAGGCGACAAGGTGAGCCACGTGCGCCCAAGTTGTGTCGCCTCATCGTAACGCCGCGATTCTAAGAGGCAGGCCATCAGAAATTGATAGGCCTGAACATTTTCACTGCCGAGCGCGATGGCGCGGCGAGCCTCAGCAATCGCGCGTTCCAAATCAACGCGCTTGAGCGCAATGGCAAGGCGTAAATGGGCCACGGAATCGACGGGCGAAAGTTCCACCGCGCGCTGCGCTTCTTCGATCGCTTCCTTGTCCCGGCCCAGCTCGCTCAGGGTCAGCGCGTAAAATCCGCGCGCAGCCGGGTTGGACGGATCGGCCTCGACAGCCTTGGCTGCCTCCGCGCTGGCTTGCGCGATCTGGTCCTGCGTTCCCAATACCTTCGCCGCATACAAATGCTGTGCCGCCGAGGGAACAATCCAGTGCGCAGCGAAACTGTTCGTCGCCCAGAGAAACATAAACGTTGCCAAAATCAGTCGCGCGTTTCGATGCCTTTCGGTCAGCCTATTCCAACCCAGCGCGCCGAAAAAGCACAATGGCGTAAGGGCGGATAACCCGTAGAAAGCTTTCGCCTCGGCATAGGAAGGGATCTTGAGCGTCATCAAGGCAAAGCCCATCACAATGGCTGCGAAAAACCCAAGCAACAGGAATAGTGCCGCTGAAGGTTTTCGAATGAATTGCGCCAGCGCAGCGAAAATTCCCGCCATGACAAGCGCGGTTGGAATAAGCGCGCAGAGATAGCCGGCAACCGTCAGCGATTCACGCCAGGGAATGTCTGGGCTGGAGGCGCCTCCACACAAGCCATCGCCCCAGAGCGTGGAATAAATTCCGTTCGGTACGCCTGCCAGGCCACTGAACAACGGAGCTACCAAGGCGCGACCGAAACGGAAATAATCGACCGCGGTGCGGTAGCCTGGTTCCTGCCACCAGGTAAACCCGCTCAGAACGTCCCAGTTCCCCACCAACGGGGCGCCAAACTTCAGCCAGATGCGAACATAATGCCAGCCGCATACCGAGAGGCAGACCGCCAGCAACAACGTCAAGTTGCCAAGCCAGCGGACAATCGGCGCTCGCTCTATGATGGACTTCCCGGCGATCGCCGCCGCGACGATTGGCAAAAGTAAAATTGCGGTTGCCTTGGTCAGCATGGCCGCGCCCAATGCCAATCCGATCCAGACCAACCCCATTGCCCGAGGCGACTCGTTCTTGAGCCAGCGCACACAGAGATAGAGCGTCACGGTAGCGAGAGCCGCTTCCAGTATTTCGTTCGTGACGTAGTGCGCGATGTAAAGATGCATGGGCAAAAAGCCGGCAAATAATAGCCCCATGAGCGCCGCTCGAATGGGCAGCAACAACCGCAAAGTGAAGAAAACGAAAATGAACTGCGCGATGCCCAAAAACGCTCCCACCCAACGCAGGATGAATACCGACGTCGGGTCGTTCGCCGACAAATGAGTAAGTGAAAGGCAAACCGCCGCCAACAAATAATAGAGCGGCGGTTGATACATCTCCCATCCTTCAGTCGGCAGCGGCAACGCCCGATGTTGCTGGATGTAGCTGATATAGCTGAGGTGTTCTTTGGAATCGAAGCCCCGGTAAAATGGCAGCCACCGGTTGTTATTCCAGATTAACAGCAGCCAGAGACAGCCCAAGATCGCCAAGAAAACGATTTGCCATCGCTGTGACACCGAATTTTTAAAAACGACCCGCCACGCAAAAGCGGTCGCGCAGGCTATCCCAAAAAACACACTCCAGAACGGCCAAACCTTTTTAAGTGCGTCCAGCGTGTGTTCGCCGCCGGCGAGAGAGTTGCCCAGGCCGGCTTTCTTTGTCTCCGTGGCCAACAAAGCGGGCCGCCATGAGGAGCCGGCAAATGACGCTTCCCAAGTTTGGTCGCTGCGGAGGGACGAACCGTCGGCGTCCAGAAACAGCCATAGCGCCGGAGGACCGTTGTGATTAAACACCCGCGCTTCGATCACATTCGCTCCGGCACGCAACTCCTTCGCGACGTCAATCGTCGCGACGTTTTTCCAGTTGCCATTGCGGGCCAGTTGCACTGGACGACCATTGATTTTTAACTCGGCGCGCCGCATAGCGCGAACGCTTAAGCGCGCCGTCCGCGGTTGACCGGGTAAGACAAATTCCCGTCGGAAAGTCGCATCCAGGCTGGCAAACCAGTGCGCGTGAGCATCAACAGCAGTTGGAAAAACGATCCATTCCGCTTTCCGGTCGCGCGGCAAAAAATTAATAGCGGGATTTTGCTGTGCGCTCCGCACCAGAATCGACATGGCGGCGGCCCATGCCACAACAATGAGGACTGCGCGCTGCCAGGGTTTGCGAAGCAAGCGCGCATTCGGAGAGAAGATTTTCCCGCAGCCTGTCATCGGGCGCGAAAATTTCATGGAAGCATTCGGTTTGCGAGCAAAAGAATCACTTGGGCGTGTTCGCTGCGGCTTTTGGGGAGATTGTTTGATCGAACATTCTGCTGCCACTACATGTCTCACCACACCATATGAAACCGACTCAGGAGATTACGCAGGAGGTGCGAGAGCTGGGCCAATGGATCCCCGGACTTCGTCAGCAGGTTGCTCACGTCGTGATAGGGCAAAAGTATTTGGTGGACCGGCTTCTCCTGGGTTTGCTGGCCAACGGTCATCTGCTGCTCGAAGGTGTGCCAGGCCTGGCCAAGACGCTCACGGTAAAAACGATGGCTGCCTGCATCCAGACCGGTTTCCAGCGATTGCAATTCACGCCCGATCTGTTGCCGGCGGACTTGATCGGTACGCTCATCTACAACCCGCGCACGGGCGAGTTCAGCACCAAACTCGGCCCGATTTTCTCCAACCTCATTCTCGCCGATGAAATCAATCGCGCGCCGGCCAAGGTGCAGAGCGCGTTGTTGGAAGCGATGCAGGAACGCCAGGTGACGATCGGCGAGAAGACCTATCCATTACCCGATCCGTTCCTTGTTCTGGCAACGCAAAACCCCATCGAGCAGGAAGGAACCTATCAGCTTCCGGAAGCGCAGCTCGACCGGTTCATGTTTAAATTGAATATCGGTTATCCGCAGAAAAGCGAAGAGCGCACAATTCTGGATCTGATGGCAACCTCTGCGCCCGATCTGCATGTGGAGCCGGTGGTGGAACCCAATCAAATCATTGCCGCCCGCAGCCTGGTCAACGAGATTTATATCGACGATCGCGTAAAAGATTACATCGTGGATGTGGTCTGGGCCACGCGCGAACCGGCAGCCTACAACCTGCGCCTGGAAGGCCTGATTCGATATGGCGCTTCGCCCCGCGCCACGATTTATCTGGCGCTTGGGGCGCGGGCTCACGCCTTCCTCAACGGCCGCGGTTACGTCACGCCGCAGGACGTCAAGAGCATCGGTCCCGACGTCTTGCGACACCGCATCATCGTCAGCTACGAGGCCGAAGCCGAAGCGGTCACCAGTGAAACCATTATTGAGAGAATCTTCGCCGGATTGCCCGTGCCGTGACATGTGGCCGGCGCGTTCCACGATCATTACCGCCTGATGCCACCGCCACTTGCAAAGCAGCTTCGCTCCGCCGGCGAGGACGAGCAGGCAAAGACCACCGCCGAGATTCTCAGGAAAATCCGCGCGCTCGAAATCAAAACGCGTGGCCTGGTGGAAACCGCCTTCGCCGGCGATTACCACAGCGTGTTTAAAGGACGCGGCATGAACTTTGAAGATGTGCGGGAATATCAGCCGGGCGACGATATTCGCGCCATCGACTGGAACGTCACCGCTCGCATGGGCAACGCGTTCGTGAAGAAGTTTACCGAAGAACGCGAACTCACGGTGATGCTGGTGGTGGACGTCAGCGCCTCCGGTAATTTTGGGAGCGTCGCACAATCGAAACGCGAACTGGCGGCCGAGGTGGCTTGTCTGCTGGCCTTCAGCGCCATCCGGAACAACGACAAAGTGGGCCTGCTGCTTTTCACCGATCGCGTCGAATTGTTCATTCCGCCAAAGAAAGGCCGCTCCCACACCCTGCGATTGATTCGTGAGATACTGTTCTTTCAGCCGCAGGGTCGCGGCACTGAGCCTGCGCTGGCGCTCGATTATTTGAACAACATCGTGACGCGCCGGGCGGTGGTGTTTTTCATTTCCGATTTTCAAGCGCCTGATTTTTCGCACGCGCTCGCCGTCAGCAGCAGACGCCACGATTTCGTAGCCATCCACATCCAGGATGAACGCGAGAAGGTGCTACCCAACGTGGGAATTATCAGGCTGGAAGATGCCGAGACCGGCGAACAAATTGAGATCAATACCGCGGACCGCGCCGTGCGACACCGCTTCGCTCAGATGGCCGAGCAGCGGGCTGCCGAGCTTGAACGAACGCTGCGACGAAACAACATTGACTCAATCGCGCTGCGAACCAGCGAAGATTATCTGCCGCAATTGCGTTCCTTTTTTAAACAGCGCGAACGGCGGCTCGGAATGCGCTGAGCGGCGACTTCGCAATGACGCAGATGTGGCCCGTTCACATTTCGATAAATTTTGCGCCGGCGTCGAACCGCCCCGCCGTGACTGATCTGTTCGCGATCCCTTCCATATTTTTGGGGCAGCAATTTCACGACATCGCGCCGCCTGTGGATTATTCGCTGGTGCCGGTGTGGCTGATTTTCGTCGTAACGTTTGCCGGCCTTTCTCTCATCGGGCTGCTCGCCTGGTGGCTCCTGCGAAGGCGCAAACCGGCTTTGCCGCCAAAGCTGCCGCGGGAAATCGCGCTGGAACAATTGGAGCGAATCGGCCGCGAAATCGATCAGATGAGCCCGTATCAATTCAGCATCCGCGTTTCCGACATTTTGCGCCGATACGTCACTCAACAATACGGCGTGCCCGCCACGCGACAGACGTCGATTGAATTCCTGACGATGGTGGCCAGAGCCTCGCCCTTCTCCGCGGAAGAAAAATCTTTGCTCGAAGATTTTTTAAATCGTTGCGACCTGATCAAGTTCGCGCGCTACGAAGCAACGGCTTCGGACAGCCGATTGTTGCTGGATGAGGCGGTCCGTTTCGTGAAGGGCGGCCAGGTTGCCGGGGTTTTGTCGCCATGATGAGCAAGTTTTTTGATTGGTTGCCGGCCAACAGCGCGCTGACTTTCGCGCGCCCCTGGCTGCTGTTACTGCTGCTGGCGATTCCCGTGCTGGCCTGGTTGCGGGGCAAACGCGGAGCGGACGCGGCGCTGTCTTTTTCATCGACAGCGGCGCTCCGCGTGATTGGAAAACAGACGGCGGCCCGCGCTGGCAAGATTCTCAACGCTTTGCTGCTGCTTGCGCTGGCCAGCTTTGTCGTGGCCCTCGCCCGGCCGCAGCTGGGCAAAAGCCTGACGCAGGTCGAAGCAAGCGGCATCGACATCATGCTCGTGCTGGACGTCTCGGGCTCGATGTTGACCAAGGATTTTACCATCGGCGGCCAGGAAGCGACGCGCGTGGACGCCATCCGCGAAGTCACTCGCAAGTTTATTGAAGCGCGCCCGAATGATCGCATCGGCATCATCGCCTTTGCCGGACGCCCTTACGTGGTAAGCCCCATGACGCTCGATCACGACTGGTTGCTGCAAAACCTGGATCGCCTGCGCGTCGGCCTGGTGGAAGACGGGACGGCCATCGGCTCGGCCATGGCCGCAGCCGCCAGTCGCCTCAACGACAAGCATTCCAAAAGCCGCGTCCTCGTGTTGCTTACCGACGGAGAAAACAACGCCGGAAAAATCCCGCCCAAAACTGCCGCCGAAGCAGTAAAGGCCCTGAAAATTCATTTCTACGCCATCGGCGCCGGCATCAATGGCATTGCGCCTGCCCCGATTTACACCGCTCGCGGCCCGCTCACCGACGCGCTGGGCAACATTCTCTACGAGAACCAGCGCGTAGAGTTTAACGAAGCCGGCTTGAGAGAAATTGCCAAAATCGCGGACGGCAAATTTTTCCGCGCCACGGATACGCGGTCGTTGGAACAGATTTTCCACGACATCGACAAGCTGGAGAAATCGACCGTGAGCGTAAAAAAATACCAGCAGTATCGCGATTTGTTTCCACTCTGTCTGATGGGCGGCTGCGGCCTGTTGCTGGCGCAGATTTTGTTGTCCCAAACGATTTGGAAAAAATTACCGTGAGAGCGGTTCCTGCCATGCGGAGCAAAACGAAAAGGGTCAACCTCTCATTGCCTCCACACGCTTTAACGAATCAATCCATCGCATGACTTTCGGCGCGCCAGAATGGTTTTGGGCTTTGCTGCTGATCCCGGCGCTCATTGCGCTGTTTGTTTACGCGGAACATCGCGCTCTCACACGCCTGGAAACGTTCGTCTCCGGGCGGCTGCTGCCGCAGTTGGCGGGAACGGTCAATCGTCCCAGGCGAATTCTGAAATTCGCTCTGCAACTGCTCGGCCTGGCGCTGGCAATCGTGAGCCTCGCACAGCCCCGCTGGGGTTACATATTTCAAGACGTAAAACGCAAGGGCCTCGATGTGATCATTGCCGTGGACACATCCCGCAGCATGTTGTCCAACGATGTCCAGCCAAACCGGCTGGAACGGGTTAAACTGGCGGCCCAGGATTTCATTAACGGTCTGGAAGGCGACCGCGTCGGAGTGATTGCGTTTGCCGGCCGCGCTTTTTTACAGGCGCCTCTCACGATTGACTACAATGCCGTCGTTGAGGCGATCAACGATCTGAATACCAAGACGATCCCCGAGGGCGGAACCAATATCGCCAGCGCCATCTCGCTCGCGATACAGAGCTTTGGCAAAAGCGCGGTAGGCAATCGCGCGCTCATCCTGTTTACCGATGGCGAAGAATTGAGCGGCGACGCGGTGCGCGCCGCCCGGGATGCCGCGGAAGCCGGAGTGCGGATCTTCACCGTCGGCGTGGGCACGCCTCAGGGTTCGTTGATCCCCGTCACCGGCGAAGATGGCCAGACGACTTTCGTCAAGGATGAGGCGGGACAAGTGGTCAAATCAAGGCTGGACGAAAAGCGACTCAAGGAGATCGCCGAAGTCACCGGCGGCTTTTATCTGCATCTGGAAAACGGCCCGCGCACCATGCAGCAGATTCGTGATGAAGGTTTGGCTAAAATGCAGGCCGCCGAAATGGATGTGCGCCTGTCACGCCGGCCCATTGAACGTTATCAGTGGCCGTTGAGCGCCGCGCTTGTCGTACTGGCCCTGGCATTTCTCATTCCAGAACGCAAGTCGGCGGCTGGATGGATGCGCCGCGGCAAACAAGCTCCCGGAAGATCTCGCGCGGCAACGCCCGCAAAACCTGTACTCGCAACCATGACTCTGCTGCTGGGCTTTGTGTCGCTCGCCTCCGGCGCCGCACCGGGAATCAACGCCTATCGCGAAGGCAAATTCGAAGACGCCTACACCCAGTTCCAGCAAACCCTCAAATCGCACCCTGGCTCGCGCGCCGAAGACAGATTGCAGTTCGACCTCGGCGCCGCCGCCTACAAATTGAAAGACTACGGCAGAGCGCTGGAATCCTTCAGCCAGGCGCTCCTTTCCAAGGACGCGCAGTTACAAGCCAAGAGCCATTATAATCTCGGCAACACGCTTTATCAGCGCGGCGAAACCCAGAAAAACGACAACAAGAAATTAAGCGATTGGACAAACGCCCTCGACCACTACCAACAGGCGCTCAAGGTTGAGCCTCACAACAAGGAGGCAAAAGACAACTACGAATACGTCAAAAAGAAAATCGAAGAGCTAAAGAACAAAAAGCAACAGCAAGGTGAATCGCAACAACCGCAACCTCAGCAAATCGAGCCCAGCGAAGCGGCAAAAAAAGCCAAGGCGGAAGCCGACAAGGCAGTAATGCAACGGAAATTCCGGAAAGCCCTCGACATAATGAGCGACCAATTAAAGGTGGATCCTACAACAGCTTATTACCTCGATTACATTCACCGACTGCAGGATATAAATGGGATCAAAAGAACTGATAACCCTTAGTTTTTTCGTCGTAGCGTCTTCGCTGTTCGCTGAGACGGCTGCGGACTACGTGGACCGCAGCGCGCAGAAGTACATCTTTGGGCAAGATGACGCCGCTGCCGCCGAGGTCGCAGCAGGGCTGGCAAAATTCCCAAATGATCAAGAGCTTCGAGAGATAGCTGGACTCTTAAAGAAGAAAAAGCCACCCCCGAGTCAGCCGCAACAACAGAGCCAGCAGAACCGGCAGCAAGGCCAGAACGACCAGCAACAATCGCAGTCGCAATCCGATTCGCAAAACACGCAGCAGCAACAGAAGAACCAAAACGAGCAGTCCGGCGCGGGAAACGAGCAGCAGGATTCAAAGCAGTCGGGTGCGCAATCCGCGCCTACTCCTGCGCCAGCTGAACAGACACAAAGCCAGCGCCAGCCGAGCGGAGGCGGCGAATCGTCGCCCAGCCCGGGACAGGCCTCGACACCTCCCGCGGGAGACGCCAGACAAAATGCCAGCGCTCAGTCATCCCCCACACCACGCGAGAACAAAGACGCGGGACCTTCCGCCGCGCCGGAAGAAACGCCCGCGAAAAAATTTGCCGGCGAAATAAAAGGTGCCGGCAACGAGAATCAACAAAAACCGCCGGACAAGAAGGCGGAGATGGCAGAGGCCGAGGCGGAAAAAGAAGGCCAGATGAGCGAACGCCAGGCGCTGGCGCTGTTGGAATCGATGAAGGATGAGGAGGCGCGAGTGCGACTTGATGAACGCCGGATACAGCGCCATGTCTATAAG
>Ga0209581_1002428_pt1 | contig 17907 bp, 11 predicted proteins | sample Coa_R2_FD_187160 | JGI IMG/M metagenome (GOLD analysis project Ga0209581, IMG submission 187160) | Surface soil microbial communities from Centralia Pennsylvania, which are recovering from an underground coalmine fire - Coalmine... | ecosystem: Environmental > Terrestrial > Soil > Unclassified ...
GTCGGCCCGCAGGCCGCCGCCAGGCAGGGTCGTCCCGCCCGATCAGACGCCCAGGAATAATCCAGGCTAGCGCGCGGCGGCGCCTTGCGGGGCGGGCTCGGCCGTGGCGGCGGGTGCCGGGACCAGGTCGGCAATCGGGCGCGTGCGGATACGCTCCTGGCGATGGCGCAGCATCTGGGCACCCAGGAGCAGCAGGGTCGAGACGACGATCAGCAGGGTCGACGCCGCCGACACGGTGGGGTCGATGGAGTCGCGCAGGCCCTGCCACATTTTCAGCGGCAGGGTCACCGAGGTCGGTCCGCTCAGGAATAGCGGCACCAGCAGGTCGTCCCAGGAGGACAGGAAGGCGAAGAGGGCCCCCGCTAACACGGCAGGGCGGATCAAGGGCAGCGTGATGCTCAAGAATGCTCGCAGCGGGCTGGCGCCCAGGCTCTGCGCGGCACGCTCCAGGCGCTCGTCTACCCCGTAGAGAGCCGACGAGACGTTGATCACCACAAATGGGATGCCGACCGCAACCTGAGCAATGATCAAGCCCTGTATGTTGCCGACCAGATGGACGGCGGCAAAGGCGTAGAAGACGGCCACGGCGAAGATGATCTCGGGGATGATCATCGGCGCCAGGGCCAGCGCATTGATCAGGCTCCGCCCGGGGAAGCGTCCCCGCACCAGCCCGACCGCGGCCGGAACGCCCAGCAGGGTGGAGAAGAAGGCCGACACCAGGGCGATTTGCAGGCTCAAGGCGGTAGGGCCGAGCCAGACGGTGCCGCCGAAGTACCTCTGGTACCACTGCAGAGAGAAGCCAGGCGGCGGGAAGGCCAGGTACATGGCCGAGCTGAAGCTGATGGGGATGACGATCAGAATCGGCGCCACCAGGTACAGGAAGACCAGGGCGCAGACGACGTACAGGGCGATCCGGCCCCAATTGAGGCCGCGCCGGCGATGAATGGCTGGCATCTGCCCGCTCATGTCCGTCCTCCGTATAGGCGATCCAACTGGACGAAGCGGCTGGCGATCGCGAAGATCACCAGCGTGCTGACCAGCAGCACGGCAGCCAGCAGCGCCGCGTATCCCCAGTTGAGCAACTCGTTGATCTGCAAGGTGATAAACATGGAGATCAGGTAATCGGTAGTACCTCCGAGCAATTGGGGCGTGATATAGAAGCCGAGCGAGAGGATGAAGACCAGCACGCAGCCGCCGAAGACGCCGGGCATGCTCAGCGGCAAGAAGACGCGCACGAAGGTCTGCCAGGGCGTCGCCCCGAGGCTCTGGCCGGCGCGTAGCAGATTGCGGTCGATGCGCTGCATCACGCTGTACAAGGTCAGAACCATGAACGGCAACAGCACGTGAATCATGCCCACGTGGACGCTGAAGGTATTGAACAACAAAGGAACGGGGGAGGCGATCAGATGGAGAGCGAGCAGCAGGTTGTTGATGAGGCCCGCGTTGCCCAGTATGACCATCCAGGCATAGGTGCGCACCAGGATGCTGGTCCAGAACGGCACCAGGACCAGGATCATCAGCAGATTGGCGCGCCGCGGGCTGAGGCTTGAGAGCAGGTAGGCCACGGGATAGCCCAGCAGCAAGCAACCAAGGGTGACGGTCGCGGCGGTGCGGAAGGTGATGAGGATGATCTTCAGGGCAATGCCGCTGCCGGTGAGCTCCTGCACGTGCGTCGCCGTTAGCCCGGGATCGAAGACGCCTCGGCTCAGAAAGGCCAGCAAGGGATAGCCGAAGACCAGCAGCAGATACAGCACCAGCGGCACCGCCAACGCCAGCAGACGCAGCTGCCGGCGGCGGGTCAGCCGCAGCGACAGAGCGGACGGCTCGATCGCCCGCCCACCATGGGGTGCCGGCGTGGTGATGGATTGCGCCATGGCCCCTCTAGCCCTGCCTCTCCACGATGCGGCTATCCTGCTCGTGCCAGCCCACCATGACCTCGTCGCCGCGCGTCGGGCCATGCACCCCCTGCCGGTTGGTCTGCTTGACCACCAGGGATTCGCCGCTGGGCAGACTGACCTCATAGCGCCGCACCTCGCCGACGAAGATGACCTCGCGCACCACGGCCCGCAGCGCATTGGCCCGGCCCTCGGCGTCGTCGCCGAGCAGCACCTTCTCCGGGCGAACGGCCACGGTGGCCTGCGCCCCTACCCGCTCCTCGCCCCCGGCCAGCACGCGCAGGCGTGTGCCGTCGTTGAGCTGTACGGTGCAGACCCGGCCGTCGGCCGCCAGGACCGCGCCGGTCAGGAAATTGGACTCGCCCAGGAACGCGGCCACGAAGTGATTGGCCGGGCGGTCGTACAGGTCTTCGGGCGTGCCGAGCTGCTCGATACGCCCGTGGTTGAACACGGCGATGCGGTCGGACATCACCAGGGCCTCGGTCTGGTCGTGGGTCACGTAGATCACGGTGATGTGCAGCGCGTTCTGCAGCCGCTTGATCTCCAACTGCAGCTCTTCGCGCAACTGCTTATCCAGGGCGCCCAGCGGCTCATCCATCAGCAGCAACGGGGGGTCGTACACGATAGCGCGCGCCAGGGCGATGCGCTGCTGCTGTCCGCCGGACAACTGGCTGGGGAAGCGGTGTTCAAGCTGGGGCAGCCGCACGAGTTGCAGCACCCTGCGCACCCGCTCGAGCTGCTCGGAGCGCGCCATCTTGCGCATGCGCAGCGGGAAGGCGATGTTCTCCGCCACGGTCATGTGCGGAAAGAGCGCGTAATTCTGAAAGACCATGCCGATGTCGCGCTGGTGCGGCGGCACCAGCGACACCGCGCGATCGTTGATGAAGATCTCGCCGGCCGTGGGCACCTCAAACCCGGCCACGGTCATCAGCGTGGTGGTCTTGCCCGAGCCGCTGGGTCCGAGCAAGGTCAGAAATTCACCGGGGCGAATCTCCAGATTGACCCTGTCGATGGCGACGACCTCGCCGTAATGTTTGGACAGGCCCACGATGCGGACACCGGCGCCTTTGATGGGCGCCGCGGGCGGTGCGACGTTAGGCGCGACAGCCCCCGGCACACGTAGATCGGCCACGGTGATTGACCCTCGCTAGAACCTCAGGAGCCGAGGACCCAGGTAGCCCAGCGCTTGATGACCTCGTCGAAGTTGTCGGCCCACCAGGCCGAGTCGAAGTGGAATTGCTGGACCAACTGCTTGGGAGCGGTCGGCAGTACATCCAGACGCGCCTTTGGAATGTACTCAGTGGCACGGCTATTGACGTAGCCATAGTTGATCAGCATCGCCTGGCGTGCCTGCGAGATGGGCAGCGTCATGAAGGCCGTGAACTTCTGGGCATTGGTCCTGTTCGGGGCGCCGCGCAGGATAGCCCAGGCATCCGTGGCCAGCATGCCCTGATACCAGTCGATGTCGACGGGCACGCCGCGCGATTTCGTCGCCGCGATGCGCCCGCTCCAGGAGTTGGCGAGCACGGCCTCCTTGCTCGACAGCAATTGCGCCGGCGTCTGGCCGCTGTCCCACCACTTGACCACGCTGGGGCGAATCTTGGCCAGGGAATTATAGGCCGCGTCGATGTTGATGGGATAGACCTTGGTCATGGGCACGCCCGTGGCCATGATGGCGCCCTCCAGGAACGGCGTCACGCCGTTGGTCCCGCCCGGCAGGGTGCGTTTGCCGGGGAAGCGCTTGGTATCCCACCACTGCACCCAGCCGCGCGGATGTGCCACCTTGAAGACGTCGGTGCGATAGGCGTTGATCCAGGAATACGGCAGCATATCGACGGCGTACTTGTGCCTGTTCGCGGCCGCGATATGCGCGACGTCGAAGAGCGAGTAGTCGATCGGCTCGAAATAGCTCTTGCTGGCCTTCTTGTTGAGGTTGAGAACGGTGAACTGGTCGATCTCGCACACGTCGTAGGTGTAGTTGCCGGTGTCGACCTGCGACTTGATCTTGGCCGAGTCGGGCTGGTCACCGGAGACGATGACCTTGATGCCGGAGAGCTTCTGGAAAGGCTCCACGTAGGCCACCTGCTGCATCGCAGCCAGGTCGCCGCCCCAACTGGAAAGGATAACCTGCCCGGACCCCTTCAGGTTATTGGGGATGGAGGTCATCTCAGGCAGCTTGATCTTGCCCTGCCTGTAGGCGCGCAGGCCCTCGGCGGAAGCCCGCGACAGGTCCAGGGCATCGAAGGCGGAGATGCTGGCCAGGGTGAGGGCCAGCTTGCTCGCGCCGCTCAACAGCTGCCGGCGGGAGAGCGGGTGCCGTTGAATATTGTTCTTGCGAATGAATTCGTTGACCTCTCCCAGCAACTCATCGTGCTCGTTCATGAGACCGTCTTCCTTTCGTCAGAACTCCGCATGGCGCTCTCTACCTGCGCCTGATAGGGAGGTGGACGCCGCGTTACCATAGTATGGCCCAACCCAACCTGCAAAGGCAAGCAGGCAGTTGCGTACGCCGCCGCGCGCCTCGGCCATAGAGATGATTGTAGGGCCGTGACATGACGCCACGATGAACCACGTCCCGATTAGCCTACATTATTCATCGCCGCACATATGGATATGGCGGAGTCCCAGCTTCGGGTCCGTCCCCGTGAATCAAACCAGCTAGGACAAACGTGCGAGAAGGTGTGGACAAGTGATCGCGGCAGCCGCGGCCGCCTGATAGCCTGTTAATAGAACATTAGTTCTATTGAAGGGAGCGTAGGCATGAGCCCCGCCACACCAGCCCGCGCGCGCCGGCCGCGCGTACACGAAACGGCGCACTATTTCATCCTGGCCGCCCCTTACGACCCGTCTCTGGTGCGGGCGTTGCACCGAATCCCCGCCTGCACCTTCGACCGCGGCAGTCGCACCTGGCGTATCCCCAAGACCACGGCTGACGTGCACGCCCTACGAGACATCGTGCAGCAGTTCAATATCCGGGGCCGTGTGCGAGGTGCGGATACAGCTCCGGCTCTCGGCAACCTGCAACTGGTGCTGCCCGACCTACCCGGAGGTTGGTAACGGGGGACGACATCGCGCCATCCGGGAGAGGCGCCCTTGCCCCTTACTCCCGGCCATGATCGCAAGGCCCGGGCAAACAGCGCGGCCCCCGCACCGGCACGTGCCGGTGCGGGGGCCGTTCCGTCGGATTCCGCGCCTCCTATTTCTTCTTCTTGGTTACCGTCTTCTTAGGCTTGGTCTTGGGTTTGGCCTTGGGAGCGGGCTGGATCGTCACGTGTGCCGTGGCCGTCGCCGGGTGCTTCCCCTTGCCCACGGCCAGCGTCAGCACCGCCGCTATAGCCTTTTTGAGCTTGTACTTGACCACTAGCCGCCCCTGGTAGGCACCGCAGCCGCTGGTCTTGCCCTTTGTCTGCACGGAGTATAGCACCTTGGTGCGCGTCCGGATCTGGGTCTTGGTCTGCGTCTTGATCTTGCCCTTGACCTTGACCTTCACCTTGACCGTGACTTTCACCTTGCTGATGCTGAGCACCTGCAGCTTGAGCAGCACCGGGGCGTTGTGCGCCGCGAAGCTCGCCTTGGCGGTCAGCGTCTTGCCGGTCTGCACCTTGCCCGGCGCACTCAGACTGAGCTTGTGTTTGCCGTGCTGCGCGGGACAGGGCACCGCCGTGTTCGTCGGTGGCGCCGAGGTCGGCGGCACCGACGTTGGCGGTATCGGTGTGTTGCCAGACGGTGCCGAGGTGTTGGTCGGCGGCACCGCCGTGTTCGTCGCCGTATTCGCGGGTGGGACCGAGGTGCTCGTCGCTGTGTTGGCCGGAGGCACCGACGTGTTGGTCGGCGGGTTCGTCGGCGTATTGGTCGGCGTCAGCGTCGGCCCACCCGATGCAGTTGTCGCCGTGGCGGTCGGCACCGTCGGCGTATCCGTCGGCGGCGTCCCCGTCACGGTCGCGGTCGGCGTGTCCGTCGGTACCGTCGGCGTCGAGGTGGTTGTCGGCGTCGGCGTGTTGGTGGGGGTATTCGTCGGCGTGTCCGTCGGAGCCGGCGACGCGCCGGCTCCCACCACCCGCACCCGGTTGTTGCCGGAATCGGCGATATAGATGTTGCCGGCGCCGTCAAGAGTGACGTCATGCGGCGCGTGCAACTGCGCCAGGTACGCTAAGCCCCCATCTCCGCTAAACCCACGCGTGCCGGATCCGGCCATAGTAAAGATGGTACCTGCAGTCACTTCGCGAATGCGATTGTTCCCCGAGTCCGCGATCCAGATGTGGGTGCCCGAGCTGTCCACGGCCAGTCCCGATGGTGAGGACAGTTGAGCTTGCGTGGCCGGGCCGCCGTCTCCGCTTCGCCCGGCCGAGCCGGTCCCCGCGACAGTGGTGATGACGCTGGTAGCCGTGATCGCTCCCCCGACCGCCATCACCTCGCGCACCCGGTTGTCGCTCAGATCGGTGAAGTAGAGATTCCCCGAGCCGTCCAGGGCTACCCTGGCGGGTGAGAACAACTGGGCCTGTGTGGCCGGGCCGCCGTCACCACACGGCGTGGTGGGGTCCGCGCACTGCTGCCCGGTCCCGGCCACCGTGGTAATGACCCCGGTGCCCGCGATCACCTCGCGCACGCGGTTGTCCAGGGAATCGGCGATGAACAGATCGCCTGAGCCGTCCACGGCGATTCCCGACGGCGCGGACAACCTGGCCTGAGAGCCCGGGCCACCGTCACCGCAAGATGCGGTGGGGTCCAGGCACGGCTGCCCGGTCCCGACCACCGTGGTGATGATGCTCGTAGGGGTGATGGCCCCCGCGACCGCCAGGACCTCGCGCACGCGGTTGTTCAACAGGTCGGCGATATACAGATTGCCCGATTTATCGAAGGCGAGTGCCGCGGGAGAGTTCAACTCTGCTCTGAGGGCCAGGATATTGTCGCTATTGAACCCGGGCGCCCCGTTCCCCGCCACGGTGGTGATCGTCCCATCGGGGCTCACCTTGCGCACGACGTTGTTAAAGGTATCGGCAACGTAGAGATTGCCCGAGCCATCGGCAATCATGGACGAGGGGTAGATCATCTGCGCCGAGGTCGCCGGACCCGTTACACCGTTGTAACCCGCGGAACCATTCCCGGCCACCGACGTGATGATGCTGGTGGACGTGATCACGCCGCCTTGGGCCAGTACCTCGCGCACACGGTTGTTAACGACATCGGAGATGAACAGGTTGCCCGCATTGTCCTCCGCGGTCCCACCCGGCGAACTCAACTGCGCCAGATTGGCCAGGATGTTGTCGCCATTGTACCCGGCCGTGCCGGTCCCGGCCACCGTGGTGATGATGCTGGTAGCCGTGATCGCCCCCGCGACCGCCAGGACCTCGCGCACGCGCTGGTCGTCGAAGTCGGAGATAAACAGGTCACCGGTACTATCAACGCTGACAGATGTGGGCCGCTTCAGATTCGCGGCAGTTGCCGGGCCGCCATCGCCGCAAGGTGTGGTGGAGACCAGGCACGGCTGCCCGGTCCCGGCCACCGTGGTGATGATGCTGGTAGCCGTGATCGCCCCCCCGACGGCCACCACCTCGCGCACGCGCTGATCGTCGCGGTCCGCGATGTAGAGGTTACCCGAACCGTCGACCGCCACGCCGCCCGGAGTATTGAATTGGGCCTGGGCCGCCGGCCCGCCGTCGCCGCAGGGAGTGGTGGGGGCCGCGCACGGCTGCCCGGTCCCGGCCACCGTGGTGATGATGCTCGTAGGGGTAACGGCCCCCGCGACCGCCAGGACCTCGCGCACGCGCTGGTCGTCGCGGTCCGCGATGTAGAGGTTACCCGAGCCGTCGACCGCCACTTTGACCGGGTTATTGAGCTGTGCCTGGGTCGCCGGCCCGCCGTCGCCGCAGGGAGTGGTGGGGTCCGCGCACGGCTGCCCGGTCCCGGCCACCGTGGTGATGACACCCGTAGCCGACACCTCGCGGATGGCGTCATTGCCGCTGTCGGCGATATAGAGGTTGCCGGTGATATCGACCGCTACACCGGTCGGAGTATCCAGTTCGGCCGAGGTGGCCGGTCCGCCATCGCCGGTGTAACCGGGCGCATCGTCGCCAGCGACAACCACCATGGTCTGAGGAGACACACTCTGTCCGAAGAGAGTCGCCGTGATGCCGGTCAGATTCGCCAGCCAGACGACATCATTGCTGGAGTCCGCGATCAGGAGATGGCCGGAGCCGTCGACAGCAACGCTTCTCGGCGCCATGCCAAAGCCGGTCGGCGGGCCACTGGCTCCGGTCAGCCCACCCGCGGTCGTGGTGATGATGCCCGCGGCGGGCAAGGTCACCGCGGGAGCCCGCACAACGCCGGTGGAGGGGACGGGGTGTGAGTAGGCGGGCGTCGTGTGGCCCACGGGCGCGGCCCCCTGGCGAGCCTGTGTCGATTCCGGCAGTACGCCCACCAGGCCGACCAGCAACGCCGCGACCAGTACACGATGCGGCCACCACTGTTGGGTTCGTTCTCTCGCCCGTTCGTTCACCCTGCACATCCTTTCACACGTTACGCAGCGCACCACCGGTCCGCCCGAAAGGCACATAGCAACCGGTAAAATGCATCAAACTTGCAAATCAATCGCAAAGTACGCCGTCTGCTTATACCAAGCTCGGTCCCCTAGTGGTTCCAGTTATCAGTGTTGGCCATGGTAGAGCAGGCGCCTATAGCCCATTTGGGCTATGGTGGGCAGGACCCGGCCGGGATGTCCATCCGTATTTCGACGACGTGGCTTGAGGCGTGGGCTGAACCGCCGGGCACTATAGTAACGCGATGTCTGCCTCACCGTCGGCGACGGCAGTACTCTTAGCAGCTTCCCAACATTATACCGCGGGGCACCCGATGCGCGATATTCCGTCGCACCGGTCCGTCCATGCACCGTCAGCGATAAGACCACGCGGGAGCATGACACCCCCTATCGTGGAACGGGTCCGCGGCCTGCAGAGCCCGGTTGACACTCGAATGAGGCTGTGTTTACGCTAATAGCTAACACGGGATGCGCACGCTCACCTCGTGCTCGCGAGGCGCTCGATTCAGTCCGTGATGACGTCCCCGGGTTATGTCTACTCGAAGTAGGCCGATCTGCCCGCGAAGGAGATCCGCGGTGCCCCGTGCGCCGAGAAGCGCACAGCCGCCAAAGGTTTTGAGATGAGCGTTCACCCTGAGCAGTTACTCTGTCCCATCCTGGTAGGCCGTGAGGACGAAGTGGCGACACTGCGCCTTGCGCTTGACCGCGCCGTGCAGGGGCGTGTCCGCGGGCTGTTCATACGCGCCGAGGCCGGGCTCGGCAAGAGCCGGCTCTGCCGAGCCCTGATCAGAGATGCGCAACTGCGCGGCTGCCATCCCGTCGTGGGGCTCTGTTCGCCACAAGATACGACCCTGCCCTATGGCCCCATCGTCGACGCGCTGCGGCGCTCGCTGGCGCGCATCGGCCCGGATGTCGCCACGCGGCAACCGTCGTTGCAGAACGCGTTACCGCTGTTGAGCCAACTGCTACCGGAACTGGCGGAGTCGCCGCCGGCCGCGAGCGCCGCCGGCGGCGTCCTGACTGATACACCCTCGGCCCTCAGGCGTCGCCTCTTCGCGGCCCTGCTACAAGCTATGCGCACCATCGCATCGCACCAGCCTGAGGGCGCGAGCGTGCCGGCGCCCCTGGTCCTGGTCCTGGAAGATCTCCACTGGGCCGACGAGAGTACGCTTGAATGGGTCGATTTTCTGCTGCGCTCGCACTTGGACCTCGACGACCCCGTGCCCGATCGGGGCATGCTGATCGTGGGAACGGTGCGTAGCGAAGCGCTCTCCTCCGCGCCGGCGCTGGCACATTTACTCGCAGCCATCCTGTCGTTGCGCAACGCCCGTGAGATCGAGTTGCGCCCGCTCACGCCGCCGCAGATTGAGCAGATGCTCGAGGCCACGGTCGGCCGGCATCTCTCTCGCGGCGTGGTCGAGGCTTTCCTGGAGCGCAGCGAGGGCAACCCGTTCGTGGTGGAGGAACTGCTCGGCGCCGTGGCCGCCGCCGGGCATCTCGACAGCACCTCCAATGGCAGCGAGGTGGCCACCTTACACTTACCCCTCTCCTTGCGCGGCGCGGTGCTCGAACGGCTCGACCTGTTGCCCGAGGAAGCGCGCTCGTTGCTCTCCGCCGCCGCCGTCGTCGGCCGTGTCTTCGACCTGGATGTGCTGGCGCAGGTGACCAATCTGGACGAGCGCACGCTGCTGCGGGCCCTGCGCCTGGCCCTGCGCGGCAGCCTGGTCGAGGAAAACCCGGCCGAGGGCGGATCGGCTAGCGCGACCACGGGAGATCGCTATCGCTTCCGCCATGCGCTGACGCACGAGGTGATCTACGGTGAACTGCTGGGGCCGGAACGGCGCGCGCTGCACAGATCCGTGGCCCGTGTACTCGAAGAGCGGCTGAGCGGGGACCCAGGCACGGACGGCGAGGTCGTGGAGACGCTGGCCTATCATTATCGCCTGGCCGGCGACAAATCCAGTGCCCTGACCTACGCACGCCGCGCCGCCGAACGCGATCGCGCCCTGCTGGCTTTCGCCGAGGCGCGCCGCCACTACGCCGAGGCCCTGTCGTACCTGCCGGAGACCGATCCGGAGCGCCTACCCCTGCTCGAATCGCTGGGCCTGCTCTCCCTGGCCCTGCTGGATCTGGGCGGCGCCGTGGGCTACATCGACGCCGCGATTACCTTGCTGCGCAATCTGGGCATGGCACGCAAAGCCGGCGCCGCCTTGGGAGAGATGCACCATTTACTGTGGTACACCGACCTGGCCCGCTTCCAGGCCATGGTGCCGGAGCTGGATGCCGTGGCCGAGGCGGCCTATACCGGCGCCGACGGAGCCGGCCCGGAGGATGCGGACGCCCTGGCTTGTTATGCCGCCGCGGCGCTGGCCCATTCGGTCTATGCCAACTACACGCGCGCCGCGCTGTGGGCGCGGCGGGCTCTGGAGCTGGACGCGCGCATCAATCCCGGCGCCACGAACGGCATCTCGCCGGCGGCCTACAAGGCATTGCTGGCACGTGCCCATGCCCGGGTCCACGGCCACGTCGGCGATGCCTCGCTCAGCGGAGCCGGCGAGTCCGAGATCGTCGAGGCCGGCATACGCGACTTGCGCGATACGCTCGACCTGGGCTTGCGCCTGGCGCTGCCCGAGGTCGTGCAGCTTACCTACAACTTCCTGCCGCGCGGGCTGCTAGAAGTCGGGCGTGATGCCGAGGCCGTGGCGCTGATCGATGCCGCCGACGAGTATGCCCGCCGCTCGGGCGTTGCCGCCATCGCCGATACGCGTGGCTTCTGCATGTATTTTGCCGGGCGCTGGCAGGAAGCAATCGAGATCATGCGCGCCTCCGTAGCCTTCAGCCGCCGGATCGGCGCCTTCCCCAAGCTGGCCCTCGAATTGACGGCCCTCGGACATCTGTTGGTGGCCACGGGCCATGGCACAGAGGCGGTGGACGTCTTGCACGAAGCGCTGGCCATCCTGGAACCCAGCCAGCAGTTCGTCACACTGGCGCCATGCCTCTGCGGCATGGCCAAGGCGCGTGCCCTCCTCGGCCAGCATGAGGCCGCGGCACGGCTCTTCCAGCAGGGCCATACGCTCTGGGAGTCGACGGAAGACCGCGGAACGGTGATCCTCCTGCTGCTGGAAGGAACGCTATTCTACGCCGCACAGGGCGATGTGGCCCGTGCCGCATCCTGGGCAAACGACCTTGCGCGCGTGGCCGGAGAGGCGCCGATGCCGGTCGCCGCCGCGGCCGCGGCCCACGCGCGCGGCGTCGCCTTGGCCGCGGGCGGCAACCATCAGGAAGCGCAAGACCTGCTGCGCGCTGCCATAGCGCGCTGGGAGGCGCTGGCGCGCCCCTACGAGGCGGCACGGGCTCGCGCCGCGCTCGGCGCCGCGATTATCGCCGCGGCCCCGCGCGATCCGGCGAAACGCAGCGAGGCCGACAGCGCGCTCGCCGCGGCCGAGCAGACCTTTGCCCGCCTCGGCGCGACGCCCGATGCCGAACGCACGGAGGACCTGCGCCGCCGGGCCGGCTTGCTGGCGCAGGCCCGCCGCAGGCAATCGCTGGCCCAGGGGCGGGCGCCGTTTGGCGACCTCACGCCGCGCGAGCGCGAGGTCCTCAGCCTGCTGGCCGAAGGCAGCACCAACCGCGAGATCGCCCAGAAGCTCTTCATCGCCGAAGGGACGGCAGAGCTGCACGTCAGCCGCATCCTCGGCAAGTTGGGCTGCGCCACGCGTGCCCAGGCCGTGGCCTACGCCGTGGCCAATAAGCTCATCTGAACCGGCCCAGGAGTGGCCCGCGAGAGAGCATAGGCCGGCCTTTTCGCAGCCCTCAAAGATACATACTCTCCCCGATGTTTTCCGGCATCTCCGGCCCTACACTGACCTGTACAGCACCGCACAGTGCTATGGAGCGAGGAGAGTTGTCATGCGCATTTCGGAGTGTATTATCCATCTCGCACAGCCCGTCCTGGGCAAGATTCGCCTCAGCGGCGCTGTGACGGTCGGGACAACCTGGCTGGACTACACGTTCCCGGACGATCCAGGCGACGGAGCACTGGATGCGGTGCCGGAGCACGCGGCCGGCCGCCGCGTGCTCATCCCCATCACCAACGTGACGTCCGTGGTGATCGACCCCGGGGCCGACACGGGAGCCCACCTGCCCTGAGCAACCCGCTGCTATACCGGAGGCGCTAGGCGTTAGCCCTACGGCGCCTGTGACGCGGCAGGGCACCCGCTTGCGGGTCCCGGCTTTAGCCCGTTCGTCCTTCCCGGCGGTTAAAACCGCCGGGCCTTCGGTCGCCGGTCCCGCCCACTCCCCTTGACCCGCTGCGCCTGCGAGGCCACCGTCTATATGCTCGCCGCGCCCACAAATACATGGTTCCCATGCCTAACGCCCAACGCCTAACTCCTTGCCGCGCCCACAAATATGGCGTTCCCTCACTGACAGCGCCCATCGCATTCTCTAGACTGCACCACGTAGCGCGACTATTGGCCCGGGGGACAGTGATCCGCGGCCCAATATCGTGCGTACTACCAGCGAGGGCCCACATTCCGGCGACCATGGCGACCCCGCGGCAAGGCGGCGCGTCAGGCATGCAACGAGCCGTTTCCCGCATCCAGAACATCCGGATAGACAGCCTGCAAGGAGACGGACACCATGCTATCACGTATGGGCGCTCGGCGCCTGTTGTTGGGCGGATTCGCCGTGCTCGGGCTGGTCGCGACCATGGCCATGCCCGCCGGTGCGGCCAGCCACCGCGACAGCCCGCTGATCTCGCTCGATCCCGCGGCCGATCAGAACGACCTCTACGCGTTCGTCAGCCGCAACGACGGCGGCACCAAAGTGCTAAACCTGATCGCCAGCTACATCCCGCTGGAGGAAGCGGCGGACGGTCCCAACTACTACAAGTTCGACGACAACGTGCTCTACGAGCTCAACATCGCCAACACCGGCTTGACCGGTAAGCCCGATCTGAGCTTCGAGTTCAGGTTCAAGACGACCTATCGCTGCACGCGCACCTTCCTCACACTGGGCATCGGTAGCGGCTGCGACGACGGCGCGACGCCGGACGTGGGCACCATCCAGACCACCGGCGATCCGCACCAGAACCTGCAGCAGACCTACTCGGTGATCGCCATCAACCGCGACACCAACCGCTCGATCGACCTCACCGCGGGCATGACGCCGACCGTGCCGCCGGACAATATCGGCCGCACCACTCCGGGCTATAACCAGGGCGGTAACGGCGATAACCCGGCCCAGACCGGCGCCCAGACGACGACCGCGCTCGACCCGCTCACGGCGAGCGCCATCTATACCTTGCCCGGCGGCATCAAGGTCTTCGCCGGCCAGCGCAGCGACCATTTCTACGCCGACTTGGCCGCGACCTTCGACCTGCTGAACCTGCGCAGCCCCGGTGTCAACTCGCTGCAAGGGTATAACGTGCACGTGATCGCCATGCAGATCCCGCTCGCGCTGCTGGCCTCGCCGCGGTGCCCGAACGGAGAGTGCATGATGGGCGTCTACACCGCCAGCTACCGGCGCGCGGTCACGGTACGCCCGGCCGACGGCGGCGCGCCCGTCAACGCCGGGCCCTGGCGCCAGGTCGGCCGCATGGGCAATCCTCTCTTCAACGAGATCTTCGTCGCCCTGGACGACAAGGATAGGTGGAACCAGTCGCAGCCGGTGAACGATGCGCAGTTCAAGCAGTACGCCCTGAACCCGGAGCCGGTGCGCCTGCTCAACGCCGTGCTTGGCCTGACCGGCGGCACGACCAATCGCACCGACCTGGCCGCCATCTTCATCCCGGACCTGTTGCGCGTCGATACCTCGACCGAGGCCGTGCCGCTGCAGGCGGGCGACCCCATCGACGCCAGCACGGCGGCGAAGTGCTACGGCGGCAACCCGCCGCCCAGCACCTTCAGCACGCTCTCGGTCTTCGGCAACGACAAGGTCTGGAGTCCCTTCCAGAACGCCTGCGTGCCCTCCGGCTGGCCAAACGGACGGCGCCTGGCCGACGACGTGGTGGCCATCACCGTCGATGCGGGCGAGCCCGGCCTCAACGGCGGCTTCAGCACGGGCCTCGCCGCCACCGCCCCCGTGCAGAACCACGTCTTCCCGTTCTCGGCGACTCCCTACAACGGGCGCAACCACGCGCACGCCCCGCAATAGCCGGCGAGTAGTGAGTGACAGCGGGTGGTTGGCGCGACCTGCGCGCCAACCACCCGCCACTGGAAAGGTTGAGACAATGAGAGCGCAACGGCGCCAACTGTTTTTCACGCTGGTCTGGATCGTGGGCGCGCTGCTGTTTGCCTTCGGCAGGCCGTCGTTCTTCGGCGCCGGCGCGCCAAGCAGCACCGGCACGGCCCTGCCGGCCATCCCGGTTGACGTGCAGCAAGTGGCGGCGGTGGCCGGCCGCGGCAACCACGGCCCGTCCACCACCGATGCCCTGATCGCGCAGGCCCAGCAAAAGGCCCTGAGCACGGGTACGGCGTCCGACTACAATGCCCTGGCCGAGGTCTACATGCAGAAGGCCCGCGAGACCGGCGACGTCACCTACTATAATCTGGCCGACCAGGCCGTCGGGCATTCGCTCGCCCTTAACCCCGGCAACTTCGAAGGGCTCACCACGGCGGCCTGGGTCAAGCTGGCCCGCCACGACTTCCGCGGGGCCGCCGCCCTGGCCCGCCGCTCGCTCACAGTGAACGCCTACCACGGTGAGACTTACGGCATCCTGGGCGACGCCGAGCTGGAACTGGGCGATTACAAAGGCGCCACGCGCGACTACCAGCGCATGGTCGACCTCAAGCCCGGCCTGGCCTCGTATAACCGCGCCTCGCACATGCACTGGCTCTATGCCGATACGACAGGCGCCATCAAGATCATGCGCATGGCTATCGCCGCCGGCAGCAGCTACCCCGAGAACGTGGCCTGGTGCCAGGCGCAGGTTGGCGACGACTATTTCTTCCTCGGCGCGTTCCAGGCCGCCGAGCACGAGTATCGCGCGGCCCTGCGCACCTTCCCGCACGAGATCTACGCCCTGGCCGGCCTCGCGCGCCTCTATGCGGGCGAGGGACGCTACCGCGACGCCGTGAGCTACTACAACCAGGTGATCGGACAGATACCGCTGCCGCAATACGTGATCGCCCTGGGCGACACCTATGCCCAGATGGGCCGGCCCGCGCAGGCCGCCAAACAATATGCCCTGGTCGACTACATCTTCCACCTCTACGATGTGAACCACATCAACATCGGCATCGACCGGGCGCAGTTCTACGCGGACCACGACCGCAACCTCAAGGAGGCGCTGCAACTGGCCCGCGCGGAGGCCACCTGGCGCCACGATATTCGCACCATGGACACCCTGGCCTGGGTGCTGTACAAGAACCACCGCTACCACGAGGCCCTGGCCGCCGAGCAACAGGCCCTGCGCCTGGGCACGCGCGACACCGGCTACTACTACCACCTGGGCCTGATCTACCAGGCGCTCGGCGACCTGCCGGCCGCCCGCTCGTATCTGCAAGGCGCGCTGATGCTCAACCCCTACTTCGACGTGCGGCAGGCGCCCGCGGCCGTGGCCACGCTGCGCCGCCTCGGGTCGCAACCGGCCACGCGCCAGGTCACCGCGCCGGCTCAGAGTAATCCCGATCGCGTGACCGTCGCGGTCGGCCCCAGTAGCTAAACCAAAGCCATGACGGGGACTGCATTGCCGGCCTTTATTGGCTTTGGTTTGGACACCGTGAGGAAGGAGCGCTCGATGCGACGTCTGCCGCGGCCCTGTGCCCTGCTCATCGCGCCCATCCTGGCCCTGCTGGCCGGTACGGTGCCGGTCTGGGCGCACCCCATGGGCAACTTCAGTATCAACCACTACACGTCAATCACGGTGGGCCGCGACGGCGTGCGCGTGCTCTACATCGTGGACATGGCGGAGATCCCGACCTTTCAGGAGTTGGGCGACCTGAACGCGGCCCATAGCGCCCGCCTCACGCCGGCACAGCGGCGGACGTATCTGGCGGGCAAGGCGCGGAGCCTGGGCGCCGGGCTGCAGCTTGCCTACGACGGGCGCCCGCTGCGCCTGTCCCTGCGCGCCGACGACCTGCTCTTCCCGCCGGGCGCGGGCGGCCTGCCCACCGAGCGCATCTACCTGGTGCTGGAGGCCGCTCTGCCGCGCGGCGCGGGGACGCTCTCCTATCAGGACAGCAATTTCCCGGATCGGGCGGGCTGGAAAGAGATCGTTGCCGGCAACGGCGGACGCGTGCTGTCCAGCACGGCCTCGGCGACGAGCCGCAGCCGGGCATTGACGGTCTATCCATCCAACGCCACCAGCAGCCCGCCCCAGGATCTCTCGGCAGTCCTGGCCGTGGGGCCATGGAGCGGCGCGGTCGGGCGCGCCTTGCCGGCCCCGTCCGCGGCGATCCGCGAAGCCGAGGCGCCGCTGCTCGGGCAGAACGGGAGCTGGTCGGCGCTGGAGCAGCGGCTCTCGGTCAAAGGCGCGCCGGCGGGCTCTACCTCGTGGGCGCAGGGGCGCATGGATGCGCTGACCGCGCTCATCTCCCGCAAAGACCTGTCGCCCGCCGTGCTTGCGCTCTCGCTGCTGATTGCCTGCGCGCTTGGCGCCTTCCACGCCCTCTCGCCCGGCCACGGCAAGACCGTGGTGGCCGCCTACATCGTCGGCAGCCGGGCCAACGCCTCGCACGCGCTACTGCTGGGCCTGACCGTCACCGCCACACACACCGCCGGCGTCTTCGCGCTGGGCCTGGTGACGCTGGCCCTCTCGCACTACATCGTGCCCGACCAGCTCTACCCCTGGCTGGGCGCCATCTCCGGCCTGGGCATCACGGCCATCGGCATCACGCTGGCGCTGCGCCGCCTCGCCGCCCTACGCCGCCCCGCGCCCGGCCATGCCCACGATCACACGCACGAACACCACGATCACGACGGCACGCCGCACGTCCACCTACCGGACGGGCGTATCATCAGCGGTCCACACGAGGAGGGTCAGTATGCCACCCTTTGAAGGCAAACTTCTCCACCTGCGCCCGGCCGCGGCCGGCAACCACCTACACGCCCACGGACATGAGCACCAACATCAGCACGACCACGGGCAACAGGACGGCGAGGGCTGGCACAGCCATGGCCCCTTCGGCCGCCCGCACCGGCACATGCCCGACGGCGGCGAGGAGGTGACGCTGAAAGGGCTGCTGACGCTGGGCGTGAGCGGCGGCCTTCTGCCGTGCCCCTCGGCGCTGGTGGTGCTGCTCAGCGCCATCGCCCTGCATCGCGTGGGCTTCGGCCTGTTGCTGATCGTGGCCTTCAGCCTGGGCTTGGCCGGCGTGCTGACCGGCATCGGCCTGCTGCTGGCCTACGCGCGCCGGCTGGCCGACCGCCTGCCGGTCGATAGCGGAGCGGTACGTTTTCTGCCGGTCATCTCCGCCTGCGCCGTGGCCCTGATGGGCCTGGCAGTCACGGTGCAGTCCTTTGCCGGGGGCGGCA
>Ga0209581_1002430_pt1 | contig 17904 bp, 15 predicted proteins | sample Coa_R2_FD_187160 | JGI IMG/M metagenome (GOLD analysis project Ga0209581, IMG submission 187160) | Surface soil microbial communities from Centralia Pennsylvania, which are recovering from an underground coalmine fire - Coalmine... | ecosystem: Environmental > Terrestrial > Soil > Unclassified ...
CGCAGCTTTCGCAAGCCCGGCAGCCGGACGGAGTGGTTCTCGCTGTTTGCGTTTCCCTGGGATGTTCCGGCCGAAACGGTTCCGGTGGTCTACGTTCGCAATGCTGCAGGGACCGAAGTTACGGCGCGCTTTTGGTACAAACTTTTTCCGAAAGCCTTCCGACAGCGCGAGATCGAGTTGACGAACAGCTTTCTGGAAAAAGTGGACAGCGAACTCGATCCCGGAGGCGCAGGTGATCTGCTGTCGCGATTCTTAAAGATCAACCGCGACATGCGCCGTGATAATAACCGCCAGCTTGCGGACATGCGGCTGAAGACGGCGGAGCAGTTCCTGTGGCGAGGGCCGTTCCTTCAGCTTTCAAACTCCAAAGTCGAATCGCAATTCGCCGATGTGCGCACCTACGTGTATCAGGGGCGAAAGGTTGACACCCAAGTGCATTTGGGCTTCGATCTTTCGGTCACGCAGCATGTTCCCGTGCTGGCTGCAAACGACGGCAAAGTGATCTGGGCGGACCGGCTGGGAATTTACGGCAATTGCATCGTCCTCGACCACGGTTATGGCCTTCAATCGATCTATGGCCATATGGCGGACATTGCCGTGAAACCTGGCGAGATGGTGAAGAAACGCCAGTTGATGGGACACAGCGACTCCACCGGACTTGCGGCCGGCGATCACCTGCATTTTTCCATGCAGGTGGATGGCGTACAGGTGAATCCCGTCGAGTGGTGGGATGAGCACTGGATCCAGGACAGGATTTTGTCGAAGATCCAGACCGCGGATGAACACAGATAAATGCGGCGCCCGAATCGATTGGGCCTCCGTGTTCATCCTTGATCAGAGTTGAATGCGGCTGCGCTTTTTTGCTACGGCACGTACTGCTGCAAGTACCGGCGCGCCATCAGGAAACCGGTCTTGAAGTCCTGGCTGAAATCGGGACCGTTGCGATTCGGCGCGCCGTAGAGCGGGTCTTCATGTTCCACGCTCATGGCCCCCTGATAACCAGCGTCTTGCAGAACGGTGAAGAACGCCGCCCAGTCCATCGAGCCCAGGCCTGGCAGGCGGTAGCGCCACCACTGCGCGCGGTTTGGCGGGTTGATTCCCACGCGGCGCAGCACGTGCCATTCAATCTCCGTGTCCTTCAGATGGACATCGTAGATCTTATCGACGAAATCGCGAGCCGCCTGGATCGGATCCATGAACTGGCGAACCAGGTGTGAAGGATCGTACTGCAAGCCGACGTACGGAGAGTTATCAAAGGCTTTGAACAGCGCTTCGAAACCGACGGGTCCGGTCGCCAGGTTCGGCCCCTCCGGCCAAGGCTCCCACAGTATTCTTACACGGTGTTTCTCGCACGCGGGAAAATACTTTTCGTTGTAGACGCGCACGATTTCGTCAATTTGCTGCTGGAATGGCTTAGCCGGGTCTTTCCCGGACGCCGTGCCAACGTGAGGCACGCCCATTTTTCCGGCCAGCTCGATCACCTTCACAAAATACTGGTTGTCGCGCGCGCGGCGGTCCGGCTCAGGCGCAATATGGTTTTGGGTGGCCTGGAACGCAGACACCGAAAGTCCAGCCTCGGCGATCGTCGCGCGCGCCTTCTGCGCGGCCTCGTCGGTTATGGAGGCGGCGTCCAGAGTAGAGCGCGGGGTCGCCTCGAGGATCATGTTTTTAAAACCCGCTTCTTTGGCGAAGGCGACGTTTGCGGGCGTGTATTGCCCCAGGACCCCCAGCTTGGGCTTCCACTCGTTGTGTTGCGGCCGTTGAGCGCGGGCGACGGCGGCCGCCGCGAACGTGGCGAGAAGATTTCGGCGATTCATGTTCGTTATTGTATGCGGCTGCCCGCGCCGGTGAGCCTACGGGTCAGCCCAGCGGATTTTCGTCTGGCGCGACCCTACTCCCGGTTCAGCGCCTTTACCCGATAAAACGGCTTGTCTTTTTCCGCCGGATCCTGCGCATAGATTTGTTCGGTCTTGCCCGGATCGTAATCGCGCCACAGCCAGATCATCTCCTCCGGCAACTCGGCATGACCGCCATTGCGGCTGTGGGCGCCCGCGCCGAAGCTGAAATGAAAATCGTAGCCCATCATCTTGAGCGAATTTGCCATGGCGATGTTTTGCATTGGCCAGCTTCCGTGATTGTTTTCGAGATCGCCCGAGCCGTCCTGCAGCCAAACGCGGATGTTGCGATGCGGCTCCTTGCGGACTTTGAAAGGATAGATGTTGCCGCCATCCATCTTGCCGGGATGCCACTGAATGCTGGTGAAGCTGCCGATGCGCGAGAGTACCCGGCTGAACTGGTCTGGCTGCTGCCAGGCGACGTTGAACGAGCAGATGCCGCCGGAGGAATCGCCGGCGATGGCGCGGCTGTAAGCATCCGTGCGCAGGTTCCATTTTTTAGCTACTTCCGGGAGAATTTCGTCGCGCAGGAAGCGCGCATAGGTATCGTCGACGGTGTCGTACTCGATGCTGCGCATTCGCTTTTCGCCGACCGTTCCGGGCGAAATGAGGATGTGAATGATCACCGGAATTTTCTTCTCGTAGGTCAGATTGTCAAAGACGATTTGCGCGCGCGACGGCGCCTCGCGCGGAACGAGCACTTCGCCGTCCTGCCACACCATAACGGCGGCCGGCTGGGCGGGATCGTATTGCGCCGGCACATAGACCCAGTAATTGCTGGTCATATCCGGATAAATCCGGCTTGAATGCACAAATTTTCCGTGCAGAATTCCACGCGGCACGCCAGGCTTTTCATACGATTCGGGGCCGAACGCCGGCACATCCGTCTTTCCGCCGAATCGCTTGCCGTCGATGACGTAATAAAAGTTGTGCGTGGTTCCAGTCTTGAGCTGGCCGGAGGCGTACCACAGGTCCGATCCTTGCACACGGATCATCGCCGGACCGGGCTGGTCGTCCACATACAATTGCGGTTGCGCGGCGCTCTCGACAGCCCAGATGAAATCGGGGCCATGGTCGATGTAACCGGCGCCTTTTTTCAGGTTGTCCTCGCCCATGGCCGCCGGCAGCGCAGCGCGCAGCTTCGGCGAGCGCTCCCGCGCAAGCGACGCGATTTCGTCAAAGGACGGCGTCTCGGCGGCGATGGCCAGCATGCCGAGAAGAATTCCCAAGCTCAGACGCATAACCGAGAAAGTATCATACGGCTGGCGCCGCGGCGGCGGGCTGGCTGGCGGGGCCTGATATAATTGAAACGGAGTTTCCACCTTGAGCATTCGTTCGTTTTTCCGCCTGGCGGCGCATATCCAGATCCTGCCTATACTCGAAAGCGGCGAGGAGACGCTGGTCGGCGGCCAGGCGGTCATGGAAGGCGTCATGATGCGCGCTCCGCACAGCTACTGCGTGGCCGTGCGCAAGCCCAACGGCGAGCTCATTACCGACGAGCGCCCTCTCCCCCGAATTTCAGAAAAATACCCGATCTTTAAATACCCGGTGTTGCGCGGGCTTGGAACGCTTGGCCAAGCCATGTCGCTCGGCATTCACGCGCTGCGCTTCTCGGCGAATGCAGCCTTTGACAGCGGCGTTCCATCCGGCGCTAAAACGCCACGTGAAATCTCGTCCTGGGCGATGGCGCTCAACCTGATTCTCTCGCTTGGATTTTTCATTTTTCTCTACAAATTCGTTCCGCTATTTTTGGCCACCAAGCTGGGCGGCGTTTATCCGGCGCTGGACAGCCGGCTCGCCATCAATCTCGTCGACGGGTGCATTCGAATCGCGATTTTCCTGATTTTCCTTTATGCTGTTTCGCGGATGAAGGATATTCGCCGCGTCTTCGAGTACCACGGCGCCGAACACAAGGTGGTTTTCAACTTTGAGTCGGGCCAGCCGGTTTCGATCGAAAATGCCCGCCAGTTTGTGACTTTTCACCCGCGCTGCGGCACTAGCTTTCTCCTGGTCGTGATGGTGATCTCCATGCTGGTCTATGCTGTAGTGCCGGTGGACGGCTTTCTGGCGAAGTTCGTTTCGCGAATTGCGCTGTTGCCGCTGATCGCCGGCTTCAGCTATGAGCTGATCCGGTTTGCGGCAAAGCGGCGGGGCAGCCTGCTGAGCACATTGACGGCGCCCGGACTCTGGCTGCAGCGGATCACAACCAAGAACCCCTCGGACGCCCAGACTGAAGTCGCCATCCGGGCGCTGGAAGGCGCCATGCGCCTGGAGGAGCAGCAGGGCGGCCAGCTCGTGATCGCCTGAGCCATTTCGATGCAATTCGCGCAAAAGCTCGCCGATATCGAGGCGCGATTCGAAGATCTGACGCGCCAGATGGCGGATCCTGCCATCATCAGCGATCCGGATGCGTATCGGAAAACGGCGAAGGCGCAGAGCGACCTGTCGGAAATCGTCGCCAAATACAGGGAATGGAAGCAGGTCCACCGCAATCTCGAGGATGCTCGCGGGATGCTGGCCGAGCAGGATGCCGAACTCCGGCAAATGGCCCAGGACGAGGTGGAGCGGCTCGAGCCTGAGCTGGAGCGCCTTGAGGGCGAGTTGAAGGTGCTGCTGCTGCCCAAGGATCCGAATGATGAGAAGAACGTGGTTCTCGAAATCCGCGCCGGAACCGGCGGCGATGAGGCGACGCTCTTTGCGGCGGAAGTGTTCCGCATGTACTCCCGTTACGCCGAAAGCCAGGGTTGGCGAGTGGAAATCACATCCGTCAGCGAGTCCTCGGTGGGCGGCGTAAAGGAAATCATCGCCCTGGTCAGCGGGGATAAGGTTTACAGCCGGCTGAAATACGAAAGCGGCGTGCACCGCGTGCAGCGCGTTCCTGAAACCGAGCAGCAGGGCCGCGTACATACCTCGGCGATCACGGTGGCGGTGCTGCCGGAGGCCGAAGAAGTCGACGTTCAGATTGATCCGAAAGACATCCGGATTGACACGTTCTGCTCATCAGGACCTGGCGGTCAGTCGGTCAACACCACCTACTCGGCGGTCCGCATTACACACCTGCCCACCAATCTGGTCGTGTCCTGCCAGGATGAGAAGTCACAGATCAAGAACCGCGCCAAGGCGCTTCGCGTGCTGCGCAGCCGCCTGTATGAAATCGAGCTCGAAAAGCAGCGCGAGCAGATCGGCGCGGAACGTCGCAGCATGGTTGGGACGGGTGATCGAAGCGAGAAGATTCGGACCTACAACTTTCCGCAAAACCGCGTCACAGACCACCGCATTGGACTCACGCTGCACCAGCTCGATCGCATCATGAATGGCGAGCTGCAACCGCTGATCGACGCGCTTCAGACGCATTACCAGACGGAGAAGCTGAAGGAGCAGGTAGCGGCGGGCGAAATCGCTGCGGCCTAGATTGCGAGATCATTGACTATTCGAGAGGCGCTCCGGCAGGGAACGCGGCTCCTGGAGCAGGCGGGAATTCCGGCGGCGCGTCTCAACGCCGAGGTGCTGCTGGCGCACGCCGCCGGACATGACCGCGCATGGCTGTACGCGCACGGCGACGAAGAGCTGATCGAGCTGTGGTGGATCCACTATGGCCGATATTTGCATGAGCGGCTCTCCGGGAAGCCCACTCAGTACATAACCAAGCGGCAGGAATTTTACGGCCGCGAATTTCTGGTCACTCCCGATGTTCTGATCCCGCGGCCGGAGACAGAACACCTCGTGGAGGCGGCGATCGAAAAGCTTGCGCACGGGGCGGGGCCTGTGATCGACGTGGGCTGTGGATCCGGCGCAATTGCCATAAGCGTCGCGCTCGAAACCGGCGCGGCGGTCATCGGAAGCGATATCTCTGTGGCCGCGCTGCGCGTCGCCGATCGAAATCGGCGGCGGTGGAACGCGCAGGTCCAGCTCGTCGCATCTGACGTCCTGTCCGCGTTCCGCGATGGCTGCTCAGCGATGATTCTGAGTAACCCGCCGTATGTTCCGGAAAGCAACAAGGAGGTTACTCAGCGGGAGGTCCGCGATTACGAGCCGCATATCGCCCTGTTCGGCGGTCCGGACGGCTTCGATCTCTACCGGAGGTTGATCGCCGACGCCGCGCGCGTGCTCCGGCCGGGCGGGTGGCTGCTGATGGAAATCGCGTACAATGCAAGCGGGCGGATTCGGGACATACTCGGGTCGTCCTGGCGCGACGTCGAGATCCGTACAGATCTGGCGGGCCTGCCCCGCGTCGCCCTGGCGAGATTGTCGGAATGAAAACGATCTTCCATGTGGACATGGACGCTTTTTTCGTTTCCGTGGAACAGATCTTCGACCCGAGCCTGAAAGGCAAACCGGTTATCGTCGGCGGTCAGGCGCACGAACGCGGCGTGGTTTCGGCGGCCTCATATGAGGCGCGCAAGTTTGGCGTCCACTCGGCGATGCCCTTGCGCGCAGCCTACCAACATTGCCCGCACGCGATTTTCGTCGATGGGCATCCGGAGCGGTACCGCGAATATTCGCGCAAGGCGTTCGAAGTGCTCCAGCAGTTTTCACCGCAGGTAGAAATGGCTTCGATCGATGAAGCGTACCTCGATCTCACTGGGACGGAGCGCCTGCACGGACCGCCGCTCCTGGCGGCGCACAAGCTGCATGAGCGCATGAAGGCCATCACCGGTCTTAACTGCTCGATCGGAATCGCGGCCTCGCGTGTTGCGGCCAAGGTCGCCTCCGACCAGGCCAAGCCGAATGGAATCCTGTGGATTCCGCCCGGCCAGGAGGCGGACTTTCTCGCGCCTCTCGATATTCGCAAGATTCCGGGGGTCGGCAGAGTTACGGAGCGCAAGCTCAAGGCCCTCGGAATTCACCGGGTCGGCGATCTCGCGGCCGTCGACCCAGGCTTTCTCGAATCAAAGTTCGGCGGATGGGGGCTCGCGCTCGCCGGAAAGTCAAAAGGTCTCGACGCCGGCGGCTGGTTCGATGCCGATATTGGCGCCAACGGAGATCCGAAGTCGATCAGTCACGAACATACGTTCAACGAAGACACCGCCGATCCTTCCGCGCTCGAAGCGATGCTCTCGCGGCTTTCCGAAATGGTGGGGCGTCGGCTGCGCGAACATGGTCTGTTTGCACGCACTGTTCAGTTGAAGCTGCGCTACGCGGATTTTTCGACCTACACCCGCGCGCACACGCTCGAGAGAGGCACTCAACTCGATATCGATCTGCTGGAGGAAGCGCGCCTGCTCTTCAGAAGGGCGTGGACCGGCCGTCCTGTGCGGCTGCTGGGTGTGCAGGCCGGCTCGCTCGACGGCGATACAGGCCAGATCAATCTTTTGACGGGCGAGCGGAGCGAGCGCTGGCGCAAGGCGCTCGAAGCGGCAGACCGTATGCGGGATAAATTTGGAGAATCGAGCGTCTCAATCGCTTCCGGTATGAAGGCGCGATTCCGCGAGCGGACGCATGAAAATCCGGCTGGCCTTCCGGGGAAGGGCTCCAAGCAATAGACGCGGACACGCGCCAGAAACAGAGAGCGCTGTTTGTCTGATCTGCGATCCTCGGCGTCCCCTTGCTAACCTGAAAGCACGTGGAAGAAGAGGTTCTCGGTAAAGCCTATGATCGCCGGCTGATGCGGCGGCTGCTCACGTATTTGCGCCCGTACCGGGCGATGGTCGCCGTTTCGCTCGTTTTTCTGCTGTTCAACTCGGTTGTCCAGATTGTAGGACCACTGATCACGAAGCTGGCTATCGATCGCTACCTGGTTCCCGTCCGGAGCGCGTCCAAAATCCCATTCAGCGATCGATTGTCGGCCGACCCGTGGACTGGCATCGGCCAGCTGACGGCCGCCTATCTGGCCGCCATCATCATCGGCTTTGTCTGCGATTTCGGCCAGCAGTATCTCATGCAGCTCACCGGGCAACGAGCCATGTTCGACCTGCGCCGGCAGCTCATGGCGCACCTCCAGCGCCTTGATATCTCGTACTATGATCGCAATCCGGTAGGCCGCATGATCACGCGCGTCACTACTGATGTCGACGTGTTGAACGATCTGTTTGCTTCGGGACTTGTGACCATCATCGGCGACCTGGCGATGCTCAGCTTCGTCATCATTGCGATGTTCCGGTTGAGCCCGGGGCTGACCTTGCTGCTGCTGGCCGTGATGCCGCTGGTCGTGCTGGTCACAGCCATCTTCCGGCGCACCGTGCAGCAAAGCTATCGTCGCATTCGCATCGCGATCGCCCGGATCAACAGCTTCCTGCAGGAGCACATCACCGGAATCGCCGTCGTGCAGCTTTTCAATCGCGAAGAGAAGAGCCGCCGCGAGTTCGACCGAATCAACCGCGATCATATGGAGGCCTTTAAGGACTCTATCACGGCATACGGATGGTTCTATCCGGCGGTGGAATTTTTGAGCATGCTCGCGCTGGCGCTCTTGCTCGCCTACGGTGGGTTCCGCGTGCGCGCAGGCGCGATGACGATCGGAGTGGTGGTGGCGTTTTTTCAGTATGGACTGCGGTTTTTCCGGCCCATCCAGGATCTCAGCGAGAAATACAACATCCTTCAGAGCGCGATGGCGGCTTCCGAGCGGATTTTCAAGCTACTCGACACCCCAGTCGCGGTTCAGTCGCCCATTGCACCCAAGCCGCTCCCGCCCGGTCCACTGGCCATCGAATTCGATCATGTCTGGTTCGCATACAAAGAAGAGGACTGGGTGTTGCGCGACGTCAGCTTTACGATCGCGCCCGGGGAAACGATTGCCGTCGTGGGCCACACCGGCGCGGGCAAGACCACGCTGACGAATCTTCTGCTCCGGTTCTATGATGTGCAGCGCGGGGCGATTCGCCTCGGCGGCGTCGATATTCGCGATATGGATCTGGAGGAGCTGCGCCGGAATTTCGGCATCGTCCTTCAGGATCCATACCTGTTCACGGGCACGGTGGCGACCAACATTCGCCTGGGCACTGAGAACATCAGCGACCGGCAGCTGGAGCTTGCAACCGAGCAGGTGAACCTGCTGGATTTTGTCCGCGGCCTGCCGGACGGGTTCAATCAGGAGATTCGCGAGCGGGGCGCGGGCTATTCCACGGGACAGAAGCAACTGATCAGCTTTGCGCGCGCGCTGGCGCACGATCCACGTGTGCTGATTCTGGATGAAGCGACCTCCAGCGTTGACACACAAACCGAATTCTTAATCCGCGACGCGCTGGGCAAGCTGGTCGAAGGTCGAACTTCGATCATCATTGCGCACCGGCTCTCGACGGTTCAGCGGGCGGACCGCATCTTTGTCATGCATAAGGGGCAGTTGCGGGAAAGCGGCACGCACCAACAGCTCCTTGCACAACGGGGAATTTACTGGAAGCTCTATCGGCTTCAGTACCGGGACCAGGAGGCGCCGGTTCGGAACGCGGCGCATTCATCCGAAGCGGCCGAACCGTCAGTGCGGGGGTAGCGCGGGAAAGTCGAAGAGCGGTTCGATATCGACAGGCACGTCGGTCACCCGTTGCAGGGCCGCGCTGACGTCCGGAGGCATTTTGTCGTACTTTGCGAACCAGCGTTCTGCGCGGCGGCGGTCGCCCGCAGCCTCGATTTCGAGCAGCTCTCTTGCAAGCGCCGCAATGGCTTCCGTCAGGCGGGCATAGTCGACAATGTACCGCGATCCGGATCTCCGGATGGCCTTCCGCTCCGAGTAGAAGTTGAACTCCATCATCTCGGCGCGCCCGTGCGCCTCCGCGACGCCGTAGCGGATGGTTCGAAAGATGCCGCCGACCTCGGAGGCATAGTACTCTTCAAGCCGGTTTTTGGGCAGCGCTCCGTGGTCGACCAGCCATTTCAGACCGAGCATTCCGACGATATCGGCCTTGGCTTCTTCCAATGCCGAGTATGCCGGGCCGATCGCTTCGCGAATGTCCTGTTGTTTCCCATCAACTCGCGCATACGCCGGACCGAGCCCGTGACTAATCTCATGTAGGACGGTTGTAGCAAGATAGCCTTCGCCCGTGACTTTCACGGCCTGGTCCGGCGCTATCATCTGCTTGGCAAGCGGCAGAATGACGTCGTTCACCCGCGCATCCATGAAGTTTTTGAAAAAGATTTTCTTGGAGCCCTTGTTCTGGTGGATGCGCGGATCGTTGGGCAGATTGTCGGCGACGGCCTGATAGCCGTGCAGGAGATCGCCTGTTCGGAACGGCGAGTCCACCACTTCCATGGGCGTGAGATGCCCGCGCTTTGACGGGCGGTCTTCTGGCGCAAGCGGCAGCGCGTCCTGGATGTCAGGCACATATTTCTGGTAAATGGCGAGCTTGCGGCTCTCCTGCTCGTTGCGGATGAGGATGGCCGAGGAAAATGACGTCTTAACGCCTAACAGGTTATCGAGATAGGTTTCGTATGGCCCCATGATGACGTCGAACTTCGGGTCTTTGAGATCCATCCAGGCAAGGTCGCTTGGATAGTAATCATCGGACAGAAACGCCTCACTGCGAAGGCGCAGAAAGCGGGCGAAAGCGGGATCGTCGCTGAGGTCCGCGGCTTCGCGGAGAGCCATGGCGGCGCGCCTGAGCGGCGTCCGATATTCTTCAGAATACGGAATTCCGACCAGCTCCCGACCTTTCCAGCGCACGACCGTATAAGAGCTGTACATCTGAGCTCTTTGGTCAGGATGCTGCTTCGCGTATTGCTCGATTTGAGCGCGCGTGAGCCCTTTCGGATAGAGGTTGCGTCCGGGCGGAGCCGGCTCGACGCCCACGAAGGGTTTGTTTTCGTCGATCAGATCGTACCGGCTGCCATTGATCATCAGCAAGCGGCGCAGCTTTGGATCAGGCGTCGTCGCAAGCAGCTGAAGAGCGCCCGGATCGCTCTGCCGCCAGTAGATCGCTTCCATCTGTTGTCCGCATTCGACGAGTTTCCGGACAAGCTGTTTCTCGCGCGCGCTCAACCCGGCCGGCATTGGCATCCTGATCGGCTTCCACTTGGCGAGTTGGGCTTCGAAGTCCGTTTTTGCGGCAAAGAGCACAGCGGGAACGACGGCTAAGAACGCTCGTTTGGTCACACCCCGAAGGTAACACGGGGGTTCGCATGTCCTTGGGGAACGCAAACAGCTGGCAGCAGCGCGGCTCTCGTAAACGTTGGCTTCTTGCGCGTGGTTTGTTAGGGCAAGGAAGACGGGCAGCGTCCTGGGAGTCAGCCTGTGGCCGCGGCGACCGCATTTTTGAGGTCTGGCCGATTTATGGGGCGGGCGCTGGTCCGTGTTGAAGCGCCGGCGTAGAAATACGATCGCCGGCCGCCGGTAAGCGGCTGGCGATCGCGCCCCCGCAGAAATAATCCATCTACAGTTTGAAGTCGAAGGCCATTGCAGTGACAACCTTCTTGGGAGTTCCGCCCGGCGCGATGGGGCTGAATTTCCATCTCTTCACAGCGTTTACCGCCGCGCTCGAAAGAAGGGCGTTGCCGTTCACCGGCTTGGCGTCCTCGACTTTTCCATCTTCATCGATATAAATGTCCACGATCACACGTCCGGAAAGGTGCATCTGGCGCGCCATCGCGGGATATTCGGGGTCGGTGCGCGAAACCAGCGCCTTTCGCGCCTCGGGTTCGGGAATTCGAATGATTCCGTCCTGAGCGGCCGCTGCCGCCGCAAATGACAAGATCAGCGCGATCATGGAAGCAATTCGGATCAAGACTCTCCAATCTCCTTACAGGCATCTCATCGGCTGGCCGGCCGCGAGCTTTAGGGCGGGCGGCTCATTGTCGCCACGAACTCGACGTTTCGAAGCGCCGACCCACGATGGCTCTCGAGCGAGCTGGTCGCAGCCCCGGGGCGTAACCGGCGACTCAGCCTGTGCGGCCTGCAACGACCTTAGACGGGGCTAAGGTTCCCGCCCAAAACGCCGATGAGTGTGTTGCAAGGATTCGCATGTTCAACTTTCGTGACCTCCGACTTTCCCTCAAGATGATGACGGGCTTTGCCGCGACGGCTGTCATCACTCTGGGCGTCGGGCTGATTGGCGTACGCGATGTAGGGCGGCAGAGCGCTGCGATCGAGACGCTTTACAAGCGGCATCTGGAAGGCGTCTCCAATCTCCGGCAGGCGGAGATCGAACTGCTACGCGCGCTGTCGGGCCAAAAGAATGCGCTTGTAGCGTACACTCCGGAACAACGTGATGCACATCTGGGCGAAATGCGGGCGGCGGAGGCGCGCTTCGCAGAGATCACAAAAAAGGAAGCGGCCACGGCTCTCTCGTCTGAGGAGAAATCGCTGGTGGATCGCATCCAGCGTAAGTGGGATAATTTCCAGGCCATCAACGAAGAAGTCGCCAAAAAGCTGGCCAATTCGGAGGCGGAGCAGGCGTTCCAGCTCTCCAATGGCCCTTCGCACGAAAGCTTCGATCGCACGCAGGATGAACTTGAACGCGCCGTCCACTACCGGATGGACCAGAGCGCACGAGAGTACGCCGCATCGATGCGCACCAATGAGCAGGCTCGCGTCTGGCTGCTTGGGCTGGCGGCGCTGGGAGCGGCAGTGGGGCTCGCATTTGGATATTTCATTTCGCGGCTGGTGGTGCGTCCCGTGCAGAGCATTGTCGCGGGCTTTGACCGGCTGCAACGCGGCGATCTGACGTGTGAACTGCCACTTGATTCGAAAGACGAGGTCGGGATGCTCGCGGCGGCGTACAACGGCGTGATTGAACGGCTTAAGGGCGTTGTCGGCGACGTGCAATCCGCGGCCTCGCACGTATGGGATGCTGTGGCGTCCGTTTCGGCAACAGCAGGCGGCCGGCTCCGCCGGGATGCGGACTCAGCCACCATTGAAGCCACCGCCGCCGCGATGAAGCAGATCGCCGCAGCCGCCGAACAGAATGCCGCGATGGCTGCCGACGCAGCGCGTGAGTTCAATTCCGCCAAGGCCAGCTCGGCCGAGGGGCGGGAAGCGGTGAAGCGTATGACGGAAGCTGTCGCCAATATCAATGCCAGCAGCAAGAAAATCGCTCAGATCATCCATGTCATGGACGAAATCGCCTTTCAGACCAATCTGCTCGCGCTGAACGCGGCCGTGGAAGCGGCGCATGCTGGCGAGGAGGGTAAGGGATTTGCGGTTGTAGCAGCTGAAGTGCGCGCCTTGGCCCAACGCAGCGCCGACGCCGCCAAGGACATCGCCCAGTTGATTGAAGACTCCGTCAAGAAAGCCGCGGCAGGTCAGGAACTGGCCACGCAGTCCGGCCAGGCGCTTGAGGAAATCGCCAGAAACGTCGAGCGGGTCAGCGAACTGGTGAAGCATATGGCCGAGAGTTCCAACCAGCAACGCCAGGCCATGCGCGACGCCACCACCGCCATCGCGCAGATTGACAGGATCATGGGCCAGAATGCGGAGGAGGTGAAGCGACTGACGCAGGCGGTATCGTATTTTCGAATCTGATGACCTCGTCCGAGCTGGACCTCGTGCGCCGCATTCGCGCCAGATCCCGTCTGGCAAGCGCGCGCGGCCTGGTGGTTGGAATCGGCGACGATTGCGCTGTGTTCCGGCCGCGTCCAGGCGAAGACCTGCTGTTCACCACGGATCTGCTGATAGAAGATGTTCACTTCCGGCGTGATACGCACAGCGCTGCTGAGATAGGACACAAAGCGCTGGCGCGCGGTCTCAGCGATATCGCCGCCATGGCTGGAGATCCGCGATTTTGTTTGCTATCGCTCGCGCTCCCGGCGTGGGCGGATGACGCTTGGGTTCAGGATTTCTTCACCGGCCTCTTCCGGCTGGCCCGAAGGTGGAATACGCCGCTTGCAGGCGGCGACCTTTCCCGCGCGCGACAACTAACCTGCGACATCGTTGTATGCGGCGCCTCTCCGCGCGGCCAGGCTCTACGTCGCGATGCGGCGCGGATCGGCGACCTGATTTACGTTTCCGGCCGCCTCGGTCACCTCTGGCAGGAGCACCGGACGCCGCAGCCCCGTATTGATGTCGGTCGCAAGCTCCGAGGCCGCGCGACAGCGGCCATTGACCTGAGCGATGGCCTGTCCCTGGATCTGCGCCGTCTGTGCGTCGCGTCCAAGGTCTCAGCCGAGCTCGAATCGATCCCAGTGATGCAAGGGGCGACGCTCGAACAAGCGCTCCACGGCGGCGAAGATTACGAACTGCTGTTCACAATGCCGCCTGGGGCCAAGCCGCCTCGCGGTTCGTTTCGCATCGGAAAGATCGTGCGCGGCCGCGCCGGCGCCGTCCGTCTCAACGGCGAGCGCGTACCCGCAAAGGGTTACGATCACTTTCGATCGGATCGACCCGAAACCCGTCATTCACCGTAAGGATCTGGCTCGAGCTGGCGCGGAGTTGTCGTTCACGGCGCGCGCGTCCGACGGCGTGTCGATCGACGCTCTATCTCCTACCCCGACTCTGAAGCAGACCAAGTACAATGACGGCAGAGTGCCGAGTCTCGATTCCCTTGAGACCGAGATCAAGCTCCGCATATCCGACCTGGCAGCGGCGCGGGCGCAGGTTGAAAGCGCCGGATTTCGAGTCTGCTCGCCACGGGCGTTTGAGCGCAACGTCGTGTTCGATACGCCGGAGCTCGCGCTGAAAAGCCGGAGCGAACTGATCCGCATCCGTCAAGTTGACGGTAAGACCACGTTGACATTTAAAGGGCCGCGCCAGCCGGGGAAACACAAGGTCCGCGAGGAACTCGAGTCATCTTTGTCTGATGCAGGCGCTGTTGAGCGCATTTTCGAGCGAATGGGACTCAGGCCTGTATTCCGCTACGAGAAATATCGAACCGAATACTGCAGGGACTCCGATCCCGGGCTCGTCATGCTGGATGAAACGCCGATAGGAAATTACCTGGAGCTTGAGGGTCCCGCGGAGTGGATCGACGCAACTGCGCGCGAGCTGGGCTTCAGCGAGTCGGAGTATCTTCTTGCCAGCTACGCATCGCTATATCTGGAATACTGCCGTCAGCGGGGTATCGAACCCGCTGACATGGCGTTCCCAAACCTCGAGCGGAGGCCTTAGATCGAAGGAAAAACATTCTTAAAAGGCGAGATGTCTATTGATGCTCCGGATCTCCGATGCTATTCTGCATCTGGATCGCCGACCATGATCACGAGCCTCGTAATTGCGCTGATTTCGGCTGCACTGTTTGTATATTGGTTTCGATACACATGTCTGCTGATACTGAACGCGGAAACCGCGACGGATTACGCGCAGGATGTTGCCGTTGCCAACGGCTTAAACTTCCAGCGCGTGCAAACTCTGCTGGCGGAAGGCGTTCCTGCGGATCTCAACCGACTCAGACAATCGCTCGAACGTGATTACAACATGGTGGCGTCTCTGATGCGGCGCGCAGGGGACGTCCACGTTGGCGGCGATTCGCTCGAGGGTTTGATATTGCGGGCGGACTATGGCGTGATGAAGCTTTGGTTCCGCATGTCGCAATCGCGCGCGGCGCTTGAGGAGATGTGCCGCATCGTTGCCTACTCTGCGAACTCCATGGGCGAGCGCGCCGCGCGTCCTTCGCAAGCAAGCGCTTGAATACCACGCACAGCCGCAGGTGATAGAACCGTCCGCGCGCGACAGGCGGCGTCGCAAGTCGCGCGATCAGATGCGGTCCTCCACGGCTGCCCCAAGACGCACAGTAATTTTGAGCCGGCGTCCATTCCGAAAGACAGTGAGCTCCATGCTGTCTCCGGCGTGCTTTTGGGCGATCGCGCGCGCAATGGCGTCGCTGCGATCGACCGGCTTTCCATCAATCGCCATGATCAAGTCGCCGCCAATTCCGACTTCGGCGTTGCCGATGAGTACTGTCCGCCGGGCTCCACGGATGCCCGCCGCCTCGGCGGCTGAGCCCGAGCCGACGTCCTGCACCAGCAGGCCGCCCTCCCGCGGCAGATCGAGGGCCTCCGCGAGATCGCCGGCCACGTACACAACCGTAACGCCCAATCGAGCCCGGCGGCGCCCTGCCTGAAAATCCGATAGCATCGCCTTGGCGCGATTGATCGGCATCGCGAAGCCGATGCCCACGCTGCCGCCGCTCGGCGTGTAAATGGCAGTATTCACGCCAATAACGTTGCCCGATGAATCCAGCAGCGGTCCGCCCGAATTTCCCGAATTGATGGCGGCGTCCGTCTGGATCATGCCTTCAAGCACCTGGTCGTTGGCGCCGCCCTGAATAGTCCTCCCGAGCGAACTGACGACTCCCGTGGTCAGCGTAAGATCCAGGCCGAACGGGTTGCCGATCGCGAGGACCTTCTGGCCAACCTGTAATTTATCTGAGTCGCCCAGTCGAAGATAGGGGAGCGGTTTGCGGGGGTGGATTCGAATCAGCGCCAAGTCGTCGGGCCGATCGCGATTGAGGATTTCCGCTTTGTATTTGGTTTGATCCGGCATCGTCACTTCCACCTGATTGCTGCCGGACACGACGTGATAATTGGTGAGAATCAAGCCTTTCTCGTCGATGATAAATCCGGACCCAAGATCCTTGACGGGATACACCTGAAAAAACCAGTCCTGGCGGTAAACTGTGCTGGTGATGTACACGGTCGCCTGGCGCCCGGCCTTATAGATCTCGATATTATTGAGTTCATCCGGCGTCAATCCAGCGCCGTGGATCGTTGACGGACCGGACCATAATCGGCCGTCAGCGCCAGCGCTTCCCACGAGGCTTTGCAGGCTCCAGTTGCCTCGCGACGTGATCAGTACGAAGATGGCGATGAGAATTGTCGCCAGCAGTAGAATCCTTGTCTTCATTGGCGTATGCTTCGGAGCGATTCGTAAACCGCCCGGGTTTGTTCAATGGTTCTCTCTTTTGCGCCTGACGTATCGATAACGTAGTCGGCGTATTTGACTTTTTCGCTCAGCGGTAATTGCCGGCGCAGGCGCGCCAGCGCCTCCTCCCGCGTCAGGCCGTCGCGGCGCATGGCCCGCTCCAACTGTTCCTGTTCCGTACACACGGCAACGATCAGCCGGTCGTAGCTCTTATAAGCGCCTGTTTCTATTAGTATTGCAGCTTCCACGACGGCGATGCCGTCGGGTTGGACGCGGCTGAAATTCTCCAAGAGCAGGCGTATTCGCTTGCTTACGGCGGGGTGCACGATAGCGCTCAATCGCGCCAAACGATCCGGATCGTTGAAAACAATAGCAGCGAGTCGGCGGCGGTTGATAAGCCCCTCGGCGTCGAGGATGTCCTGTCCAAACTCGACGACAGCCGGGCCGTAGGCTTCGCCGCCAGGCAGGAGCGCATCATGGCCTAGTTTGTCGGCGTGGATGACAAAGCAGCCCAGCGTGGCGAGTTGTTCGGCGACGAAGCTCTTGCCGCTGGCCAAGCCGCCCGTCAGACCGACACGCAACATGGACGCTAACGGAAGCCGAGATGCTGCTCCGCAAGCGAAACAGTATTGGCCATCAGCATCGCGATTGTGAGCGGTCCGACGCCGCCGGGCACGGGGGTGTAAGCGCCAGCGCGCGCCGCAACGTCGACCGGATTCACATCTCCTACCAGTATCGCGCCCTTGCGGTCGAATTCCGCCAGCTTTTCGGGACGGTCATGAAAAACGCGCGCCACCTCCTTGCGGTCCGTGAGGCGATTCATTCCGACATCGATGACCACCGCGCCGCAACCAATGAACTCGGACGTGATCCAAGCCGGCCGGCCCATGGCAGCCACCAGGATGTCCGCGCGGCTGCATTCTTGGGCGAGGTTCGCGGTCTTCGAATGGCACACCGTCACCGTCGCGTCAGCATGCATCAACATGAGCGCCATGGGTTTGCCGACAATGTCACTGCGCCCGACGACGACCGCGCGGCGCCCTTTCACGGATATGTTGTAGCGGCGCAGCATCTCCATGATTCCGGCGGGCGTACATGCGCGGGGCGCAGAACGGTTTGCAACGAGCCGTCCAACGTTCATCGGATGAAAACCATCCGCGTCCTTGTCAGGAGAAACCGCCTCCAGCACCTGCCGCGAATCAATCTGAGCAGGCAGCGGCATCTGAACTAGAATGCCATCGATCTCCGGTCGGTCATTCAGACCTTTAATAATCGCGAGCAGCTCATCCG
>Ga0209581_1002434_pt1 | contig 17888 bp, 14 predicted proteins | sample Coa_R2_FD_187160 | JGI IMG/M metagenome (GOLD analysis project Ga0209581, IMG submission 187160) | Surface soil microbial communities from Centralia Pennsylvania, which are recovering from an underground coalmine fire - Coalmine... | ecosystem: Environmental > Terrestrial > Soil > Unclassified ...
TCCTATCATACCAGAATTTATGTAGAAAGTTGTGATGGAAAAACCTTTGACAGAGATCAAACTTATCGCTATTGATATCGATGGCACGCTTCTCGATCCAGATGGAGAGATCACGGCGCGCGTGCGTGGCGCGATCGAGGCGGCGCAGCGCGCGGGCATTATCGTCACGCTGGCCACGGCCCGCCGCTACTTCAGCACCAGGCAGATTGCCGATATGCTGGGCCTTGAGCTCCCTCTGATTGTCTACGATGGAGCATTAATCGTCAACCATCCCGCGCAAACGATTCTGCGCAGCCAGCCGTTATCCGCTCACGTCGCGGGACAGGTGGTAGAGATCTTTCGGCGTTATAACATCCAGCCGGTTGTCCAGCCCTGCGATGGTCTGCTCGAAGCAGTCTGGACGGGTCCTGCCGAATGGGACCATCCTGAGCTGGCGACCTACACTGCCGCTGCTGGTGAGCGCCTGTGCCGAATGTCCTACGAACAATTGCGCGCAGGGCGGGTTGACCCCCTGCGCGTCGTCGCTTTTGCCTCGCAAGAGGCGATTCAGCGCTTGATTCCCGCCGTCTCCGTCCTGGCCTGTTCGTGGAGCAGGCTCAGTATGGGGAGCTATAACTGCGCTGAACTGGCAATTATGCATCCCGGCTGCTCCAAAGCCAGCGGGGTTGCCGCCCTTGCCGCTTTGTATGATATTCCCCTGGCTCAAGTGATGGCCATCGGCGATAATACCAACGATATCGCCATGCTGCAAACGGTCGGCTGGGGAGTTGCAATGGGCCAGGCGTCGGCGGTGGTCAAGGCGGCGGCCAGGGCGATCACGGCGAGCAATCAGGAAGACGGGGTTGCTCTGGCGATCGAGCAATACGCGCTCGCGCAACGGCCTCATGTTGTCCCACTCCGGGCTGTGGAGATGACTGCTCCGCGGCGCTCGTTCCCCATGCGGCCCGACCAGGTGGATAAGGCCCTGGCGAGCGACTGATTAAATCTTTGCCGCCGGCACGGACCGGGCGAGCATGGCGGCCTCAAATTCGCGCAGGCGTTTGATCTGGCGATGATTGGGCGCGGCCTGCCAGCGTTTTTTCTGCACCAGGGCCAGCGCCTCCTGCGCGCTCATGCCGCCGTAGACCAACACTGCGCAGGTGAGCAGGGCGCTGCGTCCCACGCCATGTTCGCAGTGAATCAGGACGCGTCCACCCTCGCGCATGCGCTCGGCGGCCCACTGAGCGCCGTTGAGCAACTGATCCACCGTGAGCGCGTGGGTATCTTTTGTAGGCAAATGGAGCAGTTGGATATGCTCTCTGGCCATCGCTTCGGCGTCGTCGCAATATTCCGAGCGCGTATCGATGACATGGGTGACGCCGGCGCGAGCGAGCGCGGGAATATCCTCAGGGTGGACGCGCCCGCCCACCGCCAGGTGTTCAGTCACCCAGCTCATGTTCAACTGGTCGGGCAGGGGAATGTGCAGCTTGCGCGCCAGGCGTTCCGAGGCCGATTCCTCCGGGAAGAGCCTGACCGCGATGCGCGTCCAGCGGCGATAGGCCACGCGCACCAGGCCGGTGAAGAACCAGCGCGTGCCGGAGAAGCGCACCTCCTGGCGTTTCAGTTCGGACACCGTGGCCGGCACGTCGGGCGGTGGTGGTGTTACATTTGCATTTATATCTGTTTCGGTTGACATACCAGAGCTATCCTTCTCTTTATTTTGCTACCAGCAGAGGTGGAAGAGGCTCCTCAACGCTCTCAGCGGCCAGAGAGTCGCCGGAGTCGCGGCGCATCACGCGCTTGAGCGCGGCAATAGCACACTCAATCATGCTATCATCCGGCTCGCGAGTGGTCAACCCTTGCAGAGCCAGGCCGGGCGCGAGTAGCCAGCGCACCACGCGGAAGCGGTAATATGCCGCTCCCAGGCGCATAAGTTCGTAGGCGATGCCCGCCACGACCGGCACCAGGAGGATGCGCGAGAGGATCTTCAGCGGCAGCCAGGGGGAGCCGACCAGGGCGAAGACGAAGATTGAAACCACCATTACCAGGAGGAGAAAGCCCGTGCCGCAGCGGGTATGGACGCGAGAGGCCAGGCGCACGTGTTCGACATCCAGCGGCTGGCCGGCCTCCATTGCATTGATCGCCTTGTGTTCGGCGCCGTGATAGCCAAAGACGCGCTGAATGTCGGGCACAAGGCCGATCAGGTAAAGATAGCCGACCAGGAGCGCCAGACGGATCACGCCTTCCACGACAATATTCAGCCAGCCGGTGCCAATCTGGTTGTGCAGAGCGTTTGTCAGCAGGAGCGGACCAACAAAGAAGACCGCAATCGCGAAGGCCAGCGAGATCAGCAGAGTCAGAGCCAGGACAAAGCCGCCCAGGACGGGTGGTCGCTCCTCAGCAGCCGGAATATGTCCGTTCTGAGCGATCGAGCGGCCGCCCTGTTCCTGCTTTTCCTCGCTCAGTTGTCCACTGGCGGGGTCAAGGTCGAGTGCGCCGGTGGCCAGATTGGCCGAGAGGGCCATCATGCGAGTGCCCAGCACCAGCATTTCCCAGAGCAGGAGCATACCGCGCAGGAAAGGCAGGCGAAAGACGGGATTCTGGTAAAGGCGAGGGTTGAGGGCCTCTTCATAGAGAGAGATGGTGCCATCGGGCTTGCGCGTTGCCACAGCGGCGGACAACCTGCCCCGCATCATCACCCCTTCCATCACTGCCTGTCCACCATAATAAAACTTCGCCATAGTACCTTCCTCTCAGTATTTTTTGCTCACATATGTTCTTTAACGAGCGATCAATGCCATCAAAAACCAGATCGAGTCCTGGCCATGCCCCGCTCAAATATCACACATCTTTGCGCGTGCGGGCATCGCGCACGCGTCCAATCAGTTGTGGCAGGCGCTTCGAGGTCGTGCGCAGGTCCAGCGGCCCGGTTGAGCGGGTTGGACGCCGCAGGGGTGAGAAACGCGCCAGGTTGCCCCGCAGGTGGCGGGAAGAGGCCGCAACCACGCGTTGGGGAAACTTGCGCCCACCCGCCGGCGTGTGCGGCACCTGGTGTACGGACCGCAAGCGCACGGCGTGCGACAGGAGCACGTTCTGCCAGACGCCCGGCTCGCCGGGAGGAGGTAAATAGCTGAGAATATGTCTGGCAATCTCAAAGGAGGCGCGCGGGCGGCTGATGCGCCGGGCATTCTCCAACTGCTGTTGCAACACCTGTGAGCCTGGCTTGATCAGGCGGCGCAGCGCGTTCACCATCTCCACGGGATCGCGGGCCAGAACGCCAGCCCCGTTCTCCGTCACAAAGGTCACATTGCCCTCCTCCTGGCCCGGCACAAAGCCGCTGAGGATGATGGGCAGATCGCAGGCGAGGGCCTCGCAGATCGAGCCGGGACCGGCCTTCGTTACAATCACATCCGAGGCGCGCATCATCTCAGGCATATTGTTCACAAAGCCGAAAATCCTGGCCGGCACCTTCAATTCGGAGCGCAGGCGCTGGAGATGGACGAACAGGCGCTTGTTGCGTCCGGTAATCACTAGAAGTTGCACGGGCAGGCGCGCATGCGAGATAGCCTGCACCGCAGAGCGCAGTCCCCCGGCACCATCACCTCCGCCCACCAGCAGAACTGTAGGCACGTGAGGCTCCAGGCCAAGCTTCTGGCGTAACTCCTGCTTGCTGGGCAGCGGGAGGGTAAATTTCGGATCGATGGGCATGCCCAGCACATGCACCCTGGTCGGGTCCAGGCCGCGCCTCAGATAGATCTCGCGGGCCTGCTCGGTTGGCACAATATATCCGCTGGCCCCCGGCGCGTACCAGGCGTGATGAACGCTGATCAGATCAGTCACAACCGTCAGGAACGGGATATTCACGCCCAGTTCCGCGATAGCCTCGATCGTGACATGGTTCAGCATCGGATGAATCGAAATAATCGCGTCCGGCTGCACGCTCACAATCAGGCGCAGCAGGCCCTTACGCACCAGCGGACCGGCCACCGTCTTTACCGCTGCCACCGAGCGCGCGCGGTCGGTCATATGGAAAAAGCGTCCGTAGAGGCTGGGATTATAGCGAATAGTCGGTCCATACAGCTTGACCGCCTCGCGCAGCGGAAAGCGGCTATACTCCTCGAAAACGTCAACGATCTCAATACGATAGGTTGGTGGCTCAGGCGCGCCCGGCGCGTCTGCTCCCTCCTGCTGGCTCTCCAACCACCTCTTGCGCTCTTCCTCAGCAATAAGATTGATCGCATTGCGTAGAGCATTCGCGGCACTCCGATGACCCGCCCCGGTATCAGCTATCAGGAATAGTATCGTTCTCTGAGATCCTTTCAACGGGTTACTCCCTTTGCGAAATTTTTTATAGAGAAATGGGGATAAAGGACCCCGAAACGTGTATCCTTTATCCCCATCGTTTCTTCTCTGACACCTATTGTTCATCCTGCAGGTTAAAGCGTTTGCGGAAACGCTCCACTCGCCCGGCTGAATCGAGAATACGCTGCGTGCCGGTGAAGAATGGGTGACATTTTGAACACACGTCAACCTTCAAGACAGGCTTGATGCTCAACGTCTGAAAGCTATTGCCACAGGCGCAGCTCACTGTAGCTTCTACGTAGTTGGGATGAATACCCTTTTTCATCTGTGTGTACGGCGCTTAGATCCCCTGCGTTCCATGGCAGGAGAAACGCCGCTCTCCTTTCCGTAATCCCTCGCGGGAAAGCCGGTCGCTCGGACCAGCCGTTCGATGGTTTACTTGCTGACCTCCCGCCCTTTTTTAGGGGGGCGAGTCGTCAGGATTGTGGCATGATTGTACATGGATGGTCCGGCCAAGTCAAGCAGGAGAATTGGACCACCTGTATTTCTATCATAGATGCTCTCCTGGCCCTTCTATGATAACACCACGCTCAAGTTTTTTCATCCCTCAGGCTGCAATGCTGCGATCCACTCCTCAGCGGTGCCGGTGGGGGCCCAGCTTGAACTGGTTCCCAGCGCACCCTTCAGCGTCGTCTCATATCCCAGCATCACTACGTATTCCTTTTTATCATAGTAGAGGGCAAAAGCTTCGCATGCCAATTTGCCAACATAAAAGGGGTCGCGCTGTCTGACCCAACTCAGCTTGCTGATAGGGGCGGCGATGAAGACGCGCTTCTCGCCGCGATTCTCCGCGCAGAGTAGTTCGTTCTCGAAAATGTAGAGGCGCCCGCGTGCGACGATCTCGCCTTTCGAGTTGAGCAGGGTGGCGAAGGTAAACTTGCGTGGCTGGCGAATCTCCACATGTTCGGCGATCAGGCGCTTGATCTCCGCACGCTGCTGCGGGGTCATCCCCTCCAGGTGCAGGCGGATATAGCGGGTTTTGCCGACCAGGTGCCCGAGGCCCTCCTTGCCTTTACTCGCGGCCAGGTACTCGTCGCCTTCGTCGATCGCGTAGAGGACCTCGGACCAGTCCATGCGCTGCGCGTTTTCGGCGGGAAACTTGACCTGCACGCCCTGTTCATCCAGCCAGAGGCCGCCCTTGCTATAGCTATAGAAGAAGAGGACGAGCGGGACGAGCACGATAAAGCTGACGACGGCCAGCACGAAGGCGATGGCCACCAGGGTGGCCAGTCCCTGTGGCAGAGCATTGGCGAAGGCCAGGGCGATGAAGATGCCTGAGACGAGCAGGATAATGGCCGCGGGGATGGCGGTCTTGCGCATGCGCCGGGTGTGCTGCAGAAAAGCGAAGCGCATCGGCGCCAGCGTTTTTGTATCTATGACCATAGAAGACCTCTTAGGTTAACTCATGAATATGCAGGAACGCGGTGTGATACACTGAACGGGAAAAATTTTTCCACCGGTTGCAGTGTAACACAATCAAGGAATTACCAGAAGAGCATGATTGAACGATACTCATTACCAGAGATGGCCGCCATCTGGTCGGCGAGACATAAAACAGACACCTGGCTCAGAGTCGAATTGGAGGTCTGCGAAGCCTGGGCGCGCGAGGGGGTCATTCCCCAGGACGCGCTGGAGAAGATTCGTAGGGCCAGCTACAACACCGAGCGCATGCAGGAGATCGAGCGCGAGACGCATCACGATATCATCTCTTTCCTGCGCTCGATTCAGGAGCAACTAGGGCCGGAGGGGCGTTTTATCCACCTGGGCTTGACCTCCTCGGACGTGCTGGATACCGCCCTGGCCTTGCAAATAAAGGAGGCCGGGGCGCTTTTGCAGGAGAAGCTGGCGGGGCTGATCGAGGCGGTCGCCCGGCAGGCGGCTGAACACAAATACACCCTGATAGCCGGGCGTAGTCATGGAATTCACGCCGAGCCTATGACTTTTGGGTTAAAACTGGCGCTGTGGGTGGATGAACTGCGCCGTCAGCAGAAGAGACTGAACGAGGCCCTGGAGCAGATCGCGGTCGGGGCGATCTCCGGCGCGGTCGGCACGCACGCCACGGTGCCCCCGCAGATCGAGGAGTACGTCTGCGCACAACTTGGCCTGGCGGTCGATCCGATCTCCAACCAGGTCATTCAGCGCGATCGGCACGCGCACCTGATGACAACGCTGGCCCTGATCGGCTGCTCGCTGGAGAAGATGGCGCAGGAGATTCGCCATCTGCAGCGCACGGAGCTGAGCGAGGCTTTCGAGCCGTTTGGCACGGGCCAGCAGGGTTCCTCCGCCATGCCGCACAAGCGCAACCCCGAACTCTGCGAACGCATCTGCGGGCTGGCCCGCGTGCTGCGCGGCTTCGCCGTAACCTCAATGGAGAACGTGGCCCTCTGGCATGAGCGCGATATCAGCCATTCCTCGACCGAGCGCATCATCTTTCCCGACGGCTTTACGCTGCTGCACTATATGCTGCACATCTTCACCGGCGTGATCGAGGGCCTGGAGGTGGATAAGGAGCGTATGCGCGCCAATCTCGATTTGACGGGCGGGCTGGTCTTCTCCCAGCGCATCCTGCTGGCCCTGATCGACAAGGGCGTGGACAGGCAGAAGGCGTATAAGATGGTGCAGCGCAATGCGAAGAAAGTGTGGTTGCAGTATCCTCAAAGCGGATCGAAACGAGTGGGTGCGCCTGACGCTCCCGCCAGCCTCCACGCCCAGGAAGGAGTATATGCTGGTCAACCTGAAAATTCAAGCGATGCAGCCCAGAAGGCTCTCTTGCCATTCTTGCGTGAACTCAGCAACGATCCTGACGTAGCGCAGTATCTCTCGTCGGAAGAACTCAAAGAGTTGACCAGCATGGATTACTACATAAAGTATATCGATGTGGCTTTCCGGCGGATTGGCCTGTAATCTACTGGTTCTTCCGTGAATGGAGCGGCGGGCGCAAGGGCCGCCGCTCCATTCCGTGAATGGATACTACCTTACCGAACTTCATTTGAGAAGGCTAGCGCAGGCAGAGGTTCTTGCCACTTTCATCGCCGAAGCAGTGACCGTCGCGGGTGAGAATCACTACTTTTTTGATGTTGGCAAACTGTTTGAGCGTTGCGTTAATCTCTGCCGAAACTCGCGCATCTGCCCCGATCCCGCCTGAGTTGAGGGCACGACAGAATCTCACCGTTGCCGTTCCCGTCTCCGGCGCTGAGCCTTTCATGTTCAGCTTCAGGGTGAAGTCCGGGCCTCCGACCGGCAGGGGCGCGGAGCAATTTGAGGCACCGCTGAGCATGGTATTCAACTCTGTGAAGTAGCCTGCTTGCTGTTCGGAGAGCGTTGGTCCGGCGATCAGGAGCTGGAGGGAGAAGGTGGCTACGGCGATCGTTGGTGACGTGCGAGCGACGGCGTAGACGGCTGAGGCGTTGTTGAGCGATTCAGGCGAGCGTGAGAAGAACACCTTGATGGAATAGCTCGATGAGTTTGAGGACGCCGCAGTTCTGGTGGTCGAGGCAGCGCTGGCCGAGAGGAAGAGGCCCCAGCCGCTCAAAGCAAAAGCGCCTGCTACGAGTAGACTGACTCCAATAAGACTGATAAGGCGAACGCGCAGAGAAGAGAGTGGTAGAGAGGGCCGGTTGTTTTGGAGGTTTTTCATTGTCTTTTTTTCCTTATTGGCTGAGATGGTTTTAAAAGGGCTATAAGGCTGCATTAAAGGAGACAAATGGAGAGAAACGCCTCGCTCTGGTAACAAGAATACGAGATTTTTACGCTTGCAGACTATGAACTATTTCACAAATTTTGTGTGAACAATAGCACTAAATTTTGCCTGTACTGTACCAATTGCCTGTGTAGACAACGCCTGTCTACGCTTTCTCGCCGATAATGATATAGACCTCCCAGCGCCGGCTGCGCGCGATTTCGGAGCGTCTGCGCAACCCGGCCTGCTCCAGAGGGATGTTCTGGCCGAAGAAAGCATGTTCCACGGTTTCGCTGGTGATGCGCCCGCTCGTTTGCTCTTCGGCGGAGACGATGCTGCGGCGGGGGTTGCGCCAGGGAGAGTTCTCCGGCTTGCGCGGACCAAAGATGGTGGCGGGTCCGTAGACCAGCATTTGCAGGAGCAGCAGAATTGGCTGAAAGAAGCCGATGGGCAGCAGGTTTGCGCCCTCGATCACGATCAGGCGTCCGCCGGGGCGCAGGACGCGCTCGGCCTCGGCGATCGTAGCGGGGTCGTAGATATACTCTGAGGGGAAGGTACTGACCACGCAATCGAAGGAGTTGTTGGAGAAAGGGAGGGTCTGGGCCGAGCCTTGAATGACTAAGCCGGGCGAGCCGAGGTGGCGTTTTCTCAAGGTTTCGCGCGCGGCCTCGACCATCTGCGGGGAGTGTTCGACGGCGTGACAGGCATAGCCGGCGGCCAGCATATCCGCCAGCAAATCGCCCAGGCCGCAGCCGAGCTCCAGCACATCGTGTCCGCGCAGGCGGGGCAGCACCTGGCGCTGCCAGACGCGCCACTGGCCGGCGAACGGCACCGTGCTGGCGAAGCGATAGAGATATTTATTGCGATAAAGCGTCTCGAAAAGCAGCTTACGCAGGCGTGGTGTCATGGCTGAGCGGCTCCCGGAAAAATCTCCAGCAGTTCAGAGAGATGTGAGATGATACGGTCGGGTCTGATCTCGCCCCGGCGGAACTGCTCCAGGTAATCGCGCCCGGCGTTCGCGCGCGCCAGGATATAGTCATCATCGGTGACGTACATCCCTTTGGGCAGCGCGTCCGGCGTTTCCAGGGGTTCCGCGATCTGCATATCGGCGGTATCCTCGCCGGGGAAGGCTCCTGAGGGAAGCTGCGGGCGTCTGCTTGCTGCTTGTAGAGGATGAGAAGCGGCATGTTCCCTGGCCCATTCGCTCAGCCAGGGTTTAGGTTTCCAGATCGCATAGATGCCCAGCGGCTGAGCGCCCAGAATATCGGCGCTCAAGGAGTCGCCGACCATCGCCGTCTCCCGGGGCGAGGCGCCGAGCGCATTGAGCACATGCTCAAAGATGCGAGGATTGGGTTTGCGCAGTCCCAGGTCGCCGGAGATCGCAATATGTGCGAGATCGAAATAATCGAGCAAGCCGATCGCGCGGAGGTCTTCGTGAAAAGGTTTCCCGCCCCACAGGCGGTTGGTGACGATGCCCAGCAGGTAGCCGCGTCGGCGCATCTCAGCCAGCGTTGAGAGGGCATCCGGGAAGAGCGGGCGCGAGTTAGGGATGCGCACGCGCAGGGCCTCAAACAGCGAGAGGCACAGGGATCGATCCACCTCCACGAAGCCCCATCGTTGCAGCACGCAGGCAACTGCATGGATCGCGTCCGGTTCCAGAAGGGGTTCATTGCGGATAGTTGCGCGCACCTGAGCGTCGAAGGCCCGGCGCAGGGCGTGGCCCAGGGCCTCGTCGTCAAGTCCGGGCAACAGGGAAGGATTGACGTGCCGGCGCAAGAGATCGATTGCATGTCGATTAGAAGCGCCTTCCAGCTTATCCCAGCCCTCCTGGCTTTCTCGATACCACAGGGTGTCACCGAGATCGAAAAGCAAGCAGCGAATCCCACGTTCTACAAGAGTATCTGACATAGATAGTACGTATACGCCCCTTGAGGGGTCCTTTCAGTCTCCATTTCAGCGGAGACAGTCTATGAGTCATTCTCAAACTTTTTCCTGCTGCTCAAAGTGGTTTGCTCCACCCGAAAGAGAAGGAGGGAGCGGGCGGGGCGCGCCCCGCCCGCTCCCTCCTTCTCTTTCGGGTGGGGCGCTTGCATCTATCTCAGCGAGTCCGCAAATCCAGGACTACCTGGAGCTTGCCTCCTCCGCGCCGAGGATTTCGTCCACCAGGCCGTACTCCACGCACTGAGCCGCCGTCATATAGTAGTTGCGGTCGGCGTCCTGCTGGATGCGTTCGAGGGTCTGGCCGCTATGGCGGGCGAGAATCTCGTAGATGCTGCGGCGCAGGCGCAGGATCTCGCGGGCGGTGATCTCGATATCAGCCGCCTGGCCCTCAGCGCCGCCGAGGGGCTGGTGGATCAGCACGGTCGAGTTGGGCAGGCAATAGCGTTTGCCGGCCGCGCCGGCGGTCAGCAGGACCGCGCCCATGCTCATCGCCATACCCACACAGCAGGTCGAGACATCGGGCTTAATATACTGCATCGTATCGTAGATGGCCAGCCCGGCGTAGATCACGCCGCCGGGCGAGTTGATATACAGGCTGATATCTTTCGTGGCATCCTCGCTCTGCAGGAAGAGCAGTTGGGCCACCGTCAGATTTGCCACATTATCGTCGATCGGCGTGCCGATGAAGATGATGCGCTCTTTGAGCAGGCGTGAATAGATATCCATGCCGCGCTCGCCGCGAGGCGTTTGCTCGATAACATTGGGGACGATAATCCCTCTTGGCTCCATTATGTCACGGGTTTCCCGAATCCACTTTGGATCATTTGGATTAAATGTGCTACCCATCTTTGGCTCCTTTACTTTCCGAAAACGCTCTGTTGTCTCCCGTGTCCTTGAGGCATGAGACTCTATTAGCAAGAACTGAATGTGCAGAGGAACTCTACAAAAGCAGGGTTTTCCTCTCCGATCTGACCGAAGAAACGCTACCGCAACGTTTGTCAGATCAGAACAAGAGGGTCGTGTACCGTTATGATAACACCTGGAAATGGCAAACGCAAGCATTGAAGCGACGAATTTAGCAGTCGAGAGGAATGTCTGCTAAAAAGAGATAGCGTACCCGCCTTTCTCCTCCCCCCATATTTCAGAGGAGGCGAGGCTGGCTGGAAGATCGCGGACGATTTTCCAGCCAGCCTCGCCTCCTCTGAAACTTACTCTCGGCGTGGGTTGCGCGGGCGATAATCGCGGGCGCGCTCGAAATTGAGTTGCTTGACCAGGCCAAAGTCGGTCAGGCGGGAGCGAATGCGTTCGTCGGTTGCCTGCAAGCCCCTGAGATTGGCGGTGATGACGGTCGGAAAGCCCGAATTGTAGCGATAGTTGAGGAGCTGGAAGAGCTTCTCATTGGCCCAGGGAGAGCTTTGTTGCGCGCCCAGGTCGTCCAGCACCAGCACCTCGGCCTCGCGCATACGCGCAAAGAGCTGGTCGTAAACCTCGCTGGAGTCGGGTGCGAAGGCAGCGCGCAGGTGGTCCAGCAGGTCGGGCACGGTGGCGAAGAGCACGACGGCCCCCGCCTCCAGGCATGCGTTGGCGATGGCTGCGGCCAGGTGGGTTTTGCCGCAGCCGTTGGGACCGACGAGCAGGAGCCAGCCGTCGGGATTTTTCGCGAACTCCAGGGAGCATTCAAATGCCTCCTGCACGCCGGGCACGCGGGAATCGAAGGTTTCAAAGCGTTTGGTGGCGAAGGCGCCCAGGTTGGAGAGTTCCTGGAGTTGCTGGCGGCGTTTGCGCTTGCGCTCCTGCTCTTTGCACTGGCAGGCCACGGCCTTGCCAAACTGCGGATGGCCGAAAGGAACGTCATTGCGCAGGAAGCCCGCGCCCTTGCAGAGCGGGCAAACGTTCTGGGCGCTATTCACCGTGATGGTATAGTCCGCGCTGGAGAGAGTTTCCGGGGGCCTGGGCTGCTGAGATCTGAGTGGACGCTGCTGCATCTCGTTGCGCAGGCGAGCCATTTGCTGAGGTCTGAGCGGCTGCGTGGTGCGCTGCTGCAGTCCCGTTTGGGCAGGCGCAAGCTGAGTTCCCGGCGCGGGCACAGGCAGGCGTGCCTCGCGCGGGGAGGCGAGACGCGCCTGGTCGGGCGGGACGCGGTAGAGTTCGCGGGTCGCCAGGGGATTGCTCCCGCTATGGAGTCGTGCCAGGCGTTGAGCGGCGCGGCTGATCTCCTGAGAGGGAGGGCGAGTAGTCGGGATAACCTCTTTGGGACGGGGGGCCGGCGTTTCGTAACCCTCCTCATCCTGGTAACTGGAGGTATAGGAATAGCCGGGCGCGTCTTCCCAATCGCCATAGCGCATGCCGGCGGTGTCGTCGCTCCACTCCTCCTGAGCGTCTGCGGGGACCACATTAGCGCGCTCGTCCTCTTCGTAGTAGTCCCCCTGCGGCGGCTCCTCAGTGTAGCGCGCGGGCAGGCGCGGGACGCGCTGGCTGCCATAGCTCACCCGGCTCGAGCGGACCGGCGGCTGCTCGTCCTCTTCCCAGATATCCTGGCGGGTTTCGGGAACGCGCGGAGGGAGCGCGGACCGCGAGTGATAGAGGCCGGACGAGCGTGGGGGCGTGCCCAGGCGTCCACTCTGTTCCGGCAGGCGGGTCGATGGACGCTGCCCCTGCGGGCCTGGTTGTTGCGGGACGCGCTGGTGCGCGGCCAGATGTTGTGATCCCTGTGCTGTTCTCATAATATTGCTCAGGCGTTCCATGCTTGCCTCCCTTCCGTTTCCCAGCGTCGCAAAATAGCACTGATGTACTTCCAGTTCCGTTTATTGCGCTGTACCGCCTCGCTAAAGGCCGCCTCTATCCAGTCAGCCGGATAGCGATCGGCGGCGTCCTCCAACTGGCCGGCGATCATAGGTGTCAGCAGGCCGATATTCTGCTCGTACAAGCGAAAGATATTTGGTCGCTCAACCTGCACCTGGACGTGCGTTTGCTTGCGCTGACCATCACGTCGAGGCGAGGTCTGTTTTCCCGGTCCCGCACTCACCGCCTGCGGCTGCGCAACCTGTGCGTCATCCGCCAGCAGGCTGGCGGGCAGCATCTCGGCGCCTTGCAGCTCTCTCACAACTTTGCGACTGCGCGCCGTGTTAAAGAAATACCAGCCGATCACTTCTTCCTCACCACTGATTTCACTTAACAATTTTAAATGAATACGCAACAGAGTTCCGCGGGCCACCGCCAGCTCAAGCCCCTGGCGCAGGCGCTCCTCACCTGGCCGGGGATCGCCCTGGCGCCTCAGCCCGCGCAGCAGCGCCCGATCGCTCATCAGCTCGCGCTCGCTCACGCAGCGCGGGTTGCCCTGTTTCTGTGCCAGCAGCCAGAAGAGGTGCAGCGTCACCTTAAGCTCCGCCGTATCCTCGATTTCCGGCAGCAGAACCGTGAAAAAAATTTCCGGCACCGGCACATAGGGATTCTTTCCCGATGGAAATCCGGTAAATGCTGTCATAACAAATAACGTCCTGTTTTGATTTTCGGTGACGGGTCCCTACTCTTCCGTCGGCGTCGCCTCCAAATCGCGGAAGCGCGTCTGGTTTGGCTGGAAATACAGGCTGATCTCCCCGACCGGCCCGTTCCTGTGTTTTGCCAGGATCAAATTCGCAATATTCTTCCGCTCAGACTCGGGATTGTACACGTCTTCGCGGTAAATGAATAAAACAATATCAGAGTCCTGCTCTATACTGTTATGTAAAGTAAAATCACTGGCGACGAAATTATGCAATTCATCGACTGTTAAGTCATAAACGTCTTCTTCACTTTCTGCCTCTATTGATATAACCTTATCCCAATAAATGTCGCTCTTGCCTAATTTTATCAGCATCGTTGATTGAAAGAAGTCGGCAAAGTGTAAAAGTCGTTCGCGGCTTAAATTGTGTTTATAAAAGTTTGCTAAAGAGTTTTTGTATCCTAAAGCTGCCCCAGCAGTTTTAGGTGTCATACCAAGCGCCTGCATTGCTGGCACAATGAACGTGGGCCAAACGGCATTTGGGATGATATCGCGAGCCGTTTTCTCGCCTCGATTTTCAAAATATTTGAAAACAGCCTCTTGGTGTAGATTTTTTTTCTGACTGAGCGCACCAATGTGCTTGAAGAAACGATCCATATCTGGTCTGCCACTAACGTTGACATGATATTGATCTCGTCCTTTATTAATTTGCGCATGACGCGATAGCGTTGCGTTGATACCCAATCGTAATAGAAGCGATTGGACGTCCCTGGCCAGTCTTTCGCTGCTAGAAGCGTAGTATATTGTCGGGTAATGACTACAATTTGTGCTAAAGTTAATACATCCATCCGTTGCCCACAAATGGCGCAAGAACTTCGCAATGCCCTCGACCGGTTGAGCGAATACCTGCTCCGGCACGAATTTCTCATACGAGCGCAGGCCAAACAACCCTAACTTCCGCAGCCAGACGCCGACCGGATTATGCACGTTGACGGTCAGGTGCTGGCCGGGCGCGAGATAGACCTGGTACCACTCGCGCTCTTTCTTGATGCGCGGCACGACGGTATCGCCAAAGACAGCGCTAGCCAGGGCTGCCACCGTCTCGGCCAGTTCCAATTCGTGCGTCGTGTACTGAATCGCGTGCGTAGGCAGCGTGCAACCATCGCCGATCAGGTGGCCCAGCAGCGCAAGCTCCTCATCGCTCATCGTCGCCTCTGTTGGTCCGGGTAAGCGACGCGGAAGCGCCAGGTGCATCCCAGCCGTTAATTGATCTAAACGTTGCCAGCCCTGCATCGTCAAAAACTTATGATTGGCCGTCGCGCGAATCGAGCGTCCCAGGCGCGTTGTCAGACGATACACCGGCTTGCGGCCCGTCGCAAAGGCATTCGTAACCTCGCGCGGCTCTAACTGCCAGGTTTCGGTATTCAGGGCCAGGACGCGAAAGCCCTTCTGCCCGACAAGTTGCGCGATTGGTTTATACGTACCCGTATCGGGCAGATAGACCAGGCTATCGCCGGTAATGCAGCCGCTTTCGCGCAGATCCGAGAGTTGTGGCACCTTCGACTGTCTACTCTCCACCGAGCGCGAGAGCTGGGCCAGCGCCAGCACGGGAACATTCAGTTCGCGGGCGAGACCTTTCAGGCTGCGGCTAATCTCCGAAACCTCCTGCACGCGGTTCTCGTTGCGTCCGCTGCTGCTGGCTTGCATCAACTGGAGATAGTCAACGATAATCAGGTCCACGCCGTGTTCTGCCTGCAAGCGGCGGGCCTTGCTGCGCATCTCCATCGTCGAGATGCCGGCGGTATCGTCGATCCAGATATTCGCCTCGGAGAGCTTATCGCTGGCGTAGACGATGCGCTCCCACTCATCCTCCTCGATCCAGCCCGTGCGCATGCGCTGCTGATCGATCCCGGCATCCATCGAGAGCAGGCGCTGGGCAAGCTGCTCCTTGCTCATCTCCAGGCTAAAGATCGCCACCGAATGTTTATACTTGAGTGCAGCGTTATGGGCCACGCTCAAGGCCAGGCTCGTTTTCCCCACGCCCGGGCGAGCTGCCAGAATCACCAGGTCCGAGCGTTGCAGGCCGCCGGTCAGGCGGTCCAGGTCGGTAAAGCCGGTGGGGACGCCGATGATGCTGCCGCGCCGCGCGTTAAGCTGCTCCAGCTTGGTCATATACTCCGCCAGAATCGCCTCCATTGAAGAGAAATCCGAGCGCGAGTGGCGCTGGCTGATCTCGAAGATCAGGCGTTCGGCCTTATCGAGGGCCACATCGGCGTCGCCCTCTTCGTAGGCCACCGCAGCGATCTGGCCGGCGGCGTGAATCAGGCGGCGCAGCGTCGAGGTGCGTTCAACGATATGGCCGTAGTACTCAACGTTGCCACTGGTCGGCACCTGGTTGATGAGAGACGTAATATAGCTCGCGCCGCCCACATCCTCCAGGCGATTGCGCCGTTCGAGCTCGTCGCAGATCGTAATAAAGTCCGCCGGCTCCCCGCTCTGATAGAGATGCAGAATCACCTCATAGATCGTGCGGTGAGCGTCACGATAAAAATCTTCAGGCTGAAGGAAATCCGACACCTGCACAATGGCCTCGGGATCGATAATAATGCTTCCCAGGACACCGCATTCAGCCTCAATATTTTGCGGCAGCAACTTCTCCACGGTCCTAGACTCCGTTCGCGCAAAGCTCCCTCTGTAAGGCGATTATAGCACAAAGGTTCGATAATAGAAATGAGCGAAAAATACGCCTCTCCCGCTTTTTCCTGACGGTTTCTCCCATTTGGGGACGCAAAGCCGCAGGGTGCGCAAAAAAAATTTTGTGTGCATGGCTAGTGTAGCGAATAGATCGGCCAAATGCAAATAGCAGGCGGTGTTTATGGGGTGTGGATATGTGGATAAGTCTGTCCAGGGAGTGAGCGTGGAATGAAAAAAAGGGAGAGGAGGCGAGGACTTTTCCCCGACTTATCCACCGGAAAATGGAGTTTTCCCCATCTATCCACAGGGTTATCCACACAGTTATCCACCAAAAAAGTCGCTAAAAAGACCGAAATTCGTCGGTTTATCTCTGCCATCCTATAGGAAGGGAGGACTATTATGCTCTTGACCGTAGGAAGCGAGCAAGTTATTATAGGGCACAGATCTGGGACGACTCCCGTGCGGTGCGCGGAGTTTTCGCCGTAATCCGAAGGTACAAATATATCTTGAAAGGCAGTTATCACATATCCCATGCCGAAGACGACGAAGCGAGCCGCCACCAGGAGGGCGGCCAAGATTGCCAAAGCTCACGCAACTGAACTACCGAAGTTGGAGGTAAAAGCGCCTCTGCATCGTGCTCCGAAGGGGAAGCGGCCGGCGCGCGGGCTGGCTCGCTATCCCTGGGCAGTGACCCTGGTTCTGGCGTTGATTATAGCGAGCGTGGCCGCGCTCTATTTCACCCACACCGGACCTTTCGCGCCGCCGAAGGTGGTCAAGCATCCCGCTCCCACTGCGACGCCGGCGGTGCTCACCTCCTCGCCCTGCAACGCCAGCTCGGTCGTAAAGCAACTGACCAACACGGCTGCGCCCCCCACAACGGCGCAATTCAACAAAAACCAGCACACCTACTCTAAAGCCCCGTCCATGAGCATCGACACCAAGAAGCTCTATTGTGTGGGGCTGAACACCAACCGGGGTCTGATCGTGCTGGAGCTCGATCCCAAAATCGCGCCAAACACTGTCAACAATTTTGTCTACCTGGCCGAGCACCATTTCTACGATGGCATGAAATTCCATCGCGTCGTGCCGGGTTTTGTCGTCCAGACTGGCGATCCCAAAGGGGACGGCACCGGCGGTCCCGGCTATACCTTTAACGACGAGCCGGTCAAGGGCGACTACACCGCCGGCTGCGTGGCGATGGCTAACAATGGCCATCCCAACACCAACGGCAGCCAGTTCTTCATCTGCACGGCCAACGACACCTCCAAATTTCCGAAGAAGAGTTACAATCTTTTCGGGCATGTCACGATGGGACTGAACATCGCCCAGCAGATCCAGGGGCCTGAGGGGTCCGGCGATCCCGACTATGCCACCAGGAAGAACATCAAGCCCGATACGCTCAATTATGTCACAGTGGTTGCGGTGAACCCCTCATAGGGATTATAGTGGGAGAAGATGATCCGGGCGGAAAAACAGCTCAGGATTGTCGTGGTTGTTAGAAAGGAAAAGCTCATGCCAAAACAGTATAGCAAGCCGCCGGAGATGCAGATCGAGACGAATCGCACCTATAAGGTTCTGATCAAGACCAACAAGGGCGATATCACGCTCGAACTGAATCCGGCGGAAGCGCCTATGACGGTCAACAACTTCGTGGCGCTGGCCCGCGATGGCTTTTATGATGGAGTCGTCTTTCACCGCGTCGAGCCGCGTTTTGTCATTCAAGGCGGCGATCCAACCGGCACCGGTCGCGGA